>Ga0307374_10007456_pt1 | contig 16654 bp, 16 predicted proteins | sample OX3MG_FD_202532 | JGI IMG/M metagenome (GOLD analysis project Ga0307374, IMG submission 202532) | Soil microbial communities from Risofladan, Vaasa, Finland - OX-3 | ecosystem: Environmental > Terrestrial > Soil > Coastal area > Acid sulfate soil | place: Finland: Risofladan, Vaasa | collected... | reverse complement strand
GAGGCAACAGAAGGTCAGTGCTCCGAGGATCACGGTGATCACCAGCGCCGGGGCGGTACGCGCCGGAATATGCGCGCTGTAGAAGATCCAGCCGATCACCAAGAGCAACGCACTGATCACCAGCGCCACGACGACCGACGTGAGGGCCCGTCCGGCGATGATGACCGATGCTGGCACGGGAGTCGCGCGCCGGCGCTTGAGGACACCGCTCTCGCGCTGGGCGGTCACCGACATGACGAGGTTGACGAACGACGCAGCGATGATGCCGAGGGTCATGATGCCCGGCACGTAGTAGATCGACACGTCCAGTTCTCCGCCGGGTACCTTCACCGTGGACGTCTGGGCCCCGATCACCGAAGCGAGGATGACCAGAAACAGCACCGGCAGCGCAAGCGTGAAAAAGCGGGCCTGGCGGTTGCGGAGAAACGCCCGCATGTCGTAGCGAAACTGGTGGAGGGCCAGTTGCGTCGCGGTGGCACCCCGATCCCGCGGGGGTTCGATGCCGCGGGATCGGATGGATGTCATGACGTCCCCGTCCCCGTCGCGGACGTGGTGAGCTCGAGGTAGATGTCCTCGAGGGTCGGGCGCCGGACCTCGAGGTCCGGGAGGTCGACCCCGCGGGCCGTGGCCCAGGCGGTGAGCGGTGCCAACACCGCGATCGGCGAGACGGCGGTGACCAGCAGACGGTCACCCTCCTGACCGGCGATCGTGCTCCGCACCGCCTCGGGAAGGTCAGCCATCGCGGTGCCGGTAGGTAGCGTAAACCGGATCTCCGCCGGAGCGACGTTGCGGCCCGCGAGCGTCGCCGGAGGCCCTTCGGCGACGATATGGCCTTCGGCGATCACCGCCACGTGGTCGGCAAGGTGCTCGGCCTCGTCCATGTAGTGGGTCGTCAGGAACACCGTGACCCCGAGCCCGCGCAGGCCGGCAATCATGTCCCAGGCCGCCCGTCGGGCCGACGGGTCGAATCCGGTTGTCGGCTCGTCTAAGAACAGCAGCTCCGGATCGCCGACGAGCGCGAGCGCGACGTCCAGTCGCCGCCGCTGGCCACCCGAAAGCCTCCCGGCCAAGACGTCGGGCCTGTCGGCGAGGCCCACCAGCTCAAGCGTCTCGTCGACCCCGCGCGGGGCCGGGTAATAGCCGGCGTACAGACGCACGCACTCGGCGACGGTGAGGTACTGCTCCGGGGCCGACTCCTGGAGCACGACGCCGAGGCGCCCGCGCCAACGCGCCGTGCCGCGCTCGGGGTCGTCGCCCAGCACAGCAACCCGCCCGGCGGTGCGCCTGCGGTACCCCTCGAGGATCTCGACGGTGGTGGTCTTGCCGGCTCCGTTGGGTCCGAGAAAGCCAAAGACCTCGCCGCGGTTGACGTGGAGGTCGATCCCGCCGACCGCCTCGAGCTCGCCGTATCGCATCACCAGGCCCTCGACCTCGATGACCGCCTCGGTGCCAGGACGATCCCTGGCGCGTGGGCCGGTGTCGTACGGGTGCGGGGGCGCGTCCATGCGAAAACGGTAGCCGGACCGTGTGGCGAGCGCGAGCGGCGCGGCGGGACTTACTCGGTGTGGTCGGTCAGGGCGACCGCGTCCGGCGCCCCCGTCGCCTCGTCATGGACGAGATGTGGCGTCAGGTCCTCACCATCGATGTCGACGGTCGGCACGACACGTTCGAGCCGCGACGGCATCCACCACGCGATGCGGCCCAACAGGACGAGTATCGCCGGGGTCAACAGCAACACGGACCCGGCGGCAAGCGCGACGGCCACCGCCAGCCCGACGCCGAACTGCTTGACCGTCGGATCACCGTTGAGGACGAAGCTGCCGAACACCGCGATCATGATCAGCGCGGCGGCGCTGATGACGCGGGCCGCGAGCGCGAGCCCAGAGGTGACGGCATCCCGATCGCTCTCGCCCGCGGCGCGATGCTGGGCGACCTGGGACAGCAGGAACACCTGGTAGTCCATCGACAGCCCGAACAGCACGGCGAACATCATCAGCGGTACGTAGCTGGCGATCGGCACCGTCGAGCTCGGCGTATCGACGTGGAAGACGTTGATGCCCCAACCCCATTGGAACGCGGCGGTCATCACCCCGAATGCCGCCGCGACGCAGACGAGGTTCGTCAGTGCGGCCTGGAGCGGGACGGCCAACGAGTGGAACGCGACCAGGAGGACGATGAAGCTGAGGGTGAGCACGACCAGGATCACCAGCGGCAGCCGCGCGGCGATTCCTGAGGCGAGATCAACGTTGGACGCGGTCGATCCACCCACGTAGACCTGCATGGCCTGTCCGGCGATCGCGGTCGGGATGACCGAACTGCGGACCGTGCCGACCAGGTCTGCGGTCGGGATCGCCGAGGGCGCGGTCGTCGGCACGAGCGTGTAGACGACCGCGTCGCCGGTCGAGTTGATCTGCGGCGGCGAGACGACCTGGACGCCCGCCGTCGCGGTCAGCGCGTCCTGAAGTTTGACCAGGCGTGGGTCGGTGCCCCGGTCGTCGCCGCCGGCCTTGGTCAGCTCGGCCGTGAGCTGGGCCTTGAGCGCCTCGGCTTGCTGCTGTTGGGCGGCGGCCGTCTTTTGGAGTTCGGCGAGCTGCGCCTCCTGCGCCTGGAGGGCCGCCGCCTGCCGCTGGAGCGAAGCGCCCTGGGCGGCGAGCACGCCCTCGCGTTGCTTGAGGTAGGCAGCCTGGCGGACGAGTGCCGCCTCCTGGGCCGCCAGCCGCTTGGCTTGGGCGACCAGCCCGGCGGCTTGGTTGCGCAGCGCGCGAGCCTCGGCCACGATCGCCCCCGGCGTGAACGACGCGGCCTTGGCCTTAGCCGCGGCGGCTTTTTGTGCGGCGTTGTGGCCGGCCACGTTGAGCTCGGCAATCTCACGCAGGATCTCGCGCCGCCGCGCCTGATCACCGATCGCGGCGAGCTCAGCGCGCAGCTGCTGCACCTTCGCCCGATCGGCGGCGGCCTGATCGGCGTACATGGCGGCGTCTTCGATCAGGCGCGTGATGATTGCGCCCGAGTTTGGGAGCTGCGCGAGCAGGTGCTGCGCCTCGGCACGTAGCGCCGCTGCCTGACGTCGCAGCGAGGCGCGTTGGCTTTGCAGGTACGCGGCCTGCGCGGTCAGGTATGCCCCTTGGCGCTCGAGCGCGGCGGCCTCGGCCTCGAGTACGGCCTGCTGCTGCTTGAGCGAGTCGGCCTGGCGCTGGAGGGATGCGGCCTGCGCCTGGCCGTAGGACTGCTCGCTTTCGAGTTGCGCCTGAAGGGCCGTGAGCTGGTTCTCCTGCGCGACGACGGCGGGGTCTGCCGTCGCCGGGGTCAGCATTCTGACCGCGATCAGAAACGGGCCGTTGTAGCCGGGGCCGAACCCGGCGTCGATGCGGTCGTAGGCGACGCGCTCGGTGGTGGAGGTGGGGGTCGCACCGACGTCCTCTTGACCGAGGTGCAGCGACGCCACCGGGATCAACAGGGGAGTCAATACGAGTGCCGTGATGCCGACGGCGATCCAGGGGTGCCCGGTTACCCACGCCGCCCAGCGGTCCCAGATGCCCGTGCCCGACTCAGTCTTGGGCCGCCTGATGACGGCCGGAAGCCGCAGGCGTTCGATGCGCCGGCCGAGCAGCGCGAGCACCGCGGGCAGGAACGTGATGGCCGCCAGCACCGCCGTGGCGACCGCGACGGCCGCCGAATAGCCCATCGAACTGACCAGCGGGATGCCCGCGACGGCGAGGGAGATGAGGGCGATCACGACGGTGCCGCCGGCGAACACGATCGCGCTACCGGTCGTGGCGACAGTGCGGGCGACGCCCTCGTTGACCTCGGCACCCTCGTCGAGCAGCTTGCGGTACTTGTTGACCAAGAACAGCGCATAGTCGATGCCCACGCCGAGCCCGATCATCGTCGCGACGGTCGGACCGATCGTGGGGACATTGACCAGGTGGCCGAGCAGCCCGATCAGCGACAGACCGAGGACGAGGCCGATCACCGCACTGATGATCGGCATGCCCATCGCCACGAGCGTGCCGAACGCGAAGGTCAGGATGATCATCGCCGCGACGATGCCGACGATCTCGCTGCTTTCAGTCTTCGGGGTTGACAGGACGCTGCCGATGTTGCCGCCCGCCGACACCTCGATCCCCGCAGCCCCGGCCGGCCCCTGGGCAGCCGTGAGGACGGCCTGGGCCTCGGCGGCGGTCAGATCCGCGGCGCCGAGATCGAGCAGCACCGGCGTGAACGCCGTGTGGCCGCCTTTGGACAGCTGCGATGCGCCTTGCTGGGTATACGGGCTCACCGCGCTGACGACGTGCGGCACCTTGCTGATATCGGTAATGGCCTGTGCGACCGCCGCCTTCTGGGCGGATTCGGTCAGCGCATGCGCAGCGTCGTAAAAGACGATCGGGCTCTTGCCGTTTTGCTGCGGTGGAAAGCGCGCGGCCAGTACGTCGGTGGCCCGTTGGCTGTCGGTTCCGGGCAGCTGCAGATCATTGGTCGTCGCCGCGCCCACCTGCGACACGACCGCCCCGACGGCGACGAGCCCAGCGATCCATACGACGATCACCGCCATGCGGTGACGCGCAACCCAACCGCCTAAGCGATACAGGAGTGCAGCCATGTGTGGGACGACCGGGTGGGACGCGGAGGTACCTGTCGGCCGATGATCCTATTTGCGCTGCGGAATTCGGGCAAACGGCGGGCAATGGCGACGGAGCGTGCCGCCACGGCCCCGCTATGGGTGCAAGATGTTGACCGCGCGCGCGGCGATGAACAGCACGGCGACGATCGATACCGCCGACTCGATCGTCATCAGGGCCTTGGCGGGACGGGTCAGCGGCATGGCGTCGGTCGGGCTGAACGCGATCGAATTGGTTGTCGACAGGTAGAGATAGTCCAGCAGGTGAGGGGTCCACCCCGGGCGGGCGAGCGTCGGGTTCTCGTCCTGGGGGAACTGAATGTCCGGAGTCACGCGCCGCTCGGCGAGGGCGCGGCGGACCGGGCCGCCGCAATCGAGCTCCCAGAATGCGAGCCCGAACGCGATGATGTTCGAGACCCACAGCACGACGGCGCTCATCAGCAGCTGAGGTCCGCTGATTCTCAGGTTGGACGACTCCACCAGCGATGCGATCAGGAGTGCCGTCTCGACGACGGTCAGGCTCACGATGACCCCTAGTAGCCCGGTCACAACAGCTCGGCGTTGCTCGAAGGTACGGTTCTGGCCGAGCCCCATGGCGAACGTCAGCGCGAGCGCGCCGTATGGGACGGCGGCAATCAGCCAGACCCACCAGCCGATGCCGTGGGTCAGCTGCCAGTTGGCGCTCTGGCTCACCAGGGCGAGCGCGACGAACCCAAACATCGCCAACGCGACAAACGGGGCCGCCTCGCCCCGTGCTTCGCGGATCGCTTCGCGCAATGCCTCGGAAATCATGATCGGCCTTTCGAAGCGGTCCGGGTGAATCCTGCCCGGGCGGTGCGCGGTGCGTCTGTCGACCTCGGCGCGGGGGCGACGACGACGCCGGAGTCCCCTGACCGAAGGCGCGCGGACATGTCTACACGAATGCGGCGATGCCGCGACGACAACGGCGGGACGAACTGCGCCATCGGCACCCGGGCAGCGCGAGTGGGACCAGTCTGTTCGAATGGTAACCGGCGTGTTACGGTAGCGGAATGGTTACCAAGCCCTCAGCGATCGTCCCGCGACCGGCCGCAACGGCGTGACGATGGTCGCGGCGCATCCTGTCGGAGATCCGTTTGAGGCAATCGGTGACGGGACGCGTCGTGAGATCCTGCGGCAGCTAAGCGATGGTGACAAGGCCGTGCACGAGATTGCCGCGGCGCTTCCGATCAGTCGTCCGGCGGTTTCGCGCCACCTCAAGCTGCTCAAGAATGCGGGCTTGGTCGCCGAGTATGCGGACGGCAACCGACGGATCTACCACCTCGAAGATGAGGGGCTGCAGGTCGTGCAGGCCTATCTCGAGCGTGTGTGGGGCGAGGCGGCGGTCCGGTTTCGCCTGCTGGCCGAGAACACCGCTTCGCACGCGCCGCAGTGATCGACCCGATCACGATTGCGTTCTCCGTTGCGTCCCCGTACCGGCACGCCTTTGAGATGTGGACCGCGCAGATCGGGACGTGGTGGCCCGCCGACCACACCGTGTCAGGGCACCCCCAAGCCGTCATCTTGGAAGGCGCCACCGGCGGTCGTATCTTCGAGCGATGTGCCGACAGCACCGAGCACGAGCGGGGCCGGATTACCGCGTGGGATCCGCCGAACGGCCTCGCCTACACCTGGCACCTCCGGCGCGATCCGGTCGACGCCACCGATGTTCACGTGCGCTTCGTGCCCGTGGCGGACCAACTCACGCGGGGTGAGATCGAGCACCGCGGCTGGGAGCGCCTCGGCGCTTCGGCCGGCGTGTGGCGAGACCGCAACCGCGCGGGCTGGGAGACGCTCATCCCGCATCTTGTCCACGCGATCGACGAAGGAGACCGCTGATGGCCGCCGGCACGAAGGACGACCCCTGGGTGCTCAAGACGCCACCCGGCAAGTCGGAATACACCATGTACACCGATGAAGGTGCGGACCCGCCGACCCTCGTCTGCCAGGTCGGGTCCACGACACTCAAGTACGACCTCCGCGCCATCGACGACCTTCATGCCTGGCTGACCCAGCAGGGCGATTGGGTTCCCCTCGGCACGGCCGACGAACAAAAGCCGGCCCCGGAAGGGTCCGTAGAGGCATGGGGTCGGGCCGCAGACAACCCGGTCGGTGGCTGGTACGGGTTGCGCAAGGGGTACCGAGGCCGGTTCGGCATGTATCTTCCGCCGCTCCTGGAGGAACTCGGACTGGCCGAGCTCACCCACGATGCCCGCAACAACCGCATGCGGGCGGTGGGCTGACCCGCACGGCCGACGGTCGTCGGCGGGGTGTGACGTTGACGCGCAATCGCGGAACGACAACGATCACCAGAACGCCAGGGGGTGGTCTGAGCGCGGATCCCGGCGAGCCGGTCCCAATCTGGGTCCCCTACGTGGAAGGTGCGCCCTAGTGCGACGACGACTGACCATCGGCGTGATCGCCGGGCTCATCGTGATCTGGACCGCGTTCTGGGGCGTCGTGTCGGTCGCGGCGTGGCTGAGCCCCTCCCGCGACTTTGCCCCCATATTCGGCATCGCGGTCCTCGCGGGTTTGATGGCGCTGCTGGGTGGGGCGACGCTGGTCGTCGTCCGGCTCCTGGCCCTGACTGTGCATCGCAGCCGTCCGGTCTGCGATGCCGGTGTCAGTCGCCGTCGGTCGGCGTGTGCGAACCGCGGACACGAACTCGGTACCGCCGCGTGAGGTCTCATCCGCACGTCGTCGCGTTGCCGGGGCGAGATCCGCCACGCGCGGCGCCGGACCGTTGCACAATGGGGGTGATGCGCAGACTCTCGCCCGCAAGTGTCCATATCGCCGATGCTCGTTCGTTGTGGTCATGCCCAACGACAATGGAGGACGTGTCATGAAGTACCTGCTGCTGATCTGCTCGGACGAAGACCAGGTTGCAACGCTCAACCAGGAGGACGGGGACGCGATGCTGGCTGAGTACGGCGTGTTCGCAGAAGAGATGGCCGGTCGCGGTGTGCTGGCCGGCGGCGAACGACTCCGCCCGACCGCCGACGCCACGACGGTCAAGGTACGTAGCGGTGAGGTCCTGCTCTCGGACGGCCCATTCGCAGAGACCAAGGAACAGATCGGCGGATACTTCCTGGTGGACTGCGCGGATCTCGATGAGGCGATCGAGATCGCCGCGAAGATTCCCGGGGCCCGGGTCGGATCAATCGAGGTACGCCCCATTTGGCCGATGTGACGACACCGTTCGAGGCCGAGGTCACCGAGGTGGTCCACCGGGAATGGGGACGTGTCGTTGCGACGCTCATTCGGCGAACCGGTGACTGGGACCTCGCCGAGGACAGCGCCCAGGAAGCCTTCGTCCTTGCGGTCGAGCGCTGGCGACGGGACGGCATCCCCGCGTCCCCCGGGGGATGGCTCACGGCGACAGCGCTCAACCGGGCGATCGACCGGTTGCGCCGCGCCGCCATGGGCAGGCAGAAGCTGCGCGATTTGGCTGCGATGATGCCGGGTCCCGATACCCCTGACCCCGACGAGAGCGGGATCGTCGACGATCGGCTGCGGTTGATCTTCACGTGCTGCCATCCGGCGCTCGCGCCGGATGCGCGGGTCGCCCTCACGCTTCGGTCGCTCGCCGGCCTGACGACCAGTGAAATAGCTCGGGCCTTCCTCGTCACGGACGCGACAATGGCCAAACGCCTCGTGCGCGCGAAGGCGAAGATCGCCCACACCGGGATTCCCTATCGCGTCCCCCCGGCGCACCTGCTCGCCGAACGGACAACCGGCGTACTCGCGGTCATCTACCTGTTGTTCAACGAGGGGTATGAGGCGAGTACCGGAGCGGATCTCGTGCGCGCCGGGCTGTGCGATGAAGCGACCCGGTTGGGCCGCACGCTCACCGAGCTCATGCCCGACGAGCCCGAGGTCCTCGGGCTGCTGGCGTTGTTGTTGTTCCACGATTCGCGCCGCGCCGGCCGCGTCGACGCATCGGGTGACCTGGTCCCGCTCGATGAACAGGACCGCACCCGCTGGAATGCCGCGGCGATCTCCGAGGCGGTGACTGTGCTCGATCGGGCGCTGTGGCTCGGCCGGCCCGGCCCCTACCAGACACAGGCCGCAATCGCGGCGTGCCACGCCACGGCAGCTGACGCGGCCGCGACCGACTGGGCACAGATCGCGGGGCTCTACGGCGAACTCGGCCGGATGACCGGGTCGCCAGTTGTGGAACTCAATCGCGCCGTGGCGGTCGCGATGGCCGACGGCCCCCAAGCTGGGCTTCGGCTGGTTGACGGGTTGGCGGACAGCGGCGCGCTGCGCGACTACCGCCTGCTCGCCGCCACCCAGGCAGATCTCCTTCGCCGGCTGGGCCGTCGGGACGAGGCCGCCGAGGCCTACCGACGCGCCATCGATCTCGCGGGCAATGAGCGCGAGCGGCGCTTTCTGACCCGCCGGCTGTCTGAGGTCGCCGCGCCGGCGCGTCCGTAGTCGTCACGGCGGGACGTCCGGTTGGCAGGGGAATGCCCGTCAGGTGCTCCCGTGCGGTGGCGTCGTGACGGCCCCAGCGCGAGGTGCGGTGCCGCGAGCCACCCGAGCGGGTTCACCGCGGCCGCGGCCGGCGGCAAGGATTGGACGTCACCGCAGGAGCTTGAACGCGTGGTTCCACGTCCCGGTTTGCGCTCCATAGAGGACCCAGAGGATGCAGAGCGGTTCGAGCAGGCGGGACCCCGCGATGCCGCCGATGTCGATCGTCGGCCACCCGAATGCCGTCAGGATCTCGGTGACCGCGGCTTTGGCCGTCTCGTCGTCGCCGGCAATGAACATGTCCGGGGGTCCTCCCGGCAGGGCCGGATGAACCATGTGGGGAGCGCCGACGATGTTGAACGCCTTGACGACCTGGGCGTCGGGCAGCCACCGTTGGACCTGCTCGCCGGCGGAGTCGTTCCACCCGAGCGCCAGCGACGGAACCGCGTCGCCGAACACGAGCGGGTTGGTCGTGTCGATCACCGTCTTGCCCGCAAACCGGTCGTGACCGGCAAGCGACAGCGCGTTCTCCGTGCCTTCCCACAGGGTCGAGAGTACGACCATCTCGGCGAACTCGGCCGCGTCGGCGAACGTCCCTGCCGACGCCCGCTCACCAGCACCGGCGGCCCACTCGACCGCTGTCGGGTTGTTGGCGTCCCGCGCGCCGAGCATGACCTCGTGGCCGAGTCCGACCAGCCCGCTCCCAAGCGTCTGGCCGACCACCCCCGTACCGAGCACTCCGATTCGCATTGATACTCCCCGATCCATATGGCCCACTCCGCGGGGCCAACGTAGCAACTCCCCCGCGCCGCGCCAGGGGGGATCTCGTCCCCTCCGTGACGACCGCGCAGATTCCCTCGACCGCCCCGGCGCCGGCGTGCCGGGCACCGTGGAGAATCCTCAGCGCCAACCCTCAGCTCCGCGAGGAGCACCGCCAACGACTTCGCAGAACGACGACGACCGGCACGACGCGTCGTACAGGGACTCCACAAAGCCAGCGCCCGGTTGGAGCAGTTGGCGGGTCCACGTGCTGCCGTTCCAGAGTTCGACGAGCCCCGGATAGGTGCTGCCGCTGGCGATGAAGGCGCTTCCAACGGTGACACACCACCGCGTGGTCGGACAGGACACGCCCCGCAGGAACCCGCTCTGTGAGGCCGCTCCGGCCTGCCGGGTCCAGTGCCCGGCCAGCATGCGGTCGATGAGCACCACCTGGCTGTCGTTCGTCCGGTCGCCGCCCACCGCGATGCATTGGGTCGCCGACGGGCACGACACACCGGTCAGGAACTCGCCGACCGGGCCTGGGGCAGTGCCGCGCGCCCATGCGCGGCCGTTCCACTGCTCGACACGGGTATGGGTCAAACCGCCGCTCGCGCCGACGGCCACACAGAAGCTCAGCGCCGTGCAGGACACGCTGATGAGCTCGTCGTTCGGCGCCGAGGGCGCCGGCAGTTGCGCCCATCGATGACCGTTCCAGCCTTCGACGAGTGATTGGGATGAGCCGGTCCCGACGGGTCCCGGATCGCGTTGACCGACCGCGCCGCAGAACGTCGACGACACGCACGAGACCCCCTGCAAGGTCCAGTACGCGTGGTTCGTCGCGGCCTGGACGGCCCAATGGCGCCCGGTCCATCCCTCGGCAAGGACGCCACCCGTTGCGTTGTGGCGCTCGCCGACCGCCTCGCATCGCGTTGCGCTGATGCATGAAACCCCCCCGAGTGCGGAGTTCACCGGTGATCGGGACGGCTCGTGCGTCCAGCGCCGTCCGTTCCACCCGACGGCGAACGTCTTCCCGTGGCTCGCCTGGCCGACCGCCTGGCACGCCCTGGTCGTCGCACACGACACGCTGACGGCCGCGTTGCCCGGCATGGGCTGGGCATGCCACGCCCATGCCACCGCGGCGTCGGCAGCGAGCGAGACCGCGGCGGTCACGACCAGTCCGGTCAAGATCGATGCCAAGAGGCCGCGCCAGCGACTTGTGCCCGTCACGGATTCACCCCGGCGCCGTCGTATCCGGCCGACACCATTGCACATGTGATTTCAGGCGCATAGGGACCCGCGCGTTACTCCGTGGCGGAAGCGGCTGGCTCGCGTTGCGCGCTCGAGGACTCACCGGCGCAGGCCGCACGGTGAGCGGGACCGCGCTCGATCACGCGTTAGACTTCACGCCTTGGCGCGTCGTGGTTCGCCGAGCCCACCGCGATGCGGGCGTGCGCGCGCCGGCCGTGGCGAGATGGTCGGAACGGAGGAGCGCGTGTGTCCGGTGCCGTGCCGAACCGCAGCGAAGCGGCGATCGTGACGAAACAGAGCCCTCGGCCCGTGCGCGAGACCGTCGCGCGCCTGGTCGAGATCATCAGCGACAAGGGCCTGACGCTCTTCGCGGTGATTGATCAACGCGAAGAGGCGCGCCGAGTGGGGCTCGAGCTTCGCAGCACGACGCTGGTGATCTTCGGCAGCCCCGTCGCTGGGACTCCGGTGATGGATGCCGCTCCGCTGGCGGCGCTTGATCTCCCGCTCAAGGTCGTGATCTGGGACAACGATGGTCAGACGGTCGTGAGCTATGTGGCTCCGGATGCGCTGGCCCACCGGTACGACCTCAGCGCGGACCTCGCCAGTAACCTCGCCGGGATCGACGGCCTCACCGACGCCCTCGTCGCACGCTGATCGACTCAGTCGCCGACTGCGCGGTGAGGCCATCTCGCGATCACTCGCCCCCGGGTGCACCGACCGCGGCCATACACGCAACGCCGACCGCGTCCGGACCGGAATAGGTCCCCACGACCGGGCCGAGATCGACGATGCCCGCGTCGAGATCCGGGACGACCGCCCGTACGCGTTCTCGCAGCTCCACCCCAAGCCTAGGTGCGGCAGCGTGGACGATCCTCAGGTGCTCGAGATCTCCGGTGGTGCGGACCAGATCAATGAGCGCGTCGAGGCCCTGCTGCCGACTTCGGACGCGTGACTGCGGCTGCACCTCTCCGTCCTGGAGTGACAGCACCGGCTTGACCTTGAGCACACCGCCGACAAATGCCTGTGCGCGGCCGATCCGGCCGCCGCGGTGCAGGTAGGTCAAGGTGTCGAGCAGGAAGTAGATCCGCGTCCGGGCGCGACGGTCGGCGAGGTTCGCGATGACCGTCGCGACATCAGCCCCGGCGGCGATGTCCCGGCATGCGGCTTCCACCAGCAGCTGGAGGCCGACCGTGACCGACTCGCTGTCGACCGGGTAGATCCGGGACGGATCGACATCGCGCGCGGCGACCAGCGCCGATTGAAGCGTGCCGCTGAGCTTGCGCGAGATGTGCACGCTGATGACCTGGTCGTCGGGCGTGTCCATCAACGCCTGGTAGACCGCGGCGAACGCCCGCGGCGACGGCTGTGATGTCGATGGATTCTCGCGCGCGTCCGCCAACCGCCGATAGAACTCGTCCGGCTGCAGGTCGACCCCGTCTCGAAACTGCGCGTCGCCGAACCGGACCGTCAGCGGCACGACATGCACGCCGAGCGACGCCGCTTCGGCGGCGGTAAAATCGGCGGTGCTATCGGTGACCAGGTGAATCACCCAACTACTCCAGCGACAGCACGTACGGGTAATGGGGCTGACCGCCGTCCTGCAGCTCGAATGCGACGGTCGGGTATGACAATCGCAGCGTCACCACCAGCAGGTGCGCCGCCTGCTCGGTCGTTGCGGCACCACGATAGACGGTGACGACCTCGGGTGGGTCCGGGAGGCTCGCCATCAGCTCCTCGATCACCGCCCCCTCGTCGCTCCCGACCTGGGCGAGTTCCCCATCCATGAGCGCCAGCACGTCGCCGGCGAGGATCTCGCGGCCATCAAGCCTGCTCGCGCGGACGGCGCGGGTGATCTCCACCGTGCGCACCAGCTGCGCGGCGGATTGCATCCGTGTGACGGCCGCATCAATCGGGTGATCGCGGTCCCAGCACAGCAGCGCGCTGATCCCCTGTGGCAGGGTACGCGTCGGGACGACGCGGATATCGACATCACCGGCGAGGACATGAACCTGCCGCGCGGTGAGAATGATGTTGTCGTTGTTGGGAAGCAGGATCACGACGTCCGCGTTGGCGTCGTGGACGGCGCGCATCAGGTCTTCGGTCGACGGGTTCATCGTGTGCCCGCCTTCGACGATCTGATCCGCTCCGAGGCTCGCGAAAATGTCGTGGAAACCGCTGCCGGGTGCAACCGCGACGACCGCGACACGGCGACGCCCGGCAGCCCGACCACGCGCTCGGGTACCCGCGTGGTCACGGACCGCCCGGTGCTGCGCCGACATGTCCTCGATCTTGAGCTTCCCGACGCGGCCGTATCGCGAGGCGATTGCGATGATCTCGTCCGGCGCGTCGGTGTGGACATGGACGCGCGTACACGGCGCGCCTCCGACCACGAGCAGCGAGTCACCATGTCCAGACAGCGCGGCGCGCAGCGCGCCGTCGTCGCTATCCGGGCCCTCCACGACAAACTCGGTGCAACACCCCCAGGACTCGACGGGCTCGGCGATCGCCGCCGCGCCGCGCAGGGGCGCAGGGTTCCCGGATGGCTCCAGCGGATCTCCCGGTGCGCGCAGCCGCGGTGACCGCCGGTGGTCCGTATCGGCGGACCCCTGCGGTTCGCCGAGATCGAGCCCGACCACGGCGCAGGCGAACCCACTGAGGATCACCGCGAACCCGAAGCCGCCGGCGTCGACGACCGCCGCGTCGCGCAGTACTGGCAGTTGGTCGGTCGTGCGGGCAACGGCGGCATGCGCCTCATGCACGCCACGGGCCAGGATGATCCGCAAGTCAGCCGACTGCGCCGCAGCCGCACCCATGGCGGCCGCGCAGTCGCGCACGACAGTCAGGATCGTTCCTTCGATGGGGTTGATCACCGCTGCGTCGGCGACCCGCGTCGCCGCCCCGAGCGCGGCGGCAACACACGGCGCAGTGGCCTGGTGATGGCCGTCCAGTCCGTGGGCCAACCCACGCAGAACCTGCGAGAGAATCACCCCGCTGTTGCCCCGTGCACCCATGAGTGAGCCGTGGGCGGCGGCGTCCATCACCGCCGAGACGCTCGTGGGCTCGCCCGCGTCCTCTGCCGCCGCGACCGCCGCCTGCATGGTCACGTACATGTTCGAACCCGTGTCGCCATCAGGTACCGGAAACACGTTGAGCTGGTTCGTTTGCTCTTCGTTGGCATGCAGATACGCCAACGCGCCGCGCAGACCGTTGAGTAGGTCACCGCCGTCGAACTCGAGCAGCGGTGGGCGCGGGTCCAGGGCCGGTGCGGCGTCCGGGTTAGCGCCCGACACCAGCCGCCTCCGAACGGACGCGGCCCGCATGCGGGCGCGGGCGACCGGTGCTCGCCGCGCCCGGCGGGCCGTTGCCGGGCATGGACGTTGTCCGCGTGGCAGGCGCGATCCCGGCGTTTCGGGTGATCGGAACCACTATCGCAGTCATGTGCCGGCGCAGTTTACTCCGTCGCGACGGCGACTCGGTTGACGGCGAGACCGGTCCGCGGGCAACCCCGCGACAACGCGGGACCGTTCACCGACGGGTCGCGACGACGCGAGCATCTGCCGACGACGCTGGTCGTGCGGAACCGGGCCCCTTGCAGCCCACGGGGGTGGCGTCCACCGCGATTGCGGAACCGCCCGGGACAACCTACGAGTAAGGTGGATTGCGACGGGTCTGACGGTGCCTGCCGACCCAGCACGGGCTGACGCGGCGCCCACCGACCGTCACTGCGGCGGGTCGCTCGAGATCAACCAGAACCAAGGACGAATTGATGGCGATTGCGTTTTCGGATTATCTGCTTGGGCAGCGTGGTCGGGACGATGCTGTCGGCGAGCTTGCCCGTGACGCGGCGCGCGATCCCGAGTGGCCCAAGCGACGCGGACTGAGTTTCAATCGTCTGCGCAACTACCTCCTCGTCAACAACGCATGTCAGAGCGCGATCGACGCACTGCAGTGCGTGTGGGATGAGTACGCGGAAATCAACCGGGACGACAGGCACCTTGCCGGTGAGCTGGAGGAGGCTGCGCGCCACCTCGGCGTGGTCCCGACCGGGCCGCCGTACCGGGGCATGGGCGGATCCGCTTAGGCGCAAGATCGCCGGTGGCGTCGGTCGGGCCCCGCCAGTCCCACCATGAATTCGGCCAGGCCGACGCGCCAGCGCCCGGTACCGATGTTTGGCGCGGCCGGGCGGGCTCCGGACGCCCAATAGCGGCCATGCAGGCTGGGTGTCGCAGGTAAACCCGTGCCGGGACCCCGGCCCCCCGTGGCGATTCTCGGTGGCGTTGGCGAATCGTCCGAGATGGCACCCGCCTAGCCTGTGCGCCTGCGCATGGTGACGGCACCAAGTGCCAGTGCGGCCATTATCGAGCCGACGGTCACCGCGACGTCGAGCGCGAACCGTGCTCCGAGCGGCCCCGGACGTGTGGCTCGGGCGAGGGCATCGTAGGCGTACGTCAGCGGTAGCAGCCAGGAAAGCCAATAGAGCAGGTGGGCCATCTGGTCGCGCGCGATGAACAGGCCGCACAAGAACAGTTGCGGCATGATCACTGCCGGCATCAGCTGCACTGCTTGGAACTCGGTCCGGGCGAAGGCGCTCGCGAATAATCCAAGCGCCATGCCCAAGATCGCGTTGCAGATTGCCAGCAGGCCAACCAGCCACGCACCGTAGGCCGAGTTCAGGCCGAGCACGAGAAACCCGGTGGCGCACACAACGATTGCCTGGATCGCCGCGAGCACGCCGAACGCGATGCCATAGCCGAGCAGCAGGTCGAGCTTGGTCATCGGCATCGTCATGAGCCGCTCGAGCGTTCCGCTCGTGCGTTCGCGCAGCATCGCGATCGAGGTGATCAGGAACATGATGATGAACGGGAACAACCCGCACATCGGCGCGCCAATCGATTGGAACACCGACGGTTCCCCGTCGAACACGTACCGGAGCAGGACGAGCAGGGCCACCGGGACGCCGAGCAGCAGCGCGATGGTGCGGGGATCGCGTCGGATCTGCCAGAGCACCCTGCGACCGATGGCGCACGTGACCCGCCAACTCACCTGGGGCCTCGTTCGATCATCGCGAGAAACGCGGCGCTCAGGTCGCGTTCCCCCGTATCCGCGCGGAGCCGACCCGGCGTGGTTTTCGTCAACACCGCGCCATCGCGCATGAGGATGAGCGAGGTGCACTCGGCGGCCTCGTCCATGACGTGACTCGAGATCAGCAGTGTGGTGCCCTTCGTGGCCAGCTGGTGAAACAGGCCCCAAAGCTCCTTCCTGAGCACGGGATCAAGGCCGACCGTCGGTTCGTCCAAGATCAGCACCTCGGGATCTCCGACCAGGGCGGTCGCTAGCGAGACCCGTGAGCGTTGCCCACCCGACAGGTTGTCGACCACGCGGTCCTCAAGACCGGCCAATCCGACGGCGTGAATCACCTCACCGATCCGCGACTTCGTGCAGCCCAGCACGGCCGCGAAGAAGCGCAAGTTGTCCCATACGGTGAGGTCGCCGTAGACCGACGGTGCCTGCGTGACGTACCCGACGCGACGCCGCAGC
>Ga0307374_10007454_pt1 | contig 16662 bp, 13 predicted proteins | sample OX3MG_FD_202532 | JGI IMG/M metagenome (GOLD analysis project Ga0307374, IMG submission 202532) | Soil microbial communities from Risofladan, Vaasa, Finland - OX-3 | ecosystem: Environmental > Terrestrial > Soil > Coastal area > Acid sulfate soil | place: Finland: Risofladan, Vaasa | collected... | reverse complement strand
TCTGCGCTGAGCTCGCGTCAGAGCCCCTATCCGCCACACGGCCAGCTCAGATGGCAGCGTGGGACGCCATCGATCCCGCCCGGCATGCCGTCATGTTCACGGGGTGGCACTGTTGCTGCCGGACTTTCCAGAACCGCTGAACGACTTCACCAGCGAGATCAGATCGACGGCGATGCCGATCTTCCAGTCGTCCCGACTCATCTGATCAGCCGTCAGTGTGTCCACGTAGACGTCAGGGTCCGAAACCGAAACCGTCGACGGCGCCAACGGCATGAAGAGCGGAGGACTATTCTGACTCTTGCCCAGTCCCAAATACATGGCGCCGAAGATATAGAGTGAATTCGCCAGCGTTTCCGAAGGAAATGGATAGAACCCCTCCAGCTTGATGACCGAGTGGCTGAAGCGCCCTCCGGTCACCGCTTCGTCGTACCCCCAGGTCACGTCGATCTCCCCCGGAAAGTTCACCTCCTTTCGCTGTGACGGGCTACAGGAAGGCTCCCCGGCGGGACAGTCGAAATGGTGGCTCTTCAGCCGAAAGCCGGCGAACACGTTGCGGAAGAACCGGCTCCGATTCGGAGGCACGAAGGCAATGTAAGCGTAGTTGCCCTCGGACGGAATCGTGAATTGTCTGGATTGCTGGATGGCTTTGATGGCTTGTGGGGTCAGCGTGTAAACACTCGGGGCGGCGCTCGTCGGGTCGAGCGGCGTCTCGGCCCCTGCGCCAGCGATCAACGTGGGCTCGAACTGGTAGTGGTGCGAAGCACCATCGGTCGTGGCCCCATTCAGGAGTTTTATCTCGATGCCCGCCCGGAACGAAATCCCCTGCACGGACTGATTTGAATCGGCTGCCACGATGCCATCAGCCAGTCCCGTCGCAACCTGCTTGACTGTGGCATAGCCCTGCTGCTGGACACCTTTCACATCAAGCCCGAGCCAGACCGCAGCCCTGGTGTAATCATGCTTTCCGGACTTCATCGTCTGTTTCGTCAGAGGGGCCGTCAGCATCATATCCACCAACGGGAATGAGGCGGACGGGGAGGACGATGCACCGAACTGCTCGAAGCCGGCAGTGAGTCTCGTATTGACGGTCGACAGCACTGTCCCCGGCGAGCTCGCCTCCTTGAAGGTCACCGCCAGCTCTCCATTCTGCTGAAGCGAAGCGCTGAACGAAGTTGCCTTGAAGCCCAGATCATTCTGCAGCGCCCGACCTATTGCCTTGCCTTGAGCACGAGCAATTCCACCAGACGGCCCCTCGAGTCGCTCGATGGCAGCCGACTCAGCGACGAAGAGCTTCGTGGAAGCCTGCTCGAGGGTCAGGTGTCCGCCCGTTCCGAGGACCACTTGGCTCTTCCCCCGGAGCTCGACCGACTTGGCGACCTTCAAGGTGGCGCCATTGATGGTAAGTACGGCGCACCGGTCAAGAGTGAGCGATTGGACCTCGTCATCAGCGGACAGGACCGGAAATGTCGACTGCGTTGGGCAGTCGCCGGCGCTGCCAGGAATATACACATCGTCCTTCGCCCCCGGCACCACGCTGGACGACCAGTTGGCTGGCGCTGTCCAGCGCTGGTCTACGGGCGCCGAGCGCCACACGGTTGTCCCGCCTCCAGCCTGTTGCGCCGACGCCACTCCGGCCACGAGGATCGCCGCCGCCAGTGATACGCCGGCTCGGACTATTCGATTGGTCATGAGCGCACTCCCTGTGGCGACTGCGGCCGCTGATGCCGCTGCCCGTTGAACAAGTGAGCAGTCGACACCCGCGGCCCGGCCGCCTGAATCAGCCGACCTCGGCGCGCAGGGCGCCGCAACAGCGGCCAATCCGTCAATTGCCTTCGTAGACGGACGAATGAGCCCGGTTCTCGCGTGATTTCCCGGACTGCGCGAAGGTTGTGAGCGTTGTGAGAAAGGGAGCGGAAGCTGCAGGTCGGGTCGCGCACCGCAGCACCACGGCGCACCTGTCGGGATCGCCCGCAAGGCGGATCGTGTCCACTGAAGGATCGCGAATGAGGTTCGCGCCGAACGGACCGCAGAAGAAGGGGCGCCGGAGCGTCGCTACGTGCGCACGAGCGTCATGACGCAATGGAGCGGATCGCTCGGCGTCCGTGGAGTGATGGCGGCGCCCATCCACAGATCTTTCCGGGTCACCGGATCAACGAGGTTGTGGAAGAACCGGAAGTGATCCACGCGGCTCAGGCCGCCACAGGTCACCGGCGTCATGTACGAGCTCGATTCACTGGTCACGGTCGCCGTCCTGCCCGGGAGGAGATGCACCGCCCGATGGCTGTCAAGAATGATGCCGGAGGAGTCCCCCTCGTTCATCGAATACACGACCTCGTTGGCAAACCAGTGTGGTTGTGCTTTCCCCGGGTCGGGCACCGCGCCGTTCTTGTTCCCGTAATAGAACAGGAATTTCACTGCCGGCTCCACGCACGCGATCGTTCCGTTGTTCAGGGTCAACGAGCCGACCGCGTTGGCGCAGTTGGTCACGCCGCCTGACTTCAGCCCGCAGGCGTCGAGCAGATCGGGAAGCAGGTCGATGCAGTTCCACGAAGCGGGGGGCTGGCCCTGCGTTCCGGCATTGCCAGCCCCGCCGAAACACACCGTCACATCATCAGCGTTCTGGCTTGTGCCGGCGGACATCTGGCAGCCTTCGAGGCGCCAGGCCACGCAGGTTCGCTCGCCGGACGAAGCGGGCGTTTGCGATCGAGCCGAGACGGGCGGAACGATGAACATGTAGTCCCATGGCGGTGTGCTTCTGATGTCAACCAGATCATCCCGCCGCACGATCAGCAGGGGCCGATGGCACGGATCTCCGGCCGACGCGAAATGGACCTTCATCTTGCCGATATTCTGGCCGGGTTCAGAGTCGCCCGACCATTCCAGCGCGCAGAGCCCGGACACCCGGATCGTCAAGGACACATCACCCATCACTCACCTCTCGCAAAGGTCTTGCGGCTGGACGTCGGAGAGCTGACAGCAAGGGCGGGATGAGCAGCCCTCTGCGGCACACCGCCTCCGAAGACCACGGCGCCCGCCCAGGCGGCGGGACGGCGGTCGGCGGCGCGGCCGCTGTGGAGCATGGCCAGCTGCGCCTGCCGCAGCGCGACGACCGGATCGCCGACCGCACGGAGCACCGGATAGAACGCCGCGAACAGGTCGCGGGACGCCGCATCATCGACGTCCCACAGGCTCGCCACGACGGTCGGCACGCCGGCGCTCAGCCACGATCCGGCAAGACCCAACACCCGTTGCCCCTGATACGTCGCGCCGTCAGCGCTCCGGCAGGCCGCCAGCACCACCAGCCGGGTGGCCGGAAACCGCATCCGCTCGACGTCCCTTCCGAGCACGACGCCATCGTCCGCGTTCGAGCCGGGGTCGGGTGCGAACAGAAGCCGGGAGAACGCCGGATGCAGCGGATTGACGATCGCGTGGCCGGCGAAATGCACAACCTGGTACCGTCCCGCCTCGCGCAGGAACGCCGACTTCGTGGCCGCCGCGCCCACCAGCCGATCGGCGTTCGGAAAGACCCGGCGGATGGCCGCCACCTCGTCTGCCGCTCCTGGCAAGGCCGGCAGATCCGGAAACACCGCTCGATCGAACGCGGGATTCCCAACGGCGAGCACCTTGAACGGCGGCGCCAGCGGGGCGCCGCGATGGTCATCGATGGTGCGGACGAGCGCGGCAGCGCTGGGCACGAACTGAATCGCCCGTTGCTGGACCAGAAATCGGCCGGTCCCGGGATCGACGAGCGCGGCGAACGGCAGGTGTCCAAGCGGGCCGGCCGGCACGATGATGAGCCGGTCGGCATCCCGGAGTTGGTCAGCGGCGGGCCGAATCAGGTCGTCGTACAGTGAGGTCGTCGCGGCCCGCGACGAATCGCCGCCCTTTCGCGCCCTGATGGCCCGCACGACCCGGGTGACGAGCTGCGCGAGCCGGCTCTGGCCAACGGGCTCTTCGAACATCCGCCGGCCGTTCCGTGTGATGACCCAGCCAAGCAGACGGTCGTTCAGCGTCGCGTAGTACAACACGGCGGCGTCTGCCGGAAGGTCGCGCGTCAAGGCGTCGATCTGCTGCCGCGCCCACGCCAGGGAGCGTCCGGAGCCCGGCCGCGCGCGTCCCAGTTCGGCGACCGACAACGCCTCATCGCCCCGGCCGGCGGCCGACTCGAGCGCGATCAGATCGCCGAAGAGGCCCCACGACCCGTTCAGATACGACGCCCGCATGTCGACATCGTGCAGATGCGCGGGGTCGCCTTCGAAGACACGGATTCCGTCGAGCAGCGCCTGTTCCGCGGCATGGCGGTCGTGCATCCCGGCGAAGGCGCGCCCTTCCGCCAGATACAGCGCGCTGATGCGGTACCCTTCGCCGACCGCGCGGGCCAGGACGATGCCGCGTGAGAGATCCCGAATCGCCGCCGACGGATCGCCGGTCGATGCGAGAGCCGCGCGCTCGATCAGCAGGTCGACCTGCAGCGGTGCCGCCATGGTCCTGTCGTCCACCCGCTTCAGCGCCTGTGCCGCCTTCCCGAGATCGTCGGCCGCCTGCGATGGTCGTCCGAGCCGGCGCTCAATCTGCGCGCGGTGAAGGAAGGCCTGCATCTGCACGGTTGGAGGGCCCCATTTCCGGACCTCGGCGACCAGCGCGTTCTGAAAGTGCAACGCCGCCTCCGGCAACGAGTCGCGCAGACAGGCCTGTGACGCCGACTCGTACAGGACGTAGCGCAGCCGGGCGTCGTGCGAGGCGGCCAGCTGCGCCAGGGCCTTCCGGCGCTGCGTCCACGCCTGCTCCGGCTCCCCGACCAGGTCGTAGGTCTCCGCGAACAGGATCCGGAGCATCGCCCCGTGGTCGACTTCACCCGTGCGCGAGAACTCCGCAGCGGCGTGCCTGTAGCTGACGAGCGATCCACCGAGGTCGCCGTCGAGGGCATGGATCAACCCAGCGAGCCAGTCGACGCGCCCCTCGAGGTTCAGGTAGCCGGCCGCCCGGGCGCGGCGCCCCAGCGGCACGAGCTCGGCCAGCGCCCGGGGATGGTCGCCTTCGTGGTAGACACCCACCGCCAGCCAGTATCGAGCCCATTCGACGAAGGGACTCCCCGTCGACGCAAAGCCTGCCTCGGCTGCGGCAAAGCGACGCTCTGAGGCCACGAGCTGATCGTTCGCGTACAGCTCCTGCCCTTCCTGAAACGCCTTGTGGGCGCGTGCCAGTTCCAGGCATCGCGCGGGAACGCGGCCGGCACGCTCGACCGCCCGCACCGCGTCCAGCGGCAGCCGGTCGTGATGAACGTCAGCGACCGCAACCGCCAGACGTTCGGCGCGGACCAGCGCCTGCGCAGCGCGCCGGCGATGTCCGGCCAGCACGCGATTCGCCCACGCCGGCAGCAGATCGTTCTCGACGAGCTCGCGCGTCTGCTGGCCGAGGCGGCGGACAATCGCCTCCACGCGTCCGCGATCGCCGGCGTCGAGCGCCGCCAGCAGCGTCCGCCGTTCCGTCCGCCAGGCGCCGACCTGCCCGCCGGCATCCAGCGTCTTCAACCGCCGCCTCGCCTCGTCTGCCCACTTCGACCTGGCGTCGTGCTTCAGGTAGTCCCGCCAGGCGTGCTTCGCTTCGTCCGTGAGGGAGAGATCCTCGAGCGCCAGCGCGCGGTTGAACCAGGCTTCAATCAGCGACGGATCCGCCTTGATGGCGCGCTCGGCCGCCGCGAGCGCCTTCGGGTAGTCCTCGGCGCGCCCGAGCCGCCGCGCGCGTACCAGATAGGCGGCCGCGAGATCGCTTTGAAGATCGCCGTTTCCGGGCTGCCGGCCGACGGCATCTTCGAGCGCGTCCACCGCCTTGTCGACGTCCCCGCTCACGAGGTACGCGACGCCGAGCGCTCCCTCGTTGTCCGGCGTGTCGTACGCCCGGGCCAGCTTCTCGATGCGGGCCACGGCGATCTGCACGTCAGGGTCGAGCTCGCCCGTCGAGGCGCCACGCATCGGCGACGGGGGCGGTCCGTACGCGAAGCCGCCAGTCAGCCGTGGCTCGACCGGCCGATGGTCGCCGACCGCGGCGACGAGCGCGGCGAGCACCGGCCGCGCGTTCGGGCCGGCGGCGACAGGCATCTTCACCACCCAGACGGCCAGCACGAGCACCGCGGCCGCCACCAGCACCGATGCGGCCACCGCCCACACCGCGCGCCGGTTCCAGGGTGCTGCCGCAGGCTGCTTCAGCGCCACGCCGGCCTCACGAAACCTCGCCGTTTCGGCCACGATCTCCCGGCAGTCGGCGCACCGTGTCAGGTGCGCCTCGACCGCCGCCCGGTCCGTCGCCGCCAGCGTCCCGTCGATGTACCCCGCAAGCGCCTCCTCGTCCGGGCACGCGTCGGGCCGACCGACGCGCACCCGGTCGACCGGCCCGCGCGTGCCGTCGTGGTCAGTCACCAAGTCGCGCTCCTTCTGACATAGACGGACGCCGAGTGGCTGCGTCCCCGTGCCCGGCGGGGCCGGACGGCCACTCGACCTGGCCGATCAGCTCCACCACGTCCCGGGCGTCGAACCCATTGGCCTCCAGCGCGCGCCGCAAGTCGCGCAGCAGCCGGTCGATCCGCCGGTACAACGCCTTCTGATCGAGATGCATCGCGCCGGCCGTCTGCGCCACCGACAGGCCGTGCTCGAAGCGCATCTGCAGAATCAACCGGTCCTGCGGGTCGCGCTCGGACAGCGCCCGGTCGAGCGCTTCCCGGAGGCGGCGCATCAGCTCCTGCTGCTCGGCCTGCAGCACGCCGCGCTCGACGTCAGAGGCCGCCCCGGGCACTTCGTCCAGCGCTTCCTCGCCCACGAAGCGGCGCCTGTTCCGGACGGGAAGCTGCAGGGAAAGCGCAGACAGGTCGGCACGCGTCAGGGCAACGTCCCGGTGCGTCTTCAGGACCTCACAGGCTTCGTCGAAGGTCAGGCCGTCCCGTACGAGCAGCGTTTCCAGATGCACGGCAACCGGTCCGGCCCGCCGGGCCTCCGCGGACGGGCGCCACTTGCCCCACAAGGCAACCCGGTAGTCGAGAAGCAGGCGCTGGATGACGACGGTGAGGTAGGTCTGGAGGCTGCTGCGGTGCTGAAAGCGACGGAGTACGTCGTAGTCGTTTTCGATGAGTTTCAGGCGGACGATCGACCCGAACTCCTCGGCCTCGTCGGCCGTGAGGCGCCGGCGCCGGGCGACGAACGCAATGACCCGGTCGATGAGCTCGATCTGAGACAGAAAGAGCTGTTCGTAATCCATGGACCCTGCCGGGGTTGACGTCGGGCGTCGAGAGGATATGTCAGAGTGCGGAGCAGGGAAACAGAATTGTGATCGCGTTTGCGTGACTTATTGGTCCCGCCCACGACCTCATCAGTTGATATAAGGAGCGATCGAAGAATGAGGGTGATGCGGGGCCTTACAGTCTCTTCGGCCCGCGCAGTACTCTCGCCGGTAGCAGCAGGGTGGCCTTCAGCAGTTCGAACACGCCTTCGACGGCGATCCCCAGCAGCCGGAGCGGCAGGAGCAGCAGCCAGACGAACGGATAGAGCACGAGCGCCAGCAGCGCCAGCGGCCAGCAGAGCACCAGCAGGATCAGCCAGAGCAGGAACTTCAGCATGAGAGAAGGGCGGGCGCCGGCCGTCGGCACCGTCTGCTCCCATCATAGTGGGAATCGGACCCGCCACGAGCTGATTCTCCTGCTGCCGGCCTCCTACCGCCCCTCCCACCGCGGTTTCCGTTTCGCCAGGAACGCCTCCACTCCTTCGTGGAAATCGGCGCTCGTGTAGCACCGCTCGACGAGGTCGCGATCGGCGCCGGGCGGCAGCCGCCGGGCCGCCATCAGACGGCGGTTCAGCTCCTTGGTGACGAGGATCGTCAGCGGCGCGTTCGCCGCGATCTGCGTCGCGAGTTCGTGCACCGCGCCGTCGATGTCGGCCGCCGGCACGATCCGGTTCACCAGCCCGAGCGCCAGCGCCTCGGCCGCATCCACGAAGCGGCCGGTGAACAGCAGTTCCTTCGCCCGCGCCGGCCCGACGACGTCCACCAGCCGGCTGTAGGTCGTGCCGGCCAGACAATTGCCGAGCGTGCGGGCGATCGGAATGCCGAAGGTCGACTCGGGCGTCGCCACGCGCAGGTCGCACGTCAGCGCGATCACGCTGCCGCCGCCGGCGGCCACCCCCTCCACCTGCGCGATCGTCGGCTTCGTCACCCGCTCCAGCCGGTCGAGCAGCTGCGCGATCCGCTCCTCGTAGCGGATCGCATCCGCCGGCTCCCGGAACTCGCGGAACTGGCTGATGTCGGTCCCGGCGACGAACGCCTTGCCGCCCGCGCCGCGCAGCACGAGCACCCGCACGCCCGCATCCTCGTCCACGCGGTCGCACGCGTCGGCCAGTGCCTGATACATCTCCCACGTCATCGCGTTGCGGGCGTCGGGCCGGTTGAACGTCAGGATCGCGAGCGCGCCCTGCGTCTCGTAGATGGTGTGCGCGGTGGACAAGACGGGTCTCCTCGGGTACAAGACGGGTGGACGGAGTGCCTGTGGCCCGCGCCCCTTCGATGGCGCCCGGGGTCGTGCCCCGGGGCCCCCGGACGGGGCGAGGCTCTTCATCGTCATGCCCGCGGAAGCGGGCATCCAGCCAGCCGGCATCGCGGAGGCCAGGCGGCTCGACTGGATCCCCGTTTTCGCGGGGACGACGGGTCTTCGACTCGCGCGACCGGCCACAGGGAGCCAGTCGGACTCAGCATGATGATGCGGGATCAGTCTTCCACCCCGTCCGCCCTCGGCGGCCTCCGCGTCCTCGACGTCACGCAGGTGATGGCCGGCCCGTTCTGCAGCATGATGCTCGCGGACCTCGGCGCCGACGTGATCAAAGTCGAGGCGCCGGGCGGTGATTCGACCCGTCAGATGGCCGGGGCGGTCGGCACCGACAGCCCGGCCTTCAACGCCGTCAACCGCGGCAAGCGGAGCCTCGTCCTCGACCTGAAGACCGACGGCGGGCGCGACGTCTTCCGCCGGCTCGCCGGTCTGTCCGATATTCTCGTCGAGAACTACCGGCCGGGCGTCATGGCCGGCTTCGGCCTCGACTACCCCACCCTGTCGGCCGCCAACCCGCGGCTGATCTACGCCTCGGTCTCCGGCTACGGTCAGACCGGCCCCGACCGCCTGAAAGGCGGCCTGGATCTCATCGCCCAGGGGGTCTCCGGCATCATGTCGATCACCGGCGAGCCGGGCCGGCCGCCGGTGAAGGCCGGCGTGCCGCTGACCGACCTCGGCGCGGGGCTGTTCGCGCTCGTCGGCATCCTGGCCGCGCTGGAGGCCCGCCATCGCACCGGGCTGGGCCAGCACGTCGACTCGTCCCTGGTCGACGCCGGCGTCGCGCTGTCGGTCTGGGAGGCGACCGAATATTTTGCCGAGGGCCGGAACCCGGCCCCCATGGGGTCCGCGCATCGTCTCCACGCGCCGTATCAGGCGTTCCGCTGCGCCGACGGATACATCACGATCGGCGCGGCGACCGACCGCCTGTTTCCCCGGCTGTGCGACGTGCTCGGCCACCCTGACTGGGTCACGGTGCCGGAGTTCGCCGACACGCCTGCCCGCGTGCGCCACCGCGCCGCGCTCGCCGAACGGATCGAAGCGGTCACCGCGCAGCAGCCGCGCGCGCACTGGCTGGCGCGGCTCGAGGCGAGCGGCGTCCCCTGCGGGCCGCTGAACGACTACGCGCAGGTCTTCGCCGACCCGCAGATCGTGGCGCGCGACATGGTGGTCGACGTCGACCACCCGACGCTCGGCCATCTGCGCACGCTCGGCTCCCCCATCAAGCTGAGCGCCACCCCGCCCGACGTCCGGCGCTGCGCGCCGCGGCTCGGCGAGCACACCGACGCCATCCTGCAGGAGCTCGGGTTCAGCGCCGGCGGGATCGCCGCGCTGCGGGCCGCCGGCGCCGTCCGCTGACGTCCACCCGCGATCAGCGCGCGCCGTCCGCTTCCGCGAGCGCGGGCCACTTCGGCGCGACGCCCGCCGCCTGCTCGAACGCGTACGCCATCTGCAGCAGTCCCCACTCGTCACGGTGCCGGCCGACGATCTGCAGCCCGACCGGCAGCCCCCCGGGCGTGAAGCCGCACGGCACGGAGATCGCCGGATTGCTCACGATCGAGATGTAGTAGCACGAGCGCAGCCAGTCGATGTAGTCGCGCAGCGGCGTCCCTTCGATGTCGGTGACGTACGGCTGCGTCGCGTCGAACGGCGGGGCCTGCGTCACCGGCAGCACGAAGAACTCGTAGCGCTCCATGAACCGTCGCATCCGGTGATACAGCTCCGTCCGGCGGGCCTCGGCCTGGCCGATCTCGACCGCCGTCAGCCGGTCGCCCCGATCGACTTCGGCGACCACCGCCTCCTTCACGACCGACCGGTTCGGCTTCACGATGTCGCCGAGTCCGGCCGAAAACGCGAGCGCGCGCACGGTCCGGAACACCTCGTCCGCGCCGCCGAAATCCGGCTCCGCCTCCTCGACGACGCAGCCGAGCGCTTCGAACACCCGGCGTTGCGCGTTCACGGCCTGCCTGATGCGCGAATCGACCAGCACGCCGCCCAGATCCGTCCACCAGGCGACACGCACGCCCGTCAGATCCCGCCCGAGCGGCGCCGCATAGCGCCGCGGATCGTCGTTCAGCGCGATCGGCGAGCGCGGGTCCGGACCGGCGATGGCCGACAGGAAGAACGCCGCGTCAGCGACGCTCCGCGCCATCGGTCCGTCGACGCTGAGCGTGGACCAGCCGAGCTTCGCCGGCCAGATCGGCACCCGGCCGGGCGACGTCCTCAACCCGACGACGTTGCAGAAGCTGGCGGGAACGCGGAGGGATCCGCCCATGTCGCTGCCGTCGGCCAGCGGCAGCATGCCGCACGCCAGCGCGACCGCCGCGCCGCCGCTGCTGCCGCCGCACGTCTTCGTCACGTCGTAGGGGTTGACGGTCGTGCCGAACACCGGATTGAACGTCTGCGCGCCGGCGCCGAACTCGGGCGTGTTGGTCTTGCCGATCGTAATCGCGCCGGCCGACCGGATCCGCTCCACCAGCAGCGAGTCGCGCGACGGCACGAGGTTCCGGAAGACGGGCGAGCCGAACGTCGTCCGGATGCCGCGCGTCGGCTGAAGGTCCTTGTGCGCAATCGGCAGCCCATGCAGCGGCCCGGCCGCGCCGCCGCGCGCCAGCCGGTCGTCGGCCTCCCGCGCCTGCGCCATCGCCTGCTCCGCGACCAGCGTGACAATCGCGTTGACCGTCGGGTTGACGCGCGCAATCTGATCCAGGTGCGCGGCAACCGCCTCCCGCGCGGAAAGCTCTCCTGCACGGACCAGCCGCGCCATCTCGATCGCGCTCAGCCGGCAGATCTCAGAGGTCGCCGTCATCGTGCCGGCAATCTATAACGGGCTCGGTGGCCCGTCAACGACGCACGAGCCGGGCCGAGTTGGGCCGAGCCGGATTGGGCCGAGCTGAAGCTCGGCGCTACGACGGAGGGGCCATGACGGCGGCACTACGGCCGGTCGCGAGGCGCGACGCGATGGGGGGCGACGGGCGCGGCGAAAGGGCGCTGGCCCTTTCCGTGGCTGGACGCCGGGCGGATAATGGCCGGAGCGGCCCCCGACGGGCGCCGCAGGCCGGGATTGATGCCTGTCCTCCGATCCCTCGTCGCCCTGGCGCTGCTGGGCGGCCTGGCGGCTGCCGCGTCACCCGCCGCCGACCCGGCCCATGATCTGGTCCGGCTCCAGGTCACCCTCAGCACGAATGCCCCCGCCGCGACCCTCACCCTGCACACCGGCACGATTGCCAACGCCTCGGCACAGCAGACCGACGGCCCTTCGTCCGTCCAGCTGAGCACCACCCACGACGATCTGGTGCTGCAGGGCAACACCGCGGGACAGAACGCCGGCGCGCAGTTCCAGGCGATCGTTGCCGGCATCGGTCCCGACCAGGACGTGACCTGGACGCTGCAGACTCAACTCCCCGGAACGACATCCGGCGAGATCGACAACCTGAACGCCCCGTCGGCGCCCGCGCTGGTCGACCGCTTTCAGACGAGTCAGGCGACCGACCAGTGGACGACGCCGTCTACCGCGCTTCGAGCCGGTGGGCCGCTGCGCATGCAGCCGGCCGGTGCCCGCCTGGTCCTCGCAGTCTTCTACCCCTGGTATCTCTCGGAGACCTGGGCCAGCCCGCAGTTCCTCGATCAGCCGCTGGTGCCGTACTCGACCGAGAACCCGCAGGACGTGGGGCGGGTGCTGGCGCAGGCACAGGGCGCCGGGCTCGACGGCCTCATCGTGTCGTGGCAGGGGGGCGTGACGTGGAGCGACGAACGGCTGCGGATCGTCCTGGCGCAGGCGGCGCCGCTCGGCCTCAAAATCTCGACCCTGCTCGAAACGGCGGTGGCCAACCCGGCTCTCGACGCGGCCGAGCCGCCCGATCCGGCGACCGTCCAGGACTGGCTGGCGACGATCACGGACGCCTACGGATCGTCGCCGGCGTACCTGCACCTGACGAACCGGCCGGTGATCTTCGTCTATGCGGCCAATCTGCTCTCGCCGGCACAGTGGCACACCATTATTTCCGGCCTGCACGCCTCCCGGCGCGATCCGGTCCTCATCCTGGACTCCACGAACCGGGCGCTGCTGTCCGACGCCGACGGCGAGTTCATCTACGCATCGGCCGGCTACGACCCGAGCGCGATAGGCCCGTTCGACCAGACGCAGAGCCTGACGATTCGGACGTTCAACCTTCTCACCACGAACAGCGGCGAGCGGCGGATCTGGCCGGCCACCGTAAGCCCCGGCTACAACGACACGCTCCTGACCGACCGGACGACGCACCAGGTGATTCCGCGCGCCGGGGGGGCGCTCTACAACGCCCAGTGGCAGGGGGCGATCTTGGCCAACGCCGACTGGGTGGTGGTGACCAGCTGGAACGAGTGGTACGAGAACACGGAGATCGAGCCGGGCCGGTTGTTCGGCAGCCAGTATCTCGATCTCACCCGCACCTGGGCCTCGCTGTTCCATCGCGCATTCCTGTCGCCGCGTCCGCGGCGGGAGCCGTAGCGGCGTGCAGGCCGGGCTGAAGCTCGGCGCTACGGACCGGCCGGGCTGACGCTCGGCGCTACGAAGAAACCGAGCACCGCGCTCCGGCCTGGAAACTCGCCCATATTCGGGCAGACTCACCCCTGAAAGGGGGCGTCATGAACCGGCTACGTCAGTCCAGCGTCCGCATCGGGCTCGCCGTCGGCTGCGCGATGGTCGCCGCGTCCGTCCTCAGCGCGCAGAAGCCGGCCCTGCACTATCCGGCCGCCCGCCGGGACGCCGTCGTCGACAACTACTTCGGGACCAGGGTTCCGGCGCCGTACCGGTGGATGGAGAATCTCGACTCGCCCGAGGTCAAGCGCTGGGTCCTGGCGGAGAACAGGGTCACTTCCGCGTATCTCGCGTCGCTGCCGCAGCGCGACCCCTTCCGGAAGCGGATCACCGCTTCGATCCGGCCTCCGGCAGGAGCACGCCGTTCGAGCCGCCGGCGCTCAGGTTCGATCCGTCGCAGTACGTCACCGAGCGCGTCTTCTACCATTCGAAGGACGGGACGCGCATCCCGATGTTCATCACTCACAGGAAGGGCCTGAAGCGGGACGGCACGAACCCGACGATGCTGTATGGCTACGGCGGATTCGACATTCCCACCCTGCCGACCTTCCGGCCGGACGTGCCCGCGTGGCTCGAGCGGGGCGGCGTGTGGGCGACGGCGAACATCCGCGGCGGCAGCGAGTACGGCGAAGCGTGGCACCACGCCGGCATGCACGAAAAGAAACAGAACGTCTTCGACGACTTCATCGCCGCCGCCGAGTATCTCGTCAGCCACCGTTACGCGTCGCCGCGGACGCTGGCGATCATCGGCGCGTCCAACGGCGGCCTGCTGGTCGGCGCCGTCATGGAGCAGCGGCCGGATCTGTTCGCCGTGGCGCTCCCGGCGGTCGGCGTGATGGACATGCTGCGCTACCAGAAGTTCACCGGTGGCGAGGCCTGGGAGACGGAGTACGGCTCGTCGGACGATCCGGTCGCCTTCCGGTACCTGTCCAAGTACTCGCCGCTGCAGAACCTCAAGCCGGGCACCTGTTACCCGGCGACGCTGGTGACGACGGCCGACCACGACGACCGCGTGGTGCCGAGCCATTCGTTCAAGTTCACCGCCGCCCTGCAGGCGGCGCAGGGTTGCGCGCGGCCGGCGCTCATCCGCATCGAAACCGAGGCGTCGCACGGCTATCGGCCGACCGACAAGCGGATCGCGGAAGAAGCCGACCAGTGGACGTTCGCGCTGGCGAACATGACGCCGCCCCGGGGCCCTGGGAGCGGGCGGCCGTAACCCGCTGTGTTGGGGCCCTTTGCGCCCGGTGCGGGCGCAAAGGCGGTCTCCGTCCGCGCCACGAGCCCCCGACCGCCTGGTCAGAATCGGTCGCCGGCGGCGTCCGATCGGCCCGATAATAGAAGCAGGCGGGATCGACACGGTCAGGCACGAAGCGGCCGCGAGGCCCTCCCGCGGAGCAACAACCATGGGCGTCAAGAAAATCGTGTACGGTATGGCGGTGATCGTCGCGCTGGGTGCGACCGGCACCGCGTTCGCGCAGCGGCACCCGCCTGCCCGGGGCGGGCACGAGACGGCGGTCCCGCGCGGGCGGGTCGTCCGGCCGGGCGGCGTCCGGATCCGACCGCACGCGTACATCTACCGGCGGGATCTCGATCACCCGCGCTACTACCAGCCGGCGTTCAGGTTCGGCCTCTACGTCGGCAGCCCATACGGGCTGTACGGCTACCCGTACAGCTATTCGTACGGCTCTCCGTACGGCTCTCCGTATCCGTACACGTACACGTACTCGTACGGCTACCCGTATGCGTACACGTCCCCGTACGGCTACCAGGATCCGTACGCCGGAGCGGTCGCGATCGATCCGACCCCGACACCGGTTCCCGAGTACCAGACGGCGCCGCCGGTTCAGCCGGCGCCGACCGAACGGGGCACGATCGCGATCGAGGGTGCGCCGGCGGGCGCGACGATCTCCGTGGACGGCTACTACGCGGGAGCCGCGAGTGACTTCACGAGCAGACAGCCGCTCAGCGAGGTGGCCGGGTATCACCGGATCGAAATCCAGGCCCCGGGCCGCCGCCCGGTGGTCATCCACGTCGACATTCAGCCGGGCCGGATGCTGACGTATCACTATCCGACCGACAACCCGCTTCCCTGACGCAGCGCGTCCGGCTCCGGGCCACGGCGCGAGCCGCCGCCCCGGGGCCGCCCTTCGGCGGTCCCCGCTCCACAGACGAGGTATGCGACGGCTCAGCCGGCCGCCGACCGTCGAGTCGGCGTCCAGCGGCCGGTCGGCCGGCGTGGTAGCATCAGGATCAGGACGGGATTCACGACGGTCGACGTGCATTCGGCGAAACAGGAGACGCGATGGCGAGCACTGATCTGGCGAGGGACACGGGATTCTCCACACTTTCCGCAGCCGAGCGTGTCAGCACGTTCCTGCGTGCGGTGTACGGCTGGATGGCCGCCGGCCTCGCCATCACCGCGCTCACGGCCTGGCTCATCGCGTCCTCGCCGGCCGTGGTGATGGCGGTCGCGACCAACCAGCTGCTGTTCTGGGGGCTGGTGATCGCGCAGCTCGGCATCGTCTTCTATCTGTCGGCGCGCGTCCAGCGGCTGGCCCCGGCCACGGCGGGGATGCTGTTCGTCCTGTACTCGGCGCTGACGGGCGTAACCATTTCGTTCGTGCTGCTCGCCTTCACCGGACAGTCGGTGGCCACGACGTTCATCGTGACCGCCGGGATGTTCGGCGCGCTGGCGCTCTACGGCACGGTGACGGCGCGCAGCCTGCAGGGGCTCGGCCAGTTCCTGTTCATGGGCCTCATCGGCGTCGTGATCGCGTCGGTCGTCGGCATGTTCTGGCACAGCAGCGCCCTGGAGTTCATCATCTCCTTCATCGGCGTCATCGTCTTCACGGGGCTGACGGCATACGACGCGCAGCGGTTGAAGGCGATGTCGCTGTCGATGCCGGAGGGCCAGACCGAGTCCTACGCCATCGTCGGCGCGCTGTCGCTCTATCTCGACTTCATCAACCTGTTCCTGTTCCTCCTGCAGTTCATGGGCCGCCGGCGCGACTAGCGCCGGCCCCCGCCGTTCCCGCGAGCGGCCGCCGCACCTCGGTTGCGGCCGCAGTCCGGCCGCCCGGCGGCGCGCGCGTGATCCGCGCCCGCGCCCTCCTTCCTCACTTCCTCATGCCGCCCGGCGTTGAGCTTGATATCCTGGCCATGCTTCCCCATGGCCCTGCATCCGCCGTTGCTGGTCGACCTCGCCCTGGCGCTGACCTACGCGCTCGTCGGCGGCGTCGTGGCACGCCGGCTCGGCCTGCCCACGATCGTCGGCTACCTGCTGGCGGGTCTGGCTCTCGGGCCGTTCACCCCGGGCTGCCAGGGCGATGTCGCATCGCTCCGGCAACTGGCCGAACTGGGCGTCATCCTGCTCATATTCGGCATCGGCCTGCACTTCTCCCTGCGTGATCTCTGGCAGGTTCGCCGCATCGCCATTCCCGGGGCGCTGCTCCAGATGGCTGCGGCCGGTGTGGTGGTGTCGGAGTCCCCGTTCAGTCACCAG
>Ga0307374_10007453_pt1 | contig 16666 bp, 13 predicted proteins | sample OX3MG_FD_202532 | JGI IMG/M metagenome (GOLD analysis project Ga0307374, IMG submission 202532) | Soil microbial communities from Risofladan, Vaasa, Finland - OX-3 | ecosystem: Environmental > Terrestrial > Soil > Coastal area > Acid sulfate soil | place: Finland: Risofladan, Vaasa | collected... | reverse complement strand
CCCCTCGCCAGCGCTTGCGCGATACCAAGGGGGCTGTCCGCCCCATTCGCGGTCCTTTACCACTTCAACGGGGCTTGCCAGGCTTGCTTCAACGTCGGCAATTCGGCCGAGATGGTCGGCGGCGGAGCTGAGCGGGCTTGACCGCCGTCCATGGACGGTCTGAGCCACCCCACGATTTCCAAGCGGCCGCTGTCGACAACCGTTCCAACACGGCCGAGCGGAAACCTTAGAGGACCGGAACGCAACTGGTTTTGCTGATCCAGCATGAGGTCCGCTTCAAGCCGCTGCTCTTCGCTGCCACCCGGGTTGAGCGCGAACGCGCGCAACACCTCGTCCGTCATGCACAATTCGAAGCACGCCTCGAAGCGGTCGGCGACTTCCGGACGAACCTCGCAGAGAAATCGGCTGTTCGACTCGCTGAACAAGAGGACCGTGTCCAAGAGAATCACGTCAGGAGCCGTGTCGAGTGGTCGCGTCTCGACCATGGGCAGAAGCGTGAGGTCGATATTGGCCCCCAGGCCGCCTGCCAACGCCATTTCGGCGGCCGCGGCCGCGAGGCCTCCTTCGCTCAGGTCGTGGCAGGCCCGGACCAGGCCCGCGTCGATCGCCGAGTGGAGCGCGGCAAATGTTTTGCGTGCAAGCGCGGCATCGACACGCGGCACGGCTCCCCCGGCGAGCCCCTCGACCAAAGTAAAATGCGAACCGCCCAACTCGTCGTGCGTGGCGCCCACGACATATAAGAAATTGCCCGGCTCCTTGAGGTCCATCGTCACGCACCGCGCCGCGTCGGCCACCTGGCCGATGGCGCTGATCAAGAGAGACGGTGGAATGGCAATGGTCCGCCGCTTTCCTTCGGCGTCGGTATAGCGGAATTCGTTGTTCAGGCTGTCTTTGCCGCTGATGAAGGGCGTGCCCAGTGCCACCGCAACGTCGTGGCAGGCCAGGGCCGCGCGGACCAATGAGCCGAGCGTCTCCGCGCGGTCGGTGTCGCCCCAACAAAAGTTGTCGAGGATCGCGATCCGCCGCGGGTCGGCCCCGACGGCCACGCAGTTGCGCACCGCCTCGTCGATGGCGCTGGCCGCCATGTGGTAGGTGTCGAAGTCGCCGTAGCGCGGGTTCATGCCGCACCCCAGCACGATCCCCCGCCGCGAGCCGAGCACCGGCCGCAACACGGCCGCGTCGCTCGGACCGTCGTTGGCCACGCCGACCAGCGGCTTGATCACGCTTCCCCCTTGCACTTCATGGTCGTACTGCCGAATGACCCACTCCTTGCTCGCCACATTCAACGAGCCAAGGATTCGGAGTAGGGTGTCGGTGTGGTCGCGGAAGCCTTCGTCGAGCGGCAAGTGTACTGTTGGCGGCGGTGTGTAGATCGCTTCGCGCACGACCGGCGGCCGGCCTCCGTGCAGGAACGCCATCGACAGCTCGGCCACCTGCCGCTCGTGGTACTTGAGCACCAGGCTGCCGGTCGGCTCGAAACGGCCGATGACCGTCGCCTCGACCCCTTCCGAGGCGCAAAGCGTGTGAAACGCGTCCCAACTCTCCGGCGGCACGGCCAACACCATCCGCTCCTGCGCCTCGGAGATCCACATCTCCGTGTACGACAGCCCCTCGTACTTGAGCGGGATGCAGTCGAGCCAGACCTCGGCGCCGATTTCCTCGCCCATCTCACCCACCGCGCTGGAAAAACCGCCGGCGCCGCAATCGGTGATCGCGTGGTACAGGCCGCGGTCGCGGGCAACCAGCACCACGTCGAGGAGCATCTTTTCCGTGATCGCGTTGCCGATCTGCACGGCGCCGCCCGAGAGTTTTTCGCTTTCGCTGGTCAGCTCGGCCGAGCTGAACGTGGCGCCGTGGATGCCGTCGCGTCCGGTCCGTCCGCCCACGGCGACGATATGGTCACCCGGCCGCGGCGCCTTGTACACCTTTTCCACGGGCAAGAGTCCGGCGGTACCGCAGAAGACGAGGGGATTGCCAAGGTAGCGCGGGTCGAAGTAGATGGCGCCATTGACCGTGGGAATTCCCATCCGGTTGCCGTAGTCGCGGACGCCCGCCACCACGCCTTTGAACACCCGCTTGGGGTGCAGCACGCCCGGCGGCAGAGCGTCGGCCGGCGTGTCGGGCGGGGCGAAGCAGAAGACGTCGGTATTGCAGACCGGCCGCGCGCCCAGGCCGGTGCCCAAGGGATCGCGAATCACGCCGCCGATCCCGGTATTGGCCCCGCCGTAAGGTTCCAGGGCCGAGGGGTGGTTGTGCGTTTCGACCTTGAACACCAGGTGGTATTGGTCGTCGAAGCGGACCACGCCCGCGTTGTCCTTGAACACGCTCACGCACCAATCGTCGGCCCCCAGCTCGCGGCGAATTTCCCGCGTGGCGGCGAAGATGGTCTCCTTGAGCATGTTCTCGAACCACCGCAATTCGCCTTGCGGTCCAAAGTACTGGATGCGACCGGCGAGCGTCTTGTGGCTGCAATGCTCGCTCCAGGTTTGGGCGATCGTTTCCAGCTCGGCGTCGGTCGGATCGCGGCCGAGCGAGCGGAAATGGTCGCTGATCGTCCGCATCTCGGGGAGCTTCAAGAAAAGCTGCCCGTCGCGGCTAAGCCGCTCCAGGGCCGCGTCGTCCAACTCTCGCAGGGCTACGGTAACGAGCTTGAACTCGTAGGCCGAGCCGATTTCCAACGCGTCGATCGTCAAGGGTCCGACGACGACTTGCTCGATCGCGTCGTTGGCCAACAGCCTGGCGGCCAGCACCTTCAATTGGTCGTCGGCCAGGTTGCTTACCCAGAACTTGCGAAGCGTGCGGACCGCCTCGGCCTTGAGGTCGAAGTCGGCGATGGCCGCCAGGGCGCTTTGCGCCACCGGGTCCATCACGCCCGGCTTGGGGAGCACATGGATCAAGCTGGCCGCTCCGTTCGGCGGCCGGCTCAGGACCGCGTCGCCCGGTCGGCCCAGCACGAACCGCTCGACGACGAGATCGGTAAGCAGCTCGCGGGCAATTCGTTCGACCTGGCTGGCGTCGAGCGGACCCTGAATCAGGTAGCCGTGTGCGGCAGTGACATGCAAATCGCTCGCCAGGCCCAATTCGGCCGCGTCGGCCGTAACCCGCGCGCCGGCCAGGTCGGGCTGTCCTGCGGCGGGATAAATGTCAACTTCCCAGAGCATCGCGACGGTGTTCGGCCTTTCGGCGTAGGTTGTAGAGTGGAATTCATTCCGTTTCCGCCTTCAAACGGAATAAATTCCGTTCTACGTGCGGAACGAAATCAGTCTATGTCGATCCACCCCAGAGGCCCAAGTTTTTAACGGCCCAGGCAGAGCCTAGGCGATGCCCCGGTCGCTATCTAGCCGGGGCATCGCTTAGGCTCTGCCACCAGCCACCGCAACCGTGGCAAAATGTCTCATTTCTGGCCGCGTGCATTCTACCAAATCGGGCCTGCCTTGTCGCGGAGCCAACCCTTCCCTTCCCCTTCCAGGTTATTTTCTTTCCGACACGGTCGACGTAATATGACCAAAATGCTTGGCTCTACCTCCGTGCCTCGTGGTAGGCCCGACGATGGCCGACATCTGGTCGAAAGGAAACCGCGATGCGATACGACCTGGATATCACGCCCTGGGACCACCTCTACAGCAATCCGCTATCGGGCCGTAACACGCTGACGTACTGTTCGACTCTCGTGCCCATCTGGCCGGAATCGATGATTTATGGCTCCCAAGTGGCGCCGTCGATTCGAGAGGAGGTACTGATTCGCATTAATCGCTTACTGGCCGACCCAAATACTCCGCGCGACGTATATTTCGTTTTCTTCGTATGGCACCCCTGGTGCGACGAAATTTGGGACCAGGTGATCGATCACCGGATTCGCGATAGCCACTTGGGCAGCGACTCCGCCGAAGATGTGCGACAGGGCATGAAGCTCTTGCTTCTAGAGTTGATTTCCGATCATTCGGACCTTCGCGGCTGGCTCGAAGGGGCGGTGTCCCGAGGCTTTCACGGCTGGACGTACACGCTGATCGACAATCTGTGCCAAGAGATGGTGAATGCCATGCGCCGCGGGACTTTTGGATCGGCCAAAATGCGCCGAGGCACGCCGGAATACGATGATTGGGCCGAGGTCGCCGATGAGTCGGCCTCGAACACTTCGATCGTCGAGTGGATGCTCGACCGTGACGAAAAGCTGGCGGGCCTACCAAAACGCACACAGCAGGTGGTGTGGTTGAAGAACATAGGGTACACCTGGGACGAAATCGCCGAAACGCTTGCGATCACGCGGGACGCCGCGCGGTGGGCCTTTGATTCGTGCCCCGCAGAGGTAAAACGCGTTTTGGGATGCGATGTGTGAATGGCAGCGGTACATCTTGCGACCGCTCGACTTTCTCTCGATCACCTCGTCGTTCATTCTGTGCGAAACGGCCGCCGTTCATCCCGCGCGATTCGTTGCCCCGCGAAGAATGGCTTGCGTGGACCGCCTGAACCACCCAGTTTCACGTCGGTAATCGTGCCGAAGTGCGGATCGTCCGCCACTCAAAGCAAATTCAGCAATCTCTCCGGAATTCACCCCAGCTATGGCACCCCATTTTTCATGTACTTATAGGGGAATGCGACGACCACAGTTTTACAAATCCCTCATCGACAAGGTTGACCGCCAAATGAGTAAATCAACAACCACTCTTCCCGCGCTGTCGGTCGCTCGAGAGACCGGCTTCGGCCATCCGTCGCTCGAACTCGAAAGGTGCTGCCGCTGGTCGGACGAGGAACTTGCTAAGCTCGATATCGCGGCGGTCAACCTGATGTGCGCCGGAGGATTGCCCGGCGCCGAAAACGTCAAGTTCGACCGGTTGCACGACTGGCTCGACGAAGCGGCACGCCAAGCCGATTTCCAGACGCGCAGGCACTGGTACCGGTTCGACCTATCGCCGGAAAGCTACCATACATCACCTGGCTTTTTCTGCTGCTCATTCCTGCTACAGACGCTGCAGGAGGACTTCAAGGTGCGATACAACCCCGCTCGGGCGCGCGATCACAAGTTCCAGGATCTGAAGTGCCTCGATCCCGACTTCCGCGACTCGCGGGACCTGTTTATTCACGGTATCGTCGATGGCGACGGCGGCACTTGCGCGTCGATGCCGGTGCTCTACGTCGCCGTCGGACGGAGGCTCGGTTATCCGCTCAAGCTGGTTGAGAGCCGCGGTCACCTCTTCATGCGTTGGGATGACCCTGCCGGCAAGTGCTTGGGGTACCCTGAGGTCCTCAACATCGAAGGCGCCGGCGAGGGCATCGCGCTGTACCCTGATTCCCACTACCGGCAGTGGCCCGAGCCGTGGACGGCGGACGATGAGACGGGCGGTTGGTTCCTCAAATCACTGACGCCGCGGGAGGAGTTGGCCGCGTTTCTCGTCACGCGCGCCGCGTGTCTCGAAGACAACCGCCGGCTGCCCGAGGCGGTCCAGGCGTACATCTGGGCGAGGGATCTCGCCCCGCACGACGGCCGGTACGTTCAATTGGCGGCGAACAGAGCCAACCGGCTTGCGTTCCAACGACAGCAAGAGGTTGTACTCTTGATGGAAATCAACCGCCAGAATCGAGAACGACGGCAGCAAGCCCTTTCGCCGCCCGGAATGGCTGGGGCAGGGAATGAGTCGAAGCCACCGCACGGTTCATGGTGTCGCTGCCGAGACTGCGAGGTGGCACGCGAGGCCGCCGAAGAAGTTCGGCCTGGTATCTGCCATGCCACAGGATGCCAGTGTTTTCATTGTCGTGAGGCTATGCAATCGGGATCATCAACACCCCGAACGTTGAGCCATTCGCCCGCTTGTCAATGTGTTTCGTGTCGCTTCGTGCATGAGGCGACCGGGTCGTGGCACCCGCAGCAATACTTTGTCCAAGCCGTCAAATTCAAGTAACAGGAGCACCAGCGATGTACCAACCCACGCTAGGGCGATTTACGTCCCGAGATCCACTCGACGACGGAGGCGTCGATATTCTGCACGACAACAATTGGTTCGGCCAGCGGCTAGACGCCATGCGCGAGCACCCCTACGCGTACGCACGCGGCAATCCCGTCAACTACACCGACCCAAGCGGGTTTGGGGTCAATCAAGACCTTCGGAGCTGCAAGTATTATAAGTTCCATTGCAAAACGGCGAGCTGGTGGAATCTTTGCCAAAAGGCGTATTATTGTCTTGCGGCGGATTTTGTGTGCGAGATGGCCGGTAACGGTTCCTGGCGCGACTGCGTTCGGGCGTGTCTTCAATGTCGCGATACGCGATTTCCACATGGCCCTGAGAATTCAAATCCCGTTTTCGCGATTATCTTCGGTTGTATCGTTCATATTGGCAAGGAAGCAATCGACCACGTGGTCTGCTTCGGAGCATGTCGCTGGGATACTTCGAGCTACGCGAAGGGGTGCGATGAGGTGGTATCATCGTGTTCCCCGCCGCGAGACGCGTTGGCGGTGCGTATCGAAACGCCCGTCAGCCCACGAGCGTAGCGCTCCCGACCGCCGATGCGAGTCTCACGGTTCCAGCCAATCCGCCGTAGTTGCGCTTGCCAATGGATACGATTGAAGTGATAATCAGTTGAGGTCGCGCGTGCGGCCGCCTTGGCGAAGGACCGTGATATTCGGGATTCGTTCGGGAGCCACGAACGAGAGAGTCAACTCAAACCGGTGTCTAGTCTCGAGAAATGGCTGCGGTCCACGTTCTCCTCTTGCTCATCTTAACATGTGTTGGGATCGTCGCGGGTTTCGCCCTGCCACTTCGTTTCTGCGGGCAGGTGCCAGGGTTCAACACGGGGATATTATTCGGCGGCCTCTTCTCACTGCTGCTTTCGCTGATGGTCGGCGCGCTTGTTGCGGGGCGCGCCGAGCAGGCGATCGGAACTAACATTGGTGTGCCGATTGGAGCGTTCCTGGGTTGCTTCCTCGGCGCGACATTGGCCAATTTCGCCGCTGGCGCATTGGGTGCGCTGATCAGTTTTATGTTGCGTCATTAGAGCGCATTTGCGATGCCGTCGTCTCCTTTCGGTTCGGACGCGAGCTCGCTTTCGTCGTGACAATTCGTGCTGGGGTCCGGGACCGGAGAACCGAAACGCTGGAAACCAATTTCAAGTACAAGCGCGCAAGCCGTGCGCGTCCGATTGCGGCGCCGGCAAGGCAGAGCCTATACTGACCCGCGGGCGGAGTGGGGGACGTTGGTGCGAGTGCCATGTCGTACAGCGATTTTACGCTGGAAGCGGCCGAACGCGAATTCGGCGTGCTGGCCCAGGAGGCCGATCTTTTCCCGGTTCTGTGCGACGCGCCCGTGCCGGACTGGTTGCCCGCATCATTGGCTCGGGGCAAAGGGTTCGCCCTGATCAGCAAAAAAGCCCGCAGCGAGTTCATCGTCGTCCCAATCCTGCTCGCCGCGCGCCAGCTCTGCCACGACCGGTTTACGATCTACTCCGGCCAGCGTCTGGACGTCGCCCCCGATCGAGGGCTCGCCGGAGAATGCGATTTCATTCTCGCGGCGGCGCCCCCCGTTCCACTTTTGCGCGCGCCTTTGATCACGATCGCCGAGGCCAAGAAGAACGACATCGAGGCCGGTTTGGGGCAATGCGCCGCCCAAATGATCGCGGCGCGGTTGTTCAACGAGCAGGCAGGCAAGCCGTTTCGCCACGTGTTTGGGTGCGTGACGACGGGCGAGGCCTGGCAATTCCTGCGTTTGGAAGCCGCGGCCGTTTCCATCGATCAGGCGCGCTACTACATCGATCGCGTCGACAAGATCCTGGCCGTCTTCCTGGCCATCGTCGACGAGGCCCAGCCTCGGCCTGGTCCTTGAGCCCGGCCGCGGATGCCCTTGGCCTGTCGTCAGGACACCATTATGGCGAACAGATCGGAATTCTTACGAATTCCGCTGCGCGAGGGCTATTTCGCCTTGATTTTCCTGGCCTTCAGCGATGGATCGCCGGCGAGCGGCAGGCGGACGGCGCGGCCCGTTTCCGCGGCTTTGTAGATGGCCAGGATGATCTCGACGCTGCGGCGGCCTTCGTGGCCATCGATCGCCGGACGGCGGCCTTTGCGGATCGCCTCGACGACGTCGCGGAATTGCATGGCGTGGCCGTGATGGCCGATCGCCGCGGGGTCGCTCGCGCCGCCGCCCGTGCTCTTGGTTTGGGTCATTTGCGCGCGGATCATCGCGTCGCGGCGGTCGCTCTTGGCAAAGTCCCACTTGATGATGTCTTCCTCCTCCATGACGGCCGAACCGGCCGAGCCGTGGATTTCGATCCGCTTGAGGTAGCCCGGATAGGTCGCGGTGCTGGCCTCGATCACGCCCAGCGCGCCATTGGCGAACCGCAGCGTGGCCACGGCGGTGTCTTCGACGGCGATTCGCTCGTGGGCCAAAATCGCGGTCTGCGCGCGGATCTCGGCGACCGGGCCCATCAGCCAGGTGAGCAGGTCGACGCTATGCACGGCCTGATTCATCAGCGCCCCGCCGCCGTCGAGCTCCCAGGTGCCGCGCCAGGCGCCGCTGTCGTAGTACGATTGCGGCCGGAACCATTTGACGTACGCGTCGCCCACGGTCAGCTTGCCGAACCGCCCGGCATCCATCGCTCGGCGCAGCTCGACGCTCGAACCATGAAACCGCGAAGGAAAAACGGTCGAGAGGGCGACGCCGGCCCGCTCGCACTCGTCGATGATGCGGTCGCAGCGTTTGAGCGTGATTTCGAGCGGTTTTTCCACGATCACGTGCTTCTTCGCCCGCGCGGCCGCCACGGCCGGTTCGAGGTGGGCCCCGCTGGGCGTACCGATGGTGACGATCTGCACGGCGGGCTCGGCCAGCATCTCGTCGAGCCGGTGGTACGCCTTGCAGCCGGTCGCGGCGGCCAGCCGGTCGGCCGCCGCCGGGAAGGTATCGAAACACGCGACGAGCTTCGCCCCGCGCACGTCGCCAATCGCCCGCGAGTGGAAGTTCGCGATCATCCCGCAGCCGATGATGCCAAAGCCGAATGCCATGGTGTGGGTCTCTTGAGTCGAGTGAGTGGTGAGTGGTGAGTGGTGAGTGGTGAGGGGATGAGGAGGTGATGGGATGAGGGGATGAGGAGGTGATGGGGCCGCCTCTCTTATTCCGTGCTCCTCGCTCGTCCAATCCGCAATCCGCAATCCAAAATCCGCAATCACTCAGTCGCCTGTTCGATGCGTTCCTTCCAGAACTTGATCGCCTCTTCGTGAAACCGCAAGACCTCGCGGCGCTGGTCGGCGTCGTCGAGCTTGACGCGGCCGGCGCGCTCGTTGGCCCAATCGAGGAAGAACTGGGCGGACCGCCTGGCGACCGGCCGTGCGTTTTCGCCGATCTCGACGTACCAGGGGCCGCTGGAAGCGAATCGGTAGGTGTTCTCGACGTCGGTCACGGCGCGAATCAGGAACCAACCGCTCTCGTCGAACGACAGGGGCGGAAAATGCCCGGTCTTGGCCAATTCTTCGTACCGCACGCTCTGCGCCACGCGGCCGTCTTTGATCAGCTCGAAGTAAGTAATCGGCTCGCTGGCGCGATAAGTGAAGCTAAGCACCACGTCGAGCGAGATCGACTCGCCCTCTTCGGCCTTGAACACGTGCCCCGGCACCCGGCCGTTGGCCATCGGACGAATCAAGGGACCGTTGGTCACGACGACCCGGCCCGCCTTGAATCCCTCCCACCAGGCGTCGTAATTGAAGTACCGCGGGTCGACCCAGACGTACATCCGATTGTAACCGACGGGGTTGGGCAGCACGCCCGACGCGCTGCCGGCCGAGGGGGGGATGCGGAAGCCGCAATTGAGCACATGGTAGTAAATCTCCTGCGACCAATGCGCGTTGCCCAACGGCGGCGGGAAACGCTTCACGTCGCGCGGCTTGCCCCAGGCTTCGTTGTCTTTCATTTCATCGCGGCACATGTGGTTATTGCACAGGCCGATCGAGTCGATCTTGCCGCAGGCCAGCCAGACGGGCAGGTCCCACCAGAAGGGTTTTTCGGCGTCGACCCAAGCCTTCGGCTGCTCGCGCGCCTGAGCGAGAAACGTCATCGGCGAAGGGTACTCACGGCCGGCGCCGGCCAGGTCGAGCGGCCTGTCGAGGCGGAAATACAACAGCGCTCCCCCCTCGCGTTCATCCTCGCCGCCCAGCACGTCGTAGTAGCGGTTGGTATCGAACGACTTCACCGGCTCGTCGGGCAGGGGATGTTTGGACCATTCGTTCTTGTCGTTCCACCAGGTGATGACCGGCGCCACGTGAAGGTCTTCGGCCATCATCAACAGCTCGATGTCCTTCAGCGGACGATGCACGTGCAGGTCGCCTGACCACCAGCCCTCCTCGGCCATGTTGGCGTTCCGCTTCAGTTCGATCCGCTTCTGGTCCTTGGAGAGTTTTCCGATGATGAAGTACCCGCTCATATCGTTGTACTCCGGCCCGCGCTCGATGACGAAGTTATAGGTCCCCTTCGCCAGCTTGAGCTTCATCTTGCCGGGAAACACGAAATGGTCGTGCCAGTAGGGGAAGCGGCCGACCTTCTGCGGCTTCTCCTTCTGATTCGTGATGTGCATCCGGCAGGGCATGGTAACACCCGTATCGGCGTCGACCACGCTGATTGTGAATTCGCCGTCGCTGGCGACGGCTGTTGTGGGGACGGCAGCGGCAAGGAATAGGGACGCGGCGAGGAAGACGGACGCGGGAGGATGGAGCGACGCGGGGACGGGGGGACGCGGGGACGCGGAGACACTTGGCCGGTGCGACGCTCGAAACGCCGTGTCGCAATGTACGTTTGTGCTCTCGATTCCGGTGCCCATGTTCCCTCCTTATCCGCCAGCAATTCGGAATTCTGACGAATTCCGCTACGCGCAGGACCGTCTTCGTTCGTCGGACGGCGTTGCACGATCTTATAGTTTAGCACGTCCGCTCCATCAAACGAGCCACCCGCTTCCCAGAAACGCGCCGGGCCACGTAGAATGGAGACTCGACGTTGTATCACCAAAATCCACAGGCGAGCAATACTCCCGCGCATGGCCGAAGATTACTACCAAACGCTGGGTGTCAGCCGAGAGGCTTCCGCCGCCGAAATCGAAAAGGCCTACTCCAAACTAGCGCGAAAGTACCACCCCGACGTGAACCCCGACGACAAGACGGCCAAAACGAAGTTTCAGGCGGTCCAGGCGGCCTACGACGTGCTCAAGGACGCGCACAAACGGGAGCTTTACGACCGCTACGGCAGCGCGTTCGAGGGGGCCGGAGGTGGACCGCAGCCGGGTCGCCGGGCGGGCCGTGGCACGGGGCCGGAGGAGTTCGACTTCACGCAATTCTTCGGCGAGCGGTTCGGCCCTGACGCTTCCGGCGGGTTTGCCGACATGTTCAACCAGTACCGCCGCACGAGGCCGGCCGGGCCGGGACGCCGCGGCCGCGCGGGCAGGCCGCAGCCGCCCCAAGCCGAACACGAAGTTCAAATCCCCTTCACGCTGGCGGTGCTCGGCGGCGAAACCCACCTTGAACTGCGTCACACTTCGGGAAAGCAGGAAACGATCGCCGTGAAGGTCCCGACCGGCATTGAGGACGGCAAGAAGATCCGGCTGCGCGGGCAGGGCGAATCGCTCGACGGCGGCCCGCCGGGCGACTTGCTGATCTTGGTCCGCGTTGGACCGCACCCCTCGTTCACGCGCCGCGGCGACCACTTGCACCTGCGCGTGCCGGTTACCTTGCGCGAGGCGGCCGAAGGCGGAAAGGTCGACGTGCCGACGCCGCGCGGGACCGTCACGCTACGAGTACCGCCCGGCACGTCGAGCGGCGCGAAGCTGCGAATCAAGGGGCACGGCGTCGCGCGGCCGGGCAAGCCCGCCGGCGACCTGATCGCCGACATTCAAATTGTGCTCCCCCAGCAACTCGATGCCAAGAGTTTGGAGCTGATCAAGCAATTCGACGAGCGCCAGCCGCTCGACCCGCGGCGAGATCTGAAATGGTAAGCCCATCCGTGTTCCTTCGGCGGCTGAAAAACCGTGCCAGGTTGCTGACCGGCGGCGCGGTTTCCGCCCGGTGTGCGAGTTTGACGCTGGTGTTCCTGGTTCCCTGGCTATTGGGGGCGGACGAGACGGCCCCGAAGCCCGCCCTCACGCCGCTCGCCCGCGCCAAGATGTTGATGGCGTTGCTCGCCTTGGTGGTGCTGGGGATCGGCCTGGTGGCGGCGGCGATTCTGGGGGGCTGGATGGTCCGCCGCCTGACTCGGCAACCGGTGCCGCCAAGCCGGGTGGTCGACGATGCCTGGTACGCCAAACCGTTGGTCCCGCCGCCGTCGGACGAGGTGGACGAAGGCGACGGAACTGATGCCGCATGAATCGAGTCGCTCGATGACCGATCAAAGCTTTCCCGCCCGGTTCCGAATCCGCCGCGGCGCCGACTTCCAGCGGATCTATCGTCGGCGGTTGATCGCTTCGGACGACTACCTGGTGCTTCATGGCTGCGAGAACGGCCTCGAGCACCCGCGGCTCGGCTTGTCGGTCTCGCGCAAGGTGGGGGGCGCCGTCCAGCGCAACCGTTGGAAGCGGTTGTTGCGCGAGGCGTTTCGATTACGGCGAGCGAATCTGCCCGCCGGTCTTGACCTGGTGGCGGTCCCACGTGCCGGTGTCGAGCCGGAACTTGACCAACTCCTCGAGCGGCTGCCGTCGTTGGCCGCGCGTTTGGGCCGAAAAATGCGACGAGCGGCGACATGAAGAGAATTTGGCCGGCGCTGGCATGGCTTTGGCAAACGCTGGTTCGCCTGCCCGCGGGGTTGTTGATTGGTATGGCGCGAGTCTACCAATGGACGCTCAGCCCGCTCATCGGAAGGCAATGCCGTTTCACACCGACTTGCAGCAACTACTTCATCGGGGCGGTGCGAAAGTACGGTGCGGTCCGAGGGGCGCTTCGCGGACTGTGGCGCATCTGCCGCTGCCATCCGTTTCACCCTGGCGGCCATGACCCGCCCTGAGGGCACCATCCAAACTGCCCTTGGAAAGCCGCGAAATGACGGAAAATCCCTCCTAATTGGAATATTCCTACCATTTCATGACCCCAATGTCCGGATGTGGCCACGGATCTCAATTTGTTCTAGGGAGGGGCGCATTTCACAAAAGCCCTAGCAACGGAGATCGACGACATGACTTACTCACACGATCGGGGGGGGCGTGGGCCGAACGACGGTTTCAATCGGCCCTGCTGCTACTGAATGACGCGACGAATTTTGCCCGCGACACGGGACGCGATGTCTGGCACTATTGTCTGCGGCTCGAAGAGTTGCTCTCGGCCGGCTTGACCGTCGCCGATTGCCGCTGGCTGGCCGACAAGAAACTGGTCGATGCGCGCGATATGGCTCGGGTCCGCCGCCGTGGCGCCCGACCACGGAGGGCCACGTTCACCCGCTCGACGCGTTTCGTCCTGACGGTCGCGGGCGTCGCCTATGCCGCCGAATTGTGCTCGCGCAACGTGTTACAGGTGACAGGTTACAGGGGATAGCCGGCAAAGGATGGCGAGCCGACCCGCTACGCTGGAGCGCGCGGCTTTCCCGATGACTTGACCCCTTGACAATGGCCACCGCATTTCATAAGCTTAGTCAACTAAGCTTACAAGCCGTTGTGAACCTGAGTACCGTCAATCCCATGCACGCCGCGCCGAATCCTCTGCAACCCACCGAACGGGAACTGGAGATCCTGAAAATCCTCTGGCGCCGCGGCGAGGCGACCGTCCGCGAGGTGTACGAGGAAATGAGCCAGGAGTTGCCGATCGTGCAGAACACGGTCCAGGCGTTCCTGCGGACGATGGAGGAGAAGCGCCTGGTGCGGCACCGTCTCGAAGGCCGCACGTTCATCTACGCGGCCGCCATCGAGCGCGAGCCGACCCAGGGGCGGCTCGTGTCGGGCTTGCTCGAACGGGTATTCGATGGGGCACTCGATCAATTGGTCCACAGCGCCTTGTCGCTGCGGCAGCCGACGGCCGACGAATTGGCCCGGCTCGAAGCCTTGCTCGCCGAGGTCAAGGCCGCGCGCAAGCCATGCCGACGAGTCAAGACGGGTGGCGGGAGGCTGAAACCATGAACGCCGCCATGCATGCCGCCGTCGATTTCATTTCGGCCGAAGGGCCGATGCTCCTGGCCGGTGGCACGTTGCTATTGGCCGCCGGCGCACTGGCGACCTTCGGCCAACGCTCGCCCGCCGCCCGGCAGCGCGCGGCGGAACTGACGATGTTCGGCGTGCTGGTCTGGATGGTTTTGGCGTGCGTCCCGCTGCCGCGGAACGATCGGTCGCGCTGGTTTTCGTCGCGCGAGTCGAGAGGAACGACCCAAGGCAAATCGACCGCTTTGGACGGCGCCGTCGTCGAAATGGACTCGCGCGGAGACGCCGCCGAAGAGCTCGATGCGGTCATGGCCGAGCTGCCGGAGGAGCTATTGATCGAGTTGCCGGCGAAGCGGCGGCGCGATGCGGGCATCGAGGACGATCGGATCGCCGGAAATGTCGCCGCGGCGATCGCCACCGCAGGTGGACGATCGAGCGGCGCGGCACCCGGCCCCGAATCCGGGTTTGGACCTGTCGATTGGCGACACCTGGGCGCAATCATTTACCTTTCCGGCGCGATCGGTTCGCTCGCCTGGTTGCTCTTGGGCCGGGCGCTTTTGTGCCGTGTCGTGCGGGTCGCTGAGCCGGCCGAACCGTGGTTGGCGGCGCTCTTCGCACAGGCCGTCAACGGCATGGCCCCTTGCAGAGCCGCCACACGAACGCGGCTGCTCGTGTCGCGGCGTTGCCGGCGGCCGTTTTCGTGCGGGCTATGGCGTCCGGCAATCGTATTGCCGGCCGGCGGTTGCCGGCCCGCACAGGCCGAGCGCTTGCGCAGCGTGCTCTTGCATGAGCTGGGGCACATTGGGCGGGGCGACGCCTGGGGGCACCAATTGTTTCATCTGGGGCTGCCGTTTTGGTTTTTTCACCCTTTGTACTGGTACCTGCGGTCGGCCGCGCAGTTGTCGCGCGAGCTCATCGCCGACGATTGCGCCGCACGACACAGCTCGCCGGAGGCTTACGTCCGGCAATTGATCGCGCTGGCGCGCGAGACGGGGTTGGGGCCGGCGCCTTCGGCCGTCACGGCGATTTTCACTTCACGAACCCAGTTCTACAGGAGAATGACGATGTTGATTCGCAGAGAGTCGCCCTTGGCGACACGTTGCACATTGGCCTGGCGCGGCGCCGCGTTGGTGTCGCTGGTTTTCGCGGTGGGGGCCGCGGCCTGGACGCTGGGAGTCGAATCGATCGCGGCCCAGACGCCGCCAGACAAAAAGGCGGCGCCGGAAGTCGCCGCGCAAACGGACACGACCCGTGTGCAGGACAAGCGCGACCAGGCGACGCCGGCCGCCGAAAAGCCCAATCGCGCGGTGCTGGAGGTCGATGTGCAGGTCCGAGACGCGAAACAGGCGCCGGAAAACGTTGGGACGCCCGGCGCCGACAATTCGGAACAGACCGCAGAGGTAAAGAAAGAGAAACCGGCGCCTGGTTTGGTCACCGTTGAAATCGGCAGTGACAGCTCCGTGGCGGTCGATGAAATCCAAAGCGACGATCTGGAAGCTGAGTTCGCGCGGCTCGAAAAGCAAATCGAGGCCCTGCGAGCACGGCTCGCGAAGGCGCAAGACACGGGCGCCACGCCGCCACCAAAGCCGAAAAAATGGGACGTATGGATCGAGAAGGTCCCCGGCACGACCAGAGTCATCCGCACTTGGGAAGGTGAGCAGTTGAACAGGACAGACGATGCGAAATCCGACGCCCTTCCGGGCAACAAAAGCGACGCCGGCGTTATCGGCACCCTCCCGGAAAACACGACAGACGGCACCACGCGGAACACCGTCGGCGATCCATTCGCCGCGCCGACGGCCGCCGGCCGGCAGTCGGCCCTGGAAGCGTCTGTGGGCGGACTGCACCTTGACCTGGTGCGGCTGGCCGAGGCCTACGCCGATGCGGTCGGCGGGGTGGAGATCGCCAAGGCCAGGCTGCAACTGGCCATGGCTGCGGCCAACGAATTGAATGCCATCGCCACGGTCCGCGACGAGATCAATCTCCGCGCGGAGATCAAGATCCAAGAAGTCTCGGTCCGCACCGCCGAGCGCAAGCTCTCATCGTTGCGGCGCATCGCCGAGGTCGTTACCGGCGCCGCCGAGGATGAAGCCAAGTCGTGCGAAGACGATTTCAAACGCATGCAGCAATTGCCTAGAGGAATCGTCCCCGGAAGCCAGTTGCGCGACGCCATGCGCCAGTACCAGGCCGCCCAGGCGAACCTGAAGACGCTCCTCGCGATCCTGGCGGAGTAGGATCTCAGAAATTCCATTGCAAGCCGGTGGTAAATCCTTGTGCCCAGAACGTGGACGACTTCGCTTGCGCCGCCGGACTGGCCGGGCCGACCAGTGGACCGGTGGCCTGGCTCAAATTGATCGCGCGGTCGAGCTGGTCGCCGGCGCGAAGCACACGGGTCCAGAGGAGCGCCTCGTACCCTACCGTCAGTCTTAGTCGCTGGGTCAGGTCGTACCCGACGTGAAACTGGGCGTTGGGAACGACCGCGAAGGAGTTGTGCGCCCAGAACCTTCCGACGTTCGATGGTTGGGCGAAGAAGCCTTCGGGCGCCAAATGGTTCGGCCGCGGCAGGTAAAACGGCAGGCCGTTTTGGCCG
>Ga0307374_10007452_pt1 | contig 16668 bp, 18 predicted proteins | sample OX3MG_FD_202532 | JGI IMG/M metagenome (GOLD analysis project Ga0307374, IMG submission 202532) | Soil microbial communities from Risofladan, Vaasa, Finland - OX-3 | ecosystem: Environmental > Terrestrial > Soil > Coastal area > Acid sulfate soil | place: Finland: Risofladan, Vaasa | collected... | reverse complement strand
TCGCCTTCTCTTGCTTGCGATATAACCGTGCTTCTTCTTGAATTGCCGCCGCCTGCTTCTCGTGCTCTGTGTACTTTGGCTGCGGCACTTCGATTACAGGTTCTGGTTCGGCTTCGGACTCCGACTCAGAATATTTGTGTTCCACGACTTCTTCGGGCCAGTTTTCCTCAGTCTTGCTTTCCTTGTGCGAATGGGGGCGAGTCTCTTTCTCCTCCTCGCTGGGACTAGAATAAGAGGAAAAGCTGCGACGACGCCCTTGAGACGCAGAGGGATGATTAACTGGTTCCTCAGGAGACTTTCTCTTCTGTGATGGCTTCTTGTGAGATGGCGCTCTCGCGGGTCTTGGTGCAGGCATATCGAGTCCAAAATCAATGAGATGAAGACCCGGTTGCAAACGCAGTGCCAAAAGCATATCTCTTCGCATGATCGTTATTCTCTTGGCGTGAATTGCACAAAGATTTGTATCCTCGAATAAACCGACAAGCAACGCCTCGCTGGCCTCTTGGAGTGCTAAGATTGATGACGCCTGAAATCGCAAATCGTTTTTGAAATCCCCAGCCAACTCTTTGACAAGTCGTTGAAAGGGTAACTTTCGTAGCAATAAGTCGGTGCTTTTTTGGTATTTTCGAATCTCTCGTAATGCCACTGTACCGGGACGAAAACGATGAGGTTTGCTAGTGCCAGCCGGATTTGGTCTATGTCCCGATTGAAGACGAGGCTGTTTGCCTCCCGCAGAAGGACGAGCAGTTTGTTTGGTGCGAGCCATGATTACAATTTTTTAGAGCATACACAAGAAGAAAAATTAAAGTGTGTCGTCACAAAGTATCTCGAAAATGGACTCCACCAAAAACGAGTCGGCGAGCGAAACTGGACCTCACCGAGCTATGCGGATCACCGCATGGACCTTGGTAGCGCTCGTGGCTGTCTCGGTACTGATTGTGATCGTAAACCCGAGCGCGACTCAATGTTTCAAGACGGCCATTAAGCAGCAAGTTGCGCCTCAGACAGAAGACGAAGAATTGCGAACTGCGACAACGACAACGACTTTCGTCGACACCAAGTTGGATCCGAACGTGCCGCGGTTCTCGATGTTTCATGCGGGTTACTGTCTTAGTTGTCGCTCAACGCTTCCGCTGATCTTAGCGTATGCAGAAGAGTCAGCACCGATCGGGTATAATTTTGTAAGCGTCGATTGTGAGAAATTCATCGTCAAAGATCCCCGCATGGCTCGGATTCCGAAGTACCTCTTCCAGACTTGTAGCACAGACGAAGGCGAATTATTCAACCCACGCCCGTGGACTGTAGAAGCGTGGGATCAATGGGTGCGCGAGAAATTAGCACAGCAGCAATGAGAGTATTTTATTCGCTATCTCCACCGTTATTCTCCGGCAAGATTGCATGATTCTGCGGTACCTGCTGAAGTAGTCGCTGGAACGATCGCAGCATATTCCCGTTATTCATCGCCGGTAAACTACCCAGATGCTTCGTCTTGCTCCTTGTGAATTTAGCGACAGTTTCTCGCTCTTCTTCGGGAGCATTGACTTCCAACATCTCGCGCGTTAGTTGCGCTTGCAATTGAACTAACAATCCGGCATCTAGTGTCCTATTCTCCGCGCCCGCTAATGCTTGTTGCAGTACATTTAAACTATCGGAGATATCAATCTTTGAAGACGGCTTGTTGGTTTTCGTACCTGCTTTCACACGCCCGAGCGATGTCTCGACGATAAAATCAGGATTGTCCTTGCAGAATTCACTCAGGTCGCTCTTGATGACTTGCAATCTCTCTTTCACTTCGCGCAAAGTATCCTTCTCTTCCTTGCGTAGTTCCTTGTGCTGCTTCATCAGATTGGAAGCCTGGATTAACCATTGTGCGTGTTGAGTAGGATTAAACGACATCGTTTCCAGAGAATGTAGAATGAACGTTATGCAGATGAAGTTCCGGCCCACGTTTCGCTAACTCGGTCAGCGTACGGCTCATGACTGCCGTAAATTGCGCTCCACGCTCGGTCAAGCTGCAATAGGGTACAAGGAAGCGCATTTCGCTATTTACACCGCCCTGTGGCAAATATTGCTCGCAAAATTGCTGCAATGTAAGTTGTGACGGAGATTCTACTCGCAAAATTCTCCGCTGAACAACACCGAACACAACTCGTTCGTTCTCGAAATGCACAACTATAAGCATGAGACTTTATGGATTACTACTATACATAGCCATTAAAATTGTCGTCTGGCCATTCGATTATGAGGTACGAAAACGGTTCCGTTGAGAGACTGGTTTGCGTCCTGGCGAGCCATCGGTTTGATGTGTCTATTTGAGCGGAGTCGACGTTGAAACTGAACGTGTAATCAAACGTCAATTGAGTAAGGGAAAGCGGTAAAATATTCGGTGCGAGATAGTGCTGAAAAGATCGCCCAAGCGTCAGATGTGTCAGCGATTTCGGCAGCGTGCGCTCGGAAAAGGGTTGATTAAATAACTGTCCCAGAGTTAATTCCCGCAACGACCGCGGTAAAATCAATTCATTCAGCGGGCAATTGAACTTGTAACCGAATGTTAACCGAGTCAGGGAATTTGGGAGCTGGTGATCAAGCAGTGGCTGATTGAAAACGAATCCAAACCGCAACGAAGCAAGCACTTCGGGGAAGACAATCGCCGACAGTGACTGATTAAAGTTGAAACCAAATTCGAGTTCGGTAATAGTAGCAGGTAATGCACGGCCTTGCAGTCTATGATTGAAATCGCTACCGAATTTTAAGGATGTCAGATTCCGTGGCAAATCACCTTCTTCTAGTGGTTGATCAAAGCTTTCGCCCAAAAACAGAGTAGTAATAGATACCGGCAAGCTATCTCGACCAAAGCGTTCATTGTAATAATGTCCAAAAGCTAAAGTTTCAACAGATTTCGGTAGACGATCTAGATGGAGCAGTTTGCGATCAAAATAATCGTAGCAAACTTCTTTTACCGAATCGGGAAGCGGGCGAGAGTAACTCGATATCAACAAGACTCGAACAACGCGAAATTGTACAAAGCGCAAATGGTGCGCTTGAATCATACTCTTCAAAGCATAGTGCGATCGTAAGGCATAGAACGGCTTGGTTGTACTAATCAGTCGAATTGAAGGCTGATCCGACAAAAAGGAAGTTATATACAGAAACACATCTGACGACACAGCAGACAAAGTCATTTTTTTTTATCGTGATCACGGCAGCACTTCAAGAGTTTATGACGACAGCAAGAGATGTGCGTGAAGCCAAAGAGAGTTTAACAAGTTGTGCGCGTCTGACGGACAGCCTGTGATCTCCCATGTGAAAAGGGTTCGAAACGAGGTCGAACACCAGTTTTGTCAAGCTTGGAGGCAAAATCTCGAATGTTAACGGTTGCATAAATGCACTAGCAACCGAAAGATAGCTCAGAGTTTTGGGCAAAGTTTGCGATGATAGTGGATGGTTAAAGTAGTCGCCGAAGGTTAATCTCTCTAAATTTTTCGGAAGCACAAAATCTTCCAAGGAACTATTAAAGTGCGCGCCAAATGTCAAATCAGTTAAAGAATCCGGTAAGACATCGGTGGAGATGATCTGGTTAAACATATAACCAAATTTCAGACACTTCAATTCGCTTGGAAAGACTCCCTTCTTAAGCAGCCGATTGAAACAAAAACCTAATTCTAAATCCGTAAGTGTGACCGGGAAAGTGCCTGGCCGAATCTCTTGATTGAAATCGCAACAGAATCGTAAGGATGTTAAGCATGCAGGGAGAGCGTACGGCTCTAGCGGCTGATTGAAACGGACGCCCAGAGAGAGGGTTGTAATAGTATTCGGAAGCGTTCTTGGCTCGATGCGCTGATTGTGATTGAAGCCAATCAACAAAGTCTCGATAAACTGAGGGAACAGATGCAAAGGCAATTCAATCGGCGGATGCCTGCGAGGGTCCAGCCTCACATGCTTTACGGAATCAGGCAGCTTCAGTGAATACGAGGCGGCCAGCTGAACGTGAACAACGCGAAATTTTGCGTGTATTGCTGATTCGAGATGCTTTGATGACACATAATCCTTTAGACCATACCGCGATCGTAATTCATAAAAATGCTTGCAGATAAAAATTACGCTCATAGAGTCTTTGTCTTGTAGAAACAGCGTGACATGCAGAAACGAGTCCGCCGATACATTCGATAGATTCATTTGTCACCCCCCCCTGTAGTGCCAGCACTTCACAAGTCTGCCGCCGCTATGACAACTTTATTAGCGGTCACTCTCATCGATGAATGCAACTACAGAGAGGGAAGAACTGTGTTTTTAACCGACGACAAAGAAGGCTATGAGAAGGCAGAGAGAATATTTTACTACAGTCTAAATTGGGTCATTGCAAATGGTGAGGCAGAAGAATGGGAAGATGATGCCAACGTAATGCTGTGCAGAATTAAACCGAATTCAATTGGAAAGGAGATTTTGATGACTTGCGAAGACTGGGTCAAGGAAACGAAATCAGGCAGAGCATTTTGGAGCAAGAAAAAGAGCGTTCCAGGTGGTGACATTCAAAAGAAAGATTTGGGTTTAGATAACATTACAGATCAACACGCTCGACCGTGGCTACTAGTTTAATGATTCTATTTGAACAATACACTACAAATAATTACCGGCAAAACAAATCTTCAAAGACTTGCGGGCTGCGAGCGCGGTAATAGTCTTTACGATCCACGAATCGTCATGGAGTCTGTAGTCATAAGGCATATTGCATATTAGCGTGACTTGGATGATGCTTAAAGGAAGACAAGCGAGAGCGAGGGGCTGTTGATAGCGCTTATCAAGCTTCAAAAATAAAAGCGATTGCGGCAAGGTTGAAGTGGAAAACGGTTGATTGAATCCAGCTCCGAACCGTAAAGAAATCAACGAGCTCGGCAGCACATTTTCGCCAATCAGTTGATTGAAATTGTAGCCGAATTCTAAATGCGTCAGAGAGTTTGGTAACACATTCTGAGAAATCGGTTGATTAAAGGACTCTCCAAACGTCAAACGTTGCAAGTTGGGTGGTAGTACGCCTTCTAAAATCGGACTATTAAATAGCTTTCCAAAGAGCAGTTCGGTAAGCGTTTGCGGCATGATTCCTGGCTGAAGGGTTTGCCTAAATACGGGCCCAAATGTTAAGAACTTTAATCGAGGTGGAAGAACGCCCTTAAGGACTGGCTGATTGAATGACGAACCTAAATCCAGACTTGTAATCGAATCCGGTATAACATGCGGCGATATTGTTTCATTGAAATAATTAAAACCGATCTTCAAGTAGGTGACCGAACGAGGCAATTCCGGTATGCTAATAGATGGCTGCTTTATTCCGACTTTTGAGAAAGTTGTGGTTACGAATACCTTCGTCAGTCGGAACTGTACTGCTTCTAAAAAATTAGTGTTGAAATGGGTCCTGATATCACAATGATATCGGAGCTCATAAAGGTACTTGCTGGTACTTACCGTTCGAACTGTATCTCTATCTTTCGCAACGAATGTATTAAGGATGTACAGAAGAACCGCCGACGATATACGAACTAAAGCGTTCATTTTTTATGAGCATCACAATGAGAAATGCACTTCGCTGCAAAATATCTGTCCTTACTGATGAGCGTCAAGTCAGCAAGAAAGCACTTCAATTCGGACGATCTTCTCTGACGCAAGAAACACTTCCATGCGGCGAATTGGATCCGTTGTGAATGGACGCATTTGCTCCACGCATCACGTCTCTCTGGACCGATAAATACATTCAAAATGTCATCTCCAAACGGCAACGACATCTGGTGATTTCTACGAAGCATTTGTTCACAGGCTACTAAAATCGCTTCGGTAACACAGTGCTGCGAAGAAGGGCAAACTTGATCGTATCGGTACAATCGCTCCAAGTGATCGAGCACTAGTGATTTCTGTTTTTCGGGCTCTAGACGCAGATTCGAAAGACTATGAATTAGGTTGCACCGGTACAAATCATCGGAATAAGCATTCGCTTGGTTCTGATTGTCGTTCACCACCCATTGAATGAATTGTACCACCCATTCTGGCGAACGTTTATCCTTTCCTCGAAGCTGGGACACGCTTGCGATAATCTCCTTGCGTAAAAAGTAATCGGTAAAGTTGCTGAAATCATTCATTCGCAGCGCCGTGTGGTCATCTGCGTAAGCAAATTTCTTCGCAAAGATCTGCAAGATTTCATCTCGATACTGCGCATACTTTGACGAGAGTTGGATGAACACGCGGATTGCCAAGCTCCGTAACTTCCAAAACTTCGTTTCATCCATGATAAAAGCACGAAGCACTAGTCTACACAATTCTACCTCATCTAAATCGCACTCCTGAGGGATCTTGTAGCGGAACAGCGCCTTTGCCAAATTATGTAGCGCTTCGTACTGCGCCTTCAAGTTTGTCGATTCACTGCACAATTGCTGAATCAGCATTGCTGGCGACGTTTGAATTTTCGGGATTACGAACAGCAAGTCCAGTGGGTCAAATCGGGCGTAAGAAATCGGCAACTCGTTTACCCGAGAAATCAGTTTCATTACGGGCAAAGCTTTCACTTCTTGCAGCGTCAGTCTTTTCCGTTTTCGATTTCTCAGCACCGTCGACGCGCATGGAAACGAGACGCTGATTTCTCCCGAAGGAGCCATATCCACTCGTTTCATATACTGTCTGGAGACTTCGCACACCTGCAGAATGCATTCTTCTGCAGCGAGATTGGAGGCGTTGAGCGTGATATCAATGCTTCGCGTGCGAGCATTGAAATTGTACGCAACGGCCATTGCCGGCCAAGTCTTGCTCTCATTGTACACATAGACTTTCCAGCAGCGTCGGAATTCGCCACTTAGATTTGGGTGCAACTTGCATAGCCGCGTCAAGAAGCCGTGCGTGGACAGCGGGCATATGACTAGCATTGATTGCATGCACTCTTGAAAGGCATCTCGGCCCATTTTTAGTTCGAGTATTTTCACGATGATTTTCGTCTTCACCGCTACGTCTGTAGTGTAGGGCCGCGATAAATCCTCCAGTAACAGGAACTCGTGATACACGCGCCCGAAAACAGTCTCCAGATACATCTTTTCGAGCCAAGCTGTATAAGCTTGCACGATCCAGCGGTCCTGCTGTTCATGCTCGATGAATAGAACCGACTCAATCCAAGAAAGCGCCAGTGTGCGTACGATATGAGTGGTGTAGGCGTAGACTTCTTCGATCATTCGTGCCGTAAATAACCAATCGAAAGGCACAAGCAACAGATTGCCGAATAAAATACTTTTCGACAATTCGTTGACATACGCCACAGCACAGGTATCAAACGGGTACGCTGAATCAAGCAGGTCTGCGAAGTGCGTGAGTATTTCATCGATTTTCGGCACAATAAAGTCTGGCGCTTTCAACATGTAGATTTCACAGCGCGGTTCGGACAGAACGATGCGTGGAAAGCGTCCTTCAGCTCCTGTAAAACAGAGAAATCCAATTGATCGTGCCGCCAGTGCGTGATCGGTCGAGAATGCTTGGCAATCTGCCGTCACTCGATTTCCAGTACAAACTGCGTGCACGGACTCTGGAAATCGCAGCGAATAGAAACTGCGACCTGTACCGATTGGTTGCGGAAACCAGCCGTTGGCGATTGTATAAAGCATTCCTGCCGAGGAATCCCATCGGATTCCCGCTCCATGCAAGTCGACTATTGTGTATTTCAAGATCAACTCGGTCGCCAATCCCTGTGGAGTGAACAAAAGAATAGCGTCCTTAGCTTCATTTTGTGTGAATTGTAGGGAACAGCTCAAAATGCTGAGATGCTTGGAGGAAAGCTCGATATGAGATAACAACTGATCAAGTCGAGTAAAGCGTAGTGCAGCTGTACATCTTAATTCAACAGGCAAGCCGGATAGATCGAACACGGGCGAAATCTCGATATCGACGGTGTGCAAGTCATGCATTTGAAGTGTATGACACACACAACCTTCACATTCCGTCTCACAAAACTAAAAAAACACAAATGAGCTTGGGTGGGTACAAGATACTTGGACACGAGGAGTTGTACACGACAGCAGCGGATTGTGATCATAAGGAGTGCTTTAGTATAGACTGTCCCATATCATCCTGTTTTGAAGCTTCGGGCAGATCCGCGCGTTTTCTGGAATCCAAACTTAAGCCGGTGAATTGTGGAAACTCTTCCGCTATTGCAGTCCCTCATGATCGTTTCGATTTAGGTCGTTGCATTCGCCTCATGGAACATCACCGTAATTGGAATATCCAAGCAGTGGGGTCATTCGGGCCTGTCTGGAAGAGGATTGCAGAGAATTGGGGCACCTTAACAAGTTTATATCACGACGGCTTTGTGGAAAAACTGGAGGCTCAATTGCAGTTGTGTCACGCCTAGTGTACTACGCTTTCGTAATCTACAAGCAATTTCCATTTCTCGAAGTTCTTCTCTGCGTAATGATTACTCAATTGTAAAAATAAATCTCTTTCTTCCGCGCGTGTATGCTGCTGTTGCGACGGCGGAGTTTCCAGCTCCAACAGCAATAGTGGAAGCAAGTTTTGAATTTGTTGCCTCGTTTCCTCACGCGTAGTTGCATGCTGTTGCTTCAATATATTAATATTCGTGGTATGGAGACTGCTCAATGCATCCTGCCAAATCCAGCGCTCGATGAATGGCTGAATGTTATACGATTTGCAATCAATAATCAAGTCGTTTGGATCTTTGACCTCGTTCGCCTGTTCTTGGAGGTTGGCTAGTTGACGCCATTCCGCAGGTATCTTGGCGCAGATTACCAGTAGTCGTTGGAAAGTATTGTCGTCCTTGTGCGGAAGTCCGAGAAACAGAAGTCGCGTATACAGATCTGGATACAAGAGACGCTGCAAACATAGAATCGGATTGTACAGGCTCTGATATTTCCACAATGGGTTTTTATCAAGATCGAACCAACGATGCAAACAACACTGACTCATTCGTTAAACTCACTCACACAGTGAATCGCAAAAAAAGAATTCTGTCTAAAGTTGATTATTTTGAGCAGCAACCTTCAGAATCCGACATTGTATCGGCTCGGCTATCAGGTTCCAAAAGTCTACTAAATAATTTCCAGCCGCTTGAATGGCCTTTAGATTTTTGCCTGCTTTTGTGACGTACAGGTCCAACAGATCGGTCCAACGCATTCGTTCCAGTCTTCGGATGGCCGTGAGCATAAAGACCTTCGAGGTGAGATCGTTCATATTCAGTTCTTATAGATCGCTCGAAAATCTGAGTCGAACCTGGTATAACCAAAATATTCGCAGAAATCGATCAACACGTCGAGATTCATTCGGTCGTAGCGCTCTGCATCACCTTCCCCCACCTGCAAGACAAAATCTTCTACTTTCAACGGCTTGTCACGATAAAAGCACGAAAAGAAATGTTTTGCTTGAGCAGCATCCCAGACGTCGCTCTTACCATTGCACGTTACGGAAACTAGTGCAATTTCGGATACTGATCGATCTCCTTTCAACAACGCGCAAAAGTACGTAGAATACAGGGAGAGAATACATTTGTGCACCCCAAAGCGAGCTCCGCCGTAAATGAGCGTTAAATCAGAAAATTCAACCGGTTCGAACGTGTGATCTAAGCAGAGCGATGCCATGAGAATATGAGTAGCATGAAGCATGCAAGTTTCGGACTTTGCGGCCCGGTCAGCCAGCCAGTAATATAGCAATACAAATTTTATAGAGAGGAAGACAAACGTTACATTTACATGAACGCGGTTGCAGCATATTGAAATTGTTGAGAGTCGGTGATGCTCTGGGAAGCAACTTTGGCTGCAGTTCGAACTCTCTTCGCCTCTATTAGGTCTTCGCGCCAGGAAGCATGCAGCATACAGCGACAAAGCCGAATATTCCTCCAAAAACGAACATTACAATTCCACCTACTATGTTAACATAGTAGGTTGCGGGGTAGATTGGATCGGAAGTAATAGTTGCTTGAGGTTCTCTATCATCGTACCAGACCGTTTGACACGACGCCAATAGAAGGCTATAAAATCCAACTTCACAAATTTGATCTTCGACAGCGCAGCGCATTGAAGAAGTGTTTGAGATTACTCGCTCTCCTTGCAACACAATCCCGAATTAGTACGTAATTTCCAAGCAGTCGACTGTACCACACGTAACGGTTTCATTGGTTGGAGGCAAAAACAACTGCTCCGTTGTTTTGACTATATGATTCAAATGGCTGACCGCGGGAGCATACACCGAGAAATATCCGGGCAGGATTAATGCCAGCGAACAGAGAGTAAGTATGACGAACCGTGCAATCCCTGAATGATCGGGATCTGTTTGGCTCTGAGTCATTTTTTTTTTGGATCTACTATGTCTGAAGAGCTGTGACACATTTGCACTTCGCGACTGAAGAGGGCACACATATCTCAACCAGCCATGTTTGCTGATTCGTTTTACTATGATCCTCGTGCTTCTCAAGAAGAAGGAAAGCGTTCTGCACCGAAAGTATCTGCTGTGAGCGAGCTCAACTCAATTGCTCTTCTCGATAACTCTGGTTCTACAGCGGGCGAGATTTTCGCTGGAGAGCGTAATATGGCGACTCAGTTCAACGTCAAAAGTCTCGCCACCTGGGCTACAACGAGCGTGTACTACCCAAACACGCCTACAGCGCAAAAAATCACTGCTGGCGGAGGCACTGAACCACAATGTATTTTTAAAAATTGGGAAGTCCTGAAAGCCCTACATGAAGCAAATTTTATAGTGTTTGCGACGGATGGTGTAGTGGGCAAGGCGGATATTGAAGATTTTAGCAAAAAGACCAGTGATAATTTCAGTCATCCTGCTTTGATTCTATGCGTTTTAGTCGGTTACAAGAGTACGAAGCCCAGCCTATTAGATATCTCTGTGTTTGCGCCCTTGATGGCATTCCCGAATACTATGGTGCTGCATTTAGAGCCTACTTCTATGCGCTATTCCCTAGTGTTCATCTCTGATGCGCTGCGTGCTCCGTTAAGAGAACAATTGCCTTCGTGTGCTCTTGACGAAGATTTTGAGTTAGCTACTGCTCCATGGTCGAAAGTGCCAGCGATCACTGCTGCTGATATCCTCCAGCTGCGATTACAGTACAATCCTGATGGCAGGCAAGCGCTTCCTGATGGATTTCGCCTGTTGCCGAATGGAATGGCAATTTGTATGCATAGGTTGTTGCTAGATACTACTGTACTAACCACTCAAGAATGGGAATTTTTAGCGGAATCTATGCCGGCCATTGGTTTATTGGCAAAGAATGAGCAAAAAATCCCCGAACTCCGCAAGTTCATTGAAAGTCAACAAGCAACCTTGAATGAAGAGTCGATTCTCATCAAATCCAATGTCGCAACTGTGCATAATGACTCAATTTTGAAAATTCGAGCTCAGATCAATGATGTTACTGCTGCATTGTGCCAATCGGTAGAAGTCAAGGAAACAGATCTGTATGCGATGTCACTGAAGCGAGAAACGCTCGCAAGCTTGAGATTGGCGAATAAAGCTGGTTTGGCGCTGATTGAACGAGAGTTGAACTCCAATCCGAGATTTGCAATTATCCAAGATCAATTGAACCAGATTCAGTCATGGCTCCGAATTCTACAGAATTATGAAGCCTCGAGCTATTCTGTCAGCGATATTACGATGAATTTAGGTAATCGGGCAAAGCGGGCAAAGGTCCTTGCAGTGGCGACCGCCGAGGATATAGAAGCAGTCGATTACGATGGTGCTCCAAAAATCGAATGCTCGATCTGCCTGGATGATGAGTCTTCTGGATGTCTGATCTTTCGTGCCGATCCTGCTGAGAAGAAAACGGCTGTCGAACTGAATGGTCAGGATTATTGTATGAATTTCCCGTTGGTGTGTGGGCGCCAAAATTTAGTCTTTGTCAGCAGCGACACTGTGTGTATAAAATGCGCCGAGTACTTTGTGCAGCATGGAGGGAAAGATACCGTGCGTTCAACGATTTCGGGAGTGCTGCCTGTAATTCGTTTACACACGGAGGCCAATCGCAAGTATATGTACAATGTTTTGAGTCAAGTGTTAGCTGGAGGCAAGGCTTTGCCACATTTGTTTTTATTGCTCTTTTCCCTATTAGATGCGATTGAAACGAAAGCATGGGCTCTGGACAAGACGTTGCTGATTGATTTCTTGCTCGATGAGTTGTTAACTCACACTCGCGCTACAAGCAATTTCCGCCAAGATGGGTCAAAGATGACTTTAAGAGCTGCAATTCAATCGATTTCTGAACAAGAAGATAATGTGGAACTGTTCCGGCAACCTTTGACGGCGGTCTTTGTGATTTTAAGGCATTCTTCGGCGCGATTGAATAATGCAATGCGTGCAGGAAAACTACGTCTAAAGTATTTCCGCACTTTGGTCGAGCGATATTGTCATGCAATATGTCCAAGTTCAGATGTCGCGGAAGAGAATGAAAAGCGCGAGCAGCGAATGCTGCGTCGGCTGCTAGAAGCCTTGTATGTGTGTACGCCCAATGGAATTCCGCTCTATCACTCTGGACGAATCGTCTCGTTGAATCCGGAAACTGAGCCAAAGATTCTAGAAGTGCTAATGCCGTTTCAAGAGGAAGTGCTTGCGGAATGGGACCGGATGATCCAGCTCCGATTGGTGGAATCTGAACCAATGTTGAAGCCAACTGCGGTCACGCAACTATTGAGCAAATTGATTGCTCTTCCTTACAATTCTGTCGAAAACACTCTCGACCACCTGACTATCTTTGAAGATTTGGTAGATTTGCATCAGGCTGCACTTCCTCCCGAGCAGGTGATTCTCGCCTTGAACAAGCGACTCTTCCAGAATCTGCCCGAGTACAAGGAGCAGCATGATCATTCGCATGTGGCCTTGGACGAATTGCCAGCGTTCGCGACTATTTATGGCCCCTCTACACTTCGTTGTGTCTGCGGCTATCCGTTCCTGATAGTTAACAGTAGTTCTGATCCTGATGCACAGCCACCGGATGTATTAACGGAAGACCATATCGTTCAGATTAAGAAGACTCGCGCGGAGCATTTTGCAAGGATCTATGGTAGCGAGTATCCTAGCGCTACTTCCGTTCATGTCAATTTGCATCGAACCGCCGCTTCGGTAGTTATGGATATGTTCCCTCTGGATGATTTGAAAATCGAGATTCCTCTCGCACCTACTCGGGCAATGGTGCTCGCAGCGCTCAAGATATTGTATGCTCGAAGCATTGATGCTCGCCATGGAAATGTCTTTCGGCTCGAGATTCCGATCCACGTTGCACTGGCCTTGCGAGACTTTCTGCGAGAATGGAATGAGACTCGCAACGGAATGTCTATTCTGCCCGCCAGGATGCAATTCTTTCCTTCCAGAGTCTCATTCGCAGGCAAGGTGAATTTAGAGTGGGAAAACAAGAGCACTCCGGAGCACAATTTGAAAGCGACCGAAGAGGATTACAAACTGTGCTCACCGTTGACTGCAGAAGAAACGGAATTCGTCTTACCTCGAGTCAAGCTTCTACGCAGAGTGGAGTAAGCAGGTCGTCGGCGAAACTGCGAATTTTGGTTTTGTGTGTACGCTTTGTTGTGTCATAATTTCTCTTTCTCTATACATGTCTGTGATCGATTTATCTATGCGTTTGCCAGTGTTGTGTGTTGAAGAGTATAAAATCGAAGAATTGCCACAGGAGTTTATTGCACAGCCAAGAAAATGGCGCTAGGAGTTACCACAAAAATCATTCTTTAGATTTTCGAAGCGTGAATGTGAGTAGTTCATTTTCGACAATAAGAATCCAGAGCAAAGAAAGACACAAGTTAGAGCACATTGTTGGGATACGACTTTTACTCGGAGTCCGACTCATCCGTTTTATAATTGTTCTCAGAAAATCGTGAATTCGTTTCCGTTTCCGTTCCCTCACCAGAATCCCCATCCCCGGAAGGTTATCGCACACTGGCGCGTATGTTAATACATAGGCAGATTAATGGAGACGAGACTAATGAACTGCATGAGAACGCGCTTCATCTCGCTGTAGCCTCGATGTCTCGCTACGACATCACTCCCGATGCCGTTAATAATCTCTTTAAAATCATGAATATTCTTCTGGAATACAGGCCTAGTCTTTTAAATCATCAATCAATGGAGGGAGCTACCTCTCTATTTTCGGCAATGCTTTCGAGAGAACTTCAACCGGCGCGATTTCTTTTAGAACGAGGAGCTGATGAAAATATCAAGAGATATGTCGATTTCGCACCGGGAAGCGAGACGCCGCTGGAATGGCTTGTTCGAGTTGGCCATTATCCTCCGCCGCTGGTGTCCCTATTTCGGAGAGCCAGAGGTATTCGCAATGTAGCAAAATTAAAGAATGGATTTCCGAGATTGAGAGAGGGTATACGATTGAGACCACAAAGGCGACTTGTTCTTAAAGGAGCATTAGACGCAGCATCCGAATGTTGTATTCCGGAGGTGTTAATTGACCTAACCATGGAATATATACCTCTCGTTGAAAGCGCTCAAAAATAGTACATTGTCATAAATCGATATTTCGAGTTTACCACGAAGTGCATCGCATTGGCGGATGCTACATAACTCAATGCACTTCAGAAAATGTCGAAAGTCGCGCCACCATGCCCGATTACCGGAGAACCTATCGTTTGTCCAGGACTCACTCAATTTGGATCTCTCTATGAATTCGATGCAATCACTCGATGGCTGCAAGACAACGGTAATGATCCAGTGAAGGGTCTAACATTGCCGTCACGATTCATTTTGAAGATTGACCCCTTGTTGCTGCAAGATGAAAAGGCTTTAGAGGTGAAGCAAAAGGAATTATACTCACAAACTCTATTGGTTTACCCCGGATTGAATCGATTCCTGTCAACATTTGCCAACTACGAGAAGTTGAGTTTGGAGTATAATGAACTGAAACATAACGCGTCGTTTTCAGAGTACCAAAGAAAACGAGTACAAGAGTTTGAGCAGGATATCGAACTTGATCGATTCTCGGTACATTTCGGAGGCCGTTCACAGAATGTAACCGCTGAAAGTATATTCGTCGCAAAAGAACCAGAGTATCGAGACAGTGTGTGGGTAGAAGGATTCGTAGGTGCGAATTTGAGCCAGATTGGGAATAAAATAGTCGAGGACAAAAGCTTCAAATGCAGCTCATTCAATTTCGCCAATTTGTCGGGTCTATTTTTCAAGCAATGCTCGTTCTCTAGCTGCTCTTTCCTAGGCGCAAATCTTCGAGATACAGTGTTTTTTGGCTGCAGTTTTATCGGAGACAGCGTCTCCTTTGTGAATGCGCGTTCTAATGGCCAAACTATGTTCTTTCTTTGCCAGATTGAACCGATTGGTAGTTGGGACAGTACAAGCGAATCGTCCGAGGTTCGACCTATCTTGAAATCACGAGGATTGTCGAGTTTCAGTGTGTACGATGCTATCAATCAGAGTTTAATCAACAGATATCAACATGTTCATAGCGTTTAATCATCGCTAGAGTCTGATTCGGTCGCGTCCTGCGCGTGATTTTCCTCCTGTTCTATCGCTTCCTGCATGTACTTTTGCTCCTCTTCTTCCATACGTTTCTTCGACCGCCCTTCCTTTTCTTGATGTTTTCTCTTCTTTCTTCGAAATTTCTGTTTAATAAACTTTGTCTGGGTGTTCTCAAGCGCATTTAACACGTTGTCCCGAACGCCTAGCGAAATATAGCCGTGTTGTAGAAACCAATCGACACATTCGAGCGATTCGATAACTTCTGGGTGAAGGAAATCGTCCGAGTCATACGTGTAGACGGTCTGTATCTCTTTTCCGGCAACGATCTGCTCCACACAGAACTTTAGAGACTTTTTGTGCGGATTACTGCAGTTTTCATATTGCTCATGCAACCATTGCTTACACTCTGTAACTTGACCGGGCCCGAACGCCCAACGTTTACTTTCGCCAGTGACCGCGAGTAAAACAGACATCGATAGTGTGAAAAATTATGATCCAACGGGCGTGCGTTCGTTTTTGCACACATCAATGAAAGAAAAGCGAAACATATTTCGTCATGAGTTCGACACAACACCGCTATCGGTCTGACTTAATCGCCGAACTTGCCGCAGCAGTCGCGGTCCAGAAATTACCACTCGAATCCTATGGCGACCAGATTCTCGCTCAAGAGTGGACGCATTGTCCAAAGCAATTGATCAATGCGCTCCGACGAGCAATCATTGCAGATGTACCTACTATGCGCATAGACTCCTGTTTTGCGCATTCGGACACCAACTGCGATTTTGATCCATTTACAACTGAGTTGCGAGTAGGGATGATTCCCATTCGAGCCAATGCAGACGAGTTCTTGTTTGAGACTGAAATACTGCCCGAAGAAGAGCAACCTCCATCCTGGAAACCGCGATTTGAATCGGATCGCAACGTCTTGGAAAAGTTGGGTCACGGTATAGCCGGACGACCAAACTATCTACCAATCAGTACGTTCGTGGCAGGCGCGTCAAACGAGATTCAAGAAATCCTGAAAACTATCGATCCTCGTACGACTCTGGTATTTGAATTGAAAGCGGAATGCACGTTCAACGAAGAAACCCAACAGCTCGAAAGCGAAGTCGTCCGTGGATCGGATCTCAAATGGATTCCGATCGGGGAACAACAAGCAAACCTGGTTGTAAAACCAACACCGCACCCTGACGTCGTGATTTC
>Ga0307374_10007449_pt1 | contig 16674 bp, 11 predicted proteins | sample OX3MG_FD_202532 | JGI IMG/M metagenome (GOLD analysis project Ga0307374, IMG submission 202532) | Soil microbial communities from Risofladan, Vaasa, Finland - OX-3 | ecosystem: Environmental > Terrestrial > Soil > Coastal area > Acid sulfate soil | place: Finland: Risofladan, Vaasa | collected... | reverse complement strand
ACCCATCGCACCGCTTATCTGGCTCCCGATGAGGTCCCCCAGCCGGATCCTGCCCCCTCCGTCAGCTTCTCCGAGCTTGGGCTCTCGGCGCCGATGCTGAGAACCCTCGATGAGGTTGGGTACAGCGACCCCACTCCCATCCAGGCCCTGACACTCCCAGTCGCCCTCTCTGGGCGAGACTTCGTGGGCCAGGCGAGGACCGGATCAGGTAAGACCGCCGCCTTCGCCGTCCCCATCTTGGAGCAGCTGGACCGCACTTCGCAAACTGTCCAGGCGCTAGTGCTCTGCCCGACTCGCGAGTTGGCCGCCCAGGTCACCGTGGAGTTCGAGAGCCTGGCCCGGGGCGGCTCGGTGCAGATCCTCACGGTGGTCGGCGGGGACCCGATCCGGCGTCAGCTGGACGGCCTCCTGGCCCATCCCCAGGTGGTGGTCGGAACTCCCGGGCGGGTTTTGGACCACCTGCAGCGGCGGACCCTATCCCTGAGGGCCATCCGCTTTGTGGTCTTGGACGAAGCCGACCGGATGCTGGACATGGGCTTCGCCCCGGACGTCGAGCGGATCCTGCTCCAGACCTCCAAGGAGCGTCAGACCATGCTCTTCTCGGCAACCGTGCCGGAATGGGTTCACCGGCTGGCCGCCCGCCACATGCGCGACGCCGTGACGATCTCGGTCAGCGGCCGGACCGAACTGGTTCCCACCGTCCGCCAGTGGTGCATCGAATGCTCGTGGTCGGAGAAGGAAGAGGCGTTGGGAATGCTGATGGACAGCCCGCTGGTCACCCTGGGGCTCATCTTCAGCAACACCAAGCGCAACGCCGACCACCTGCACACAGCCCTGCTGGGGCGGGGCTACGACGTCACGGTCATTCATGGCGACCTCTCCCAGCGGGAGCGGGACCAGGCGCTGGAGCGCTTCCGGGGCAGCAAGGTGCGCTTTTTGATCGCCACTGACGTGGCCGCCCGGGGCCTCGACATAGACGACATCAGCCACGTGATCAACTACGACATCCCGGCCACCCCCGAGGACTACGTCCACCGGGTGGGGCGGACGGCCAGGGCCGGGCGGGACGGCGTGGCCCTGACCCTGATCACCCCGATCGAGATCCTCAAGATCCGGGACATCGAGCGCCACACCAAGCGCCCGATCGAGCGCCACAAACTGGAGGACGTCAGGCTGCTGGCCGGGACGGCCGACGCGCTCGTCGGCTGAGCGGCCCCTGGACCCCCGGGCAGGGATCGTCGCCGCGCTTGGGAACGACCCGCTGGTGATACTCGGTGGCGGATGTCAGTAGCTGATGGGCTCGCCATCACCACCGGGAGACGGGTTGGCAGCTACGGCCACGGCAGATGATCTGCGAGGTAGCACACCTTCGCCCGGGATTGGATCGCCTTGAGACGGCTCTTCCATCGGGCATCGTTGGTGCCGAGGTACCCTGCCTGCTGCGTCCTCGCGGTCGCCACGATCAGGGCGTCCGGGGTCGCGAGGTTGAAAACGGCGCGGAACATCGCCGCATCTCGAGCGACCGGCAGGTCGACGTTCACCGCCGACAAGTGGGGGGAGTTGGTCAGGAAGTCGAGCAAATCCTGGTATCCCTGAGCCTCATTCTGGCGGGGCTTTACCCGCAGCTCCATCACCGTGACCATCGCCACGAGGGACGGATTACGACCGGGACGAACAAGTTCCTCAACCACGTGGGTCGCGACGGGGCTCACGTGCTCACCGCCGTCTAGGTAGGCAATCAGAGTCGAAGAGTCCAGCAGAATCCGCCCGCCGGTCGGGAGCGCCTGCTCCAGGGTGTGCCGGGTCACTCAGAGTCCCAGCTACCCCGTTCCCGCTCCAAGTAGGTGACAGCCTCCGTCGGGGGTCCGTACACCCCTCGCAGGATGCCGGGATAGCTGTCTCGGAGGGCTCGAAGCCGCACCACGCCTTCCTCAGGATCGAACTGGATCAGGAGACGGCTGCCGGGGCGCACGTCCAACTGTTTGGCAACCTCCACGGGCAGGGTTAGTTGGTTCTTCTTGCGCAACCCCACCTCTAGCTCACTCATCATGGTGGAAGCTTATCCCTGGGTAGAACAACTTCGCAGCAGTCTGGCTGATGATGCCGTGTCCTACTGCAGTCGATCGTCCCACTCTAGCCTGAGACCAGCAGCGCGATCCGACGATCGACCGTTCCCCAGCGGGCGGGCAGCCCGCCTGATAGCTCGACCACAACTGCCGAGTTATCTCGCCGCGACGCTCACCCGGTTCAGTACGGAGCGCGGAGGTCCGGGAACATCGGGAAGTGCCGGACATTGCGGGTCAGCAGCCGCGCTCCGGTTCGTACGGCGGTGGCGGCGATGGCCAAGTCCGCGCCATCAATTGTGCCTTGACTTGGCAGCCAGCGGCGCCCCAGAGCACCCGCGTCCTCGGCAACCTCCGCGTCGACGGGATGCCAGATCAGCGTGGAAAGCAGCAAGCGCGTTGGCACCTCCTCGCCGGCCCGCATCCCGGCCAGAGTCTCCAGCCGGGTGATCTCGCTGGCGTGTAGCGGTGCCTCGGCTCGCTCCCGCTCGAGGAGATCAGCCGCACCTTGGTGGCCGCGCAAGTAGTCGATCAGCACCGACGTGTCAACCAACGCCGTCACAATCCGGGCCCAGCTGCCCGCGAACCCGACCGCAGGTGATCCACCCAAGCTTCTCCGTCCTGGTACCTCTGCTGCCAGGCGCCAAAGGCTCCCCGCATTGCGGCCAGGTCATCTGCCGTGCAACGCTCCACTCCGTACACCGTTTCGACCGCAGCTCGGATCAGCGCCGAGATGGACCTGCCCGTGCGAGTGGACTCAGCGTCCAGGGCGTGGCGCTCCTCTTTGGTAAGTGAGATCTGGGTTCGCTGCATGATGTAAGGTTACATCACTTCGCTGAATCCGGACCGGTCCCTGGCCGAGCGTCTCCCTGTTGTTGAAGAACTACTGCAGTTTGAGTCGACTCATGGCCAGATGGGGGTCTAGCTGACCCTGGTTCGTCGGAATCTCACTCCCGCTACCAGTAACAGTCCCCCCAGGAGCACGGCGAGTAGTCCAGCCAGGCCCGGACCCAGTACCTCAGCTCCGGTAACGGGAACGGAGGTGGTGTTGGATGTGGGCACCACCCCCGCAGGACCCACCTTGGTGATGGCGATCGAGAAGCTGGCGGTGGAAGTCTCGAAAGTGGGACTAGTCGAGTCCGTCACCGTCACCGAAAACGTAGAAGTGCCAGAGGCGGTGGGCTTGCCGCTGATCGTCCCCGTCGTCCGATTCAGTGTCAGGCCAGCCGGAAGGTGTCCAGCGGTTACCGACCAGGTGTAGGGAAGACTTCCTCCGCTCGCTCCCAGGGCATAGGAGTACCTCGACCCCACCTGTCCGTTGGGTAGATTGGAGCTGCCGATCGACAGCGGTTGAGCGACCGTGATCGACGCCGTCTCGGTCATGGCGCTCCCCTCCGGGGCGAAGCCGGTCAGGATGATTGTGTGATCTCCCGGCGGGGTGTCACTGGGGATGGTGACCACGAAGCCGATGGCTCCCGTGTCATCCGCGTCGGTGGTCCCGAGGCTCACTGGCGTCGAGTGAAGGGTGGCGCTCACCTGAGACCCGGGGTCAAAGCCGGATGCCGTCAGGTACAGCTTCTGCCCAGGGCTGATCGGGGAGGAGGACTGGTAGTCCGTCCCGCCCGTGGTCGGCGACATTTCCCGGTAGCCGGTTGTGTTCGAGGTGATCGGCACGTCGGTGAGGTTTTGGAACTCCGGCGTCTGCATCACTCCTCCCAGGCAGTACCCGGTCGGATTTGAGATATCACCCTGGCCCGCCACATTGAGATTGGCTGCTGCGGTGAAGTTGATGCTGGGGCTGGTGGCAATGTATTCGATGCCGCTATGGGGGCCTGAAGCAAAGGGGCTGCTGATGAAGTTCATCCCCTCCACCAGCACGCTGGCACCATATGAAGTGGTCACTCCGTTCACAAAGCTGTCGATATCCTCCTGGCTGGGCTCGGGGGCAGAGGGATTGCCCACCCAGCCCCAGGCGACGGCGACCTGAAAGTTGAAGAGATCGTCCGTGCCCAGCGAGGCAGCGAAGCCGGCCCCGGCGTAGAGGTTGCCGTCGCAGGTCATGGCCACATCCACCGACCCAGCGAACCCCGGGACGCCACCGCTTGCCTGGAGCACGATGTAGTCCGGGGGCCTGGAGGTTCCCCCCAACACCGCGGCAGCCCAATTGAAGTCCTGTCGCCAGCAGGCATTGCTGCCCAGGGCCACGACATCACAATTGCCGGTGTTGATGGCGTAGGAGAAGATGCCCACCAGCGCCGACGCACTGGCGGAGTAGGTGAGCTGCTGGTCGTAGCCCTCTAGGCTGATGGTTGTTTCGTGGTACCCGGTATTCACTGGCAGGTTAAGGGTCACCTCACAGCCGGCGACGTAGCCGCTGTAGCTGGTTCCGGACACAGTCCAGGCAAACTCGGCCACCCCGATCGATTCACTGCAGGCGTCGAGGGTCACAGGTACCGTGGTCGCGGTCCCGGAGGTGGGGGCAATCGACCAGGTGAAGTCAACCGAAGGCAGCAGGTACTCCGTCAGCGTCTGGGTTAACTGTTGCCCGGTTCCGATCACAGTGGCGGTCATGGTCACCGTGTACACCCCCGGCACCAGGTTGTCCGGGTTGTATGAACAGGCGGCGTCCGACGTCGCCACCGAGCTACCGTCGGACGCTGTCATCGACCACTGGCAGATGATGGTGAAGGGAATACCCGTGAACGCCTGAGCCGGGATCAAGAACTGAACCCCTACTTCGGCAGGCGTGGCCCCGGCCGTTTCCGAACTACTGATCGGCATGACCACCGGATCGAAGTAAGCATTCTCTGTAATGCCGCCCTCAGTGGAAGGTATTACCACGGTCATGCTGGTCGTGGTCACTAGCGGCCCCCCGCCCCCGTTGCCGTTCCAGCCCTCGAAGATGGTTCCACTAGTTTGAGCTTCGGTGAGGATGACCTGGGTACCGATCGCAAAGTTGGCAAAGCAGGTTCCCGTATAGACTTCGGTGCCTGGCCCCACTGTGCAGCTGATCCCAGCTGGCTGGGAGGTGACGGTGCCACTGGCGGTGCCGCCGCCTGAGGAGAGATTGACCACGAGCGGCTCCAATCCGGACGGCGGAGGTCCGGCCGTCGGTGGGGTCGCCGGTCCGTTTGGCCCGAAGACGGAAAGGCTCCCTCCCTGAAAGCACGCCCCTTGGCCGCCCTGGGACCAGTTATTGCAGGACGTTTCCGTCCCGAAGTCGGTCACATAAACGCTTCCGGTGGTCGAATTTACGGCGATCGCATCGGGGACGAGGTCCGGGCCAATGGTCACCGTGAGCGGGCTCCCACCACAGCCAGAGGTGTCGGCGCCATCGCAAGTACTGCCGTCGATGGCTGACACCGTGGCCGAGTCCTTGTTTAGAACATAGACCGTGTTGGTTGCCTCGTTGATGGCGACGCCGCTAGGGGTGGTGCCCACAGTGACCGTTGGTGGAGTCAGCGAGCAGCCTGAGTCATCGAAGGCACTGCAGTTCGTGCCATTGATCACTGAAACCGTCGATCCCCCTCCTACCCGGTCGACGATGCCCGTTTCGTAGCCGCTATCGGCGACATAGACCGTGTTAGTTGTTTGGTTGACGGCGACGGCAGTCGGGTAGCTCGAGCTCCCCAAGTCGATCTGACCGACGGTAGGCGGACAGCCGGTGGTGTTCACGCTGGAGCAGTAGACATTATCGGAAGGGCTGCAGCCACCGGTCTGGCCGGCATTACAATTCTCTGCGTCATATACGGATACCAGATCAGTTAGGGAATTAGCCGCGTATAGCGTATCGGTGGCTTGATCGACCGCTATCCCGCTCATCCTGCCTTCAGTCGCCAGCGCACCCACTAGACCGCCGCCATAGGCATCTGGGGGGCCATAGGTGCAGATCGTAGCATTGCATGTTTCTGCGCACCCTGAGGTGACGGCTCCATTGCAGGTGGTGGTGTCAATTACGTCGATGGCATCAGGTCCTACCGCGTACAGGGTGTGAGTGCCCTCATCGAGTGCCAGGGCTGTCACGCTGTTTTGGTCGGCGAAGGTATCTGAGCAATCCGACGCACCACTTCCAAAGCAGGAAGAAGCGAGAACCTGGACCCCAAGGGCATTGGCCTCATAGACAGTGTTGGTCGTAGTGTCCACTACAAGACTGCTCTCATGGAGCGCCCCGACTTGGTCAGATTCAGGCGGGATCGTGCAGCCATTGGTGTCGGTCAAGCCGCACGTCGCGCCGCTCAGTCCAAATAGCGCGCCATCATCGATAAGGACTTGGTCCGTCACCGGATTAACCGCGACGTCTGTCGGCCCCCCCCACGGGATCAAACCCTCTGTCCCCTCCCATCCGGGAATTGTGGTGGCGGTGAACCCGGTGTCGTCCACCAACCGAGCCGGCGCTGACGGCCCGGAACTCGCGGGTGGGTCCTCACTTGCGACTCCTGAGGCCGGATGCGATTGGCTGCTGGGGGTGGTCACCGAACTAGGCGAGGCGGCCAGGAGGACGCCGACGGAATAGGACAGTGACGCGGCCAGCGCCAGCAGCACGACGAAACTCACCCGGCGGAGGTCAAACATGAGCCGTCACCCCGGCTAAAAGCAGGCAAGAGCGGACTCTCAGCGCTCCCACCGGCTGCGCCTCACCGCTTGGCCTAAGTTGCACCAAATGTCCCCCCGCGGTTCGGCCCCCGTGCGCCCAGGCAAGGGACGGCGGCCCCATTCGCTTGGAACTGTAGCGGTGCGCGCTTGGACTTCTCTTGGATCACCGATGGCTGCTCTGGGAGCAGCCGGAGGCGGCACGAATGACAATGGAGCTCCTCCTCCAGAGCCGGACCGTGCGGACAGGCTCCCTATCAGAGCCTGGTCCTGAACCGCCCACTGATCAGTCCGGAATCCCGTGCCCCGAAGGTCGTCGCCATGACCAGGCGGACCCGGCACCGGTGAGTTAGGGGCGACAATACTGGCGCATGGGTGTGAGCCAGGACTCAGATGGCGCAGAGACGGTCGTGGAAGAGGTCGCCACAACCTGGTTCTCGAGGCTTGGCCACCCCCACTGGTTGGTCTGTGTGGGAGCCGTCGTGGCCATACTGCTGGTGGCGTCTGCCGTCGACCTGCCACTGGCTTATCGGGCCTCCAACCATCTGCAGCAGGAGCGGGCCGGGCTCACCAGCACCTGGGATCACGACCAACAATCCGGCGTCTCAGTGACAGCCTTGACCAAGCTGCGCCAAGAGCTGAAGCAGGTCCACCAGCAACCCTGGTGGTCACCTGGGTTCTGGACGCAGTCGCCACAGGCGGCTCTTACCCAGCTCCAGCAGGCCACCACCGCCACCTGGACCAAGGCGGTCGACGCAGGCCGCCATACGGCCGACCTCGACCTCCGCAAATACCAGAAATTCGTGGGCAATAATGCCTCCTGGCTCAGCCCGGAGGAAACGCAACCGGACCCGGACTGGTCGGCGGAGGTGGCCGAGGCGTCGACCCCAGGCAGGATCCAAGCTCTGGCAGCCAAGTGGGTATCCAAGCTGAACCAGGCTCAGCAGGCGGTCAAAGCGTCCCAGGCAGCTGCCACGGCCGCCGTCGCGGCAGCTAAGGGCACGAAGGGGCTGCTGGGGCAGGCGACGGCGCTCGGGGCGACCGCCAAGAGTGACGGCCTCTCGCAGCTAGCGGTGCCGGAGGATGCCAGCCTGCTGCAGCAGGCTCTGGCCAGCGGCAAGTCCGGGCTCGCGGAGAGCGGCGCGCTATCCCAGCAATTGTCGGCACTCCAGGCCGAGATCGGACTCGACCAGCAGGTAGCCGGCATGAAGCAGTCGGTGATGGGACTGGTAGATCAGGCGGCATTCGAAGCGATCCCGGGTTACACCGCCTTCCTCGCACAATACCAGGCGGTCGACGGGGCGTTCAGGGCCTCCCAGACGGCGGCTCAGATGGACGCGGTGCAGGCCAGCCTGGCATCGCTCGAGCAGGGGGTTCAGCCCGCCCTGGAGTCCAACTCGTGCGGCCACTCGTCATACAGCGGCAAGTCGATCTACATCTCCTTGACTTGGCAGGAGATGATCTTTTACGACAATGGCTGCGAGGTCAACGCCACTCCTGTCACGACCGGTCGCCCCGGCGAGTCGACCCCGACCGGCACCTTCTCCATCTTTCTCAAAGCGAGCCCGCTTGAGTTCGTCTCCGAATATGGGCCGGGCTCGCCCAACTACTACACCCCGTTCCTGGCGTCCTACGCCATGGAGTTTCTCTCCGGCGGCTACTACATCCACAACGCGCCCTGGGAGCCAGCCGACGCCTTCGGGCCCGGAAGTGAGGACGACCTGGCGGTGGCCAGTCACGGCTGCGTGCACACCCCGATCGCCGCTCTGGCCTGGGCCTACAGCTGGACCAGCACCGGAACTCCGGTCGTAGTCAGCGGTTGAGGTAAGGACGCAGCCGGTCGACTCGGCCTCTTCCCGGTCGCGAACCGGCTCTATCGCCGGGGCACCTCTATCCAGGCCTCCAGTCCGTCTTGAGAATGCCTTAGTGCCTTCCGCTATACTGCGGTGCGCACTATGGCAACTCGCACTTGGAAGCGGCCGAACCGAGATCTCCTGACCCTCGCCGCCCTGGGGCTGCTGGCGGAGCGACCGAGGCACACGTACGAGATCCAGCGGGAGCTCCAGCAGCGCCACAAGGAGTTCGCCGCCGGAACCCCGAGGGCCCTTTACCATGCCGTCGACCGGCTCGCGGCCGGTGGTCTGATTGAGCTGGCCGAGACGGTTCGCGAGGGACATCGGCCCGAGCGCATCGTCTACCGGGCGACGGGGGCCGGCCGGGAGGAGCTCCAGCACTGGCTGATCGATCTGCTGGCTCTGCCCCGCCAGGAGTCGTCCTCCTTTTCAGCGGCGGTCAGCTTGATCGGATACCTGCCGGAACGGGACGCGCTCCGGGCGCTCTCCCAGCGGGTCGCCCAGCTGGAGGGCCGGATCGCGGCGATGGATGCGGTCCTCTCATCACTACTCGACCAGTTCGGCATGCCCCGGCTGTTCCTCTTGGAGCGTGAGTTCGAGCAAAGCCTCTGGCGGGCCGAGCTGGCCTGGGTGACCGAGCTGATCGGAGAGCTTCGATCCGGCGCCCTGGCAGTGGACCAGGACTGGCTCAACCAGCACTTCGGCGACAGCGACCATTCGGATGCCGAGTCGGGGACCCCGCTCGCCGTCCGGGCCCCGACGCCAGGGCACGCCAAGGCCTCCTCCGGGAGCGGCCCGGAACTAAAAGTCCACCAAGGAGGCTCGTCGTGAGTGACCAACCCCAGCCCCGCCAGACGGTGATCAGCGTCCACCAGCTTCGCCGGGTCTTCAAATCCCGCAAGTCGACCGTGGAAGCGGTGGTCGGCATCGATCTGGAGGTCTATGCGGGCGAGATCTTCGGCTTTCTCGGTCCCAACGGAGCCGGCAAGACGACCACCCTGCGGATGCTGGCCACCCTGCTGCCGCCCACCTCGGGCGAGGCGACCGTGGCCGGCCAGGACCTCCTGCGCCATCCCGGCGAGGTGCGCCGGCGGATCGGTTACGTGGGCCAGCGCGGCGGCGCCGACCTGGAGATCACCGGCCGGCACGAGCTGATCTTCGAGGCCAGGCTGTACGGCATGGGCCGCACCGAGGCCCGGGCCCGGGCCGCCGAGCTGATCCTGACCCTGGAGCTGGAGTCCTGCGCGGACCGCAAGGTCTCGACCTACTCCGGCGGCCAGAAGCGCCGGCTCGACGTGGGTGTGGGACTGGTCCACAAACCCCAGCTGCTCTTCCTCGACGAGCCGACCACCGGCCTGGATCCCCAGAGCCGGGCCCGAATGTGGGACGAGGTCCGCAAGCTCCGCGACGAGGGCACGACGGTTTTCATCACCACTCACTACCTGGAGGAGGCGGACGCCCTCTGCAACCGAATCGCCATCATCGACCACGGCAGGATCGTGGCCGAAGGGACCCCCGACGAGCTCAAGCGCGCTGTCGCCGGGGACTTGGTAACGGTCGGGGTCACGGGCGATGTGGAGGCGGCCCTTCGGCTGCTCCAACCTCAGCCGTTCGTCCGCGAGGCCTCGATCGAGGGAAGTGAGCTGCGCCTCTATGTGGACCGCGGGGAGACCGCCACCCCGGACATCCTGCGACTGCTGGACACCGCCGGCCTGGGCCTGACCACCGTGGCCCTCAGTCGGCCCAGCCTGGACGACGTGTTCCTCCGGAGCACCGGGCGCTCGCTGCGCGAGTCGGACGCGGCCTAGCCGGATTCGAGGAGAGAGAACCATGAAGCTCACCCGTGACACGGGGCTGGTCTTCCAGCGCTACTTCAGCCTTTTCATCCACAACCCCGCCTGGGTCGCGGTGGGCGTGCTCCAGCCGGCGTTGTATCTCCTGCTGTTCGCTCCGCTGCTGAAGTCGATCGCCCGCGTCCCCGGGTTTCCCGCGGGTGGCGCCTACAACGTCTTCGTCCCCGGACTGCTGATCCAGCTGGGGCTCTTCGGCGCGGCGGGCGTCGGCTTCAGCCTCATCTCCGAGCTCCGCATCGGAGTGGTGGAACGGCTGCGCGTGACACCAGTCAGCCGGCTCTCGCTGCTGCTGGGAAGGGCGCTCCGCGACGTCCTGACCCTCTTTGTCCAAGCCCTCATCCTGGTGGCCCTGGCGCTTCCCTTCGGGCTCAGCTTCAAGCCGGTGGGCATCCTGATCGGGCTGGGCCTGGTCGCCTTGATCGGCCTGCTGGTGGCCTCGATCTCCTACGCTCTGGCGCTGGCTCTGAAGGACGAGAACTCCTTCGCTCCGATCATCTTCACCGCCAGCTTGCCGCTCTTGCTGCTCTCCGGGGTGCTCTTGCCGATGAGCCTAGCGCCCAGCTGGCTGCGCACCATCTCCACGCTCAATCCCTTCTCCCACGCGGTGAGCGCCAACCGGGCAGTCTTCCTGGGCCATCTGGCCAATCCCAACGTGCTCCAGGGGGTGGCGATCATGGCGGTGCTGGCGGCTCTGGCGGTGTGGTTCGCCGCCCGCTCGTTCGGGCGCGCGATCTCCTAGCCGACGATCTGCTCGGCGCACGCCTTGGCATCGAGGAACGCCCGCATCCGGCTGCGGGGCGACGGCACGTAGTGGGTGAAGTATCGAATCCCCTCAGTCACGGCGCCGAACACCCAGATGGTCCGCTCCGTCTGCAGACCCCGGTTCACCGGATGGAACTCTTGGGTTAGCGCCATACCCCCGAGGATCGGACCGCCATGATGGAACGGCTGGATCCTCCCGCTGGAGTTGAGCCGGGAGAGCAGGTCGGAGGCCGATCGGTGCACCGTCGGGTCATCGAGATGACCCCGCACCAGCAAGCCGGCTCGCTCCCGGTGCGGTCTGGTCAGGTGAGTCGACGTGAGGGCGGGCGCTCCGGTCCGGTCCACGCTGAGCTCCGGGGATGGTCCGAACGGCGTCTCGACCACGCCTGCGTCCATCAGGGCCAGCAGCTGCTGCGATCGCAGCGCCGGGGGACCGGCCACCACTCGGGTGACCCGGGTGCGGATGTTGGCGAAGAAGTCGACGTGCGACTCTGGCGTAAGCCCGCCGAACTCGATCACCGCCCGCATGGGATCACGGAGGAACCTCAGCACCTCGGCGGCTGCCTTCACCGGGCTGCCGCCGCCGGGGCGCAGGGCTTCGGTGAGATCCGCGTCGACCGCGGCGTAGACATGACCCTGATAGTCAGCGGCAGATGCGAATGCCAGGTCGGGGCGGGGGAAGAACTGCTCGACCGGCTCAAACCGCCCGTAATCCTGGGCCATTCGATCGATCTCATCGGGGAACCGACCGTCGGCCCAGGCGCGCACCAGCCGATCGGTAGCTTCGGCGGCCGCCGTGGGCCCCCGGTTCAACGACGCGGAGTGGGAGTAGAAGCGCAGCTGCATCTCCGCGTAGACCAGGGGGAGGATGTCCCGGCGCGCGTCCAGGTTCGCCCGTTGGGTCCCGCCACCCGCGCGTTGGCGAAGTCCCTCGATGGCGGCGGGCGTCCAGATGCCCAGGCGGTAGGAGTCGGAGACGTCGGTCGCTCCGACCGCCTTGGCACAGTGAGGGAGCCCGCCCCGTGAGTAGAGGCGGATGTGCGGCTCGCGCCCACTGGGGAGGTAGCGCTTGCGGTCACCCCGGTCCACAAAACTGCCGCCCCGGCCGACCGTGAGCGCGGTGACCAGATCGGTTGCCACCAACCCCATGCCGGCGATGGTGACCCGTTTCCCGGTCAAAGGGGCGCTTTCAAACCGCTGGACCGGGTATGCGGTTTCGAACGAGATGCCGCCGTCCTGAATCGGCGGATCCTCATTCGCGGTGTGACCGGATGTCAAGACCACATGGTCTGCGTGCACCGTCTGCCCGCTGGCCAGGAACACTCGCTCTGTGCCATCGGGCTGCGCGACCACGTCGACAGCGGCGCTGGCGTGATGGACCACCTCGGCGTTGGGGGGCGCGTCCTGGACGAGTTGCCGGTAGAACCACTGCAGGTACTCGCCCATGGTGCTGCGGGGCAGGAAATCGTGCTTGGAAATCTCCGGCCCCCGTCCACCGACCCGGCAGGCGTCCCCTTCCCAGCGGTAGCCGCGGTGGATCAGCCACTCGTAGAAGCCCATGCCATAGCCGTGGCCCGACGCGTTTTCCTCCCACGGATACAAGGAGATCTCCCCGCAGGGCGTGTTCATGATCAGGTAGTCGGGCTGATCAACCGCGTACACCCCGGACCCCGGGGCCGCCGGTTCAATCACGTGGACTCGGAGCAGCTTTCCGCTCGGGAGGCGCTCCCGAGCCGCCCCGATAAGACTCTCCAGCACGCAGAGACCCCAGGAGCCCAGGCCGACGATGGCCACCTCGGTGGTCCGCACGGAGGCCGCCACCGCCGCGGCGGGTTGACCAGACCGGTCAGGGGCGCTGGCGGCACCACCGGCCAGCTTCCGCGATCGAACACCAGGGCGTTTGCCTGCCTGAAGCCGACGCGCCGGCCCGCGTTGAACCAGGGCCGCGTCCCCCTCTTTGAATTCGGTCACCACGCTCATGCGGAGTGGCTCCCCGCACCGACTGGCGACTTCGAGGTGGCGTAGGCCGCCGCCAGCGCCTGATCCACGTCTTCCAGGATGTCGTCAATGTGCTCCAGCCCGATGGAGAGGCGCACCGCCTCCGGCCTGACCCCGACCTGGAGTTGCTCCGCCTTTGAGAGTTGGCGGTGGGTGGTGGAGGCGGGGTGGGAAACCAGCGACTTGACGTCGCCGAGGTTCACCAGCCGCTTCAGCAATTTGACCGAGTCGAAGAACTCCAGTGCCGCCCGGTAGCCACCGACCGCTCCGAAGGTGAGCACCGAGATGGCATGACCACCCAGATAGCGACGGGAGAGCTCGAAGTACGGATGCTCCGGAAACCCCGAGAAGCTCACCCACTCCACCCGGGGGTCCGCCGCAAGGTAGTCGGCAACCAGGCGGGCGTTCTCCTCATGGCGCTGCAGTCGAACCGCCAGCGACTCCAGGCCCTGCAGCAGCAGGAAGGCATTGAAGGGTGCCAAGGTGGCGCCGAAGTTCCGCATCCCGATGGTGCGGCAGCGCACGATGTAGGCGGTCTCGGGGAACTGCTCCGCGTACACGACGCCGTGGAAGGCGGGCTCCGGTCGGTTGAAGATGGCGAAGCGCTCTGGCTGCTCCTGCCAAGGGAATCTGCCACCGTCAATGATCGCTCCCCCGAGAGTTGTGCCGTGACCGCCTACGAACTTGGTCAGCGAGTGGACCACGACGTCGGCCCCAAACTCGATCGGCTTCAGCCGAAGCGGGGTGGCGATGGTGTTGTCGACGATCAGGGGAACCCCACCGGCGTGGGCGACTGCCGCGACCGCCTCGATGTCGACCACGTTGCCCGCGGGATTGCCGATGCTCTCGCAGAAGACCGCCCGCGTGTTCTGGTCGATCAGCGGCGCGATGGATTCGGCCCGGTCGTCGGCCGCGAACCTCACCTCGATGCCGTGGGTGGGGAGGACGTGGGCGAAGAGGGTGTAGGTGGCTCCGTAGAGCTGGGGCGCGCTCACGACGTTGCAGCCCTGAGAGGCGACGTTCAACACCGACTGCACAACCGCCGCCGACCCTGAGCTTAGGGTCAGGGCGCCCGTACCTCCCTCCAACGCCGAGAGCCGCCGCTCCAGCACGTCGTTGGTGGGGTTGTTGAGGCGGTTGTAATGGAATCCCGGCATCTCCAGGTCAAAGATCGCTCCCGCCTGCTCAGCGTCAGCGAAATCGTGAGCCACGGTTTGGTAGATCGGCACGGCCACCGCCCTGGTGCGGTCCGCGACATATCCCCCGTGGATGGCGATCGTTTCGTCACGCATTGGCGCTCACCTCCCCGTACCGGGGCAGGCCCGCTTTCAGAATCGGATCAGCACTCTTCCTCGCCGCTCGGCGACTTTGGACCTGGGCTAGCCAGTTGCCGTAGAGCGTCTCGGCGACGTGCCGCCAGGTGGGCTGGATGTGCGCCTCGACGGCCTGGGTGGGGAAGGTGGAGAGGCCGGCGGGGTCGCGGGCGATGGTAGTCGGCAGGGCGGCAAAGTCTTCCAGCAGGCGGAGACCGGACTGGTCGAGATACCCCTCGGGCACTGGCGGATACAGAGGGCGCTCGCCGTTCAGGTACCGACGGACGTCACGTCGGTGCTCGCGGAGGAGTGAGTTGCCGGCGTACTCCGGGTGCCCCTGGAAGACCAGGAATCGTGCCTGGGAGCGCTCGAACTCCAGGGCCGTCCAGCTTTCGCCAGCGGTCAGGACCGGTCGGTAGCCGCGGGCGGTCAGGCGCGAGGTGGGAATGTCGTTGGAACGTGAGTGGGGCAGCCAAACGGGCGTCGGCAGCCCCTGCGCGATGGCCCCAGTTCCGGCTCGCTCGGTCCGAAAGACGCCCGAAAGCTTCTGGGGGAGCAGGGTGCGCTCGACCCCCTGGAAGAGTTTGGCCGCGGCGTGCGCAGCCAAGCATGAGAGGAGGACCGACGGCACCGCCTCGGAGGACCACTCGATCAGCTGCGCCAGAGCCGGCCAGAAGGCCTCATCTTCGATCGTCTCGGCTCGGGGTTCGGTCCCGGTCACGATCAGCCCGTCCACCTGACTGCCGATGAGCGTGTCGATCTCCAGGTAGCTCCGGCTGATGCGGCGCATCACGGAGGCGCCCCGGGGGACGCCACGGATCCAGTAGCGGCGCACGCGCAGCGGGGACTGGTGCCGCCGTGCGGCGTCCGACAAGATTCCCAGGAACTGCTCCTCGGTGTCCGAGAACGCGGTGTCCGGCATCAGGTTGACGAAGGCGATCTCCAGCGGCTGCGGGTCCCGCTGGGCAGATTGAACGACGCCGACCGGCGGCCCCGGCACAGTTCCGCAGACGCGCCCGGTGCCGGACCGGAGCCCCGGCTGCCGGGCGACGGGATGGGCCGATGGTGCGTCCAAGGTCAGCCTCGGCCCCCTCCCACCGGAGCCTCATGCATAGCTGCCACCTAACCCCAATCCGTGGGGAGTTACAGAGCCGGCCGCGACGACGGCGCCCGGAAGCAATATTGCCCCACGACCCGCGGTCGCCTTCTCCTTCCGCCGATCTGATTCTCCCTTCGGGTGACGAAGGTGTCAAGGCAGCTCACGGTACTGTCACAGCGGCGTGACCGGATGCCCTCTGCCTGCGGTCCGGAGACCGCGCCCCGCAGAGGGCGCCAGATTCAACCCGTCTGGAAGACCTGGGCCTCAGCTGGCCCCGCCGTCCTCAGGAGCTCCGACCCGCTCGAACCCCTGGGGGACGGGGCCGCGCCAGGCCTCCGGGTGCAGGATCCGGGCCAGCATCTCGATGCCGTCCACCACCCGCGGCCCGGGCCGGTTGAAGTACCACGAGCCGTCCACGGCATACACCTCACCGGACTTCACGGCTGGCAGCTTCTTCCAGCCAGGGAACTCGGCCAGTGCCTGGAGCTGGGCAGCGCTCTCCTCCAGACGGAAGCCGCAGGGCATGCTGAGGATGACCTCCGGCTGGGCCGCGATCACCTCATCGGGGGAGACCACCCGGGAACGGGCGCCCGGCTCCCCCAGCACGTCGATGCCGCCGGCGGCGTCCACCTGATCGGGGACCCAGTGCCCGGCCACCATCAGCGGATCGAGCCACTCCAGGCAAACCACCCGCGGCCGGTCCTTGCCGGCCACCGCCCCCCTCACCGCGTCCAGCCGGGCCCATAGCCCCCGCACCAGCTCCGCCGCCCGCTCCCTGGCGCCGGTCACCTGGCCCACGTCGGCGAAGGAGCGCAGCACGTCAGCCAGGCTGTGGGGCTCCAGGGAGAGGACCTGGGGCCGGCCGGGCAGCACCTTGGCCGCGTCCAGAACCTGGCGATAGGCGACGGCGCAGACCTCGCAGAGCTCCTGGGTGATGATCACGTCGGGGCGAGCGCGCCGGAGCGCCTCCTGGTCCAGGGCGTAGAGGCTGCTGCCCTCGTGGAGGGCCTGGCGCACGTGGCGGTCGATCTCGGATGGGGTGGCTCCCTCCAGCTGGAGGAGGCTGCGGGTCATCACCGTCTTGTAGGTGGCCTGGGGCGGGAAGTCGCACTCGTGGGTGACCCCCACCAGGCTCTGTCCCTG
>Ga0307374_10007447_pt1 | contig 16674 bp, 9 predicted proteins | sample OX3MG_FD_202532 | JGI IMG/M metagenome (GOLD analysis project Ga0307374, IMG submission 202532) | Soil microbial communities from Risofladan, Vaasa, Finland - OX-3 | ecosystem: Environmental > Terrestrial > Soil > Coastal area > Acid sulfate soil | place: Finland: Risofladan, Vaasa | collected... | reverse complement strand
TGGCTGCCGCTTGGCGTGATCTCGACAATCGACGCCGTGTGGCTAATCGTATTCACGGTGACGGCCTCAAGGGCATTGAAGTTGTAGGCGATCGATGTCGGATTGATGCCCGTGCCGATGTTTTGCGTGATCTTGTTGCTTTGTGGGTCGATGATCAGGATCCGGTTGCCGGTGCTATCGGCCACCAGGAAGTCGTCGTTCACCGGGTCCAGAGCGATGCCGGTCGGCAAATTCGCCCCCGTGATATGGCCGGTGAGAGTGGCGCTCGCGGTCGTGGCCCCGGACACGAATTGCGCGATATCGACCGCGGGCGGCACCTGGGTTCCGCAGAGAGCGGCGATATAGCCGATATTGGGGTCGATGGCGACGCCGACCGGTCCCAAATCAACGACCAATGCCGAATCGATCGTGCCTGTCAGCGCGTCCATGAAGCTGACGGTATTGGATTGTTCGTTGGCGATGGCCGCTACGCCGGTATCCGGATCGACAGCGACATCGACGGGCTGCTGCACGCTGCCTGTCGCCGCGCTCACGGGGAAACTCGAGGACGATGGTATGCAGGAAGAGGAGTAATTGGCCGAGGCGGCCGTGCATAGGTCAATCAAGGAAGCGGTATCGTCGCCGCTGTTGGCAACGATCGCCTGGCCCGTCCGCGAGAAGACGTCCACGCCCAAGGGATCCGAGCCGACATTGACCGTCGCCGAAACGGCGCCCGCCGAAAGGTCGATCAGGGAAGCGGTCGCCGAACCGGAATTGGTCACGACGGCGGTATTGCTCGCCGAGTCGATGGCGACCCCCACCGGGGCCGTACCGACCTGCACCACCTGGACGACCGGTATCTGAAAGACGTTCGAGAGCGTGCCGTCCGAATTCGCCACGTCGAGATTCAGTATTCTCGGCCCGGAAAGGTAGGAGGCGGGAATGCTGACGTGGATCACCCGGCTGCTCGCCCACTGCACGTCCGCGGAGGGCAGCGCTGTGCCGTCGATCCTGACGGAGGCAGTCGTACCGAACCCGCCCCCGATAAGCGTCACCGACTGCGCGGCGCTCGAAGTGAACAGGCGCGACGCGCTCACATCGGTAATGGCGAGCGGACGCACAGTTCCCAGCGAGAGGACGGAGACGGTCGAGTCGGCCTGGTTCACCACAACAGCCTCGTCGGACACCGGGTCCAGGGCCACGTCCACCGGACTGGTTCCGACATTTACCGGCGCACCGATGACCTGCGCGTCGCGCATATCGACCAGCTGAACCGAATTGATCTGATGGTTGACGAGCACCCCGACGTTCGTCAGGGGATTCACGGCCGAGGCCACCATGTCGTAGCCAACGACGTTGTTGTTCAGGCTGGTGGTGACGTTGCGGACCGATTCGTCGAGCAGGCTAAAGATGCTGGCCGTGCTCGCGTCGGGATTGGCGAGCAGGAGATCGTCGGTGATCGGGTTCAGCGCAATGCCGGTGACCGACGTCGAAAGGGTGAAGCTGAAGACGACGTTGAAGGTCGGCTGGGCCGTTACCGGGCTGATGACCTTGTGGCTCATGTCGATCGCCGAGATGGCCCCGCTGCCCCCGGGCGTGATGATGGCCCAGTCCAGACGCGGCTCAACGACCACGCGGGGATTCATCCCCGTGCCCCCCGGCCGCGTTCCTCCCTGGGTGACATCGACGGTCGTGACCGTCTCCGGGCTCTGCGATAAATCGACAACCGTTTCCGTATTGGTTTCCTGGTTGGCGACCAGGGCGTGACCGGTCAGGGGATTTTCGCCCACCGAAACAGGGACGTAACCGGCCGGCAGATTGACGGTCTCGGTCGAGTTGGCGCCTGTCAGGTCCACCAGCGAGAGCGTGTTGTCCCCCTGGTTGACCACAATCGCGAGATGGCGCAACGGATCGACGGCGACCCCGGTCGGCTGATGGCCCACCGGCACGTTGGTCACCGGGCAGGTACCGCCCGAACAACCCGTCAAATCGACCAGGGAAATCGTATTGCTCCCGGTGTTGACCACGACGGCAACGCCGGTCGAGGGATCCACGGCAACCGCCGATGGCTGCGATTGCACGGCAGGGGTCGCCAAAACCGTCGGCGGGTTGACGGCAGGCGCCGGCTCGACCGCGACGTTCACGGCCGATTCCGGCTGGGTCGCCCCCGGGTTGGTCAACGTCAACTGGTACAGGCCCGCGGTCGCCAGCGTGGCGCCGGGAAGAGAGACCGCGATTTGATTGGAACTGTTCAGGGTGGCCCCAATCACTTGCCCGTTGAAGCGGACCTGCGTGGACGGAGAGAGATAACCGCCGTCCAGCGTCACCGAAGAGGGCCCGCAGGAAGAGGCCGGGCATTGCGGCACGCTCACCGGCGAGAACGATACGATCGACGGGCGCACGGGCGTGACCAGCAAACCAACCGAGTTCGATACAGCCGTATTTTGCGCCTCGACGGCAATCTGCACCGTCTGCCCGGACTGCAGCTGGGCGGCGGGCACCTGTGCGCGAAGCAGGCTGGTGCTGATGAAGGTCGTCGGAACCGGCTGCCCGTTGGCCAGCACCGTGCTGGTCGAAAAGAAATTCGAGGGTGATTCCGCGTTGACGTAAACCTCCTGCATGACGACGCCCTGCGCCGAGGCCGGAGGCGAAATGGAGGCGATAGCGGGAGCCACGGCGGGCATGATCGTCAGCTTCACGCTGGCCTGCTGCGTGTTGTCCGCGACCGAAATCGCGGCCAGCGTCACCTGCAAGGTTCCCAGGACATTCGAGGGGGCCAGATACGTGATGGCATCGGCCGGGTTACTGGGCGCCGCGCATGGGTTCGATCCCACCACGCAAACCTGGCCCACGGCGGAATCGCCGTTCGGGGTGCCGTTAACGTTCCAGTTCACGCCGGTGTTCGTCGTGCCGGTAACGGTCGCCGTGAAGCTGAATTGCTCGCCCGAGGCGAGCGTTGCGGCCGTGGGGGAAATCTGGACGCGCACGCCGGAATCCAGCGAGATCGTGGCCGTCGCGATCGCTTTCGAGTCGGCATTGCTCGTGGCGGTGACCGTCACGCTGCTTGGGCTGACCATCTGCGAAGGGGCGGTATAGAGGCCGTTGGCGTCGATCGTGCCGCACTGGGTGCCGCTGCAACCGGTGCCCGTGACGCTCCAACTGACGGTCGTATCGCTGGGACCGCTGACGGTCGCCGAAAACTGCTGGGTGCCACCCAGGATGACGCTGGCTTGCAGCGGGGAAAGGGTGACGCTCGTGGACGTGCTGGTGCTGCTGCAAGCGGAAAGAAACCCGGCCAGCAGGGCGACGAGCATGGCGGAAAGATAATGTCGGCGTTTCATGAACTTCCTTCCGGACAAAACCTTCGAACGGCGGCAGACATGCCTTCCTCCCATGATAGTCATCAGAAGGTTCGACTCACGGTAAATCGGATCGTGTGCACCGGCTCGAACAGGAACGCGGGGTAATGCCCGGGTTCGCTGGCCAGCAGGTTGTCGAGCTGCGGCACGATCTGGGTTTGCAGTACTTGCGACGGCAAGGACGCCTTTGTGTTGGCGCTCAAATAATAGGCGCCGGACGGCTCGACGATGGTGTTCGTCAAGCGGTTCAGATTGTAGGCGTAATAGACGCGGAAGGGCGCCCGGACGATCGGCAATTGAACCACGAACTCGATTCCCGTGGAAGAGTGCGGCGCGAAATTCGTATGCACGGCCAGCGGAATCTGCGAGGGGATCTTGACGTCGGGAAAGGCGGGATTGGGAAACTCCTGATTCAAGGTTGTTAGCGCCCCGGAATTCATGGCCAGCTGGTTGCGGCGAAGTATGCCGACCATCCCGAAATCATAGAACAGATCCATGCCGAGGTAGTTTCCGATGATCGGAATCCGGTACTCAAAATTGGCGACGAGCTCGCTATCGCCGCCCGGCCGGGTCGCCACGTTATGCAGCACGGGCACCGTAATCGTGCGCAGAAGGGGCTGGCCGTTGGCGCCGAGGACGGTCGGGTCGTAGTAGGTGATGGGCGTCGATTCCAAAGTCGGCACGAAGGCCCACGGCGAGATGTCGTAGAAATCGAACCCGCGAACGCTGTCCTCGCCGCCGCTATAGAGGCGTTCGTAGGGCGGCAAGACCTGGTTACCGAAACCGGTGGCGAAGGAGGTGATCATATGGAAGGCGAGGACGCTGCGGTGCTTGTTGATGGGGTGAAAGTATTTGAACTCGAATGTCGGCGCGACCGAATGAACGTTCCCCTGCAGCGGCCCGCCCTCGAAAGACAGGCCGGCAAAGATGTATTTGCCCGCCGTCGGGTTGAGCGGGCTGTTCACGGTGCTGTAGGTGAACGTGGGGGTAATCTTGCTGGAAATAATCCCGTTCAGTTGCGAGGGTCCGGCGAAACTGCGGAACTGAAGGGCGTCGAAGAGAACCGTCGATGCGGAGCTGAAGGAGGTGAGGCTGGTGCGGGAATAGGAGTAGCTCACCGAGAGCCGCGCGAACGGAGAACGGCGGTAGGGAGCGCCGGCGAAAAGGGTGAATCCGCTGCTGCTGATGTTGTAGTTCTGGGCGATGCTGCCCGGAATGTTCACCTTCTGGCCGATCAATAGCGAGGTCTCGATCGATTGGTTGTAGCTGTAACGCGACGAGAACACGGTGAATCCCGTCGCGATGGGCCGGTCGAATAGATACGGCTCGGTGAAGCCGAAGGTAAAAGAACGATTCAAAGTGCCCGCGTCCGCCTCGAAGGTGAGGGTTTCACCGAGGCCCAGGAAATTATTGGTCTGATAGTTGAAGCCGATGAAGGTGCCCGTGAGCCCGCTGACCCCGCCGGTCAGACCGATCGATTGCCTGCCCTTTTCCTTGACGTGAAGAAGGATGTCGACGGTGCCCTCGCGGGTGTTCCGCTGAATGGCGGCGTCGGCCGGCTTGATCGTCTGGAAATAGCCGAGCTGGTTGAGGCGAAGAATGCTGAGATCCCACAGATGGGAATTGAACAGGTCGCCTTCGTTGAGAAGAAGCTCGCGCCGGATCACCTTGTCCCGCGTCGTGCTGTTGCCCGTGAAATTGATGCGCCGAACGTAATACTGCTTTCCCTGGTCGAAAACGAGAGTGAGATTGATGATCTTGGTCTTCTCGTTGATATCGAACTGGGGGGTGGGAGTGAAATCGACGAATCCGAAGGCGCCGTATAGCTTCGTGTAGTTGGTGAAGGATTTACGAACCGCTTCGGCGTCGAAGACCTGCCCCGGCTTCAGGGGGAAAACGGACTTGAGGTAGTCCTGCTTGAAAAAGAGCCCCTTCTGCGGGTCCGAGCTGCGAACGAAGAGCTTGCCCATCTGATACTTCGCGCCTTCCTCGATGGGGATCGTGATATTGGTGGCCTTGCCGTGCACGGCGCCGATCCAGGGAATCGGGATCCAGGGAATGCCGAACCGGTTGACGTTGACGGTCTGCAGCGTCGGGTTGTCGCTCACGACGACGCGGAAATAGCCGTTGTTCTGGTAGAGGGCGCGGACTCCGGTTTCGAGGTCTTCCTGGAGCTTGGCCTGGTCGTAGGTCTTGCTCATGACCGGGATATTGAACAGGTACAGCGGAATCGCATACGGCCGGGTGTTCTTCATCGACCGAACCAGGCGCGCATTGCTGAAGGCGTGGTTCCCCATAAACTGGATCTTGCCCACCTTGACCTTGGGGCCCTCGTCGATATGGAAGGTCAGAATGACCGCGTTCACGTCGGGAATCTTCTCGTAGGTGGGCTTGACCGTCGCGAACTGACGGCCGTGGGCGCCCAGAAGCTCCTTGATCACGACAATGGCGCGTTCGATATTGGTCGGGTCGAACCGATCATCGACCGACAGGTGCACCTTGGCTTTCTGGAAGGCGCTGAGGATATCGGACTCGGTGACCGACTTGTTGCCGACGTACCGGATCCGGCGGATCACCGGCCGCTCGGTCACATAGAAGATCACGATTCTGGCGAGCGGATTCTTCGGATCGCGCTGCACGATCAACCGGACATCCTGGAAATAGCCGGTGTTCCACAAGGCATGGAAATCGCGACGAAGGGCGTCGGTGCTGTAGGGATCGCCCGCGCGGCTGAAGATGCGCGCCAGCAACATGTCGCGAGGATAGGTGAGGTTGCCGTAGAACTCGATCCTTTCGATGAAAGGCTTTTGCGCCTGGGCCGGGGCCTGGGGCCGCGTCTGGGCCGGGGCCTGGATCGACGGCGCCTGCCCCGGATTCTCGAGCGACCGCTGCGCGCGGGCAGGCATCGCCCCAGCCGCCGCGCTTAGCCACACGACCAACGCGGGCAACATGGAACGGAAAAGAAACTTTTGGCAAGCGGCCGCCGCAGGCCTCAAGGCCGCGATCCCCCTCTAGCGTGGCTTCTTTATTTCTACCGGGCGCACCGAAACCCAGTTCCCAGATGATCAGATTCTCAGCGCACCACCGGCGTTGCTTCCACCAGAGGCCGGAACGCCAGTTCCTCGCCGGCCACGTAGGCTTCGATTGTCGCCGGCGGCTGCACGTTACCCTGAATCAGGGTTTCCGAAAGCGGATCCTCGATGTAGCGCTGCAGGGCGCGCCGCAACGGACGAGCGCCGTAGCTGCGATCCCCACAGGTCTTGTCCAGAATCCACCGCCGAGCTTCGGGCGTGAGTGTGATCTGTACCTGACGGTGTATCAGCGTTTCGTTGATCTGCGCGACGAGCAGATCGACGATTTTCAGCAAGTCGTCGTCGCCGAGTGGCCCGAACAGAATGATCTCGTCGAGCCGGTTCAAGAATTCCGGATTGAAAATCCGGCGCACCTCGCTCATCACCAGGTCTTCCATCCCCTGCTGGCCGACTTCGCGAGCCGCGGACTGGAACCCGAGCGTCTGCCCCTTGTGAAGAAACCGCGCGCCGATGTTGGAAGTCATGATGATGATCGCGTTTCGAAAATCGACGGTATTGCCCAAGCCATCGGTGAGCTGGCCGTCCTCGAAAACCTGCAACAGGATGTTATAGACGTCCGGATGCGCTTTTTCAATTTCATCCAGCAGGATCACCGAATACGGCGTCCGGCGCACCCGCTCGGTCAGTTGCCCGCCCTCTTCGTAGCCGACGTAGCCGGGAGGGGCACCGATCAGCTTGGAAACCGAGTGTTTCTCCATGTATTCGGACATATCGAAACGGACCAGGGCGCGGTCGCTGCCGAAGAGGAATTCCGCCAGGCGCCGGGCGACTTCCGTTTTGCCCACGCCGGTCGGTCCGAGGAACAGGAAGCAGCCCACGGGCCGCGCGGGCGATTTCAAACCAGCCCGGCTGCGGCGGATGGCGCGAGACAACGCGGTAATCGCGGCATCCTGGCTGACGATGCGCTTGTGCAGTTCCTCCTCCATGCGGAGCAGTTTCTGCTGCTCGTCCTCCTTGATCGACGTCACGGCGATGCCGGTCCAGCGGGCCACGACCTCCTCGATGTCCTCCTTGTTGACGCGCCCGGTCGAGGAGTCATCGAGTTTGTACTTGTCGCGGAGCTGGCGCAGGCGTTCCTTCTCCTTGCGCTCTTCCTCGCTATAGTAACGGGCCTTCTCGAATTCGTGATTCGCGATGGCCGTTTCCATCCGGTGGTTGATGAACTTGATCCGCCGCTGCACCTCGGCGACATCCTCGGGAAGCATCGCCTGGCGCAGCTTGACGCGCGCGCCGGCCTCGTCGATCAGGTCGATGGCCTTATCGGGCAGAAAGCGGTCGGGGATGTAGCGGCTCGAGAGATAGACGGCCTGCTTCATCGCCTCGTCGTCGTAGGCGACAGCGTGAAATTTCTCGTAGCGGTCGCGAACGCCGAGCAGGACCTGGATGGCCTCCTCTTCGTTTGGCGGCGCGACCTTCACGGACTGGAAACGGCGTTCGAGCGAGCGGTCCCGCTCGACGGTCTTGCGGTACTCGCCCGGGGTGGTCGATCCGATGCACTGGATCTCGCCGCGGCTCAGGGCGGGCTTAAGGATATTGGCCGCGTCGAGCGACCCCTCGGCCGAGCCGGCGCCGACCAGCGTGTGGAGCTCGTCGATGAAGATGATGGCGGTCTGACTTTCCATCAGCTCCTTCATGATCGTCTTCAGGCGTTCCTCGAACTGGCCCCGGTATTTCGTCCCGGCAACGATCAACGAGAGGTCCAGGGACAGGATGCGCTTGTCGGCCAGGAACGAGGGAACATTGCCGTCGGCGATTCGCTCGGCCAGACCTTCGACAATGGCCGTTTTGCCGACGCCCGGCTCGCCGATCAGCACCGGGTTATTCTTGGTGCGGCGGCACAGGATTTGGACGACGCGCTCCAGCTCTCGTTCGCGGCCAATCAGCGGATCGAGCTGGCCTTCCATGGCCGCCTGGGTCAGATCCCGGCTGAATTCGGAGAGCAAGCTGGTCTCCTTGGCCCGCGTGACGGGCACTTTCTCGGCCGTACTGCGTGTGACCTCTTCCCGCAGAGTGGCCAGTCGCAGGCCGCGTTCCTGCAGCAGTTCAGCCCCGAACGATTTTTCCTCGCGAAGAATTCCCAGCAGCAGATGCTCGGTGCCGATGTGCTTGTGGTTGAGCCGCTCGGCTTCCTCGGCGGCGTAGTTGAGAACCCGCTTGCATTCGGTGCTGAGAGGCACTTCGACCGAAGTCGAAATGCGCTCGCGAATGGTGATGCGGGATTCGATTTCCTGGCGGATGGATTCGACAACCCCGTGAGTGCGCAGAAACCGGTTGGCCAGAGCCTTGTCTTCGCGGAGCAGCCCCAGCAACAGATGTTCGGTCTCGATGTAAGGGCTGCCGTACTGAGTCGCCTCATAGCGGGCGAAAAAAATCACTCGGCGGGCCTTTTCGGTGTAGCGCTCAAACACGGCTCAGCCTCGCTCCCTCCTGCCGGCGTCGGATGAGCCGGCGATACGGACCGAACCCGCCGATGTCTCGGCGGGAACCAAGGATCCACCCTCCAGAGCCAGCACGCGACTTGAGCGACGCGCCAGCGCCAGGTTATGGGTGGCCAGGATCGTGGTCAACCGACTCGCTTGGTGCAGTTGCTCCATCAGACCAATCACCGCCTCCGCGTTCTGCTCGTCCAGCTCGCCGGTCGGTTCATCGGCGAGAAGAAGCTCAGGTCGGTTTGCCAGGGCGCGCGCGATCGCCACGCGCTGTCGTTCACCCCCCGACAATTCGGCTGCCCGCTGCCGTGTCCGGTCGCCCAGTCCCACCTGGCCAAGCAGGTCTTCCGCCCTCTGGAGGGCCTCCCGCTGAGAAAGGCCGTCAAGAAGCAACGGAGCCGCCACGTTTTCCGCCGCTGTAAAGTCGGCCAGCAGATGGTGGCGCTGCCAAACAAAGCCAATCGAGTGACGGCGGAAGTTGGCTTTCTCCTCTTCCCCCAGTGAATAGAGCGCGCGAGACGCGAAGTATACTTGACCGCTCGACGGCGTGTCTAGCGTGGCCAATAGATGCAAGAACGTGCTTTTCCCCGCGCCTGACGGGCCGATGATCGCTATCCATTCGCCACGGTCCACTTCGAGGTCGACGCCCGACAGGACCACCCTTTCCGACCCCCCGGCACGGTAGGTCTTCGAGAGCTTCTCCACGCGCAAGAGCGCCCCGTTGCTTTCATAGGCCATGAACGGGTGCCCTGTTTCGCCGGCGGTTGCGACCGTCTCTGCCACTCGACGAACCTCTTATCGATCCATTCTAGCACGGGCGAAGTGCATCGCCCGCGCCGGGTTGCCCGTTGCTACCACGCTATTTCATGCACGTTGATAACCGCAGCGCGCATGGACCGGCCGCAGATCATTGCGGTCCTTACCAATTCAATACACGGTGGTTCTGCCTGTGCGCCAAAAAGAAAGCCGGCGAGCGCGGCTAATTGCCGAGACCGGCTGGGGGTGCTCACGCTTCCGCTATTGAAACAGAAGCGGATACGTATCCGTTAGTCGACGGCGGGGTTCACTCGTAGCGAAGAATTTCGACCGGATTCAGGCGCGCCGCCGACCAGGCCGGATATATGGTTGCCGCGGCGCTCACACCGAGCGCAATGGCGCTGATCCAGACGGCGTCCATCGCGCTGGTATGAAACGGAACGTACGAAATCGAGTAAATTTCAGGGTCGAGCGGAATCAGCTTCCAGGCGTTTGCCGCCCAAGCCGTCGAATATCCGATAATCAGCCCCACCACCGTTCCCACCACCCCGATGGCCAGCCCCTGCAGCACGAAAACATGGCGAATCTGGCGCCGGCGCGCCCCCATCGCCACGAGCACGGCGACGTCGGGCGAATGATCGACCACCGTCAAGGCCAGCGCCACGAGGATATTCAGCCCGGCCACGAAGGTAATCAGGCCGATGAAGATGCCCGTAGCGAGCTTTTCCAGGCTGAGCGCGCGGAACAGCGCCCGGTTCTGCTGCATCCAGGTGGTTGCCTCGAATCCCGGTCCCGCCTCTTGCAGCAGCTTCCGCGCCATGGCCGGGGCCTGGTTGGGATCGTTCAGGCGAACTTCGAGCACGCTCGCCAGGGAGCCGATCCCCGCCAGATTCTGCGCGGCGTGCAGCGTCACGAAGGCCCAGTTGGCATCGTAATCGTAGAAGCCGGAATTGAAAATTCCCGTGACGCGGAAGCGGCGCGACTGCGGCAGCAGGCCGAACGGCGTAAGGCTGCCCTGCGGGCTGGTCACGGTGAGATATTGGCCGACGCGGAGATGGAGGCTTTGCGCGAGAACCCGGCCGATGAGAATGGCCGGAATGCCGTTCGAATCCTGCGCGAAACCGGCCTGTCCGGCGGCCATATGCCGCAGGACCCGATCGGAGGAGATCTCAAGCTTGGGGTCAACGCCCTTGAGCACGACTCCCTGCGCCTGGCCGCCGGCGGCAATCAGGACGGTGTTGTAAATGGCCGGCGCCACCGATTCGACGCCCGGGGTTTTCGCCAGGCGCGCGACGAGCGGGCGCCAGTCCCGGATGCCCTCGAGTCCGGAGGGCTTCAGATTCACATGGGCGGTGGCTTCGAGCAGCCGGCTGGTGAGGGCGGTGCGGAAGCCGCTATCCATCGACAACCCGACTTCGAGAGCGATGACGCCGGCCGCCACGCCGACCAGCGACAGCCAGGTGACCAGACGGAGCAGAAACGGCTTGAATGGCGAACGCAGGTAGCGGAGGGCAACCCAGGATTCGAATTTCATGGCTCCCTTTCGCGTTGCGCCGGCCTTTTCGCGGCGCCGGCCGGCAAGCTATATGTCCCTTTCCTCGCCGATGGGACCTTCAACCGGATGCGCGACCTGGGCTTGCTCCTCGGCAGTCTCCGGCCGCAAGAGCGGAAACAGAATCACTTCGCGGATCGACCGCGAGTTGGTCAGCAGCATCACCAGGCGGTCGATTCCCACTCCCTCGCCCGCCGTTGGCGGCATGCCGTGCGCGAGCGCTCGCACGTAGTCCATGTCCACTTCGCGCGGCCGTTCGTCGCCGCCCTGCTCGACCTGCGCGCGGAAGCGCGCTTCCTGTTCGCCGGGATCGTTCAGCTCGGAGAAGCCGTTTGCCAATTCCATCCCGTCGATGAACAACTCGAATCGCTCGGCGATCGTGGGGTCATCGGCCCGGCATTTGGAGAGAGGCGAAATTTCAGCGGGAAAGTCATAAATAAGGGTTGGCTGGATCAAATGCGGCTCGGCAACTGCCGCGAATAGTTCGCCAATCAGCTCGCCCTCTGATTTTCCTCCGATTTCGCCTATCGCGCCCGGTTCACCAGTCTCCTCGAGGTACCGCTCCGCCGCACGCCGCGCACCTCCGCGCTGCCGGAGATCGGTCAGTCTTGGCGCGCCCAGGTCTTTCGGCCAGAATTCGCAAATCCCCTCCAGCATGGAGAGGCGCTTGAAGGGCGACCCGAAATCGAGTTCATGTTCACCATATTTCACACGGGACGCACCGCAGACGTTCTCGACGATAGTGCGGAACATCTGCTCGGTCAGGTCCATCAATTCATTGTAGTCGCTATAGGCCTGGTAGAACTCGAGCATCGTAAATTCGGGCTGATGAGTCGTATCGACGCCTTCGTTGCGGAAATTCCGGTTGATTTCGTAGACGCGGTCCAGGCCCCCGACGACGAGCCGCTTCAGGTAAAGCTCCGGGGCGATGCGCAGATACAGGTCCAGGTCGAACGTGTTGTGGTGCGTGACGAAGGGGCGGGCGGTCGCGCCGCCGGCCAGCGTCTGCATCATCGGCGTTTCGACTTCCAGGTAGCCGCGGCCGTCGAAAAATCCGCGCAACTCCCGCACGATCGCCGCGCGGCGCTCGAAGATTTTGCGAACGTCGGGATTGGCCAGCAGGTCCAGATAGCGCCGGCGGTAGCGCATCTCGACGTCGGCCAGGCCGTGCCATTTCTCCGGCAGCGGCAGCAGGGATTTGGTCAGCAGCGTCAGGCTTTCCACCCAGACCGTCAACTCGCCCGTCCTGGTGCGGAACAGATGACCGGCGATGCCGACTATATCCCCCAGATCGAGCAGCCGGAACAGGCGGAAGCCGTGCTCGCCGATCGCGTCCAGCTTCACATAGATTTGCAGCCGTTCTCCCTGCCCGCCCAGGTGGGCGAAGCCCGCCTTGCCGTGCAGCCGGATCGAGACCATCCGCCCGGCCAGGCGCACCGTTACGGGCTCGGCTTCGAGCTCGGCGGCGCTGCGGGCGCCGAAGGTCCGGCCCACCTGATCGATCGTGTGCGTCCACGTGAAGCGATGCGGGTAGGGATCTTCGCCGAGAGCCCTGATCTCGCCGAGCTTCTTTTGTCTTTGGAGGTACTGATCGAGCGGTTCGAACGGCAAGAGAGTTTCCTTAGGCGACAATGAGAAGTTTGGCAGTATAGCGACGGCCTTCTCGACGCGTCAAGAAGCCGCGGTCCGACAACCCTTTGGTATAATCCGGGCGTCTCTCGGAGGCTCCTTGAATTTGCGTTCCAGCCCGGGCTCTCCCGCCGAACGCTCCGTCCGCGAAGAATGGCTCGCCGGACTTCCTGAAGACAAGCAGCGGACGTTTCAAAAGGTGGTCACGGAGATCGAGGCGAGCTACGCGATGTTCAGCATCGCGGTGAACGAGTCCTTTATGCTGCGCCGCTCGGGGCTGCTGATCCGCGCTCGCGAGCAGGTGGGAACGACCGCCAGCGTCATGCACCGCTTCTCCGATCAGCTCTCGCATCTGATTGAAGTGATGGCCGAGCAGGCCCGCCGGTCGAACCATTCGCCGCGCGTCGCCCCGCTGAACCCGGCGTTTTTCCGCTGGCCGATCGTGCGCCGCCTGGCGTCGTGGGAGGGCGCGCTGGACCTGGTGGTTCCCACACGCAACCTGCGTTTCCGGCGGAAACTGAGCGTTCTGCTGCGGACCGTGAATCATCTGTCGGGCGAGTTCCATCACGCGGCACGGGAGATTTCCGAAGGCTCCTCGGTGCATCCGGAAATCCACTGGGAAGCCCTCGATGCCCTTCATTACGATTTGAACACCTGCTTACGGGAAACGATCGTCGTGCTCAAATCGTTCCTGCTGGGATTGTCGCCCGCCGAGATGGATGCCTTCTGCAATCAGCTGGAGGGCAAGACGGTCGCCAAGAGCGGCGATGGAGCCGGATTTTCGCCCAGCTCGGCCTGAGTTCGGCCTACGCTCGGCCTGGCGGATTGGCCTTTGCGCGCCGGGCAGTCATAATGCAGGATATGCCCGGCCAGTACCAGGACCTTCCGGGGATTTGCGCCAGCGACGCGGGGCCGGGCGGGTCGCGCTGGCCGGTAGCCGAAAGACAACTTCAATAGGAGGAGGGCGCATCCCACTCATTGTGGCGGTGCAGCCCGAAACGGGTAGAGTGGCCCGAGTCAGGCGAACCGAAACCGGGGAGCTAGGCGAGGCGGATGCGATCCGTCTGGCGCAAAGGGGCGATGCCGAAGCTTTCGAGCGTCTCTACCATCTGCACAGTAGACGTGTCTATTCCCTATGTTTGCGGATGGTCGGCAACCCGGCATCGGCGGAGGATCTGGCGCAGGAGGCGTTCTTGCAACTCTTCCGCAAGATCCAGACCTTCCGTGGCGAGTCGGCGTTTTCGACCTGGTTGCACCGGCTGACAGTAAACGTCGTTTTGATGCGGTTACGGCGTAGGAACGTGATGGAGACTTCTCTCAACGAACTGGCCGAACAGGACGAAGACTCCCGCGCGGCGCCGCATGAGGTAGGCGCGGCGGATCTGAAGCTTTCCGGCTCGGTCGATCGGGTGAACCTGGAGCGGGCGGTGACCCACCTCCCGCCCGGGTATCGGGCGGTCTTTCTCCTTCACGACGTGGAAGGCTACGAGCACAACGAGATCGCCGACATGCTCGGCTGCTCGATCGGCAACTCGAAATCCCAGTTGCACAAGGCCCGGACCCGTTTGCGCGAACTGCTGCAGGAAGCCGAACGCGACCGTGCCCGGGAGGAACGGCAGGAAACCAAGCGGGAAGTCGATTCGATGCGCAACCCGGACCAGGATCGGCTCGGCAGGGTCCCTGAGGGCTAAGATGAACTGCAAGGAATTTGCACGCCAGAGCGAAACGTGGATGGAGGGCCGGCCAGACGCCCCGGCGCGGGCCCATGCGGCGGAATGCGAGCGGTGCCGCGCCTACGTCGAGGATCTCGACGCGATCCGCCTGCTGGCGCCGCAACTGGCCACCATGGACGTGGCCCCGCCCGAACGCCTGTGGCACGAGATTCACGCGCAGACGCTGCAGGAAGGCCTGATCCGTTACGACTGCGAGGAATTTCTACGCCAGAGCGAAGAATGGCTGGAGGGCCGGCCAAGCGTCCCGGCGCGGACCCATGCGGCGGAATGCGAGCGGTGCCGGGATTACGTCGAGGATCTCGATTCGATCCGCCTGCTGGCGCCGCAACTGGCCATCATGGACGTGGCCCCGCCCGAACGCCTGTGGCACGCGATTCACGCGCAGGCGCTGCAGGAAGGCCTGGTCCGTTACGACTGCGAGGAATTTCTACGCCAGAGCGAAGAGTGGATGGAGGGCCGGCGAAGCGCCCAGGCGCGGGCCCATGCGATGGAATGCGAACGGTGTCGGGATTACGTCGAGGATCTCGATTCGATCCGCCTGCTGGCGCCGCAACTAACCGCTCTCGATACCGCGCCTCCCGAACGCCTATGGCAGTCCATTCACGCCCGGATGATCCAGGAAGGCCTGGTCCGCCGGGCCGGCCGGCCGCGCCGTCTGTCTGCCTGGGTTCCGACGCTGGCGCGTCCGCTGGCCGCGGCAGTTGCCGCGCTGGCCCTTGCGGCGCTCACCTTCACGCTCACTTCCCGCCCGCCTGTTCCGTCTACACCGCCGGCGGGCCGCGCCTGGCTTTCCGCCGACCAAACGGACCTGGCGAGCGTGGATACCGAGCTGAATCATGTCGAACGGGGAACGATCGGTTCGTTTCGCGCTGCCGATCCGCAGGTCGCGGAAACCCTCCAGCAGAACCTGATGATCGTCAACCGCCAGATCGCCCGTTGCGAAAAAACGCTGGAGGAGGCTCCGTCGGATGAGAGCACGCGCGACTATCTGTACGACGCCTACCAGCAAAAGGCGGATCTGCTGAATCTGATGGCCGAGCAGAACGCCGGCGTAACCGAGTAAACGGGACAGGCCGAAAAACAACGATGAGCACGGGAAAGAGAATCGGGCAATCGCTGGTGGCGATCGGATTCGCGATAGCTGTCGTTCCGGCCTTTGCGCAACGCCTGCAGAAGCGCTTCCCCGTGATGTCGCATCCGGTGGTCACGCTTCACAATTCCAGGGGCAAGATCGTTATCCGCACCTGGCAGAAGTCTGAGGTGCAGGTCATCGCCGATCAAAAGAGCCCGAAGATGGACGTGAGCGCCCAGCGGCAGGGCAATATGATCGTGGTCTCCACCAGGTTTCTGGCCGGCAGCATCACCCCGGCCGAAATGGAAACCGACTTCGACATCACCGTCCCGGAAGAAACCGAGCTGTCCATTCACGACGACTCCGGGCAGATCGATGTGCAGGGAGTCCTCGGCGACATGACGTACGAGACCGTTGGGGCCGACGTCAATCTCAATCAGGTTACCGGCTACATCACCGTTCATACCATCGGCGGCTCGTTCACCTGCAACCAGTGTTCGGGCGGCATCGAGGCCAACTCCATCAGCGGCGCCATCAACGTGGTCGGCTCGGAGTCGAGCAACGTGCACGCTCGCACCTCGACGGGCAACATCCTGCTCGACAGCGACCTGCTCCCGAACGGCCTCTACCAGCTTCGCGATTACAGCGGTGAAGTCGACGTATTCTTTTCCCCCTCCGACTCCTTCGATGTGACGGCCGTCTCGTTGCACGGCCGGGTGGTCAACCAGGCCGCCCTGAAAGAGCCCGCCCGCCCGCAATATGATCTTCCGCCCTTCGCCCGTTCCCTTTTTGGCGTCTACAACGAGGGGCGCGCCCGCCTGGTCATCAACTCATTCAGTGGTACAATCCAAATTCGCCGGCGGCAATAAGCGCCCCCGGCGCCCGATGCCCGTTCCCGTTCCCCGCAAAGTCATCGCCTTGGTCGGCTTCATGGGCTGCGGCAAGACCACCGTGGGCCATATGCTCGCCGAGCGCCTCGGCTGGCGGTTCATGGACCTTGATACCCGCATTGTCGAGCGGACCGGATCTTCCATCGTCGATATTTTCCGCCGGCACGGTGAGCCGGGGTTCCG
>Ga0307374_10007446_pt1 | contig 16674 bp, 12 predicted proteins | sample OX3MG_FD_202532 | JGI IMG/M metagenome (GOLD analysis project Ga0307374, IMG submission 202532) | Soil microbial communities from Risofladan, Vaasa, Finland - OX-3 | ecosystem: Environmental > Terrestrial > Soil > Coastal area > Acid sulfate soil | place: Finland: Risofladan, Vaasa | collected... | reverse complement strand
CGGGCCGGCTGAGAGCCTGCGAATCGCTCCACCAGCCACCGGAGCACAACCCACTCATTTCAGGAACGGCCGCGCCCTCAGTCAGCGCGGCCGTTTCGACGTCTTGGGGTTTTTCCGCGGGAAGTAGCTAGTCCACGCCTGTCCAAGCCAACTACATCTCCGCCAAGAGTTTTGCCTTCGCCGTTGCGAACTCGTCGGCCGTGAGGGCGCCGCTGTCGTGGAGGTTCTTGAGCTGTGCGAGCTGTGCTACTGGATCAGGCTTCGACAGCTCAGCGTGCGCGCCTCGCTGCGCCGCTTCAACCTTGGCGAAAGCCCCTGATAGGTCTCGCTTCAAGTTAACCGGGGGCATTCGGTCGTAAAATAGGTATAGGCCCCAGTTTTCCGTGCGTAGATTTATGATCGTTTCAATGCGCGAGCGTGCGGTGAGCGAGTTGACCAATGAAGCAGCCAGCATTCCCTCCGCTGCTCCAACCGCCCCGAAGCCGCCACCGATGATCTGCGCTCCAGTGCGGATGATTCCTCGCCCTTCGATATCGAAAGCGGTGATGTCGCGATAGCGCATGGAGGAGCTCCCGCTCCCTTGAGTGACGACCGTGAACCGCACTTCATCGCGATCAAAGATTGCGTTTAGCTTCATGCCGTTAGGCAATTGGTGCCCGAAGCCACCGACTACAACGCAACCAAGGAGCGCCCTGCGATCAGACCCTTCTGATCCAAGCGGCGTCCCAAGCTCCTGCATCTCTTCGTGGAATCGACGGGCCGAGATTCGGATCACCTTGCCAGTGAAGCCGCGCCCCATGCACCACGAACAAGGTTCCCTGCGTCTGAGTGGCGCAACCTGTTGGGGTCCACCACATAGCCGACACCGAAGCAACAACCAATCGCTCCGACAGTTTCCACAACGCCACTCATCATCGTCGGTCGGAACCAACCAGTCCTGCTTGCACTTGGAACACGAACACTCGATGAGCCCAGCTTCGGCTGCAGGCTCAGCACTTTCACCGGGCGGAGATTGCGCTGGCTGGCCTTGATCCTGATTCCGGTACAGAGCCGTCCACTGCTCTCCATTCCAGTAGCGAACGAGGGAGACATCGCCAGGTGCCTTGTACCAGCCCGCCTTGGGCGCGTCCGTCACTGGAGTCATACCAAAGGCGGACTCTAGCGTAGGAAGCCCTGGCGGCGCAATGGGCATCTCTATCGAAGTAGGTCTGGGGGCCTGTTACTTCGAGGGCGGGACGAGCCGATGCACTATCGCGGCGGTGAAGCTTTGCAATCGATCGCCGCTTGGCTCACCGACTCCGACACCAAGACGACGGCAGGCCGCGATGCGTGGTCGGCGCAAGTCGTGGCGACAATTCCGGACCGGGAGCGAGTCTCGTCTCGCTACGGCCGCGAGGTCGGAAACCGAGAAAGAGGCACCAAACCGCTTAGCCGGCTGCATCTGCTTCTTCCTCCGCCATGGTGACACCCGCTCAAAGATGCTTGATCCGCCGCTCGTGCAGGCACGCCCAGAACCCCCGCAAGGCTGATCAGCGCGCGCGGCCTGACTCGACCTCGCACCCTACTTCTCGGTCATTTCGTTTGCTGGCGATTTAGCCAGTAGTAGACAAAAGGACAGATCGACTGGTATTAAGGATGGATGGCCTCGCCAACCTCCCTTGAACCAGCGCTGAGCGCAGGCCAGCTGCTGGGCCTCCGAGAGCTCCTCGATGATCGTCCAAAGGACTATGTCGTCCTCCCTGTCGTTGCAGCAATCGAAGAGCTCGCCGTGACACTTCGAGAACTGGCAGGGGGCTCCCAAATACGAGCTTCCGGAGATAGAGGGTCCCTGACTCAGGATGTCCGAGTCGCACTGGCCAGAGCCGGTTCAGCGCTAAACACAGTTACGACGCCGACCCTCCGAGACTTCGGAACCAGCCGGGTGGCTGAACTCTCAACGATCTTCTCAGATCGGAGCCAGTCCGCAGTCGTCGCTGGGGAGGCAGAAAAGCTCATCGATCAGCTTCGAATGGTGCCGGGGGTGCAAGGAGCATGGGACGACCTGATTGAAGTCATCCGTGCCGGTAAAGATCTTCAAGACCTCGAGCTGGCAGCGACTCAACTCAAGGAGCTCGTAAAGTTACGCGGTCACGACTGGTTTTGGATGCGCAAAGAACTCGACGGCCTCATCGACCACGGCGACCTCGCCAACGCTCGCAGCCGGGTCGCTGAGGACGCACCAGATGACATCACGGTGGTTTGGGTCGCGTTCGGAAACGCGCACCTTGATCGACCCTTTCGACGCATCGGACAGATTCAGTTCTTTGCGGACGAGCTAGACCTCCAGGAGATACGAGATGGATGTCCAGCGCTCAACGATCAAGAGTTCGAAGCTGCCACCGAGCTTTCGGACAGCGCTATCTCAATGCATTTCAAATCAACCGATGCCGAGCACGCAGTCTTCGCACGGGTGGAGCTGGCTAGCCCCAGAGCGAAAGCGCCTCCACAAGGGCGCTCACGCCAGCCGATTGAGTGGGGACGTGACCTTGCCTCGGCAACGGTCGAGGCTGCCGCGTTTCGCTACGGGGGCAGTGCTTGGACCCTACTTGAGGGCGGTTGCTACTTCACAGCCAGCGGGACGAGCGGAGGTAGCACGGGATTTGACGATCCATTCCGGATGGAGATCATACGAAACTTCAAAGCACCGATCAATGAGCTCACTTCGTTAGCTCTGAACGAATTTTCTCAAGCGTTTGTCGACGCCTTGACCTCCGAAGACAAACGGGCAACTCTGACAATGGAGCGAGTCCGCTGGCATAACACAGTTTCGAAAACCAAGGATCCCGCGTTACGACTCGTGAACTTTATTAAGACGTTTGAGGATGAGTGGAGCGAGATTGGCGACAACTGGGAGGACTCTGCCCGTCACTATCTTCGCGATCACTGGTGCCGCGACATGCAAAACAACGCGCTGTTTCGGGCTGGGTGGATCATCCATGACGCCTCCAAGTTGCTTGGAGTGTCCTCACTTGAGCAGGCCGCTCAGGCTGTGTACAAGGCGGAGGATGGAATGACATTTAGTATTAACCTACTAGCCGTGAGCGAGCAGGCGCAGGCGGCGGCTGAGAAATTCGACCGCGGCACCATTCAGCGCCGCCGGTTGCGGGAGATTGCACGGGCGACCCAGGATGGAAAGAGCGCTCAGAACTGGTGGAGCCAGCTGCGGTGTGATTTCGACATGCTTCTCAACCGTGGCGTCCGCCAACGCAACCGAATCGTACATGGAGGCAAGCCACTTCTGACAATTGTGAATAGCTGTGAGCCATTTATTGCTCAGCTCGCATCATCTTTAGTGGCCGAGGCAATTGAGGGGGTAAGTCAAGACCGATCGTCCAAGGCGGTGATCTGTACTCGTCGCAACGAACTCGCGAAACAGTTTGAAGATATCGCCGGCGGGTCGTTCTCTGATCTTTTGTCCTGATGCGCTAAAGGTCACGTCGGGAATCCTGGCAAGACCTGCTGTATCAACGGCGGGAACGCAGCCAGGGACTGAAGCATCTGCTGTAAGTCGTCGTCTTGAGGCTCTTGGGCAAACGAACGCATGCGCAAATCCATCACCTTTTCGTAAGAGTTCACGCTTGCAGCTTCTCGTGCACCTCTACAAGCCTGCGAGAGGCAATTCGTCTCGACTAAGAGGCGAGTGGACTCCAACAGTGAGACGAAATACCGCGAGACAACGGAGCAGTGGTGGCCGTTTTCGCCTCGACGTCGCAGAGAGAAAGCCGTCGACGCCAGGACCTAATCAGGCGAATCCTAGTTTGCTTGAAGGTCCCGGGAAATTACGTTGTCGACGAGCGCAGCACGATCCTTCGCTCGTCGGGGTCGTATTCGTAGCTCTGAATGCCCTCCGACTCGACGAGTCCAACCGCGCCCTCGATGGCCTCGAGGGGAACGGAGAACCACTCCCGCGCATCCGCCACCGGCAGGCCATCGCGCTCGAACCATGCGTCGATTCGCGCGGCCGCGAAGAACCGGTGCAACAAGCCCTCAACCTTCCCCGCGATCGATCGGGGCAGCTCGAACGTCTCTACCAGCTTCACCGGCGCATCGAGAAAGGTCGAGCTTCCGACTGCCTCTGCGACTCGCCGCTCGGCCGACCCTGTCGTGAACCCGATCTTGTGTAGGTCTTGGATTGCGCGGACCTCCGGATCCTCGGAGAGAGACCTCGCCACGTAGACGAACCCCGTTTCGCCGCTGAGCTGCTCCTCGACCTCCAGCCGGGTCTTCTCTTCCGGCTCCGTGACGGTCTTTCCGAAGCGGTACAAGCGACTCGCGAACGACCGGAGCAGGAGGTCGGCTTCCGTGGCGTTCTCGAACACGCAGCGCAGCCGAGCATTCATGCGCCCGTGCTCGAGCTTCCTCTCACCTTCCTTGGCAACGAGTACGAGCACCCCATTCAGCACGTAGAAGGCGCCTTCCCTGACGGCCTGCTCGTCGCGGAACTTGACGAGCCGGCGGGTGCCGCTGCGAAGCTCCTCATGGCAAGCCTTGAACAGGGGTTCGAAGCTCTCGAAGTCCTCGCAGGGGCGGCGGCGCGCGATTTCTTCCGGCTGCGCAGAGGGCTTCGGGACGTTCCGCAGGGTGTGGATGTCTTCCTCCGGGGACTCGAGCAGGCCAAGCGAGTCCTCGGCGACGACCTCCTCCAGCGACTCGGGGGGCTCAGGAGGCGAGAGGATGCCGAGGTCGTCATAGGGAGCCAACAGCTCTCGTTGCTCCTCGGAGGCCGACATCGACTCAAGCCGGTGCGCGAGCATCATCTCGGCGACATCGTCGGCTTCTTTCTCCGGCGGGCGCCCATGCTGTCTGACGAACTCCGCGATCTCATCGAAGCTCGCGACGAGCCGCTGCTCCTTGGTCATGCGCTCCGAGCGCACCGGAAAGACGAGCAGCCCCAGATCGTCTTCGGCGATCATCGTCCGGAGCGTCTCGGCGTCGATCGTCAAAGGTTCTGCTCCCGGCGCTTCTGCTGTAGGAGTAGCAACGCGTCCGCCATCCGCTGCTCTTGGGGATCGCCGGAGTTGCGGTCCGGCCGCTGCCCCGTCTTGCGGACGAAGGCTTGGATCTTCGGCCAGAGCAGGAGCGCCTCCTCCTCGCTCATCTCGATGCGGGTGGTGTCAATCGCGTCCTGGACCAGCCTCAGCACCTGTTTCGTCACCGACTTCGAGAGGACCTCGAACGCCTTCTGGAAGGGATTCACTGTGTCGATCAGGTCAATGTGGAGATCCTCGATGTTGACGAACTTGTCCGCCATCAGGACGAAGCGTTTGTCACCCACCTCTTTGACCTCGCCGTTCTTCACGACCGAGTCGGTGACGACATGCTGGCGTACCTCCTCGATCTCCTCCTCGGAGATATCGGGGTAGCGGGTCCGGATGATTTTGGGGATGAGGATCTTGTTCATCACTTCCGGGTCCACGTTGCCGGGCATCGCCTTCAGCATCGTTTGGTCCTGAAGGATCTGAGCCTTCAGGTCGTTGAGATCGGCCTCGACGATATGCCTCACCCGGTCGGTCGACGGCTCCTTAAACCCGTTGATCTTCAGCTCGCCGACCTCGGGGCGATCGTCGGGCCCAAGCTTGGTGCGGAACTTGAAGTTCGGGGCCAGCACCTGCTCCATCAGCAGGGATGCGGTGATCGCCTTCAGCATGTTGTTGACCGCGACTTTGACCTCCTCGTCGCCGGCGTCGGGCTGGGCGATCAGGTTGGTGAACTGCGAGTGCGTCTTATTGGGGCTGTCGCGGGTGCAGCGCCCGATGATCTGGATGATCTCGGTCAGCGATCCCCGGTACCCGACCGTCAGGGCGTGCTCGCAGTAGGGCCAATCGAAGCCCTCCTTGGCCATGCCGAGAGCGATGATCAGGTCGATGTCGTCGAGCTTCTCCATCGTGCGCAGGTACTCGACGATCTTGGGGCGCTCGGCCGGGTCGTCGTTGACCAGGTCGGCGACCTTGATCACGCGGCCGTCCTTACGGCGCACCTGGATCACGCCGGTGTCGGGATCCTGTCCCACCACCTCTCCGATCGAGTCGAGGATCGTGTCCACCTCCCGCAGCTTGTCCTTGGTCGACTCGCCTGACTGGACGGATGGGATGTGGAGGATCGTCTTCTTGTCAGTGTCGAGGATCTCGCCAAGGGCGCTCGTGTAGCGGCCCTGGTAGAAGTGGTAGCCGATTCCGAGAGATTTGAGGTAGGTGTATCCGTTTAGCTGCTCGTAGTAGTTGTAGGTCACCTTGTCGAACTTGGCTTCGTCCTCGGTGTGCAGGACCGGGACGGCGTCGCCGCGGAAGTAGGAACCCGTCATTGCGACGATGTGGGCGCTGCTGTTGGCGATCACCGAGCGCAGCAACCCTCCGAGCCGGCTGTTGTCGTCGCTGGAGACGTGGTGGAACTCGTCGATCGCGAGGACGACCCCGTCCAGCAGCTTCTCGTCGATCGCGTCGTGGGCGAAACGCAGAGTCGCGTGGGTGCAGATCAGGATCGGATCGGCTCCCTCGAGGAACCGCCGGACAGCGTCGACCTTGCTCTCCTCGCTGCCTGGGGTACAAAGGTTGTTCTGATCGTCGACCACCCAATCGGCGAAGAACCCGGACTCGGTCAGCGGGGTACTCGCGAATGAGCGTCCGATCGAGCGCTCGGGGACGGCGACGATTACCTTCTTCAGGCCTTGGTTGTAGAGCTTGTCCAGGCCGATATACATCAGCGCTCGGGACTTTCCGGAAGCCGGCGGGGCCTTAATCAGCAGGTACTGGCTGTCGCGCTTGGCGAAGGCCTTGACCTGCATCTCGCGCATCCCCATCGCATCAGTTGCAGTGCTCTCGCCCGTCTGGGCGTACTCGACGTGGACGAGGTCAGGCATTTATTGTCTCCTTTGACGCGACCATCTCCTCATACATAGCGAAGAGCACCTTCAGTCGCTCCTCGTCGGACTCGAACGGCCGGGTCCTGTAGAGGCGATCCACGGCCTCGTCTAGCGTCTTGTGGGCATCGAGCAGGCCGGCGGGCATGTCGTCAGGATCGTAGAGTTCGCCCAAGGTGCACTCAGAGAATTGCTCCCGCGCCCCTAGGACGCCGATCGCCCCGGCCTTGAGCGCACCTTTGGCAGCGGGCGATAGTTCCGGAACGGGGAATGTGTTGTAGACGAGTACCGCCGAGTAGCGGTAGTCGGACTTCAAGCGGCCTCCAACCGCATCCAGCCAGACCATATGCATCCGCGCCTGAATCAAGCCGAACAGCCATGGCTCGGCACGGTATATGGCATTTGCGGAGTCCGCAATTATCGTGTGCTTATCGACAAAGCCTAGGGGCACGTATTGTCGTCTCTCGGATGAATGTCTTGGCACGACGATTGCGGCTCCTGGTCTATGCCGCCGCTCGCCAAACCGATGCGGCGTTTTGGCTAGCGCCTGAGTCGCCTCCCGGCCACTGGCCAACCGATGCTTTCGGACCTGGGCTAGGCGCTCAGCGATCAACGGGCTTTCTTCAGCATGGCCAACCTCGTCGTCCTCGACCCACAAGACGTACCTTGTGATTCCGTCGATTAGCTCCTTCGAACCGACGAATCTACGAAAGAAGACATCGATATCGGGTTCCCGTTCGATCGCCTTCTGAAATTCCTCGGCGGTGAATGTTAGAGCGCCGTTGTCATTGGGCATGCTGCCGAAGGTGATAGGTGGCAGGTCGGATATTTGCTCGCTCTGACGACGCACAACCAGAGAGCTGTCTCCCTCGGTCAGATACGGGGTGATCCCGGTTACCGTGTGCTTGGCGGCGCCGTCATAGATCAGCGGCCGCCGCGCCGGCCCAGGCGCGAGGCCGACAATCACGCAGGTGACCCCCGCTCCCCCACGTGCCAGGTTTGTCCACCGAAACGGCCGAACCGCGAAGTTGATCGAGACCCCATATCGGAAGAGAGCTGGCCATAGGATCGCCACCTGTTCTCCCTGCGCCACCGAATTAGTCGTCACGAAACCCAATGCCGCATTGCGCTCTGCTACATACTCTGCTCCCTTCAGCAGCCAGATCGCGACGTAGTCGAGATTGCTGGCATGCGGAAGGTCTCCCGCCACGGTCATCACATCGACCTTCTGCTGCTTGCTTTGCAGCCTGGCCCCCTGATAGGGCGGATTACCGCACAGATAGACCTCCGTATCGGCGGAACAAATCGACCCCCAGTCAAGCTGCGCTGCATTGCCACACCTGATATTCCCGGCTTCCTTGAGCGGGATGAGGGGGATCTCGACACCGAACAACTCCTCGAACTCCACGTTCATCTGGTGTTTGGCGAGCCAGAGCGAGAGCGTGGCGACTTCATGGGCGAAGTCGTCGATCTCGATGCCGTAGAAGTTGTCGAGATGTATCCGGGAGAACTCGAATAGCTTCCTCCTGGAGGGTTTCAGCTCGCTGATCCGCTCCAGGATCCTGTGCTCGAGCCGGCGCAACTCCTTGTAGGCGATCACTAGGAAGTTGCCGGAGCCGCAAGCGGGATCGAATACCTGAATCGTCGCCAGGCGATCGAGCAACCGGTCGAGCTTGGCGGTGCTGTGCTTGGCCGCCTCGAACTCAGCCTCCAGGTCGTCGAGAAAGAGCGGCCGGATCACTTTCATGATGTTCTCGACCGAGGTGTAGTGCATGCCAAGTTTCCCTCGCTGGCTCGGATGCGCAACCGCCTGGATCATCGAGCCGAAGATGTCGGGATTGATCTGGGACCAGTCGAGAGTCCCGCAATCGAGAATGAGAGACCGCGCCTTCGTCGTGAACCTCGGAGCGCTCGCGTGACGCTCGAAGAGCCTACCGTTCACATACCCGAACTTGAGCAGGTGCGATGGGTATCCGACACGGGAATCCGATTCGGTGTTCAAGACATCGAAGATCTGATCCAGGAGTTCGTGAAGGTCGGCCCCATCGGGGAGGCTGAGCGATCCGATCGCATTGCTGAAGCTGTCCTTCTCGAAGACGCCCGTATCCTCGGCAAAAAAGCAGAACAGGAGCCGTGAAAAGAAGACGTTGAGGTCGTGGATCTGCTCCTCGGTCTCGACGGCGTTGTGCTTGACGATCTCGTCGTAGAGCTTCGCCATCTTCTCGGCGGCTTTGACGTCGGCCAGGTTCAGGTTCTCGATCTGGGTCTTCTCGATCCCTGCCCAGGGGAGAAAGAAGGCGACGTGGTTCTGCAGCTCCCCGATCTCGACATCGAGCGCGTCGCCGGTCTTCAGATCCGCAGCGACGAGCCTGCTCTCGTTGCGAGCAATTGCGAAGCGTGGACGCTCACGGAGAACGCGCTCCTCGGCCTTGGCCGCGTCGACGGCCGCGTAGAGATCCTCATCGGGGCAGTCGAGGGACCGGTAGTAGACCTTCTTCTTCCAGAGGTACTCGCCCGCCTGGTCAGATCTGTTGTAGGAGCCCGACTGCAGACGGGTGATCGAAGCCTTCGGAATGCCGTAGGCGCGCAATAGCTCGAAAAGGAACTCGGACCTCTCCGAGGCGGCCACCCCGGCGAGGCGCTCCTCAACCTCACTTAGGTTCACGTGGACGTGCAAATAGACATCGGACCTCGGAACTCTATGTCGGTTCGCTGATGGCTCTTGCCGCCTGACATTTCGTCACGCCTCTGCCCCCTCCAGCTCCCCGATACCGAGACGTAACCGCCCCGCCGCAAACCCCGCATCCACATCACACAGCAGCGCTCGCCGCCCCAGCGCCCGCGCCGCCCTCCCGGTGCTGCCCGAGCCGCAGAACGGATCGAGCATCAGCTCCCCTGACAGGCTCGACTGGCTGATCAGCGCCTTGAGGATTCGGACCGGCTTCTCGGTCGGATAGCCGCGGGCGACCCTCGCGGCATGCAGCGCGTTGCCGCGGTTCTTGAAATTGCCTGGGCGGTTGCCCTTCTCAAGAAAGAGAATCAGCTCTGTTTGCGAGCGCCAGGTCCCCCCGAGGGAGGGCGAGCCCTTGTCCCAAACGATCCGCTTTCCGACGCGAAAGCCGGCCCCCTCTGCGGCGTCTTCGAAGATCCGCTGCGTTCGCCAGTCGCAGAAAATGTAGGCGTGGGCGTTGATTGCCAGGACCCGGTAGAGCTCAGCCAGGATCTCCGGCCAGACCTCATCGGGAAGATCGGGGAACCAGCGCGGGAAGTACTGCCCGCCACGATTGAATTCGTAGGGCGGGTCCGTGACGATCAGATCTACGCACTCATCCGGCAGGCTCGCGAGGAACGCGCGGGCATCGGCCTCCACGAGGCGCACGAGGCCTCGCCGTAGCCCCTCTCCCTTGCGGCGCCTGTAGGCGACGTTGCGATGGGCATTGGTGCAGTAGCGCTTGCGGCGGCCCCGGGCCGGCTGGCGGAAGGTCCGCTTGCAGACCGGGCAGCGACCGCTCCGCGGCGCGTCCTTGCGTCGCTTTCGCCGTGTTTGCTTGGCCGCCCTCGCCATCGGCGCGACGGTAGGTGCGCCCCTGGGTGCAGCGGCGGTGTTCCACCGGGTGGATTTGCGGCTATGGCTCCCGGTGCGCGAGCCAGCTCGAGGCCGAGATCATGCTGGGGCCGTGATCCCCGCAGGGGTGGTGGTAGGCATAGCTCCCTTCCTCATTCTCCTCCCAGGTCCATTCCTCGGCGGGCACCCAGCACCCACACCGCCCGCAATAGATCTGATCGACCACCAGCTCCCGAAGCTCGGCAACCTCTTCGTCTCGATCCTCGAGGCCCTCGATCAGCTCGACCCGCTCGGCGTTCCAGCCCTCGCCCGCATCCGCTGCCCCCTTCATTGCCCGAGCCAGCTCGCGCTCGCTTTTGGCAAGCGCCTTTTGGGCACTGGCCAGCTCTGCCTTCAACGCCTCGCATGCTTTCTTTTCCTTGGCAGCTTCGGTTTCCGCCCGTTTCTTTGCCCGGGCGTTCTCGTCTTTTGCCTTTGAGGCTGTCGGGGTCTCGGCGGCCTTTGCCTCGGCCTCAAGGCCGGCGAGGAGGGCCGCTCGTTTTGTTCCGTGGCGATCCTCTGCGGCTTCAAGCAGGGGCAGCTGCTCGGCAGAGAGCTCAAGGATGACGCGCCGGCGCAAGCCGTTTGCCCGGGCTAAAGCCGTCCTTTGCCGTGGCTCTGGCGTGATGGACATACATCCATGTACGCACATGAGGGCGCAGACATCCAGGGCTCCCACCGGGTCCTTGCATCCGGTCGGGCTTCTAGCTTGAGGCGATGGAGCCAGAAGAGCGAGAGCTAGCAAATCCCTCGCCGGCGGTCCTTGAGCTGATGAAGAGCCATCTCGCCGAGGAGCATGGACGCGACTTTGAGCTAGAGCATGATCTCTCGATGTCGGGCAGGCCGAATCCCGATGCCATGCTCAGCTATCGCGGTGAGAACGCCGGTGGCGCAGTCGAGGGCTTTTGGTGCAGGGAGCATCCCGGGCTGATCTTCACCGTGGATCCAGTGCCGGCGCTCAGCGCCGAACGGATCGCCCACCTTGCCCGCCTGGATCCAGGGCTTCAGAGCCGCCTTGCCGAAGTCCCCGAGGCGGAGCACGCCGAACTCGTCCAAGCCTACGAAGAGGAAAAGCAGGCCGCGGAGCTTCTCAAGCGCTTCCGCAAACGGCGGCGTCATCGCACCGCAAAGCCCCAGCCTGCGGCGCAGGAACGTCGTGAAGGAGCACAGGCCTACCTGCTTGCCAAATACGAAGAGATCGGCATCGTCGATGAAAGCTGCTGGGATCTCCTGTATCTGCGAAATCGCGACCCCGCCGCCTACCGCGAGGTGATCGGCAGCAACGAGCCATACATGCTCGAAACGATTCGCAAATGGTGGTACGAGATCCCAGAGTCCGACCGGGAAGCGGCAAAACAGCGCTACCTCGACAGCCAAGGCGAGCAGCCCGGACCCTGAGAATCCACCAGGTGGAGCACCGCAAGGAGCGCTGGCGCAGGGGTGATCCTGCGCAAAATGAGCGAGAAAGAGCGCGAGAGCAAGACAGCGAGCACCCGCCTCGCCCTCTCCAAGACCGAGGCGGCCCAGTCGCTCGGCGTCAGCGTTGACTTCCTAGAAGACCACGTCCTCGCCGAGCTTCGCGTCGTCCGGGTCGGGCGCCGGATCCTGATCCCGGTCGCGGAGTTGGAGCGCTGGCTCGCCGACCATTCCGAGCGCCTGCTGCCGGACGCTTGAAACGACTCGATCTCATGGCGAGTCAGAGCTATCGTCGCAACCCGCTCAGAGCGGGACCTATGAGCACCGCAGCCACAAGCCGAGATCAGCGCTCCAAGCCGCGCCACGAGGGCATCACCGTTCGCCACTTGAACCGATGCGCCTCCAACGAGGGCAGGCGCTGCAACTGCGACCCCGGCTACCAGGCGCAGGCCTACTCGCGCCGTGACGGCAAGACGCTGCGAAGGACCTTCCCTACCCTCGCCGCTGCCAAGGCCTGGCGCTCTGAAGCTCAAACGGCGATCCGCCGAGGCACCCTGCGGGGACCGAGCGAGGTGACGATCGCCGCGGCCGGAGCTGCATTGGTCGTGGGGATGAAGGAGGGCACGATCCGAAACCGCTCCGGCGACCCCTACAAGCCCTCCGTGGTCCGCCAATACGAGCGCTCGATACGAATCTACGTCCGCCCAGAGCTTGGCTCCAAGAAACTCTCCTCGCTCACGCGGGTCGAGCTGCAGGACTTCGCCGATCGTCTGCTCACAACGGGCCTTGACCCCTCAAGCGTCAAGAACACCCTGATTCCGCTGCGGGTGATCTACCGCAGGGCCTTTGCCCGCTCAGAGGTGGCGATCAACCCGACAGCCGGACTTGAGCTTCCGGCCAGCCGTGGTCGCCGCCAAAGGATTGCCGACCCCGTCGAGGCTGCAGCGCTGATCGAGGCGCTGCGACCAGAGGAACGGCCGCTTTGGGCCTTGGCCCTTTACTCAGGGCTGCGACGCGGAGAGCTGTGGGCGCTGCGCTGGGAAGACGTCGACCTCGAGGCCGGTGTGATCCATGTAAGGCGGGGCTGGGATATGCATGAGGGGGAGATCGAGCCAAAGAGCGGCGCGGGGATCCGCCGGGTGCCGATCGTGAGTGTCTTGCAGACGTATCTGCTGGAGCAGAAGCTCCGAAACGGTGGGCGGGCTGAGTTCAGGGTGCTGGCGGATGAGAACAACCAACTCCGGGACTCGACGACCTTGACCGCCAAGGCGAAGGGACGCTGGAAGGCGACAGAGCTAACGCCGATCGGCCTGCACGAGTGCCGCCACACCTTCGCCTCGCTGATGATCGCCGCGGGGGTCAACGCCAAGGCCCTGTCCACCTACATCGGTCACGCAAGTATTGCAATCACCATGGATCGCTACGGGCATCTGATGCCTGGGAGCGAGGCGGAGGCGGCGGAGCAACTCAGTGCCTATCTGGAAAACACGACACGCATCGCGGACTGACGGCGCATTTTGCTTTTCGCGCAAAGCGGAGCACTCATTGCTATTCGAACCTTTGGCGAGGCTGATGTTTTGTCGCGGCTAGACATACTCGTCAGGAACGAGGCCGCCTGGCAACGGACCTGCGGGGCCGGTGAACGGATGACGGACGGGATCGCTGTCATAGAAGCGGACGCGCCGCCGCCTGAGAGCTTTAAAGAAAGGATCCGCACCCACACGATCAGCTGGTGCATTAAGCCATTTTCGAACGGATCCCTCGTACGCCAGCAGCCAATGGGCACCGGACATGACGCCGTCATAGTCGGTAAGTGCTTCCCAGTTCGATCGGTTGAGTCGATGTGTGCCAAAGAGGCGACGGCTGTTGGCGTCCAATGCGAGCAGCGCGACCAAGTCGTCATCCATGGCGATCACCGCTTCTCCAGCTTGCCCTGTCATCTCGACGTCAAGCGCTATAGCGGCCCAGAGAGCCCACGCGACCTCACTCGCATTCCGAATCGGAGAATGCGTGAGGATGAGCGCCTCAATAACCTCGGCGGCTGCATCTCTATCAATGTCCAAGCCGCTTTCAGCCGACTTTTCGGCTAGCAGATCGAGAGCGGCCGCCATCGTGGTCGGCTCTGAGGATACGGCCGACCAGACAAGATTCTGGAGTGCCTTCCAGACATCATCATTGACAACGCCGATCTCCCGGCTCCGGAGCAGCGCGTACTTGAGTGGTCCTGCACGGAGCCGAGACATCGCGGCCGCTTGACTGAACATAGCTAAGAGATCAGCGATTGTGTGCGCTGCTTTGCCAGTACGAACACGAAAAGTTGAGAGTTCATGCGTCCAAGCGTCATGAAACGGCTGGGGCAGCTCTAGAATCTCGGTCTTGGTGGGATTGATGGCGAGTTCATACTCGGCGAGTGCATCCTCGAGGAGTGCCAGGGCCTCTTCGGCCCCGGAACGGGTCGTGAACGCCAGCTCGTAGTCGTCGAAGTACCGGTGCCCCCTTAGGGATAGCTTAGATTCCAGCGATTTGTCGACTGCTGTCATCACAATCTCTGCGGCTAGAAAGGATGTGTCGGGTCCGATTGGAACACCCATAGTCTGACCGTCAGAGACGTTTCGCAGCGCCTTGTCGAGCCGATCGCTTGCAGTTTTGCCAAGGTTTTTCTTTGCCTTCCGCTTACCCTCCAGCGCCCAAGGGATCGAGTGGGTGTAGAGCGACGAGTAGAACTGGTTGACGTCCGTCCTGAGCACAAACCTCTTTCCGCGCCAGTCTCTAGGACGCAGGCGATCCCGCTCGCCAATCCGAAAGCGCGGCCGGACCGCGCGCTCCAGCTCAGCAAGCGTGGCTACGGGACGGGACATCGAAAACGAGTGCCCGCGGATATGTGCCCGTATCGTTGGCCACTGTGCCTGGAACTCCTCGGCGAGGTGCAGAAAGCTCCGGGGATTGGGAACCTGTAGGGGACGCCGAAACCCACCCGGACGGGCGAGATTGTGGCGCACGCATTGCGTCCTGGCATTTCCTCGCGGTACTACCTCCGGATCGCGCTCAAGCAGGTTCGCAAGCTTCTCGGTTGAGAATGGCGGGGGCAGCTCCCGCGGGAAGTATCCCTTCCGTACGAGCGAAATAGACGTCAGGGTCGAATTCCTATTGGGCAAGCCGCAATACCTCCAAAGTGTTGCGAGATACGTTGGCCATTTTGCCCTTCCGTGAAGCCTCAGCGAACGTCATATCCCGCTCTTGTCGCCGCTAGCTGGCGATCCCTAGGCCCAATCATCGCCCATCGGAGCTTCCGGAGATCTGCAAAGAGCTTCGGATCTCGCGCGAAGCGGAAGCGGCTTTGATTTTCAACGGTAGGTGCTGCTGCCCGAGGAATTATTTGGAATCCGGTTGTGCCCTGCGTTCGCGCAGCCTCAGCACGAGGTGGACGTTGGCTAGGAAGAGCTGGAAGATGTAGCCGATCCACAGCTCACCGTACTCGCGTTTTTGGGCAGTGTTGTTGTGGCGGATGGCGAAATTGTTGGCAATATTGAACAGATCGCGCTCGTCGCCGCTCAATAGCTCGGTCTTGACGTCGGGGCGGATGGCCTCGAGGACGTCGGCCAATTCGCGCACCGCCCGTCGACGATCACCGACGTCGGAGTGGCGACTACGGAAGAGTTGCCGGGCGTCGGCGATCTTGGTGACGACGAGGTCGTCTTTTTGATCGCCTGGAGGCAAAGGGGCGTTGAGGAGCTTCTCCAGCTCCTCGGAATGCAGCAGGACAACCTCGCCATTTTCCTGCAGCCTGAGGGCTGGTTCGGCGAGGCGCAGGGTGTCATTGACTTGCGCGCGGAACTCGCGCCGGCCAGCCTCGAGGTCGAATGTCTCGTAGTGCCAGCCGCAGTCGTTGAAGCTGTGGTATCGGCCTTCAACTGGCTCTGAGACGAGATCATGCAGTGCTTCAATGACCTCGACCAAAGTGTCGAGGTCATATTCGCCTCCGTACTTCTCGTATGGCCACACATTCTCGCGCCCGGTCAACCGATAGAAGTGCGCCGAGGGATCGGGTAGTTCTCCGCTAACCTCGTCTTGGTCAACGCAGTAGTAGCCGAAGGCTTGCTGGAAGAAATCGCGGGCCCAGAGGGCGTCGAGATCGCTGAAACACAGGCGCTTCAGCCGATCCAGGCTCATCGGCTCCGATTTCGGTCCACGCCCTTGGCGCTCAGACCATAGCGCGCGACGGCGGATCTCAAGCTTTCGAGGCGCTGATGTCTCCATGGCCTCGACTGTAGCGCGAGGTGGTGACCTCCCTGCTGGCGTCCCCGCAAATCCCAACAATTTCTCGCTCTATGGCCACCATCCCGGCACCACGGGCGCCGCCGCATCGATGTCGCGACGCGGAGAATTCCGGGGGAGTAGTTACGTCTCGGTATTGGCTGCCTTAGCGCCACGGCGGCGTGACGAAGAGACCTCTTCGAGGCCACTCCACTGCGGCGCTTAGGCGGTGCCAGACTGCTGATCCGCGTACCAGCACGCGAGCGCTCCGTGCGATCGTCTTGCGATCGGCGCCGTCTCTGCCAAGCGGCCTTGAGCGGCGTTGACCGGCAACGCAGACAGGCTCCGTAAAAGCAAGGCACCGCGCGCAATCCCGCATGGGACTGCGGATTCCGCGCCACAAAGCGGAGGGGGTGGGATTCGAACCCACGAGAGACCTTGCGGCCCCCAACAGTTTTCGAGACTGCCCCGTTCAACCACTCCGGCACCCCTCCAGGAACAGCTG
>Ga0307374_10007445_pt1 | contig 16676 bp, 13 predicted proteins | sample OX3MG_FD_202532 | JGI IMG/M metagenome (GOLD analysis project Ga0307374, IMG submission 202532) | Soil microbial communities from Risofladan, Vaasa, Finland - OX-3 | ecosystem: Environmental > Terrestrial > Soil > Coastal area > Acid sulfate soil | place: Finland: Risofladan, Vaasa | collected... | reverse complement strand
CTCTCGGACGGCTTCTTGCTCATGGGCGAGACGATGGTCGGCACGGCCGACGAGCCGACGGCAGCCTTCGACGCCCTGCGGGCCGACTACGAGGAGGTGCGCCTCCCCCTCGGCTGCTTCTTCTGGCCTGGCGAGACGAACGTGCTCGTGGACACCGGGTTCGGGCCGCTCGACGCCGCGGAGGGCGGCTGGCTGATCGGCGGCAACCTGTTGCACCAGCTCCGTCGCATCGGCGTCCGGCCCGAGGACGTCGACGTCGTCGCCCTCTCGCACCTGCACGCCGACCACTCGGGCGGCCTCGGCGATCCGGGCACCGGCGAGCCCATCTACCCGAACGCCACGACCTACATCGGCAGCCACGACTGGGAGTACTTCGTCGAGGGGAGCACCGCCGCGATACCGCTCCCCGACTACACGCGCGCCGCGCTCGAGTCGCTCGCCGATCGGGGCAAGATCACCCTCGTCGACGGGGACGCCGAGATCGCGCCCGGCGTGCGCAGGCTCTCCGCACCGGGGCACACGCCCGGGCACTCGCTCTACGTGATCCACGACGACGACGAGCGCGTCCTGCTCCTCGGGGACTCGATGTACTGCCCCCAGCAGCTGACCAACCTCGACTGGGGCGCCGCCTTCGACGTCGACCCGGCGCTCGCTCGCGCGACGCGCGAACGGCTCCAGCGTGACCTCGAGCTCCACGGCGGCGGAGCGCTCGGCTGCCACTTCCCCGGGCTGATCGCCGGGCGGGCCGTCACCGACCCCGACCGCGGCACCCGCCGGGCCCCGTGACGCGAGCCTGAGCTCGGCCGCTGCGTCGCCCGCCGTCGCCGCTCACCGCAGCGCCGGCCCGGCTCCGGCCGCGGGCCGGGTGCCCGACGCTCAGACCTCGTCCTCGTCGGGCCCGAGCGGCTGCCGCGCACCCGAGTCCGAGGGAGCGGCGCGTCGCTCGAGCAGACGGGCCACCAACGAGGCGAGGTGGACGGGCTGGCGCGACGTCAGCTGGCGGATCTGGGTCCGGCAGCTGAAGCCGTCGGCGAGGACCGTCACCGCCGGGTCGGCGACGCGCACCGCCGAGAGCAGTCCCGCGTCGGCGCAGCGGACCGAGACGTCGTAGTGCTCACGCTCGAAGCCGAAGCTGCCCGCCATGCCGCAGCACCCGGCGTCGAGGACCTCGAGTTCGACGCCGAGCGACTCGAGGACGCGCCGGTCGGCGCCGAAGCCGAGCTCCGCGTGCTGGTGGCAGTGGACCTGGGCCAGCGCGCGCAGCCGTTGCGCGGGAGGCTCCCACCCGGGCTCGGCGGCCGTGACGACCTCGGCGAAGGTGCGGAAGGCCGCTGCGGCGGCACGGGCCAGCGGGTCGTCCGGCAGCAGCTGGAGCGCGTCCGACCGGAAGAGCGCGGTGCAGCTCGGCTCGAGGCCGACGATCGGCACCCCGGCGGCGAGCCACGGCTGGAGCACGTCGAGCGATCGACGCAGCTCGCGCCGCGCCCGACCGAGCTGGCCGGTCGCGAGCCACGTGAGCCCGCAGCAGACCTGGCGGGCGGGGAGCTCCACCGAGTAGCCGAGCGACTCCAGCACCGTGATCGCGTCGAGACCGATCTCGGGATCGAAGTGGTTGGTGAAGGTGTCCGGCCACAGCAGCACCGGGCCACGACCGCCGACCAGGTAGCCGCCGCCGCGGCGCCCGGGGTGGCGGCGGAACGTCTGGCGGAGCGTCTCCGGGGCGAGGTGCGGCAGCGACCGCTGCGGGGCGATCCCCGCGGCGAGCTTCACGACGCCGGCGAGCCGGGAGCTCGCCACCAGGTTGGCGACGGCCGGCACGCGCGCCCCGAGGCGGAGCCAGCGCGCCAGGTAGCCCATCGAGTAGTGCGACGCGGGGCGCAAGCGTCCCGAGTAGTGGCGGGCCAGGAACTCCGCCTTGTAGGCGGCCATGTCGACGTTCACGGGGCACTCGACCTTGCAGCCCTTGCAGCCGAGGCAGAGGTCGAGCGCCTCGAGCACCTCCTCCGAGCGCCAGCCGCCACGCACCACCCCGCCGTTCAGCATCTCGAAGAGCAGCCGGGAGCGCCCCCTCGTCGAGTGACGCTCCTCGCGCGTCGCGCGGTAGCTCGGGCACATGACACCGCCCGAAGCGTTCAGGCACTTCCCGACGCCCATGCAGCGGCGCGTCGCCGCGGCGAGGTCGCCGCGATCAGCGCTGAGCGCGAGCCGCGACGCCGTCGGCAGCCGTGGCGGGGCGCTGCGGATGCGCAGGTCGGCGTCGAGCGGCCTCGGGGCGACCACCCGGCCGGGGTTCATCATGCCGTCCGGGTCGAAGGCGGCCTTGAAGGCGGCGAAGGCGTCGAGCACCGTTCGGGGGTACAGCTTCGGGAGCAGCTCCGAGCGGGCCTGCCCGTCCCCGTGCTCCCCGGAGAACGAGCCCCCGTGGAGCACGACGATGTCGGCCGCCGACGTCACGAACTGGCGGAAGCGCCCGACGCCGGCGGCCGTCGCGAGGTCGAAGTCCAGCCTCGCATGGACGCATCCTTCCCCGAAGTGGCCGTAGAGGATGCCCCGGACGCCGGTGTTCGCCATCAACGTGCGGAACTGGCGCAGGTACGCGCCGAGCCGCTCGGGCGGGACGGCCGCGTCCTCCCATCCGGGCCACGCCTCGCCGCCGGACGCGAGGCGGGTCGCGATCCCGGCGCCCTCCTCGCGCAGGCGCCAGAGCGCGCCGACGCGGCGCGCATCGGTCGAGACCTCGGCGCGCACCCCCGGCTCCGCCATCGCCTCGACGATGGCGTAGGCCGCATCCTCGGCCTCCTCGGTCGAGTCGCCAACCGTCTCGACGAGCAACCAGCCCCGGCCGGCGGGAAGGCTCGCGGGCAGGCGCGAGCGGGGGTTGCGCGCCGCGAAGGCGGCGACCAGCTCCGCGTCGATCCCCTCGATCGTCGCGGGGCGGTGCTCGAGCAGCCCCGGTACGCGCTCGGCCGCCGAGTAGATGTCCGGGTAGCCGAGGACCGCGAGCGCCGTCGCCCGCGGCGGCCGGACGAGGCGCACGGTCGCGCCGAGCACCACGGCGCACGTCCCCTCGCTGCCGACGAGCGCGCGGGCGACGTCGAAGCCGTGCTCGGGGAGGAGCTGGTCGAGGTTGTAGCCCGAGACGCGCCGCGACAGCGACGGGAACGACGAGCGCAGCGCGTCCGCGTGGGTCGACGCGACGTCGCGAAGCGCCCGGTAGAGGCGGCCCGTGGCGCCCTCGCGCCGGCACAGCTCCTCGAGCGCCACGTCGCTCGTCGGCCCGACCGTGAGACGCGTCCCGTCGTAGAGGGCGATGTCGAGCGACTCGACGTTGTCGGCCGTCTTGCCCCACACGAGCGAGTGCGACCCGCAGGCGTTGTTGCCGATCATTCCGCCGAGGGTGCAGCGCGAGTGCGTCGAGGGGTCCGGTCCGAACGTCAGCCCCTGTGCCGCCGCCGCACGCCGGAGATCGTCGAGGACGACCCCCGGCTGGACGAGCGCCGTCGAGGTCGCCGCGTCGACGACCGGCGGGCCGTCCAGGTGGCGGGCGAGGTCGAGGACGACCGCGACGTTGCACGCCTGGCCCGCGATGCTCGTCCCTGCCCCCCGGGGGAGCACCGGCACCCCGTGCGCCCGGCAGACGGCGAGCGTCGCCAGAACGTCGTCGGTGGACGCCGGCTGGACGACGCCGATCGGGACGTGGCGGTAGTTCGACGCGTCGGTCGAGTACAGGGCACGGGTGACGGCGTCGAAGCGGACGGTGCCCGCCACCTGGCCGGCGAGGTCCGCCGCCAACGCGTCGAGCTGGCCGGGCGCGAGCTCCGCCCCCGCCCGCCCCGCCAGGTCCGTCACCGGGTCAGCGCCCGGGCGACATGAGGGCGGCGCCGGGCACCGTCCCGTCGCGCCTCGCCTGCGCCGCTTCGCCCATCGGTCGCCCTCCCCGGCGCATCGTAGGTGGCGGCCGCGCCGCGCCCGCGAACCGCGGCTGGCCGGGCGCGGGCCGGGCCCGCCACGGGCCTCGGCCGGCGCTCGCGCGCCGCCGACGCGGCCGGCGCGGCCGGCGGCGACTAGAGATGCGACGCAGGGGCGAGCAGGGACGGGGCGCCGCTCAGCGCGCTCTGGTACTGCCGGTACGAGGCGACCTGCGATGGGGTCGGCGGGGGGATCGACACGGGGGCGCCGAAGTCGACGAAGTCGACCGTGACCGTGGCGGCGGCGTCGGGCACCGTTGGGAACGGCAGGCTCACCTGCTCGGTGATCCGTCGCAGCTGGCCCGAGTGGTCGATCCAGACGTCGAGGTCGAGACGGCGGCCGTGGCGCACGTAGCCGAGGGCGGCCTGGCGGACGGCCGCAGACAGGCTGGCGCGCCCGACGCGCGACCGGACCGCCGCCGTGTCGAGCGTCACCGCGTAGCCCTCGGTCGCCTCGCCGTCGAGCGAGGCGGCGCCGATCGGGGTCACCCGGGCGCCCTGCTCCTCCAGCACGCGCAGGATCCCGGCCGGGTCGTTGCCTGCGCCGGCCGGGGTCGAGGGGAGCTTGCCGGCCGGCAGCTCGACCCACGCCTTGCCGGGCAGCACCGTCGCCACCTGGGGTATCCACAGGTACAGGCGGCCGCCGGCGTAGAGCTCGTGCGCGGTCAGGCCGTTGAACCCCGGCGATCCCGAGTAGGTGAACCCGAGCTCCATCGCGCCCGTCGTGAGGTCGATCCGGCCGGTGCCGGTCGCACCCACGTGCACGCCGGACGGCAGCCCGCTCGTCGTCACGGCCAGCCGGAGCCGGGCACTCTTGTCGGCGATGGTCCGGGAAGCCGCCGTGGCGACGACGGCGCTCGGCGCACTCCCAGAGCTCGTCCCGGCCGCGGCGACGAAGCCGACGCCGATGCCGATCGCCATCAGGATCGCGACCGCGAGGGTGAGGAATCCGCGCACCGCTGCAGTGTGCTCATCCCGCCCAATGCCGTCAACCGGCTAGGCGCGATGGTGCAGGCCGCACGCTAGAAGCCGCTGCCGCTGCTGCCGCCCGTGTCCGACGGACCCTGGCCGCCCTGGCTGCCGCGCCACGGCCCCCGGCCGCCGCCTTGGTTGCCGCCCCACGGCCCCTGACCGCCGCCTTGGTTGCCGCCCCACGGTCCTTGACCGCCACCGCCGCGGCCCCACGGCCCCTGGCCACCGCCGAAGGGCCCGCGTCCGCCGCCGCCCTTCCGCCGCATCGCCCACATCCGGAGCGCGACCATGCCGACGATCAGCACGATGCCGAGCGAGCCACTCGACCGGCCGAAGCCGCCTGCCACTGCGAGCGTCACGCCCATCGCGCTGTGCGCTCCCTTCGCTTGCCTGAGCAGACGTTACCCACTGCACGGCGCGGGTCGCGCGCAGGCGCCGGCGCACCGGCGTGGCGGCCGCAGGCCGGGCCCGCCCGACCGTCGTCGGGCCGGCGGCGCGCGGAGCAGCTCGGGAACCGGCATCATTGGCAGGTGCCGGTACCGACGACCGCCGACCAACCGGCACCCTTGCGAGCGGTGACGTGATCCTCCATGCCAGCGCGGTGCTGCCGGGCTTCCTCCACACCCTCCAGCCGACGCTCAAGCACTACGGCTACTGGGCGGTCGCCGCCTTCTTGTTCCTCGAGGACTTCGGGGTGCCCGTACCGGGCGAGACCATCCTCATCACCGCCGCCGTCTACGCCGGCTCGGGGCACCTGAACCCGGTGCTCGTCGGGGTCATCGCCGTCGTCGCGGCGGTGCTCGGCGACAACCTCGGCTTCGCGATCGGCCACTTCGCCGGGCGGGCGGCCATCGTGCGGTGGGGCAGGTACGTGATGCTCAACGAGGAACGCCTCACCAAGGCCGAGAACTTCTTCAACCACCACGGCGGGAAGATCATCGTGGTGGCGCGCTTCATCGAGGGGCTGCGGCAGGCGAACGGCATCATCGCCGGGGCCTCGGAGATGTCGTGGTGGCGCTTCCTCCCCTTCAACGTGCTCGGCGCGGTGCTCTGGGTGGGGACCTGGCTCACCGTCGGCGAGCTCGCCGGCGACCACATCGGCACGATCTACACGGCGGTCTCGCGCTACTCGCTGGTCGCGCTCGTCGTGGTGGTGCTCGTCCTGCTCGCCATGGTGGTGCGCTTCGTCGTCCGTCGACGGCGCGCGGCCGGGACCGAGGCCGAGGCGGCCCGGGTCGAATAGGCGCCGGCGAGGGCTCCGCCGGGCGGTTGAGCAAGGCGCGCCCCAACAGCGCAGGCCACCGGGCGCCCTCGACGGTGTGCGCGGCGCCCGCGGGCTCGTGCCCGGGTCTGCGCTCAGCCGGTCGCCGGGTGGGTCGGCGTCAGGCCACCGGGCGCGAGCAGGTCGAAGCCGTCCGGCTTGAACAGGTACCCCGGCCCCGTCCCGCCGCGGCCCGTCACCCCGTACTGCCAGACCTCGGCGTTCGTCGTCGGGTCGATGGCGACGATGCGGTCGTTGTGGTCGTCGTTCGCCATCAGGACGCCGGAGGGGAGGCGCTCGACGAGCGAAGGGTAGTTGAGCTGGCCCGGCCCCGACGTCGGCCCGAAGCGGTAGAGCACCTGGCCCGCCCGGTTGAACTCGACGAAGGCGCCCGGGCTCGCGTAGTCGGCGACGAGGTAACGGTCCGGGCCGAGCTGCTGGGGGTCCGAGACGTAGCTGACCGTCGGCAGCTGGACGCTCCAGACGACGTGGCCCGAGGGCGTGTACTCGTCGATCCACGACCCGCCGATCTCCGAGACGAGGACGTCGCCGTTGGCGAGCGGCGTGTCGCCGTTCGGCGCGGTCATCTCGGTCGGCGGGCGGTGGGCGCAGGCGCCGGTCGTGCCGATCTGGTGGACGACGACGTCCGTCTTCGGGTTGATGATGAGGACGCGGCAGTTGTAGGGGTCGGCGACCGAGACGTCCCCGTTCTTCAGGTAGTACGCGTCGTCCGGGGTGTTGAGGTAGCCGGGCGCCGACCCCGAGACGCGCGGGTGGCCGTAGGTCCAAAGGACCTTCCCCGAAGGATAGGAGAGGATGACGATGGTGTCGTTGCCCTCCTGGTTGGAGATGATCGCGCTCCCGTGGCGGAGGAAGAAGGCGTCGTCGGGGAAGTAGAACCCGCCGCTCGGCGCGGGACGCGACGCCGACGGGTAGTGCCAGAGGATCGTGCCGGTGTCGGAGACGAGGAGCAGCCGGTCGTTGCCGCGATCGGCGATGAGCAGCTTGTCGCCGAAGTACGGCGAGCCCGCCCCCGCCACGCCGGCCGTCCCGAACTTGCGGTTGGGCGAGACGACCTCGACGTTGGCGGTCTGCGCACCGCCGGCGAGCTCGCCGCCGACGAGCCAGAGCCGGCCGCCAGCCGTCGCCGCCCCGGCGTAGGCGACCGCGACCGGGAGCTGTCCGGCGTGCAGCATCTCGTGGCGGGCGGGCACGTAGGCGTCGACCGCTGCGAGCGGACCGGTGGCCGTGGCGCCTCCCGCGAGGTAGATGTGACCCGACAACGTCGCGGCCGCGGCGCCAGCGAGCGCTATCGGCAGCGAGCCGACGACCGAGGTCGTACGGCGCGCGAGGTCGATTGCCTGGATGGCGCGGACCGGTCGGCCCGCCGCGTCCAGGCCGCCGAAGACGTAGATCGTCGTGCCGAGCGCGGCGACGGCGGGGTAACGGACGGGGACCGGGAGGCGGCCCACGACCGCGAAGTGCGAGCCGTCCTTCGTGCCGAGCACGTCGGGCTCGAGGCTCGAGCCGTCGTAGCCGCCGATCACGTAGTCCGTCCGGCCGACGTTGACCGCCACCGCGTCTGCTCGCGCCCGGGCGAGCGAGCCGACGCTCGAGCCGGCACCGCTCGCCGCGACGGCCTGCACGCTCGTGCCGGGGACCGCCGCGCCCCCACCCACCACCAGGGCGCCGCCCCTCAAGGGCGCGACCGCCGCGTCGTGCACGGCGACCGGCAGGGTGCCGACCTGGCGCAGGACGCCGGTGAGCGGGTCGAGGTTGAAGACCCCGGTCTGGGAGGCCGCTCCGACGATGCCGCCGGCGAGGGTGATCGACCCGTTGCCGTTGCCGACGGCGCCCTCGCGGCTGACCGGCGCGGCGAGCTGCCACGAGACGATCCCCGACTCGGCCGCCGGCGGGGCGACGAACTTGGCGGGGGAGCCGGGCGTGGCGCCGGGGCGCGTGGGGCCCTGTCCCGCGCGCGGGCCCGAGCCGGACGTCACGACGAGCGCGAGCACCAGCCCCAGGAGAGCGAGGGCCCCGAGGACACCGAGCCGCCGCCGCCGGATCACCCGCGGCGACGGTCGCCGTGCCCCGCCGGCCCGTGGCCGCGCCAGCTCCGAGCGGGCGCTGCCGTTCCGATCGCCGGTTCGCCGCGACCCCGCCGCTCGGCGGCCACCCGGCGGACGGAGATCGCCGGCGCGGCCGGCCGAAGGGCGCGTCGAACGAGGCGGGGGAGGGCCGTTCATGCCCGCAACCCTGCGTTCGCCGCCTGAAGGAAAGATGAACGGATCGGGCCGGAGCGCCCTGACCAGGCCGGACGCGACCGTCCGCCCGCGGAATCTCTCACAGCATTCTCACCGCACTGCTCAGCAGCGAGCGGCCCGCCGTCAGCGCGACGAGGACGGACGCCGCGGGCGGGGCCCGGCGGGATCGCAAAGGCCCAGGTCGACCGCTCGACCAGCACCGCGCGACGACCGTGGCGCTCCGGCGCCCCTCTCCGCCGACTGCGGGCACGCCGCGACGCATCCAACGCTGCGACGGGCACGTCGCAGACGCGCGACGACCCGGGGCGCGTGCCACCGGGGCCCACCGCAGTGGCAGGCTCGACGTATGCGACGCGAGGCACCGTTCGATCAGGACGGGACGTCCCGGCCCAACCAGGGGCCGGAGCGCCCAGGCGCGCCCTTCGGCCTTCGCGCCATCGTGTCGGTCCTCGGCGTCCTCGTCCTCGTGGGACTGGTCGGCCTCGTCCTCGAGCACGTCCAGCCCGGATTGTTCGCCGGGCTGCGTTCGGGTGGGACGACCACGCTGCCGCGTTCGCCCTCGACGAGCTCGACGACGTCGACGACGCTGCCTGCAGGCGGCGGCTCCTCGGGGGGCGCGAGCCCGGTCATCGCCTCCGTCCGGCCGGCGAGCGGGACCTCGGGCGAGAGCGTCACGCTCACTGGCACCGGCTTCTTCAGCTCCGACGGCAACGTCTCGGTCACCTTCGGCGCTGCGCCTGCCGGGGTCCACTGCCCGACCGAGAGCAGGTGCCTGGTCACCGTCCCCGCGGGCAAGCCGGGCTCGACGGCGTCCGTGCGGATGACGACACAGTCGGGCCAATCGAACACGGTGACCTTCCACTACCGCTGAGTGTGCCACGACCGCTGAGCGCGGCAGCCGTCTCCCCGCCGCCCACTGGTCGGATCACGGGAAGTGAGGAGCTGCAATCTCACCCGTGACGCCTACGCCCTCGATCTGCGTCAGTTCGTCACGTCCTGCGACGAGCGTCAGCTCCGGGCACGCCACCTACATCGTCTCCACCTACCTCGCGGGGCAGCACGCTGACGTGGTGTTCTGGGCGTCGGCGATCACGTCGGCGCCCAGGCGCTCGTCTCGCGAGATCGCCGATTTAGGGCTCTCCTGACTCTTCCGTCTCGCATTCCGCACTACTGGATCCCGGTCTCTCGTCACTCGCTGATCGCGTAGACGGAGCTTGGAACGCCGCGCGGGTCGAGGACTTGGGCCTGTAGGGACGTGAGCTCGGGGGCGAAGATCTGCACGGTCCGGCCTTCGTGCACCAGCTGGTGAAACGAGACCCCGCTGAAGATCTCGAAGATGCGTGCCGCGCTCGGCGCGCCGCACGCCCGGTCTTCGGGGTAGAGCGGGATCGAAGTGGTTCTGGCGGGACGTAGCGCTCGAAGATCTCGGCGAGCCCGAGGCGACTCAGGAAGACGCTGCTCATCGGCAATGGAGTAACTTGGGACCCCTGTGCGTCGAGTGGGATTTCTCGCCCGTGTCGCCTGGAGGTTGGGCGGTAGGCCTGTACGCGGCGACATTCAGTCTGTGGACGGCACTCTGGGGACGCGAGCAGGCGACCAGGGCCTGCCGAGCGGTCGAGGGCACATCGAGCCCGTCCGACGCTCCGTGAATCCCACTGGAGCGGTTCGCCCCACCGAGGCGTAGCCGCGATCGGCCGTATCGACCGACCCGGGCAGGGTCGATGCCCGGAAAGGGAGCTTCCCGTGGCCGGACGCGAGCGAGAGAGGAACACCAATGGACATCACGGTGAGCGTGCTCTTCGCGCTGCTGGCCGCCGCGATGTTCGGAGTGTCCTCGGTCCTCCAGCAAGCCGCCGCCCGTGGCTTGGGCGGCGCGCAGCCCCTCCGGCTCGGCCTGCTTTGGCAGCTCCTCCGCCGGCCGCGCTGGGTCGCGGCCTTCGGTCTGACGGCGCTGTCGTTTGGCGTGCAGGCGGTGGCCCTCGCCTTCGGGCCACTCGCGCTCGTCCAGCCGGTGGCGGCGACTGACCTACTGTTCGCGATCCCCTTGATCGCCTACCGCCGCCGCCAGCGGTTGCGGCCTGCCGACGTGATCGGCGGTTTGCTGGTGGCGGGAGGGGTGGCGTTGTTCCTGGTGCTGGCGCCACCCTCGTCAGGGCGCGTCGCGCCTGGCACGACTGACTGGCTCCCGGTCTTCCTCGGTCTCGGAGCCGTGGTGCTCGTCGCGACCCCAGCCGCCCTACGTGCCAGGCCACCGGTGCGAACCGCCCTGCTCGCCGGCGCGGCCGCGGCGACGTTCGCCGTCGTTGACGCCCTGACCAAGAGCGTCGTCGGACTGGTCGGGAACGACGGGGCCTCGGCGCTGCTGCACTGGGAGCCCTACGTTTTGTGCGTGGTCGCGATCGGCGGCCTCTTCCTCGGTCAGAGCGCCTTTCAATCCGGCGCCATCCTCATCAGTCTGCCGATCATCGACTCGGTCGAGCCGATCGGGGCCGTGCTCATCGGAGCCACCGTCTTCGCCGAGCGTCTCGCCGCCTCACCCGCCGTGCTGGCGGCCCAAGTACTGGGGGGATCGGTCGCGGTGGCCGGGATCGTCCTACTTGACCGATCGCCGCTCATGGTCTCGCTTCGCAACGATCAGGAAGCCTCCGCCAACAAGACGAGCCAGGATCCCATCGCACCGGACAGCGGATGACCACCGTGGAGGCACCCTGGGCGGTCGGTCCGGCCGAGGTGCTCCAGAGCCTCGGCGCGGACGCCATGACCGGGCTCACTTCGGAGGAGGCGACGGCCCGCCTAGCGGTCACAGGGCCCAACGAACTCGAGGAGGGGCCGCGCCGGCCCGAGTGGCTGCGGTTCGCCGCACAGTTCACAAACACGCTGAGCGCAGTGCTGGCGGCGGCGGCCGCGATCACCCTGGTGATCGGGGACGTGAAGGACACGGCCGTAATCGGGGTGGTCCTATTGCTGAATGGGATCGTCGGCTTCACCCAGGAAGGTCGAGCCGAGCGCGCGGTGGACGCACTGCGTCACATGGCGGCCGACCACTGTCGGGTACGGCGTGACGGCGTGGTGAAGGAGGTAGCGTCGGCTGCGCTCGTGCCGGGGGACATCGTCATGCTCGAGTCCGGTGAGATCGTCCCGGCCGACCTGCGCCTTTTGGATGTGCAGGCGCTACGGATGCAGGAGGCGGCGCTGACCGGCGAGGCCGAGGCGGTGACGAAGTCCGTCGATGCGCTCGAACCGACCGCGGGGATGTTGCTGGCGGACCGGCGGTGCATGGCGTTCAAGGGCACCTCGGTCAGTTACGGACGAGCGACGGGCGTCGTCACGAGCACCGGCATGAAGACCGAGATCGGGGGTGTGGCTCAGCTCGTGCAGAGCCACCGGCGCTCGCTCACGCCCCTCCAGGTGCAGCTCGCCTCGGTGGGACGGACCCTGGCGGCGGGGGCCCTCGTCGTGTGCGTCGTCGTCTTCGTCGCGGGGGTCGCGTCGGGAGAACCGATCGATCGCATGTTCCTCACCGCGGTGAGCCTGGCGGTGGCTGCCATCCCCGAAGGGCTTCCTGCCGTGGTGACCATCGCCCTGGCGCTCGGTGCGCGGCGCATGGCAGAGCGCCAGGCAATCGTCCGCCGCCTGCCGGCGGTGGAATCCCTTGGCTCGGTCACCGTCATCTGCACCGACAAGACCGGGACGCTCACCAGCAACCGAATGGTCGTCGAGCGGGCGTGGACGCCTGCTGGTACCTACACGGTGGGCGGTGAGGGGTACGCACCCGAGGGCGACGTGACCGACGAGGGCGGGCGCGTGGCGAGCGGGAGGTCCGAGGTGGCCGACCCGTACCTCCACCGCATCGCCTTGGTCGCCGCCGCGTGCAACGACGCAGCCCTGCAATTCGGCGCGGCGCCCGACGAGGGCTGGCGCGCGGTCGGCGACCCGACTGAAGGAGCCTTGCTCGCTTTTGCGGGCAAGCTCGGCATCAACCAGGCGGAGCTTGGTCTGGTGCGGCCCCGTCGGGCCGAGATCGGCTTCGACCCGTCCAGGCGCCGCATGACGACGCTGCACTCCGAGGGCGACCGCATGTGGGTGGCGACCAAGGGGGCACTCGGGGCGCTCGAACCTCTCCTCGACCCGGCCGACGGTCCGGCGGCTACGGCAGGAGGACATATTGCCGACGAATGGGCCGCCGCGGGGTTCCGCGTCCTCGCCCTCGCCGAGCGCTACTGCGCGGGAGTCCCGCACCCGCTCGAGGCCGCCGAGGACAACCTGCACCTGGTCGGCCTGGTAGCCATCACCGACCCGCCCCGACCCGCTGCCGCGGCCGCCATCGAGGCCTGCCGGCATGCGGGGATCACCCCGGTCATGATCACCGGCGACCACCCGCTCACGGCGTCGGCCGTCGCGCAGCGGATCGGTATCGCAGACGACGATCGCGTCCTCAGCGGCGCGGACCTCGACGCGCTCGACGACGAACAGCTCGCCCTCCTGGCACCCATCACCGCCGTCTACGCCCGCACGAACCCCGAGCAGAAGCTCCGCATCGTGGAAGCCTGGAAGGCCAACGGCGCGTTGGTGGCCATGACCGGCGACGGGGTCAATGACGCCCCGGCGCTGCGCCTAGCCGACATCGGGGTCGCGATGGGCCTGACGGGCACCGACGTCAGCAAGGAGGCGGCCGACATCGTCCTCGCGGACGACGACTTTGCCACCATCGTTCACGCGATCGAGGAGGGGAGGCGGATCTACGACAACATCCGGCGGTTCGTGCGATACCTGCTCACGACGAACAGCTCGGAAATCTGGGTCATGTTCCTCGCGCCGCTCATCGGGCTGCCGATCCCTCTGCTGCCGATCCAGATCCTCTGGGTCAACCTCGTCACCGACGGATTGCCCGCCGTCGCGCTCGGGCTCGAGCCGGCCGAGCCGGACGTGTTGGACCGGCCACCCCGCCCACCCAAGGAGTCGGTCCTCGGGCGCGGTCTCTGGCCGCACGCGCTGGGCGTCGGCCTGACCATGGCCGCTGTCGTCATCGCCGTCCAGGGATTCGCCCGCTCCGCGGGGTGGCAGTGGCAGACGATGGTGTTCACGATGCTCGCCCTGCTCCAGCTGGGCAACGCGCTGTCGGCGCGATCAGAGCGACAGAGCGCGTTGGGTCTCAGATGGCGGGCGAACCCGTGGCTCTTCGTCGCGGTGCTGACCGCAGCCGCGGCGCAAATTGCCCTTGTCTACGCGCCGCCCCTGCAGAGGGTGTTCGATACCAACGCCCTCGACCCGGCCGAGCTTGCCGTCGTCTTGGTGGCGTCGAGCGCAGGCTTCTTCGTCCCCGAGGCGGTCAAGTGGGTCATCCGGCGCCATCCGGCCGCGGTGGCGAGGGCCGGACGGTGATGGTTACAGCCAACACCCGGACGGGACGGTGACCACGACGGTAATGAGCGCGACCATAACGCGGTACTCCCCGGAGGGTTACTACCGCTCAGATCTGGTTGATCTGAAGTGGAAGTGAGGATCAACCCACCGTTGTCGTACAGCAAATAGTCGGCGTTCCGTGCTCAGCGGTCGGCGCCGTGTGGTTCCCACGCTCAGCGCCAGAACGTCACTTCCGATGCGCCGCGGACCCGGCGGTAGGGGCTATGGGCGAAGTTCAGAAGATCGGTTCTTCTGGGTACTGCTGCTCCTGGCCGGCACCTGTTCCTGGCGATCGTCGTCGTCGTTCGCTCGCTGGCGCAATGGCCACGGCCACGGCCGCGGCCGTGGCCGTGGCCGTGGCGTGCGTAACATCGTGTAGTGCCTCGTACGGACCAGGGGTCACGGTTGATCGCCGCCCCGCCCGAGAAGGTCTATGCCGCTCTCGTCGACCCAGAGGCGCTGATCGCGTGGCTGCCTCCTTCGGGCATGACGGGCAAGTTCGAACGATTCGATCTGCGTCCCGGAGGGTCATATCGAATGGTGTTGACCTACGCTGAACCCTCTGCTTCACGGGGCAAGGCCACAGCGGACTCCGATATCGTCGAGGCTCGCTTCGTCGACATCGTCCCAGGCGTGCGGGTCGTGCAGGGGGTGGACTTTGTTTCTGACGATCCTGCGTACGTCGGCACGATGACCATGACCTGGGAGGTCACCGCTGTAGATGGAGGAACCCGCGTCGACATCACTGCCGACGACGTTCCCGATGTCGTCTCCCCGGAGGACCACGCGGCAGGACTGACCTCCTCCCTGGTGAACCTCGCCGACTATCTCGAGGAGTAATCAGCAGCGCGCTCGGTCAGCCGCATAGCGACCATGAGCCGGCGTCGGGGGCACATTGGCGTCTGGAACGATGTCGATCTTCGGGGACACTGACCGAAGAAGCGATCGGGACGGAGACTGCCGTGTACCCCGATGACGAAGCGACAGCCCGGCTGGTATGGTGATTGGTATGGCAACACGGAAGGTCACCGTCACCCTTGACGAGGGTCAACTGGAACGCATCCGCGCCCTGGTTGAGTCCGAGACGGCGTCGAGCGTGTCGGGATTCGTGCAGCATGCCGTTGCTGTCGCTCTCGACGACGTCGCGGGTTGGGGTGCCATGTTGGCCGATGCTCTTCGAGACACCGGCGGTGAGCTATCCGCCGAGGAGCGACACTGGGCCGACGAGACACTCGGTGTCAAGAGGCGCCGCAAGACCTCGGCTGCCTGATGGCGGGTGTGACGATGGACGCGGGAGGTCTGATCGCTGTCGACCGAAACGACCGCCGGGTGCTGGTGCTTCTGGCGCGTGCCCGAGAGACGGGCGCCCGCGTCACTGTCCCAGCGACCGCTCTCGCCCAGGCTATCCGCCAACCCGAACGGCAAGTCCGCCTCGCCCGGCTCGTCCGGCAACCGACCACCGACGTTGTCCCGCTCGACCGTGTGGACGCCACGAACGTCGGGCGACTACTGGGGGCGAGCGCGACTGCCGACATCGTCGACGCGCATGTCGTCATCTGTGCGCGCCGCGCCCACCAGCAGGTCGTCACCACCGACCCTGACGACTTGAGGATGCTCGATCCGACACTCAGCCTCGTGACCGTCTGAGCACTCATGGAACTGCCGAACCACAAGCCGGCGATAGGGGGAACCCAGCCGACTGCTATCTGCCGGTGCGGTCGCGGTGCTTGCACCCTGGCCAGCAGCAAGGCCGACGCTGGCCTTCCTCAAGCTCCTCCTGGGTCCGGCGAATGCGGCGTTCTCGGGTCTTCTCCTGCTTGGCATCTTCGACCCAGCAGATGAACTCGTTGCGGGCCAGAGGCGTGATGTCCTTCCAGGCATCGAGTGCCGTGGGGTTGGCGATCAGCGCCTTGTGCAGGTCTCCGGGAAGCTTGTGCACCACCCCACCGGGCACTCGCGGGCTGCTCACACGGCCACGGTAGCGGGTCAGGGCGAGCCCTATCACCAGCGAAGCCTGGGTCTTCGTGATCCACCGACCCGGCGGTTTGGGTCAGTCTTGGCGGCGAATCACCGCCGCGATTGTCAGGCACGAGGTATCGCTCGACGTGGAGTGGTGGCAGGGCCGCAACTGCCCCACCCATCCAGGTACCGTTGTTGTAGTCGGCGTGTGCACCGTGACTCTTGCGTCGGCAAGTTCGCGCGTCCCGGACCTCACCACTTCACGGCCGCGGTTCCAAGATGACGACCGCGGTCTCCGTTGAGCGGCGTGCGGCGTAGGCGTCCAGGTTCTTGTCGATCTCTCGCCAACGTGACCACAGACGCTCTCGCTCCTCCCCGCTAGCCGCCCGGGCTTTGACCCGATGCGGCCCGTCCGCAAGGTCGACCCGAGTGTCGGGGTGGGCCTGCAGGTTCAGCCACCATGCCGGCTCGCCCTCGCCCCAGCCGTTCATGGCCATGGTGACGAGGTTCGGCCCATCTTGGAAGTAGCCGACCATGACGCTGCGTTCGAGGCCGGTCCGTCGGCCGACAGTGTTGAGACGCATGGCGCCCCAGCCGTTCGGCTTCGGCCGCCACAGCCCCAGACGACCGCCGGTCAAACGGTACAGACGGCGATGGGCGAACCAGGCACGCCGGATGAGCCAGCGAGGAGGAAGTCGTGGCTTGGCCTTGGAAACCGGCATGTGTGCTCCTCCGTGGCTTCTACAGCCCTTAGGTCACCTTCAGGGGTAACGCATGAAGCGGGAGGGCTTCGGTCCAACCCGTGCTCAGCGCAGGGAGAACGGCGGGTATCGATCGGTTATGAGGAGG
>Ga0307374_10007443_pt1 | contig 16678 bp, 16 predicted proteins | sample OX3MG_FD_202532 | JGI IMG/M metagenome (GOLD analysis project Ga0307374, IMG submission 202532) | Soil microbial communities from Risofladan, Vaasa, Finland - OX-3 | ecosystem: Environmental > Terrestrial > Soil > Coastal area > Acid sulfate soil | place: Finland: Risofladan, Vaasa | collected... | reverse complement strand
CATACATGGGCCTCGTGAGCACCGCCATCTGCTACTGGGCCTGGTTCTACGGGTTGCGACGGGTGCGGCCCGGCTCCCTCGCCCCCCTGCTCTTCATCCAGCCGGTGGTGGGCACCCTGCTGGCGGTCTGGATCCGGGGCGAGCGCCCGGGGGCGGCGACCGTGGTGGGGGGCGCCCTGGTCCTCTGCGGGGTGGCGACGGTGGTGCGGGAGCGACGCCCGGGGCCGCGGGTGGTCCCCGCCGGGCCCCCGCCCGCCTGAGCGCCGCGATCGGACCCTTGGGACCGTGCCACGCCGCTGTCGCGCGGCCTTCACAGTTCGGTGAAGGCGCCCCCATCGGCACCGGCGCGGCCTATGCTCCTGTGGTCGGGCTCCCGCGATCCCCCGCTTCCCATCGGTGCCCGACAGTCCCTCCCTCCCGCGCCGGGCCCCCTCCCGGCGCCCCGCCGCCGCCCCGGACCGCCCGGAGCGGCGGTTGGTGTGTCTGGGGGGCGGGCGGCGATGCGGGCCGGAGCGGGACCGCCGCCGAGGCCACCGGGGCGCGGACGCGAGCGGTGCCGGCCCCCCGCTTGCGAGCGGTCGCCGGCCCAGCGCCGCGACCCGCCCCGCGCGGGTCGCTCCGGGAGGGTCGCGGTCACCGCCGGGGCGGGCACGTGGTCCGCCACGACGGTCGCCCGACGGGTGAGCCCCGGCGCACGGGGTCGGCGTCGAGGCTCGCACCGCCTCCGGTTCCAGGGCACCCGTCACCCGTCGCCTCCGGCTCCTGGCGGCGGCCCAACCTCACCGGGCCGCGGCCTCGCGGGCGACCTCCCATCGAGGACGAGGGCGACCCCGGCGCGAGGGTCCGGGGCCGCCCAGGGGGAATGGTGGTGCGGGCGCCGGGTCAGGCGTCGCCGTAGAGGAAGAACTCGTAGGGGTGGGGGCGGAGCCGGATGGGATCCACCTCGCGCTCCCGCTTGTAGCGGATCCAGGTGTCGATGACGTCGGGGGTGAAGACATCGCCGGGGAGGAGGAAGTCGTGGTCCGCCTCCAGCGCGTCCAGCACCTCACCGAGGCTGCCGGGCAGATCCTTCACCCGGTCGGCGTCCGCCCCGTGGAGCTCGTAGAGGTCGGCCTCCACCGGCGCCGGCGGCTCGATCCGCCGGGTGACCCCGTCCAGTCCCGCCATCAGCATCGCCGCGAACGCCAGGTAGGGATTGCAGGTGGGGTCGGGCGAGCGGAACTCCAGTCGCCGGAGCTGCGGCTTCTCGCTGTAGGTGGGGATCCGGATGCAGGCGGAGCGGTTGCGGGCGGAGTAGGCGAGCTTGATCGGGGCCTCGTAGCCCGGCACCAGTCGACGGTAGCTGTTGGTGGTGGGGGCGGCGAACGCCAGCAGCGCGGGAGCATGGGCGAGCAGGCCGCCGATGTACCAGCGGGCCAGGTCGCTGAGCCGGGCGTAGCCGTCCGCATCGTAGAAGAGGGGGGTGCCGTCGCGCCACAGCGACTGGTGGGTGTGCATCCCGCTGCCGTTGTCCCCGAAGAGCGGCTTGGGCATGAAGGTGGCGACGAAGCCGTGCTGGTGGCACACGTTCTTCACCACGTACTTGTAGATCTGCACCTTGTCGGCCATGGTCACCAGGGTGTCGTAGCGCATGTCGATCTCGGTCTGGCCGGCGGTCCCCACCTCGTGGTGGTGCACCTCGACGTCGACCCCGGCCGCGATCAGGGCCAGGGTGATCCGGCTGCGCAGGTCCTGGAGCTTGTCGGTGGGGGGCAGCGGGAAGTAGCCCTCCTTCTGGCGCGGCCGGTAGGCCAGGTTGGGGCTCCCGTTCTGGCCGCTGTTCCAGATCCCCTCGATGGAGTCGATGTGGTAGTAGCCCTCGTGGAGGTTCTGGTCGAACCGCATCGAGTTGAAGATGTAGAACTCGCACTCCGGACCCCAGTAGCTGGTGTCGGCGATCCCGCTGCGGCGCAGGTGCTCCTCGGCCTTGCCGGCGACGTAGCGGGGGTCACGGGAGTAGCGGCCGTGGGTGATGGGATCGACGATGTCGCAGGTGAGGGAGAGGGTGGGGACCTCCAGGACCGGGTCGACGAAGGCGGTCCGGGGGTCGGGGTAGAGGAGCAGGTCGCTCTCGTGGATCGGCTGGAACCCCCGGATGCTGCTGCCGTCGAACCCGATGCCGTCGCTGAACAGGCCCTCGGTCAGCTCGGCGATCGGGATGCTGAAGTGCTGCCAGCTCCCGATGAGGTCGGTGAAGCGCACATCGACGATCCGCACCCCCTGGTCCCGCGCGAAGGCGATGACCGCGCCGGGGTCGGTGGTGGTCCCCCTCGCCACGTACTCATCGATGGCCACGTGCTCTCCTTCCGGCGTCGCGCGGCCGCCATCCCGGAGCGCGCGGGCTGCTGGTCCCCGGTGCCCCGACGGTAGCACCGGGCCGCCTCGGCCAGCGTCGTGTGCAGCGCACAGGCAGACCGGCGCCAATCCTGTGAGAGTCAGACAGACCACGCCCCGACGGGTGGGCCCAGGGAGCCGTGCGGTGGCGGCTCCCTGCGATCGGGCTCAGGGGACGGGCGCGCGCGCCTCCACCTGGGAGCGAGCCTCACCCTTGTCCTTGAAGAACACCTTGTTGATCTCGGTGTACGGCGTCCAGTCCTGGGGGAGGTCCTCCTCGGCGTAGATCGCGTCCACCGGGCAGGGGTCGACGCAGGCCCCGCAATCGATGCACTCGTCCGGATCGATGTACAGCATCCGGTCCTCGTCATCGCCCAGGATGCAGTCGACCGGGCACACCTCGACGCAGGACTTGTCCTTGACGTCGATGCAGGTCTCACCGATCACGTACGTCATCGCGCCCTACTCCAGGGGGGGAGGCGCCCGCGATCCGGCCGCTTCCTCCCGCCGACCGGCCCACGGGGCACCGGTTCGATGGTAGCAGAGGCCGGCGGCGGGGCCGGCCGCGACCGTGCTCCGCGCTCGCCGCCGGCTGCGCCGGCAGCGCTCCCCCGCGCCGGATCAGCTGGCGCGCGCGATCCCGTTGGAGATGTTGGTGTAGGTGGAGGTGAGGTGCTGGCCGAAGAACTGGAGGGCGACCAGGACCGCGATCGCGACGAAGGTGAGGATGAGGGCGTACTCGACCATCCCCTGTCCCTCCTCAGGCTCGCCGCCGGTCAGCCGGCGGCAGAGCGCCCGCCCCCGGGACCGCAGTCTGAGCACGACCGCCGCTACCTGCATGCCGCCATCCTAGGCGGCGCACCGCCGGTTTGGAGCAGACGAAGGCGGTCGTTACCCAGTCGTCGCGGATCGGTGCGCCGGCTGTCATCGGACCCGACCGCGACCACCCCCGAACGGACGGTCGGCGCAGCCGGGCCACCGCCGGCCTCCATAGAATTGGGCCGACGGCGGTCCCGTCCGGGACCGCGCGCAGGAGCCCGTGCTGTGTGGAACCCCGTACCTGCCTCCGCCCTGCCGCGGTGGGAACGCCTGGCGGCGGCGGCGGTCGACTTCCTGGTCCTCCTGGTCCCCGAGTTCGTGCTCTTCGACCTCGTCGCGGGGGGGGCGTTCAGCCGCTACGCCCACTACCTGCGCCTTCACCCGACCGCCGGCGTCGCCCGGGCGGTCCACGCCGCGCCCGGGATCCAGGCCGCGCTGGAGCGGGTGGTGGTGCTGTCCGAGCTGGTGACCGCCCTGTACCTCATCGCCTGCGTGCTCGCCTTCGGTGGGACGGTGGGCAAGCTCCTCCTCGGCCTGCGGGTGACCGGGGTCGGCGGGGGACGGCTCAGCCCGCGGGACGCGGCGCTGCGCTCGACCGCCTTCTGGGTCCCGGCGATGCTCACCAACGTGGTTCCGCTGCTGGGCTTCGCCCTCTGGGTCGCGGTGTACGGGGGCGGCACCGTGATGCTCCTCACCCGTCCCGACCGGCGTGCGATCGAGGACTGGCTCGGTCGGTCGATGGTCGTGTACCGGACCCAGGTGGGGTCGCCGCTCGCCGCGCTGGCGGGGCTCGACCGGTCGAGCCCGCCGGTCGGCGGGTCCGGGCCCTCGGTGCGGCCCGTGGGTGGGGCAGGCGGGCACCTGCCGGGGTGGGGTCCCGAGCCGCAGCCCGAGGCTGAGCCGGCCCCCCCGCCCGAGGGGCCGCCCGCAGAGAGCTGACGCCGATTCCGCGGCGGCGGTGTATCGTCGCGGCGGCAGGCCCGGCCAGGGAGGCATCGCGTGGTCGTCGTGAAGGAGTCGTGGCAGCTCCCCCACGCCCCCGGGCGGGTCCGCGGTCGGCTGACCGGGCCGGCGCCGCTCGGGGACCGATTCCCCGGGCTGGAGCCGCCGGCGGCGCCGGGTGAGCCGGGCCGGCTCCGGATCCGGCTCGGCCCGGCCCAGGTCACCCTTGCCGGCCGGGCCGAGGCCCGCGCGCTCACCGATCCGGCGGGGGACCCGACGGTCCTCTGGGAGGTGGCGGGACGGCGCCCACGCGGGCCGGGGTCGGGACGGGCGCGGGTGAGCCTCGGGCTGGTCCCAGACGGCGGCGGCACCCTGGTCCACATCCTCGCCGAGGCGGAGCTCAGCGACTGGGACGACCCGCCCGGCGACGCTGCGGTCGAGGCGGCCCTGCGCCGCCTGCTCGCCAGCGCTCGGCGCGGCCTCACCCGCATGCTGGATGCCGACCCGACCGTGCCCGCGGCCACCGGGGAGCGCCATTCCCCGATCGGGGCCGTCGACCCAGCGTCCGCCGCCCGGCCGGGATGCGGGGTCCACACCCAGGGCGATCGGCTGCGCCACCTGGCCCGCGAGCGTTGGCCGGTCGGGCTCCTCCTCGTCGGGGCCGGGGCCGCCCTGGCGGCATGGCTCGGCCCCGTCCGCCGCCGCCTCCGCTGACCGATCGGCCGCCCGCGGCCGAAGCCCGTCCGCCGCCCCCCGAGACTCGGCCGTCAGCTGTGGATCGCGGTCCGAACCGCTGCGGTCCGGGACCGGTGGCGAGTCGAGCGACGGGTCAGGTGCGCCGGGGTCGGCGCCGCGGCGCCGACCCGGAGCGATCCGCCGGGCGAGGCTCCGTCGCCAGCACGGTCGCCGGCACCGCCACCACGCTCCCGCTCTCGGTGATGGTGACCAGAACCTGCTCCCGCACCATGTTGACGTCGGCGACGGTGCCGGCCTGCCCCTCCAGCTCCACCGCGCTCCCCACCGGAGGCAGCCGGCGACGGAGGTCGACGTACTGCTCGTTCTCGTACTGCAGGCAGCACTTCAGCTTGCCGCACATCCCGTTCAGCCGCGACGGGTTCAGGGGAAGGCCCTGCTCCTTGGCCATCTTGATCGTGACCGGGACGAACTCCTTGAGCCAGCTGGAGCAGCAGAGCCGCCGCCCGCAGGGTCCGTAGCCGTCCTGGAGACGGGCCTCGTCGCGAGCGCCGACCTGGCGCAGCTCCACCCGGCAGCGCAGGCGGGTGGCGAGCTCCTGGGCCAGCTCGCGCGATTCCACCCGCCGTTCGGTGGAGAAGTCGAAGAGGATCCGGGTGCCGTCGAAGCTCAGCTCGGCCCGCGCGATCTTCACCGGGAGGCCCTGGGCCCGGACCAGCTCGCGGGCGGTGCGCATCACCTCGGGGATGCGCGCGTCCAGCTCGGCCCGCTGGCCGAGGTCCGCCTCGGTGGCGCGCCGGCGGACCGGCTGGAGCGGGCCGGGGCAGAGCGCCGGGTCGACCTCGATCTCGGCCATCACCACCTCGCCGATCTCGGGGCCCCGGGCGGTGTCGGCCACCACCAGGGTTCCGGGGGCGAGGGGCTCGCCCTGGGGGTCGTAGTAGTTGAGGGGGCCGTGGCGGCGGAACTTGACCCCAACGACGAGCGGCATGGTGTGCCTCCCTCAGCCCCCACCGGCGGCGCCGGCGGGCAGCAGGACCGGTGGAACGGGCGCGCGATCGAAGAGCCGAAGAAGCAGCCGGTCGAGGGTGAGCCGGGCGGTGGCATTCCCGCCCAGCCGCACCAGGCTCTCACCGCAGTCGCCGAGTCGTGCCAGGCAGCCGGCGGGGCCGAGGGCCCAGGCCCAGGCCTCGGCCTGCGCCTGGAAGCGAACCCAGCGCACGAGCTCCGGCGCCCCGGCGGCGATCCGGCAGGCGTCGCGGAGGAAGGCGGCCCAGCTCCGCGTCGCCCGCCGCGCCAGCTCGAGCTCCGCCCCGAGCTCCGCCGCCAGCGCCAGCCAGCCGTCGGGGCCCTGGCCCGCCGCGACGAGCAGGCGCTCGACCTGGATCTCGGCGGCGGCGCCCGCCCCGGGGTCGAGGGCGAGACCGAGCGCCCGGCCGGGCCGCCCATCGGCGAGGGCGATGGCGGTCTCGATCGAACGGGAATCCAGCTCCGGCCGGTTGGCCAACCAGGCGCGGATGGCCTCTGGCGGCACCGGGCCCAGCGCGATCGGCTGACACCGGCTGGGAACGGTCGGAGGGAGGTGCTCGTGCTGGGGCCGCGAGGTGGTGAGGAGCAGGACCGTCCCCGCCGGCGGCTCCTCGAGCAGGCGGAGGACGCTGTTGGCGGCGACGTCGGTGAGCCGTTCGCAGTTGGCGATCAGGACCGCCCGGCGGCCGCCCGCGAAGGGCGTGCGGGCGAGCAGGTGCTGGAGCGGGGGGCCGAGAGGGCCCATCTCGCCGCCCCGGATACGCTCGACCGAGCAGCTCCCCGTCTCGTCGTCGGCCCAGAAGTCGGGATGGGCGTCGAGGCCGCCCGGCCAGCCGTCCGCCGAAAGGCAGGCGGATGCGACGGCCCGGGCCAGGGTGGTCTTGCCGACCTGCTCCGGGCCGGTGATCCAGTAGGCGTGGGCGAGACGGTCCCGCGCCAGCTGCCCCCGGAGCATGGCGACCACCCGGTCGTGGCCGACGAGGTCGTCGAACGTCGGCATGCCCCGATTCTAGGCACCCGCGCCGATCGGGCCCGCGGGAGGCGCCCGCCGGGCCCCTCCGTCCGGCCGCGAACGTCTCACCCGTCGCCGCCGCCGCACGTTCGAGACGAGAGGAAGCCGATCGCCACGTCGGAGCTCGTCACTGCCCCGGGAGGACCTGTTCAGCGGAGCGGTGCGGCTCCTGGCTGGGACCAGCTCGGCCTCACGGCCGTCCTGACGATCGCTGACCGATGTTCCGCCGTCAGCCGTGGCGGGCCGCCCTCGGGGCCCTCAACCTGGCCAGCTCCGCGGCCGCCGGGGACTGGCCCTCGTACGACGGGTCGCGATCAGCGTCCGTGGCCTCGGCGCCGGTGGCGAAGCCGAGACGGCTGAGTTCGATCGGGCTGCCCGAACGCTCAGCCGCGCCACCGGCGCACCCCGACCTCGAGATGGGGCTCGGGGCCGAGGCGGGTCGGCACCATCTGACCCGCTCTACAGGGCTTGATAAATTCTGATATGGGTATATGATGCGGTGATGGCCCGGGCAGCGACCACCGCCGATGCGTTCAATGCGGTGGCCGAGCCGCGGCGGCGGCAGGTCCTGGACATCCTCGCCAGCGGCGAGCGGCCGGTCAACGACCTCGTGGGGCTGCTGGGGCTGGCGCAGCCGCAGGTGTCCAAACACCTGCGGGTGCTGAGGGACGTGGGGTTGGTGGCCGTGCGTGAGGAGGGCAGGCGGCGGGTGTACCGGCTCGACGGCCACCCACTCAAGCCCATCCACGACTGGGTGACCACCTACCAGCGTTCGTGGTCGCAGCGCTTCGATCGGCTGGACGTCGTGTTGGAGGACCTCGAGGACATGGAGAGTGGAGGTGATGGCCGTGACCCGTAGCCGCACCGCCGTGGTGACCCTCCCGACCGACACCGAGGTCCTGATCACGCGGGAGTTCGACGCGCCCAAGCACCTGGTCTACCGGGCGTGGACCACGCCCGAGCTCATCAAGCGCTGGTGGAGCGGAGACCGCGGCGAGGTCACGATCGCCGAGGTCGATCTGCGGGTCGGGGGCAGGTGGCGGTACGCGATGACGGCAAGGGGTGGGTTCGAGGTCGCCTTCCACGGGGAGTACCGCGAGGTCGTCGCGAACGAGCGGATCGTCTGGACCGAGGTCTACGAGGGCGCGCCTGAGGGAGAGGCGGTGTGCACGCTCACGGTCACCGAACAGGACGGCCGCACGGCCCTCGCCCTCCTCGTGCAGCACACCAGCCGGGCTCGCCGTGACGCCCACCTCGACTCTGGCATGGAGGGCGGCATGCAGGAAGCGATGGGCCACCTCGAACAGGTCGCGCGCTCGCTGCGCTGACCGCCCCTACGCCACGGTCGGCGGCATCAGGACGGCGTCGAGGAACGCTCGGAGACGCCGGAGCCGCTCGAGACCTCCGATCCGCGGGCCGCGATCGCATGGACCACGGCGTGGATGGCTCCCCCCGGCCCCCCCTTGGCACCGTCAGTCCCGCGGCCCGGCTCCCGGTCGCCTCTCGCCCGCGACAGCCGCGCCGACGCCGCCGGCGAGGCGGACCACCCCAAAGGCGGCGGTGTGGCATCGGCGCCGTGCCGCCCCAGCTGGCCGGCCGGGGTCCGACGCGTCTCGCGCTGGCGCCCCTGGAGTCCGACGCCGTGCTGGTGCGCGGACACGACCCTTCCCTCGCGGGGGCGAAACCAGGACGGGGCCAAGACCCGCGTCGCCCCCGTGGGGGCGACGCGGTGCCGTACCGCGCACGCCCGGGCGAGGCTGCCGGCGACCCACCGGCCCGGCTCGGTGGGGGCGGTGGTGCTCCTCAGCGTCTGGCCGGACCGGTACCAGGATCGGACCCGGTGCCCGAGCCCGGACCGCGTGATCGCCGTCTCCATCGCCGGCGCTGCCGTCGACATCGTCGTCCGGGCGGGCGGGGAGCGCCGCCGCTGGACCGCCGCCCCCACGGTTGCCCGTGACCGGCCGGCCCACGCCCTACGACGGCGCCGGATCGACGACCGGCCGACCGAGGGCGGCGGCCTCCCGCCGGCCCTCCTCGTCGGCGACCACCCGCCGGGCCGCCGCCAGGACGTCGGCGGCGCTCGCCCGCGGCACCACCACGACGCCGTCGCCGTCACCGAGGACGACGTCGCCGGGGCAGCAGGCGACGCCGCCGCACGCCACCGGGTACCCCACCTCGCCGGTTCCCTCCTTGCCCGGACCGTTGGGGCAGGCGCCCCGGCCGAAGACGGGGAACGCCATCCGCTCCAGCTGGGCGAGGTCGCGCACCGCTCCGTCCACCACCAGCCCGACGATCCCCCTGGCCCGCGCCCGCAGGCCCATCAGCTCGCCGAAGAGGGCGTGGGCCAGCGAGCCCTGTCCGTTGACCACCAGCACGTCACCCGGCTGGGCGACGTCGAGGGCGCGGTGCAGGCGCAGGTTGTCGCCGGTACGGACCCAGACCGTGAGCGCGGTGCCGGCGAGGCGCGCTCCCGGCCACAGCGGCCGGACGGCCCCCTCCATCGCCCCCAGCCGGTGCATCGCGTCGGCGACCGCGGTCGCCGGCAGCTCGGCGAGCGCGGCCACCGCCGCCGGGTCGGCGCGTGCCCACCCGGGGGCCGCCCGGGCACCGGGCAGGTCCACCGCCGGCTCCAGCGCACCGCTCACCGCCGCGCCAGCCCTCGGCGGCGAGGAGCCCAGCCGCTGGACCCCATTCCCGGCGGCGGCCCCAGCCACCCGGACCGGCCGGCGAGCCCGCCTCCCCCGTCGGGGAGGCGGGCCGAGCCGCCGGAGGCGTCGGTCAGGAGAGCGCCCGCAGCTCGGCGGGCGGGATGTTGCCGACCACCCGCACCTTGCCGTAGGGGCTGTAGGTGTCGATCTGGAAGATGCCGGTGGAGTCGTGGTAGCTGTCGAAGTTGGTGGGCCCGCCGGGACCGATGTAGCGAATCGCCTTGCCGCGGTGGAGCTCGGCGACGCCCTGGGCGAAGGAGTGCACCACCACCGCACCGCGAACCCCGTTGCCGATCTTGATGATGTCGGCCTTGTAGACCCGCGGCTTGGTGCTGTGCGACATCACCATCGCCAGCGCGGCCAGGTTCATCCCGTCGTAGAGGTGGACCGCCCCGGGGGCGCTGAAGAGGGTGGAGAACACCCCCACCTTGGTCACCTGCGACTTGATCGCGTACATCGACTTGGTGAAGATCCGGTAGGCGGGACCGCTGGTGTCGATGACGAGGTTGTCTGCCAGGAAGTTGCGGGAGAGGTTGGAGCCGCCGACCGCGGACGCCACCGCCTTGAACCACGCCGGGGAGATGGTCGCCGAGGTGCCGATGATCGGGATGAGCTTGCCGCCGTGGAGCTGGCGGACCTCGGAGATGAAGGTGGCGTCGGCCGAACCCAGGGCTTCGGTGAGGATCACCTGGGGATGGGCCTCGATGATCGCCGCCGCCTCGGTGCGGAACGAGGTGGCGCTGAGGTTGAGGGTCTCGTTGCCGGCCACCACCATCCCCCCCCTGCGAATCGCGTTGAGGGCGGGCTGGACGAAGGTCTGCGAGCCGATGTCGTTGCCGAAGGCGAGGGCGATGCGGTGGAAGTGCTCCCGGAAGTGCGCGATCGCCAGCATCGCGTACGACTCCTCCAGGTCCGGCGGCACCAGCCGGAAGAAGTACGGGTAGTGGGTGTGGTCGAACTCCGACTGGCCGGTCATCCCGAACACGACCATCTTGTTGGCATTGATCTCGGGGACCACCGCCGCCGCCTCGTCGGAGGTGCACCCGATGACCAGTACCAGGTTGGGCGTGCTGGCGAACAGCTGGCGGGCCGCCGGCACCGCGTCGGCGGGATCGCCGCGGGTGTCGACGGCCTTGCACGTGAGCGGATGTCCCAGCACCCCGCCGGCGTGGTTGATGGCGTTGGTGGCGGCCAGGCAGGAGGCGTCATAGATCGGGCCGAGCGCGGCGTCGACGCCGCTGAACGGGGCCAGGTCGGCGATGACGAGAGGACTGCCGGTCGGTCCCGCGGCGTGGGCGGTGGGCGCGGCCTGGACCGCGCCCCCGCCGGCACCGAGACCCACGGCCAGCATCGCCAGGCTGACCGCGAGGGCCGGCCGCCGTCCCCGCCGGCGACCCCGGTCGGCGCCCGCGGCCGGGGTCGCCCCCGGGGCTGATGACCTCTCCGGTGCTCGATGGGACCGCCTCATGCTGCTCCCTCCTCGCGGTGACGTGGCGGCACGCGGTCCGACCACCCCCGGGGGCAGGCGCGGCGCCATGCCGGCGGGGCCATCGGACCGGGCCCGTGACCAAAGCTGGTGGGACGGCAAGCGGCTCCGCGGCGGTCACCCGAGGGCGCGCCCTCCCGCGACCGGGGCGACGGCCATGGCCTCACGCGCTCCCCCCTCCTGGGACCGGCTCCCACCAAGTAGGCGAGATCTTAGGGCCAAGGAGGTTGACCGGTCAAGCCGTTGGTTCAGGTGGATCGACCCGCCGGGGGGAGTCGATCAGCGGGCGGCGGAGGACCGCGGACGGGATGGTCACCGCCTCCGTCACCGCCCGGACGCGCTCGGAGAGGGCCTGCGGGTCCTGGGCCAGCACGGTGACGTGGCCCAGCTTGCGACCCGGGCGCACCGTCTTCCCGTACCAGTGGAGGTGGCAGCCCGGATGTCGCAGCACCCGGCGCGGATCGACGGCCTCGCCGATGCAGTTCACCAGCGCCGCCAGCCCCCGCATCTCGGTGGGGCCGAGCGGCCAGCCCAGGCCGGCGCGGAGGTGGTTCTCGAACTGGCTGGTCGCGGCCCCCTCGATGGTCCAGTGGCCGGAGTTGTGGACCCGCGGGGCCAGCTCGTTGACGAGGAGCCGGTCCTCGATCTCGAAGCACTCCACCGCCAGCACGCCGACGTGGTCCAGCGCCTCCAGCAGCCGGACCGCCAGCGCCTCCCCCTGCGCTTGGATCTGGGGGGTGAGACCCGGGGCCGGCGCGAGGCTGAGGCGGAGGATCCCCTGGTGGTGGCGGTTCTCGACCAACGGGTAGCAGACCGTCGAGCCGGCCGGATCGCGGACCGCCAGGACGGAGAGCTCCCGCGCGAACGGCACCACCCGTTCCAGGATCGCTGGCACCGCCCCGACCGCCGCCCACGCCGCGGCCGCGTCCCGCGGCTGCTCGACCACCGCCTGACCGCGGCCGTCATATCCCAGCCGCCGCGCCTTCAGCCGGGCGGGGAGACCGACGCGCCGGATCGCCTCGGGCAGGTCACCGGGGCGGCCCACCGCCGCGTAGGCGGCGACGGGGAGATCGAGCGCCTCGCAGAGACGCTTCTCGCTGAGCCGGTCCTGGGTGATTCGGAGCGCCCCCACCGGCGGGAACACCGGGCGGCGCTCGGCGACCCAGGCCAGGGTGGCCGCCGGTACCGCCTCGAACTCAAACGTCACCCGCTCGACACGGTCCGCCAGGCGTCCCGCCGCCTCCAGGTCGGCCAGGCCGCCCACGACCTGGTCTGCGACCTGGCCGCAGCTGGCGTCCGGGTCCGGATCGAGGCAGACGCTCCGCACCCCGAGGTCGTGGCCGGCGAGGGCGAGCATGCGGCCCAGCTGGCCTCCGCCGAGGATGCCGAGGCTGGGCCGGCCGCCGGCTCCAGTCATCCCATGGCAGGAGGGTCACGGGCGGGATCACCGGCACCGGTCGCCGGCGGCGGCTCCGTGCGCGGGTCCGGATCCGCCAGCACCCGGGCGGTCTGCCGCGCGCGATAGCCGGCGAGGGCCGCATCCACCTGCGGATCGTGCAGGGCCAGGATCGCGGCCGCCAGCAGGGCCGCGTTCACGGCCCCCGCCGGGCCGATCGCCATCGTCCCCACCGGGATGCCGGCGGGCATCTGGACGATCGAGAGGAGCGAGTCGAGCCCGCTCAGCGCCGACGACCGCACCGGCACCCCCAGCACCGGCAGGCTGGTCTTGGAGGCGAGCATCCCCGGTAGGTGGGCGGCGCCGCCCGCCCCGGCGATGAGGACCCGGAGTCCGCGGTCGCGAGCGGAGGTGGCGTAGGCGAAGAGCCGATCCGGGGTGCGGTGCGCGGACACCACGGCGATCTCATGGGCGACGCCCAGGCCGCCCAGCGTCTCCGCCGCCGGACGGAGCGTCTCCCAGTCCGACCGCGAGCCCATGACGATCCCAACCACCGGCCCCGTCGATCCCACCCGTGCCGTTCCTCCCGATCGTGGTCCCGGCGGCACGATAGCCGATCGGAGCGGCGGTGGACGGCGCGGCGACGTGTCCGGCGCGGCGCCCGCCGACGTCGGACCCCGGGGTCGACCGCGGTGGTGTCGGCTGCCCGCTCCCGGCGACTGGGCCCAGGCCTCGCGGCCCGGCCATGACCGCACCCCCACGGGGGGCCCTCCGTGCCGGCGCCCTCGTGCGGCGGTCCGGGACCCGCTCCGCCTGGGTTCCGGCCTCGCGGCCGCGTGCCATCCACGTGCCGCCGCCCCCGTTGGTCGCCACGGAGCCGGCGGCTGTCGGCCGGCCCCGCCGCTTCCGTCCCCCGCCGTGGCCCGGTGCGGGGAGCGACCGCGGGCAGCTGGGAGCCGACCGATCGGACCAGCTGGCGCCGCGACCGTACGACCCGCCCCGCCGTCAGCCCTGGTAGTGCTCGACGACGTCCACCGGTCGGACGCGCGCCTGGTCAGGGTCCTCGCCGAATTCACGCCGCGCCCGGCGCTGACGGAGGAGGTCCCAGCACTGGTCCAGATGGGCCTGCAGTTCGTGCAGCCGCTCCCGATCGGTGGGGGTGAAGTGGTGCACCCCCTCCGCCCGCCGGTAGAGCTCATCCTCCTCTGCCATCACCGACTCGATCTGACGGATCACCTCGAGGTCGCGCATCGCCGTCCCTCCGTGTGGGGCTGGGGTCCGAACCGGGCTCGCCACCATCGCATGACCCAGCCCGGTGCGGCGTGCCGCAATCCTGCAACGGCCATTGCACCGTGGGGCCGTCAGAGGGAATGATCCCACTGGGTCACGGGCGACGATCCCCGCCGGCTCCCCTCATTCCATCGAACCGTCCCGAGCGAGGCTCCCCCTCCTCATGCCCATGTCCCCGCCCCGGCTCCGTCTGGCCGTCCCCCTCGTCACCGCCGCCCTGGTCGGCGCCGGCGTGGCCGCCCTCCACGTCGGGGGCGCCCCGTCCCCGCACCACCGCCCCCCGAGCCAGCCGCGGCCGCTGCTCGTCAGCCGCTCGCCGGCCCCGACGGCTGCCCCAGGACGCGTCGCCGCCGAGACCACGCCGTCCGCAGCGGCGCCGTCGCCGACGATCGCGAGCCCCACCCGGTCCCGATCGCCGGAACCCACGGCGCCGACCCCCTCCCCGGTCCCGACGCCGCCCCCGGACGGCAAGGGCGAGCCCACCGCCGGCCCATCGGAGCCCGCCGGCTTTCCGTATCCCGTGGACGCCAGCGGGGACGTGCGGGTCGCCACCCTGCTGGTCTCGCCGGGGCGGCTGGCGGTGACCGGCGCACCGGTGCAGCTCCGGGTGCGGGCGGCCGGGCGTGCCTGGGTGCCCGGCCAGGCGATCTTCATCTACGTGGGCCAGCGATTCGCGGTGCGCCTGACCGGACCCGGCGCGTCCGGGACCGCGGCGGTTCTGCCGGCGTCGATGGGCACCGGGTCGGTGGTGGTCAGCGGCTTCCAGTTCCCGCAGAACTCCCCCTGGGCCCCCGTCGACGGCGCGGCCACCGTCTCCCTTCCGGTGATCGGGTGACGGTGCGCGGCCGCCTCCTCGCGACCGCGGTCGCGGCGCTGTTGGCCCTGATCCCGTGCGCGGGCACGGCGGCGGCTCGGGGGATCCAGGCAGGCGGGGGGCCGGCCTCGCCCGGCGCCGCCCCGCGCGCCGCCGCCCCGCTCGGCGTCCCCGCTCCCGCGCGCCCGCTTTTCGGGCAGCAGTGGAGCCCGTGGGGTCGGGACCGCCTGGGCACGAGCCCGGTCAGCGTCGGCAGCTACGGCTGTGCCCTCACGGCGTCGGCGATGCTGCTGCGCACGTTCGGGGTCGACATCGACCCCGGTCGCCTCAACCGCTGGCTCGTCGGCCACGGAGGGTACGTGGCGCAGGACCTCCTCGTGTGGGGGGCCGTCGCCCGAGCCGCCCGCGCCCTGGGCGGCTCGGTCCGGTACGCCGGGTGGCGGCGCTTCGATCTTCCCGCCATCGATGGCTCGCTGGCGAGGGGCGACCCTGTCATCGCTCAGGTCAGCCTCGACGGCAACATGCACTTCGTCCTCATCGTCGCCGTCTCCGCCGACGGGACGATGTGGATCAACGACCCCTGGTTCGGCGACGTGACCACCCTCCAGGCGCGCTACGGCGCGCCTGCCCAGGCGATCCTCTCCATCCGCCTGTACCGCGGTCGCGCGGTGCCGGCCCCGCGGGTGACGCCGCTGCGCCCGGGTGGGCGGGCGGCGATCAGCGCCCCCACCGGCGCGCTGGGGCGGGGCGGACGAGGGTCCGAGGTGCTGGCGGTCCCGGACACGACGCCCACCACCCTGTGGACCAGGGGAACCCCCGCCACGGTCGCGTCGTGGACCACCGCCCGGGTCCGGTTCACCGCTCCCGATCCGCTCAGCGCCGGCTCGCTGGTGGTGCGCACCTCGACCGGCCAGCCCAACTACTGGTTCCCCTTCACCGTGCCCGGCGAGCGCGCCGTCCAGGTCACGGGGATCAGCCCCGCGACCGGTGCGATGCGGGGCGGCACCCGGGTGCTCATCCGGGGGACCGGCTTCATCGCCCCCATGACGGTGCGCTTCGGTCGCGCCCCCGCGCGGGCGGCGATCGTGGTCAGCCCCACCGAGATCCTGGCGGTGAGCCCCGCCGCCACCGCCCGGGGTGCGCCGCCGCCGGCGCCCACCCAGACCCTGAGCCCCGCCCCCTCGGCCAGCCCCACCCCGTCCTCGACCCCGGGCGCGAGCCCCACCCCGTCCTCGACCCCGGGCGCGAGCCCCACCCCGTCCCCGACGCCCAGCCCGTCCGCGACTCCGAGCGGGTCCCCTTCGGCGAGCGCGCCGCCTCCGCTCAACCCCTACCGCGGCGCGCTCCCAGCCCACCGGACCGGTCCCCGCCCCGGGGCGATCGCCCGGGTCACGCTCACGGTCGCGGATTGGATGGGGAGGAGCGCGGCCGGGTCGGCTGCCACCTTCGCCTACACCGCGGGGCGGCCGCCCCCCCCGAGCCCGAGCCCCTCGCCGACCCGGGCGGCCACCCCGACCCCGGCGGTCACGGCCGTCCCCTCCGCCACGGCCCCGGTCGCGACGCCGCCGCCGACGGCGCCTCCGGTCGCGACGGTGTCGCCACCCGCGTCACGCGCCTTTCACCCCCTCGACCAGGCCCCGTTGGTCGACACCACCGCCGGGCTGCGCGCACCGCGCCGGCCGCTGGTGCCGGGAACGAGCCTCACCGTGGTGGTGGCGGGCGCGGCGGGGGTGCCCCGCGCTGGCGCGACCCTGGTCGCGCTGGAGCTGACCGTCGCCCCGCCCAGCCGGGCCGGCGCCGTCGCGGTGGCGCCGGCGGGCGCCGCGGCCAGCGGCGGCGCCATCGTCGACGTCCGACCGGGGGAGCCCACCACCACCCTCCTGCTGGTGGCTCCCGGCCGCGACGGCGCGATCACCCTCACCTCCGCAGCCGGGCCGGTCGAGCTGGCGGCCGGCGTCTCCGGCTGGTTCGGACGCGACCTCCAGGGTGGGGGCCGGTACCATCCCGTGGCGCCGACCGTGGTGTGCGACACCCATCCCGGCAGCCCGACCCCCTGCGCCGGGCGGCCGCTCGGTCCCCTCGGCATCCTCACCCTGGCCCTCGACGGCCGCGGTGG
>Ga0307374_10007442_pt1 | contig 16681 bp, 16 predicted proteins | sample OX3MG_FD_202532 | JGI IMG/M metagenome (GOLD analysis project Ga0307374, IMG submission 202532) | Soil microbial communities from Risofladan, Vaasa, Finland - OX-3 | ecosystem: Environmental > Terrestrial > Soil > Coastal area > Acid sulfate soil | place: Finland: Risofladan, Vaasa | collected... | reverse complement strand
TGAGCGCCGCTCCGCCGTTGTAACCAACTTCAGCCACTGCGTGGGCCGTACCGGACAAACGCGCATCCCTATTATTGGCGGTTGCCGAAACCGTTGCGATTGCGACCGCCATCGAACTCCAGCAACGGCTGTACACGGTGGCTCCTCCAGCCCCAAGGCGCATTCACATGATCCCTGGGCGGTCTGGCGGCATGGCTCATAACTCGCGGCTACCCAACGACTCCGCCACAGCGGTGAACTCCGCCAGTGCCGCCCGCAAATCTTCCACGATCTCGGTCGCAATTACCTCGGGCGGCGGCAGGCTGTCGGTGTCCTCCAACGACTCGTCCCGGAGCCAGAAGATGTCTAGGGAAGCTTTGTCACGCGCCATCAGCTCGTCGTAGGTGAACGGCTTGAACCGCTCCGTCTCCGTTCGCTCCTGACGGTTGTCGGGGTTGTAGCAGGCCACGAAGTCGTCGAGGTCGGATCGCACCAGCTGCCGCGTCTTTAGGGTGAAGTTTTGGTTCGTCCGGAAGTCATAGATCCACAGCTGCCGCGTCCACGGCTGCTCAGAGGGTGGCTTCCGATCGAAGAAGAGAACGTTGGCCTTCACTCCGCCGGCGTAGAAGATCCCGGTCGGAAGACGCAGCAGCGTGTGCACATCGCACTGCTCGAGAAGGCGGCGGCGGACCGTCTCTCCGGCCCCACCCTCGAACAGCACGTTGTCGGGAACTACGATGGCGGCGCGGCCGTTGATCTCGAGCAGCGACCGGACGTGTTGCAGGAAGTTGAGCTGCTTGTTCGACGTCGTGGCCCAGAAGTCCTCACGGAGATAGCTCATCGATTCAGACTCGGTATCACCTTCGGCGGTGATGATCTTGTAGGACGACTTCTTTCCGAAGGGCGGATTGGTGAGCACCATCTTGAAGTGAGTCGACGGTGCCGTTCGTAGGGCATCGTCCACCGTGATCAGGCTCTCCCTCTCCGGATGGCCGATGCCGTGCAGAAGAAGGTTCATGGCACAAAGGCGGGCCGTCGCGTCGACGATCTCCCATCCGCGGAGAGCATCGTCGCGGAGGAACTTCTTCTGGTCAGGGTCGAGCTGGCCTCGCTTCATGAAGTCATAGGCCGCGAGCAGGAACCCACCGGTGCCGGCTGCGGGATCGCAAAGAGTGTTCCCCGGCTTAGGCCGCATGACATCGACGATGGCCCTGATCAGGGGCCGTGGCGTGAAGTACTGGCCGGCGCCGGTCTTAACGTCCTCGGCGTTCTTAGCGAGTAGGCCCTCATAGGCGTCGCCCTTCACGTCGGCATCGAGGATCATCCACTGCTCTTTGTCGATTAGGTCGGAGACCAGCCTCTTCAGCTTGGCGGGGTCTTGGATCTTGTTCTGAGCCTTGCGGAAGATGACGCCGAGCGTCCCCAGCGACTTGCCGAGCTCGACGAGGATGTGGCGGTAGTGAAGGTCCAGATCGTCGCCGTCGAGGCGTACCAGCGAGGCCCAGGCCAGCTTGTCGGGGACGATGGATGGCCGGCCGAACGGAGGCTTTGTCTGCTCATCGGCCATCTTGAGGAAGAGCAGAAAGGTCAGCTGCTCGATGTACTCCTGGTACGAGAGACCGTCGTCGCGTAGGACGTTGCAGTAGTTCCAAAGTTTCTGGACTATGGTCGCCGAGTCACTCATGCGTGCACCTTTCTGCGCGTGGTTTGGGGTTGGCGGGGTCGGTGGCTTTGTGGCCGTTAGATGATGCTCGATCGGCAGCGATGCGCTTGAGGAGGACGGAGGCGGGTTCGTCAGATGGATCCTGGGGCAAGAGCTTTCCCGAGAATGCTGAAGCCAGGATGGCGGAGCGGAGTACACCGCTATGGGCGAGGCTGGTGTTGGCTACCTTCTCCGCGCGGCTCATGAACTCGAGATCGGTCTCAAGTTCATCGAGCAATGCCGCCTGGCGTGCAGCATCAGGGACAGCTACAGGCAAGGCTCGCAGATCCTTTAGGTACAAGTGGGGCTGAGCGGTCGAGCCCGAACCGGCGACTAACGCCCTTTGCTGTCTTGGCGATCGGAGCAGCGAGGCTATGAACGCGGAGTTCACACCGGGGTTTGGGCGTATTGCCGCGATGTTGCGGTCGGCGGCGAAAGTCAGACCGTCGGGGACGACGGCAACCTCGCCAAGAGTGCCAACGCAGGTGACCAAGACATCGCCTGGATGCGGATCGTAGCGCCGTCGCAGCGTCTCGAAATCATTGGCTGAAACAAACGTCGCATTCTCGGTCGTTACTAAACCATTCTTGACATGCTTGGCCGTCAGGTACGGGATGCCCTCCGCGAATCGCTTAGGGGGATTGTGGTCTCCATCAATGATGAACTGAGCATGCGTTGCCAGAGGCTGCGGCGAAATGCCGACGCTGGCGGCCTTGTCGAACCGAAGATGGACCGCCGCGCGCATGCGTTCAAGGTTGAGTTGGACCCGCTCCAACGCGGCGACGCCGGCATCGAGCTTGGAGAACTGTTCCTCGATGGAAGCGACGATCCGATCCTGCTCGCCAAAAGGGGCAATCGGTATGGACTGCCGCAGGATCGCTGGACTTTTCGCTCGAGTGTGGCTTCCGGTTGCACCCTCGGCATTCAACTTGATCCAATCGCGAAACTTGGGCGATCGCAGGTACCACATCAGATACCGGGCCGTGGTTCCATTGCCTCGCGGCAATCGAAGCGGGACGAACTCAGTTGATGCCAACTGCCGGCGCTCCATGAACGGTCCGACATACCACACGCGGTTGATTCTTGGATTGATCTTGCACAACAGCACGTCGTCAGGCGAAACAGGCCGCTTATGGGACCCGATCACCGTGCCTTCCACGTATTCGGGGATGCCTACGGGGAAGGCTGGCACGCTATAAAGCTCATATTGGGCAGTCGGATCGGGAGCGATCGACCCGGTCACCTCTTCTGCAAGGTCCTCTAACCGAGCCTCCGCCCACCCCTGAGGCAAATCACTCATGCCGCCAGCGCCTCGGTCAGCTCATCCATCAGCGGCGTCAACCGTTCCCCGAAAACCTGAACGGCACGGCCGATCCCGCCATGCTCCACGAACGGTGTGTACTCGAAAGACTCGGCCCGAATCCTCAGCTCCGAGGCGATGTTCTCCTTCATCCAAGTCAACCATTGCAGCTGATCCGCGGTAAAGGTCACCCCCTTCTGCTTCTGGGCGTCCAACCATGCGGCGAAACGTGTCTCGACTTGATCCCGGAATGGAACTAGCTCCTCATCTTGGTGCAGTGCGTAACGCACCAGCGACACGATGTCGGTGAGCATCCGTCCACCTGAGCCACGCACCTTGGACTTATCGAGGAGCTCGTAGGCGTGCCACAGCTTCTCCGGTGTCCACTGGCGCGGTGGGCGCTCAATGGCCTTTGCCAGCTCCTTGACTTCGGGGAACGTTAGCCGCTCGCGGTGGGGACGGCTGTAGAGAATCTGCAGCGCCCGGATCTCGTCCTTATGGTCCTTGATGTACTCGGCAAACTGGTTCACGAGGGCCGCCGCCTTCTCGCGACCCTCCTTCGAATGGCCGGCAAAGAACACTTCGTCCGTTGAGGTCTCGTCAATCGTCTGCTCGTATGACTTGCGCACGTCGAGAATTGCGTTGCGCAGCTCGGGGTTTGATGCGAGAGGCTTGAGGGCCTCGGCGACCATCCGTTGACCGACGGAGGCGACGGCTGCAGCATCCTCGACGGAACCGCCGGCGGCAACGACAGCGGCGATCTGCTGATCAGGATCGAGTGCCTCCACGATCTGGCGTGCGATGGAGCCAAGGTCCTGCCCCTTGGCGAGCCCGTGTAGCATCTCCCGGTCTTCTTTGGTGAGCCGCTTGTCGAGGCGCGCCAGTCGACCGGCGATCGATGATGCGATCTCGGGATCTTTGTTTCCGAACGCCACAGCCTTGAAGAGATCCTTCAGGCTCTGGGATGGATTCCGCTCCAGTGGTTGGACGGTCTCCGCCAGGTCCGTATCCATGATCCCTACCGCATCGACGACGATGAACCGGTCTTTGCGTTTGGCGTCGTCGGTCACAGCTTGGAAATCAGTGTCATTGATGACCCGAACTCCTCGGCCAAGCATCTGCTGAAAGTAGGTTCGACTCTTCACCGAACGCATGAATACGAGGCATTCGAGCGGCCTCACGTCCGTCCCCGTCGCGATCATATCGACCGTGACCACGATTCGCGGATACATCGAGTTCCGGAAGGCCTGAAGCAGCTCGTCGGGCGTGCCGTCGTGGGTCCGGTAGGTGATCTTGGTCGCGAACTGGTTGCCCTTGTCAAAGACCTCCCGCACTATCTGGACGATGTCGTCGGCGTGCGAGTCATCCTTCGCAAAGATCAGGGTCTTGGGAACGGTGGTGCGACCAGGGAAGAGTTCGGTGAAGAGCTTGTCACGAAACGTTTCAAGCACGGTCCGAATCTGGTCGACGGCGACGACGTCCCGGTCCAACTGTTTCGCGGAAAACGTTACCGGTTCGTCCACCGCTTCCCACCGAACCTTGCGCGTCTGGCGGTCGCGAAAGCCTGCGTAGTCACCCGCCTCGATGGTCGATCCACCTTGGGTGATCGCCGTCTCGATTTCATAGACGGTGAAGTCGACATTCACGCCGTCGGCCACCGCCATCTCATGTGAGTACTCCATCACCAGGTTCTGTTGAAAGAAACCAAATGTCTGCTTGGTCGGAGTCGCGGTCAGGCCGATGAGGTAAGCATCGAAATACTCGAGGACCTGCCGCCACAGGCCGTAGATCGAACGGTGGCATTCGTCGATGATGATCACGTCGAACGTGTCGGGCGGTAAAGCCTGGCTGTAAAGAACCTCGACCGGAGCCAGGACTGAAAGTTCGTAGACCGATTTCTGATCGAGCTCGTCGTCCATCGACTCATCCCCTTTGAGGATCGAGAAAACGCGCTGGACCGTTGCGATACAGACTCGCGAGGTGGTGTCGACCGTGTTCGACGTCAGGTGCTGAACGTTGTACTCCGCTGGGAACTTGCGCTTCGTCTCGGGGATGCTGAACTTGTCGAACTCAAGCTTCGTCTGCTTGCCGAGGTTCGAGCGGTCGACGAGAAAGAGGACGCGCTTGGCGTTCGCGTGTTTGATCAAGCGATAGCAGATGGTCGCAGCTGTGAATGTTTTGCCCGAGCCGGTGGCCATCTGGATCAGGGAACGCGGCCGGTTCTGCGCGAGAGACTTTTCCAGGTTGCGGATGGCAGTCGCTTGCTTTCCCCACAAGCCGGTTTCGTCCAGTTCCGGCATCGCCCGAATCCGCGCCAGGAGGGTCGGATGGCCGGGATCTGCGCTGATCTGGCGCGACCACTCGGCCAGCGTCTCTGGCCTGTGGAACGAGAAGACCCGGCGGCTGCGGGCGTCCGGGTCGTAGCCGTTGGTGAAGCGTGTCTCGGTTCCGGTCGATTCATAAATGAAGGGAAGCGGGTAGACCGGGGGTTGTATCCACCCGGGGAGCCCTTCGACATATTTCCCGCTTTGACGCTCTACCTCAACCAGGGTCGTCCCTTCCGGTTTTGCCTCTATCACGCCCGCGGGCTGCCCATTTAGGAAGAGGAGGTAGTCCACGCGGCCGTGCCCTTTCTCCAGCGCGAACTCGCGGACCGCTACGCCAGGGCTGGCGGCGAGGTTTAGTGCATCCTGGCTCTGGATCAGCCAACCTGCAGCGGCCAGCTGCTTGTCGATCTCGATCCTGGCCCGAGCCTCCCGAGCCAGGTAGTCATGCTCTTCAGGGCTCACAGGGGGCAAGCGTATAGTCAGCGGAACGAATCTTGGGCGTCGAACGGCCCCCAACGATGCCTGCGGCAGCCTCCGAAGGTAGTCGCGGTGAGGCGGCCATCACATAGAAGGCTTAGGCGTCGAGCAGCCACCAATCGCTGGCCGGTGTCCAGCCGATCTCCGCGGCTGAAACAACTTGGAGCTGTGCCCTACGGCGCTTCCGCATGCGTGCAGCGGGCAACGGTAGCCGCTGCGCGAGAAAGCTGACTGGCGGCACCATCGTTAGACTTCCGGCGGTGGGCGCGCAATCGGCCATCGAGTGGACTGACGCGACGTGGAACCCAGTGACCGGGTGCTCGAAGGTCAGTCCGGGTTGTGCGCACTGCTACGCCGAGACTTTCGCTGAACGGTGGCGCGGAGTGAAGGGGCACCCATACGAGCAGGGCTTCGACCTGAAGCTCTGGCCCGAGCGACTGGGCCTTCCTCTACAATGGAAGCGGCCACGTCGCATCTTCGTGAACTCCATGAGTGATCTGTTCCACGAGGACGTGCCGACCCCGTATATCAAAGACGTGTTTCGCGTCATGGTCGAAGCGGACATTCACATTTACCAGGTGCTGACGAAACGCGCGGAGCGGCTCGCGGCTCTGGCATCGGAGTTGCCATGGGCGTCACACATATGGGTCGGCGTTTCTATCGAGAACCATAGATTCGTGCACCGAGCCGACCTATTGCGAACAGTGCCGAGTGCCGTTCGCTTCATCTCGGCCGAACCGCTACTCGGTCCGCTGACCAACCTCAGCCTCAAGGGTATCGACTGGCTCATCGCGGGTGGGGAGTCGGGCGTCGGACGAAGGCCGGTCAAAGCTGAATGGATTCAGGAGCTCCGCGACAAGTGCTTGGCTGATGACGTCCCCTTCTTTTTCAAGCAATGGGGTGGTCGAACATCAAAAGCAGGTGGTCGCAATCTAGACGGGCGGCTGTGGTCGGAAATGCCGGAGCCGGTCTCAGAGCGCCTTCAGGTGTCGAACATCGTAGTTTGGTAGAAGCGTTCCGATGGTTCTTCCCCTCGGACCTCGAACCAGTTGATGGTGCCTCCCCGCTCGTCGTAGCGCCCGTAGCGCTCCTCGTCGGCGGTTGCGCAGATCGCCCGAACTTGCCCCCGATCGTACGACTGGGTGCCTTCCTCAAAAAGCCGGTCGATTGAAGTAGCTTCGCCCTGGTAGCTGTGCCAGTACCGTCGGGCCGCGTGAGCTTTCGTAACTGGCTCCAAATGACGGCCAGCGAAGACACCAATGTCTTGCGAGCGCAGGAACTCTTCGTGGAACTTGTCGCGGCCGAAGGCCGAGTGGCACAAATGAATCATCTGGCGCAGCTGGCCGCGGCTTGACTGAAGCGCGTAGTGGGAACGGAACTCAAAGCCTGGAAAGCGGTTCGCATACGCCGCAGCGAACCTAGGCACGTTTTGACGGAACGTCAGTGACGGGTCTTTGACGTGCTCCCAATACTCGCGGTCACCAAAGAGATCGTTAAGGCAGTTCTGAGCGTCGTAGTCCCCCATAACAATCCGGTCGACATTTTCGTCAATCCTCATCCGGGCTGCAGCGTCAACGCGCCACATGCCCAGCATGTCGAGATTGATGATGACCTCAGGCCCTCGATGGGGCTTCTGAAGTTGGCTGACGATTGAGTACGGGATCTGGAGGCCATATGGGTCGATCAGCCAGAGACTCGGTGCTTTGAGCGATGTTGCCTCGTCAAGGAGTTTGGGCAGCATCTTCTCGAACGGCTCCGGGAAGAGCTGGACATCGACGCGGTCACGCTCATGGATTGACTGCAGAAAGGGTTGTACGCGCTGACGCAGGTGCGTTATCCAACGTGCGTCGTTGTCCACGGCGCGCACATGCACCGTAAGTCGTGAGTGTCGGCGCTGGAGACGCCGCGCTTCGTGGCATGCGATGAGCGGAGTGCCCAGCACGCCCTGGTCAGGGTGCTCCCGGCTGGCGTGCCTGCCCGCGCCACAGTGCGTGTCGATGTAGAAGAGGTCGGTGACAGGTACGGGTAAGCGCGCTTGGGCCAGAACGTTTCCCCAGGCACCTGCATAGCCGCGATAGAAGTTCAGCTTCTGAGCGGTCTGAGCGTGATCCTCAATGACGCGCTGTTCGTCCGTGTGCCTGGCGTGATCGTTGGAATGACGCATGGGGGGAGTTGGCCAACAGGCTACCACTGGCAAGTGGGCCATGAACGCCCCGATATCGCCCGGTTATCGTTGTCGGGCTAGACCCTAGCCAAGGTCGTGATTCCAGGGTAATCGCAGCACGGACAGCAAGCGCGCCCGTCATGGACCCGCAACTCGACCTTGCACAGCGGGCACTCAGCTTCAACGAGCGACACTATTGCTCGCTCAGCCTGCCTGGAGAACGGCTCGCTCAATGCGGATCTGCTTGGGTGGGAAGGTGACGGCCAATGTGCCCCACGACGATTCTGCGCCGGGCCTCGTCGCGCCAGTAGTAAATTCGCAGACATTGCCGGGGCGAGCTTTTCCCCCGCTTCACATGAGGTCCAAGCATGATGCTTCTACCGTCATACGTTCTCTCATAGTGAGCGCCGAACTTGATCTTCGACATGGTCGAAATATCGCTGGAATGAACAAGACCAGCTTCGCGGAAGTGAGGATCGAGAGGCGGCGCGATCTCGTTCGCCAGCCATCGCTGAGCTATCTCGTTCATCCTTCGCAAGATTGTGTATACGGCCGTAGCTGGTTGGTACGGGGATTCGGCCGCCGACTGCCGCGCCGCGTCAGGAAAGACGAGTTCAGCGAAATCGACCGCGGCTTGCTCGTAAGCCAATCGAACCGATGCGAATTCAGGCCCGGGGGGCTCCTCGACCGCCTCAACCTGCCTGTTGAGCGCCGCCTCATCCCACTCCATCCCCGCCATCAGTAGGGCGTCTTCGAATCCGTCCTCGCATAGGCGAACCACGTCTGTGTTCTCGAACCGCGCATCCTCCTCTGTGCCGGAGCTGTACCTGCACCAGGCGAACACCAACACGGGGTCGTGTTGCTGCATCGCCATGGAAAGTGCGGCGTACGCGACCGCCGGTTGCTGCACGACCACGAGATCGAACCCCCGCGCCGCGGCATGGGCGCGCAGTTGCTCGGTCCAGTTGGCAGGGAGGCCCAGCACTTCACCCCGAGAGCCACCGAGCCAAAGGCAGGCTTGCGGTGCAGGTACGCCTGGTGCGCGAAGGTCGCGGGAATCCCGTGCAATCTCGAGCCATATGACTCAGCTCAAGCACTGGTTGCGGACTGTGATGGTGCGCAAGCATGTCGACGCTAAGCGACGTCGACGCGATCAAGCGCCCGACCTTCCGCTTGAGCTGCTGAAGGGCTGGTAGGACACGAACGCGCTCGGGGCGCTCGTCGATCAGGCGCCGTCGTCTTGGTGAAGATCCTGCCATCTGAGAGGCAACTTCAGCTTCGTAGCCTGAATCTCAAACCACGATGCGACGGGTTGGTTGATCTGGCGCCCGAGCAGCACATCCCACCAGTGGCCCTGAATGTCTTGAGCGACATCGAGCAGAACCTTCGCAGTCCGGTCCGAGGTGGTCTCAAGCTTGCGCAGGAGTTCGTCCCTAGGGGGTGCATGTTGGGGCAATGGACCGTGAAAAGCACAAAGGAGTTGCTCTACTTGGGCGACGATGAGGCAATAGAGGGCCGCGCCTCCTGTGTTCGAGACTGTTACTGCGATCCCTCCGACGCGGTTCGGATCCCTCCGAAAGGTCAGCTGCGGCCGCGGCTGAACTTGAGCGAGGTATCGCTGGTCGCTTTGGCGGGACGCATGCCGTGACGCGACGTCTGCGCGAGTCGCGAATACGGCAGCCCAGATTCCGACGAACAATGTGAGGACCGCGAGGACGACACCAGCAAGAAGAAGCGACTCGTCAAAGGTCACTGCTTTGACCTATGAGCATCGTGATGGGTTAGTGCCAGAGGGTCCACCAAAAGCCGACACGACCGAGCAAGCGCCCAACCACGCGGTTCTTGACTGCGCTCGATGCGCTTCCGGTTACCGCTTGCGATCGCCTCGACGTCATCGACGCGACGCGCAGCTCGAAATAGGAAACTTGAGAGTGAGCGACGACGAGTCACGGATAGCTCGCTGCAGACGTGTCGACTTCCGGTGGATATAGCGCTTCTTCCTCGGCCCGTATCTTCAGCTCGATCTCGCCGAACAGGTCACCAGCCCGGCGAACGAGTTCGCGCAAGGCTCCCGTCAACACAACTGCCATGTAGCTGGGCGACTTCGGCAGCAAGAGAAGGCTGACAGTGATGTTTGTCATCGAGATGAGCGAGGCATGGGCGATCTCGGCGAAGCCCGTGTTGCCTGGACCCGTCTGGATCATTTGCTGACCGCCCCGCTCGAATAACGCGAGTTGGGCGCCCCGCGCACCAGCGTGAATCTGGTGCAGGCCGAGGTTGTAGTACGGACGAAGATGATCCAGCTCGGCCCTCTTCTCGAGTTCAGTGAAGGTTGGTGGATGGCCAAACAGCGGCGCGGCCCAGCCATTGTCGCGGTCGAATCGTGCTCCCCATTTGTCCAGTAGCTTCACGCGAGTCTGTCGCAAGGCTTCGAGCGTGGCGGCATCGAGGGGCTCCTCGCCCATGCGCTGCGCCTTCGCCTGGAAATCCTCTGCGTCCTTTGCATGTCTGATCGAGGCGTGTTCCAAATAGCGCTGTGAAATCTCCCCCGACGCCTCCCTAAGAACGATCGCGGTCACTGCTAGCTCGTGGAGCGTTCGCCACCGGGCCTCGGCGCCCTTGCCGTAGCCGTGACTAATCAGCGAGAGAATCTCGCGCGACGTCAAGCAGGACCGCGCATGAAGACTCACGATCGCGCTGAACCTTGGGTCGTCACCGAGAGCCTCTGCGTATCGATCCCTGGCGCGAACCCCGACTTCCCTGTCAACCGTTATCGCCAGGCGGTACGCATCGAAGGCTGGCGCCCACCGCCTATGGAGGCGGCGATCGAAGCCGGCTCCCATGCGTCGTTCGTCAGCGAGGACGTCTCGCGTGTCCGAGGTTAGGCCGTTGGCGATCGTCGCAGCCGCCTCAGATGCGATTCGATTCAGCTCTAGGGGGCGCTGTTCCGGCGCGGCGGCGAAGACTCGGGTTTGGATATCGACAGGCACGTCATCCCACCACTCTTCGGGCACCGCTCGGCCCCGCGCGACCGGTGACTTCAGCATGCGTTCCAAGATCGTGCGGAGGCCCATTGATTCGCTGAGTTTAGGTCGAGCTCGACACGCCGAGCCTGTGGCGGAGCCGGTAGTCTGCCGGTCATGAAACGCAGTGGGCGAGGGCGCAGCAGTCGGGAACGTGTTGAGGAAGCTCGTCGACAGGTAGCGCTCGCTCTTGGTCGTGACCCCGATCAGCGCGCCTCGTTCATCGAACCGCCGAGGTCGAGCCCGCCATCTACGCCGAAGATTGCAGAGAGTACGAGCTTGCCTGTCGAAAGTCGGGGCATCGGCGTTCTGTCGCTCGGTGAGGCGGCTGGTCGGCTCGGCATGAGTCGCGCTCAGCTCGAAACGCTGCTGGATCGCGGTGCAGTTACAGCACTGCCGACAGGCTTCACGCGAATGATCCCGACCGCTGAGATCGAGCGCCTTCAGTCAACGCGTGGTAACCGATAGCCGTGGCTCGAGATATCTCCCTCGTCCTCATTACCGGTGCAGGAGCAAGCACTGACTTCGGTGTGCAGCGACCACTTCCACTGATGGGTCAGTGGTCGGATCTACTCGTCAGGAGCCTTCTCGAGTCGGGGGCTGATGTTCATGGCCTGAGCGGGCTGCGTCCGAAGATGACGGGGCCAGACTTCGAGGCGGCGCTTGGGTTGTTCCTTCGGCGCGCAGAGTCTTTCGCGCGAATCAAGGACGTCATCCCGCTAACGCTGAACGTGCCGGGCGGCCCAGGCCCTGCAATCCAGACGTGGTACGACCAGGTGCAATCCCGATTCGACCAGATCAATCAGGGCGTCGTGGATTCGCTGATTCGAGAGTTCAACCATTCGCGACTTGCAGTCGACGCTGCGGCTGCTGCGTACAGCGCCCTTTTCCAGACGCTCGGCATGACCTCGTTCCGCCAGCTTGTTTACGCGACTACGAACTTCGACTCACTTGGAGAGCTCGCGCTTGCTCAGTTAGGGGCTCGCATCGACGCCGGGGAACCGACACGGCAGCCGGGTGGTCATGCGACTGGGCTCGATGTCGCTGGCCTCTTAGACGGGATGCCGCGAACGACGCCCGTTCTGCACCTTCATGGCAAGGCTGGTTGGTACCGCAATAGCGAGGGCAACGTCGAGGTTCTCGACGTCACCCAGCATCACCCGTCTCATGGCGTGCCGCTCGTCATGCTGCCAGACCCCAACAAGACGTATGCCGGTGACGATGTCCTCGCGCTGCTCTGGGCTCAGCTCGAAGATGCATTGAGCAACGCGCGCAGAGTTCTAGTTCTCGGACATTCGTTGAACGACGTTCAGCTGGTCAAGCTGTTGAAGGAGCGGATTCCCAACCAGAGGCAACTTGCCATCACCTACTTCGGCAACGAGTCCACCCACGACGAGCAGCAGCTCACGTACCTCAAGTCGGTGTTCGGAAGCGACCCTTCCTACTACGCCCTTACTTTTGGGCGGAAGCTCGCCGGTCGCCTTGATCTGTTGGCCCAGTGGGCAACGTCTTGAGTCTGACGGGTCGACGTCGGCGTCGTTCGTAGCACGGTCTGTGCTCATCTCTGCGCCATCTACGCTCGCGTCAGCGAGATCGGCAGGGCCAACGCGACCGAAACCTTGCGCTCTTGGGCGTCCTTCTTGAGCTCGTCGAGCAGTGCCCCGGTCATCGAGCTGCCCTGCGCGGTGAAGTGGCAGCTCACGTTCTGATCCTTGAGCTCGACAACGAGCGAGCACTGCCGATCAGCTGAGCCCAACTCGACGTCGATGGGGCCTTGCAGCTCGGCACAGAGGTGCCGGCCCGACCTCGCAGGTACGATGAGTGCCAGGCGCTCATCAGAAGGCAGGCGTGCGTCTGCCTTGACGTCGACGAACTGCCTGAAGTAGAGGGCGTCTGGCGCTGCGCCTGACCCGACAAACAGCACGACGTTGCGGATCGCGAGCAGCTGTTCAGTGTTATTGAGGAGCGCGAACTCGACATGTGCCCGCGAGCCGTGGACTTCCCACGCGATGATCGTGCTGATGAAGTTGGGGATGACGACTGACAGCGCCGAGTGTGACACGGCAGGCGGCGAGCTCTCGGTTTGATCAGGCTCAGGCAGGGCTGTCGGGCGGTTCTCCGCAAGTAGTTCAGGCGGGATCGACGCCTCGCTCGTAATCTGGTCGCGACTGAAGAGCTTGACGTTGATCTGCAGGCGTTCGGCGAGCTGCGCCTTGAGCTGCTTTATGAAGTTGGCGTCGATCACTCGGCTGCGACTGCCAGAGTGACGCTCCGGCCCACCGGCGCGTCGACGAACACCACGTGATCGAACGAGCTCACCATCCGCACGCCTTTCAGAGCGTCCATGTCGAAGTAACCCGACGGCAGAGTCAGCCCGTAGATGACAAGCCACAGCTCGCTGCACGACTGGCGGTAGGCTTCGACCTTCGATTCCTTCGCGCGAACCTGCGTCTGCATGTCGTTCACATCCTGGCTGAGGTGACCGCTCTCGGACGAGTTCCACGTGCCATAGGTGGCGGGTGGGTACCGACCGATGTCGAGATTCGCCAGGTACCTGAGCAAGCCCGCCTCTTCGAGCTCGTCATACGTAGGTTGTCGATGCGACACGTACTTGCTCTCAATCGGTGGAGGCGGCATCAACTTCCAGACCAGTGCGGCCAGCTTCTGCGCCACATCCGCGACGTCCTTGTCCTCAGGGGATCGCCCACCCCAGTAGGCGTAGATGTAGAGATGCGCGCCTGGGTGCAGCGACTCGAAAGTCTCCTGGGCTCGCGTCATGACCTTGGCTCTGAGGCTCTCGTGCTTGCGCCCGGTCGCGCCCTCAGAGCTCGCGCCTTGGATGAACTCTTGCATCTCGATGCCGACAGTTCGGTCACCGGTTAGCACGTGAAAGTCGGGGCTCTCGCGTTCGACGACCTGACCCTGAGGAAAGTCAGGGACGTTCTTCTGGCACACATCGAGAACAGCTCGCTCAACAACCTTCGACGGCACGCGCTCGATCCTACCGCCAAGGGGGCAAGCGCTCGGTCACTCACCTCTGTTCGCGGTAGTCTTTCGCGCAATGAGCAGTCAGCCACCGAGCCAGCCGCAGATCTCAGCTGACGGCAAGTTCTATTGGGACGGCCAGCGCTGGGTACCGATGCAGCAGACCGTACCGCCCGCAACAGCAACCAAACCGTCACACCGTGGGCGCAACCTCGGGCTCGGCTGTGTCGGACTGATCGTGGTGGTCGTCATCATCGCCGTGATCGGGAGCGCTGGCTCGGGCGGGGGCTCGAAGAGCCAGTCACTGCATTGGAGCGTTGACGGAAGATCTACCGGCGCTTCGACAGTCGGCGGAACTGATGCAGTGCAGGTCACGGTGACGAACAACGGCTCGAACGCGAGCGACCTGATCCTCTACCTGAACGCCAGTGACGACTGGTTCAAGCATCACGTGATCACTGACCCGGATGGATGCACGATCAACAAGGATCTCGAGCGGCTCGAATGTGGGCCGTTGTCAGGTGGTGCGACGAGGACCATTAACGTCGCAGGCTCGCCGAAAGACGCAGGTAACTTCAACTTCGAGCTTGACGTCGCAGACGAAGAGGGCTCGCAGCTGTCCTACCCAGACAAGGGCGCGCTGACGTGGAGTGAGGCTGTCACCGCGTGAGCGAGTCGCTGAGCGCTCAAGCAGAGAACGCGATCGGGCTCGTGGTCGAAGGCGAGTGCCCTCTCTGTCGCGTCGAGCTGCCCGTGCACGACGATCGCGCGTGCTGCGGTGACAGCTACCGCGTCGCGACAGACCGGCTCGACTTCAGGCAGTGCCATTAGTCCGGTCGCCGTTGCGAAAATTGGGAGGGCGGTCTGGGCTCAACGCTTTTGCCGCACTGCGCGCCAAAGTGCTGGCCAAAACACGAGGTCATCTCGGGCGCGTTCGGCGAAATCTGTATAGAGCGTGAGGAAGTCGCTCTCCGCTGACGTGTACGCGTCTGGTTCTTCGCCCTCCTCTCGCTCGCGTTCACGGTAAGGTGAATCTGCTTCCACTCCATCCCAGTAGCTTTCGAACGCCATCGCTGACATCTCGTCAGCGACTTCTACCAATTGGCCGCGGCCAACGAGTCGAACCCGAGTCACGGCCATATCAAAATCGCGGCAAGCATCCAGGGCGGCGTCCAGCGCGTCCGTGTTAAGAGGCCGTTTGAGGTCACGCCGAGCCCAAGCGCGAGCGTATGAGCGAACGAGCGCGTCTGCGGCGTTCAGCAACCCGAGGTACGCAGTATGGCGTTCAGTGCGATTCCACTGAAGCGCATCTAAGAGGCCCTTTGCGCCCGCACCAACCAATGCAGCGGCAAACGCACCCACCGCTGGAAATACCCACGAGGGAATGGCGTCGGTCACGGATCGCTCTGCACTCGCAGCAGGTGCAAGCCACGTAGTGTCCATGATTCACTCACCGCTACCTTGCGATGCCGGGCCTCGTTGGATCGAGCGCCTGATCACGCGCCAAAGAACGTGACCCAGAAGAGATGGACGACGGGGTGGTCGCGATAGACCTCGAAGCTGAGCACGCCATAGAGCTCTTCGTTGTCCTGAATCGGGACGCTGAACACGCGAGGCCGACCTACTGCAGTCACTGGTCGCACGCCGAGACTGCGATCAGCCGGATCCCGGAGAAGAGCTTCGACAGTCGTGCGGAACGCCGATCGCTCTTCGCGAGGTCGCTTCTCAACCGTTTCGAGAATCTGCTGACTGACGCGAAGATGCCAGATTGGCTTGCGCGGGTTCGACCCCACGCGGCGAAGTATCCCCTACAGCCCGATGCGTTCGGAGAGCTGCTCCAGCGTCATAGGCTCTGCCTGCTTGCTCAGCTCGGGCAGCATCTCGAGCGCCTCCCGGAAGCCGGGCTCTGCCATCAGAAAGCTCGTGCGCAGCCAAGACGAGACGACAAATTCGAGCGCGTCAGCTGGGTCATCGCTCTTCGCGGCTTTCACAAGTTCGGCCTTGAAGTCTTTCTGACCAGCCACAGTCAGCGCCTCCATGACCTGCTCGATTGGCTGAACGAACTGGCTCGGCACTTCGACGAGCGGAGTTTCCTGCTTCGCGCCTCGACGAGCGCGTTCACCTCGGCTTCGTCTGACACGGGGCGACCAGTTGGCAGCGACGGCCGCAGCTGAGCTCATTTGGCTAGATCCTCCACTCTGACCATGCTACTTAGCATCAGGTCTGGCGAGACCCTACCACGTCAACGCGCTGACCGGTCGCTGTACGGCCAGATGCCAGCCCGAGAGCGCCAGCTGCACCTCTACGGAGCTCGCTGCGATGTCTGACGCGACGAGCTCGAGCTGAGTGTCGCCTGGGGCCCGTGTCGCGAGCTGGCAGCCCGCAGCAGCTCGCGGGCGAGCTCGTCTGGCTTCGCTTACCTCAGGCTTCGCGGGCAACGAGCAACCGCGCCTCTGCTGCGCAATCGATCGGTCAAGCGTCTGCGCTGAGATCGAAACAGCTCGGAGAGCTAGAGCGTATAGCTGCGGAGCAAGAGGCAGCAAGCCTCCACTGCGACCACTCGTCCGTGCACCCATTTTCACCGCACGGAGCCCATCAGAACGGCGATCGCAAATCAAAGTCCTTGCCCAGGTCGCCCTTATCTAGATGGAGGTAGCGCATCACCATCACGTAGCTGGAGTGGCCAAGGATCCGGCGCAGGCGCTCGATGTCGCCCTCCCGGCG
>Ga0307374_10007440_pt1 | contig 16682 bp, 17 predicted proteins | sample OX3MG_FD_202532 | JGI IMG/M metagenome (GOLD analysis project Ga0307374, IMG submission 202532) | Soil microbial communities from Risofladan, Vaasa, Finland - OX-3 | ecosystem: Environmental > Terrestrial > Soil > Coastal area > Acid sulfate soil | place: Finland: Risofladan, Vaasa | collected... | reverse complement strand
CGTGGACCGAGATGGGTGGCGAGCTGCTCGGGGTCGAGGTCACTATCGTGCCGGGCCGCGGCAAGCTGACCGTGACCGGCCAACTCGGCGAAGTGATGCAGGAGAGCGCGCAGGCGGCGCTCTCGTACATCCGCTCGCGCGCTCACGCGCTCGGGCTGGCGCCGAACTTCTACCAGAAGATCGACATCCACATTCACATCCCCGAGGGCGCGACGCCCAAGGACGGGCCGTCGGCCGGCATCACGCTGGCGACCGCGCTGGCTTCCGCGCTATGCCGCGTTCCGGTGCGCAACGACCTGGCGATGACCGGCGAAATAACGCTGCGCGGGCGCGTGCTGCCGATCGGCGGGCTCAAGGAGAAAATCCTCGCGGCGCATCGCGGCGGGGTCAAGACCGTGCTCATTCCGAAGGAAAACGCCAAGGACATGGACGACATTCCGGCCCCGATTCTGAAAAATGTGACCCTCATCCAGGTCGAACACATGGACGAGGTGCTGCGCCACGCCCTGGTGCTGGCGGATCCGGAGGCGTTTTTCAAAGCGAAGCCGGCCGCGCTCGACTACGAAGCGGCGATCGAGAATAAGGAAGAACTGGTGGATGACGACGAGGAGGACGATTCCACGATTCCTCCCGCGCCCACCAATTTGTCCTGAGGTTCGGCGGTAACGGGACTGGCGGTAACGGGGAGACTGGCGGGAACGGATTTCCGCGCGCGGCTGCGGATGCGGCGCGCCCTAGACAAGCCCAGGGTAACAGGGGGCGGGACGAATAAATGACAAAGGCCGAACTGATCGAGGGACTCGCCAACAAGCTCAACCTCAACAAGGCCGAAGCCGAGAAGGCGGTCAACCTCCTGCTCGACGACATCGTTGCCGCGCTCAAGCAGGGCGAGCGCGTCAATATTTCCGGCTTCGGAACGTTTTCGGTTTCGGAACGGGCCTCACGCGTGGGGCGCAACCCGAAGACCGGCGAAGCGATCCAGATCTCGGCCAGCCGCTCGGCCAAGTTTCGCGCCGGCAAGCAGCTCAAGGACTCACTTAACGACGCCGCTCCCGGCGGCGGCGGCTCGCAGGCCAGTCCGCCGTCGGCCTGAACCCGCGCGCGGCCGGCCAGTGGAGCGATTGACGCCGCGCCCTCCGGGGTGCGGCGTTCGTTTGTGAAAATTCGCCGCGGCGGGAAGATAATCGGCGCTGGCAGCCTGGGCGTTTGAAGCGCGGGGCCTGCGGTTTTCGTGAGTCTAGGGGGGGCGGTTAGCTCAGCGGTAGAGCATCGGCCTTACAAGCCGGGGGTCGCAGGTTCGAAACCTGCACCGCCCACCAATAAGATCAGGCGCTTACACGATTCAGGAATTTTGAACGATCGGCTGGTGCCGGTTGTGAAACCGCACCACCACCTTGCCTTGCAGGGGAAGACCGTTCGGGCTACGGTGAATGAAAGGGGAGAGCCGAAACGGAAATTGCGGCTTAATAACCTTGTCCGGTCGACGTCCGTTCTCATCAACGTTTCTCCTCATTTGCGCGCTCATCTTCGGCGGATGTTCAGAGGTAGCCTTAGAAGGCGCGTCGGGCATAGCCGACTCGTTCGGTTCAGCGGTTACCGGATTTGAAACGGCCGGCTCACAAGCCCGTGTCAACAATGCACAGGTCAGGTTGACGCTCGCTAACGCCGCGCTAGTGCAAAATCAGGTCGAGGACCTCGAGCTAAGCCGCAATAAAATCGCGGCGGAGCGTCCGGTTGTAGTTGAAATCCTGCGTGAACGAGCGCGTGAGGAGGGAGCCCCGTTCTTAAAGGAAATCGCGCTCTGGGTTTCAGCGGGCGGCGATCCCGACTACGCCTTTCACTATTTGATCGATCATGAACGTGCCCGTGACGAACGGATGAAGCGCAATACTCTGGTCGTGCCGCCTGAGTCGTCCCAGCCGCGTACCATCGCCCGCCTGCATGCCCCCATTGCTCAGCCAAATGCCACTGTCGGCCAACCGCAAACCACGGTTTCCATATCGACCTCCCACCCGGCGGCGGCAACGACGACGCCGATAACGCAGCATTGAGGCGTGGCATGCGGCCTCAGGGGGATCACCGCCACATGAGCGTCGAGGACAGCAAAGCGATGGCTCCCCCATATCGTGCTCACTTGTAGCGGAGCGCCTTTATAAAACCGAGCAGCGAAGCCTCGCGTGCGGCGGGTGGGCGTATGTTAATGAGGCGGCCGATGGTCGCGTTTCTGAGCCAGCTGCTGCCTGCTATCCGGGTCGCGGTTCACACGGCGACAAATTCTGATGACGTTCCGGCAGTATTGCTGGAGGCGTCTCTGTGCCCCTTTCGTGGGTAAGTCCACACTCGGCGCTTGCGTCGAGCTCGCATGGCGCCCGGTCGAGCGCGAGTGTTTCGGCGGACGCTTGCGGGATTTTCGAATGTTCGGCTCGGCTCACATTAGCCACCCGACCGTCCGCATGCGTGCCGAGCCGCGGCTACGGGACTCCGTCACTTTGTTTCGATGCGGGTGCGCAGATATGCGACACAGCCATTGAGGGTCGCCATTCGAGGATAATCCGCCTCGGGAATTTCCACTCCCGTCGCCTCGTGAATGGCGATCATGAGGTTCAGCAGATCCATCGAATCGAGGTCGATCTGCTCGCGCAAATCGATCGTCGGATCGATCTGACCCGCGTCGACTTCGGGGGCGAGTTTTTTCAGTTCGCCCACGACCAGCGATTTGATTTCATTGTCCGTCAAGTTTTTCCGGCTCCTGGAGCAGGCGCGCGATGGCGGCGAGGAAGAGTCCGCCACGATGCCCGTCACTCGTCCGATGGTCGGCGGCAAGCGTCCCCATGATGACCGGCTTCGCTCCGACCATCCCGTTGCTTGCCCACGGACGCTCGGTGATCTTGCCGAAGCCGACCAGCGCGACCTGCGGCGGGTAAATGATGCCAAAGACGGTTTCGACGCCCTGGTCGCCCAGGCTGGTGACGGTAATGGTGGCGTCGGCGATCTCCGAACTGCGCAGCACGCCGGCGCGCACCCGTTTCACCAGGTCGTACAGGTTGACCATGATTTCATCGAGGCGCCTTTTCTCCACGTCGTGGATCGCCGGCGCGATCAGCCCGCCCTGACGCAGCGAGATTGCCACGCCGACGTGCACCGCTTCGCTCGGCTTGAACGCGCCGTCGATCCAGAAACCGTTCATCTCCGGTATCTCGCGAACCGCCAACGCGACCGCCTTGAGCAGCAACACCGAATACAGCAGCCGTCCGGTTACCGGCCGCGTCAGGTTTTCCGCTTGCAGCCAGGCCATCGCGCGGCTCATGTCGATTTGCGTGCCGAGGTAGTAATGCGGAATCTCGCGCTTCGAGCGCGCCATCGCGGCCGCGATCGCCTTGCGCATCGCAGCCTTGCGCTCCTCGCCCGAGAGCGCGGGCCTGGACACCGCCGCCTTGGGAGCTTCGGCCGCCGGCGCTGCCGCTTCGACCGCGGCGGGCTTGGCCCGAGGAGCGGCGGCCGCCTTAGCCGCCCGTTCCACGTCCGCCTTGGTGATCGCTCCTTCGGGGCCGGTTCCTTTCACCCTGGAGACGTCGATCCCAAGGTCGGCCGCGATACGCATTGCCAGCGGAGACACGCGCAGGCGATGAGACACGGCGGGCGCCGCCTTGGGCGGCGGTTGCTTTTCCGCGCCGGCGGTTACGCAAGGACGCATCGCGGCGGGCGCAGCAGGCGCTGGTGGCGGCAAACCGGCGGGCTTCGGTTTCTCTTCGATCGGAACCGCTGCCGCTACGGGTTTTGGTTTGACTTCAGCCGCCGGCGCGGCGAGCTCGCCCTCAGCACCGATCATTGCGAGCACCGTACCGACCGGGACCTTTTCGCCCTCCTGCACAAGGATGTTCCGGATGACTCCGGCTTCGAACACCTCGACTTCGATCGTCGCCTTTTCCGTGTCCACGACTGCCACGATGTCGCCGTGCTTGACCGCGTCGCCGGGTTTGACCAGCCATTGGAGAACGGTGCCGACCTCCATGTCGGCCCCCAGCGCGGGCATCCGGAACTCAGCCACGATCCCCCACCATGGCGCGCACACACGCGACGATCGCCGGCACCTGCGGCAGCGCCGCGTCCTCGAGATGCTTGGCGTACGGCATCGGCGCCTCGGCACTGCAGACGCGCGCCACCGGAGCGTCGAGTTCGTAAAAAGCGCCTTCCATGATGCGCGCGCTGATTTCGGCCGAGATGCTGCCGCTGCGCCATCCTTCGTCGACGATGACCGCGCGATGGGTACGCGTGACCGAGTCGAGAATTGTCGCGGCGTCGAGCGGCCGCAACGTGCGCAGATCGATCACCTCCGCGCTGATGCCCGCGCCGGCCAGCTCATCGGCCGCCGCGAGCGTCTTGCCCAGCGTACCGCCGTAGGTAATCAGGCTCACGTCGGTTCCGGAGCGCCGGGGCACGGCCTTGTCGATGTCCACGGCGCCCGCGTCGGCCGCTAACTCGCCTTCCATGTTGTACAGGCCCCCATGCTCGAAAATCAGCACCGGGTCGGGATCTTCGAGCGCCGTCCAGAGCATGCCGCGGGCGTCTTCGAGAGTCGCCGGGGCGAGCACCTTGATGCCGGGAATGTGCGCGTACCAGCCCTCGAGGCTGTGCGAATGCTGCGCGGCGAGCTGGCGGCCGGCGCCGGTCGTCATCCGGATCACCAGCGGAATGTTGAACTGGCCGCCCGACATAAAGAGGATCGCCGCCGCGTTATTCACGATCTGGTCGAGCGCCAGCAGGCTGAAGTTGACGGTCATGATTTCGACGATGGGCCGCATACCGCCCATCGCCGCGCCAATCCCCGCACCGACGAAGGCCGATTCCGAAAGCGGAGTGTCGCGGATGCGCTCGGGGCCGAATTCCTCGAGCAGTCCTTTGCTCACCGCGAAACATCCGCCGTAACGGCCGACGTCCTCGCCCATCAGGAACACCCGCGGGTCGCGCTGCAGCGCGTCGCGCATCGCCTGGCGCATCGCCTCCCGATAGGTCATGCGGACGGTTTTCGCTAGCGCGCTCACGGCCGGGTCCGGTCCGAATAGACGAACCGCGTCAACGACTCGACCGGCTCCCAAGTCCCGGCTTCGGCAAACTCGACGGCCTTGGCGAGCTCGTCGGCGACCGCCGCTTCAATGGCCGTGACCTCCGCGTCGTTCAGGAGCCCCTGTTCCTTCAGGCGCGCCTCGAAGGTCTCGATCGGGTCGCGCTTTTTCCACTCCTCGACTTCCGCCTTGGTGCGGTAGAGCTGCGGGTCGTACATCGAATGCGCGCGGAAGCGGTAGGTGCGAAACTCGAGAAAGCACGGGCCCTCTCCCGAGCGCACGGCCAGGGTCGCGCGCCGCGCCGCCGCTTCACACATCGCAACGTCCATCCCGTCAACCGGCCACGCGGGCATCTCGTAGCTCGTCGCCTTCAGGCACAGGTCGACTTCCGATTCCGAACGTTTCAGCGCGGTACCCATCGCATACAGGTTGTTCTCGCAGCAGAACAGCACGGGCAATTTCCACAGCGCCGCGAGATTCATGCTCTCGTGGAATTCGCCTTCGGCGATCGCGCCCTCGCCAAAGAAACACGCGGTCACACGCGCGCGCTGCTGCAGCTTGTCGGCCAGCGCCAGGCCAACCGCGACCGGCAATCCGCCGCCGACTATCGCGTTGCCGCCGTAAAAGCGCGTGGTGTCGTCGAACAGATGCATCGAGCCGCCCCGCCCGCGGCTGCAGCCTTCCTGCTTGCCGTAGAGTTCGGCCATGATCTTTGCGGCCGGGACGCCGCGCACCAGCGCGTGGCCGTGCTCGCGGTAGGTCGCAACGATAGCGTCGTCGGCTTCCAACGCCCGTATCGCGCCCGCGGCGACCGCCTCTTCGCCGATGTATAGATGGAGAAAGCCGCGGATCTTGGCGGCGCTGTACAGTTCGGCGCATTTTTCCTCGAATCGGCGGATGCGCACCATCTGGCGCAGAAGCTCGAGCGCATGCTCGCGTTTCAGGCGCGGGCTCAGCTTGTCGTCGGCACGGGTCCGCGGCGCAGCCATCTCACTCGCTCTCCAGGGTGGAGATGTCGCCCTCGGGCAATCCGAGCTCGCGCGTCTTGAGCAGGCGGCGCATGATCTTTCCGCTGCGGGTCTTGGGCACGTTGGCCACGAAGTCGATCTCCTTGGGCGCCACCACCGCTCCCAGCCGCTGGCGCGCGAAGCCGAGCAGCTCCAGGCGCAACTGTTCACTTGATGAGTACGCGGGCTTGAGCGAGACGAACGCCTTCACCACCTGGCCCGCGACCGGGTCGGGCTTGCCGATAACTCCGGCTTCGGCGACGGCGGGATGCTCGAGCAGGACGCTCTCGACCTCGAACGGACCGATCAGGTGGCCGGAAGATTTGATCACGTCGTCGGCGCGGCCGACGAACCAGAAGTAGCCGTCGCGGTCGCGCTTGGCGAGGTCGCCGGTGAGGTACCATCCGCCGGCGAAGCATTTGCGATAGCGATCGTCCTCGTGCAGATAGCCGCGGAACATCGAAGGCCAGCCCGGCCGCAAGGCAAGCTCGCCCTCGACTCCGGGCTCGTCCACCGCTTCGACGCTTCCGTCTTTGCGGAGATGGACGATGCCCGCTTCGATGCCGGGCAGCGGACGGCCCATCGAACCCGGCCGTACGTCCATCGACGCGTAGTTGGCGATCATGATGCCGCCGGTCTCGGTCTGCCACCAGTTATCGTGAATGGCGAGCCCGAAGGCCTTTTGACCCCACACCACGGCCTCGGGATTCAGTGGCTCGCCCACGCTCGCGATGAAACGAAGCCGGCTCAGGTCGAATTTGGAGATAACCTCGGTTCCGACCTTCATCATCATGCGCACCGCGGTCGGCGCCGTGTACCAGACCGTGACCCGCTGCCTTTGCAGAATCCCGTACCAACGCTCGGCGTCGAACTCGGCCTCGTCGACGATACTGGTGATCCCGTGAGTCAGCGGGGCGATGATGCCATAGGAAGTTCCGGTTACCCATCCCGGATCGGCAGTACACCAGAAAACATCCTCGGGATGAAAGTCGAGGGCGAAATAGCCAGTCACGTGATGCGCGACGACCGCCTCGTGCACGTGCATGGCGCCCTTGGGCTTGCCGGTGGTGCCGCTGGTGAAATGGAGCAGCGCGAGGTCCTCGGGAGCGGTCGGCGCTATGGTAAAGCGGTCGTCGGCCTCGGCCATCAGTTGATGAAAGTCATGCGTGCCGGGGATCGCGCGCACTTCCTCGGGAGCGCCTATTAGCAATACCTGCCGCAGGCCGGGCAGCGAAGCGCGCAACTCCGCCACCTTGCGTTTGTAAAGCATCGCCGTGGTGACCAACACGCGGCCGTCGCCGATGCTCATCCGTTGACGAATCGGCTCGGGGCCGAAGGCCGAGAACAACGGGCAGAACACGCTGCCATTCTTCAGCGTGCCGAGCGCGCTGATATAAAGTTCGGGGACGCGTCCGGCAAGCAGGAAGACTCGCTCGCCCCTGCCGGCACCGAGCCGGCTCAGCACGTTGGCGAAGCGATTGGTGAGCGCGGACAAGTCGGCATAGGTAAAATCGCGCACTTCGCCGCGCTTGCCGAGCCAGCGCATCGCCAGATGGTCGCGGCGCGCTCCGGCTGCATGACGGTCCACCGCCTCATGGGCGATATTCAACCCCAGGCCGCCGGGAAGACCATCAAGTTGGCGTCGCGCCCCTTCCCAGGAAAACTCCGCACGGGTCCGTTCATAATCAAGCAGGTTTGGAGCAACCGCCCAGCCCTGCCGGGGCTTCTCGATGGCTTTCCAGGTCATGCTGGGGAACCTCGGCTACCGGTGGATTCGCAGACTCTATGCTTCGCCACGCTTCCCAGGACCGGGCAGGCTCAATCCGCTCCGTCCGTTGTAGTTCCTTTTCGACTTCGAGTGTCGCACCAGCTGCGGCGCACCGCCAGTTTACGCCTGCCTTCGGCTCCGAGCCCGACGCGGCCCGGTGACCAGCGAGCGACGCACAGGCCGGCGGCGCGACGGCAGGTCGCGAAGGCCAATCGCACCGAGCCGTTTGCGGAAAATGCCAGCGTCTATTTCCAGCAGGTCGCAAATCGATTCGAATGCGAACAGGCCTTGTGGACCGTCGGATGCATAAAACCAGCGCCAGACTTCCGCTAATTGTACCCGTTGCTCTCTGCTCGAGCCGTTCACATTGGATAGGTAAGAACGAACCGCGTCCTCCAGCACGGCAAGCAGAAGACGGCACTCGCCATTAACGAGCTTCCGCCGCTTGATAGGCGCGAAATACTGCACGGGCAGAATCGATCCGCTCAAAGCTTCCAGAGACAATTCCAGAGATGGATCGCTGGTAACCATCGTTCTCTCGAAAAGTAAGTTTAGATCCTCACGCGAACCGAAGGCTTTTGCAGCGCAAATCAACTGGCGAAAGGAATCGCCCCGAGTTGCTCGCCCTGCGTCTTTGCCGCCATGACGATATCCACGTCCCTCGCGACTTTCGCTCCGTGTTCCGTCGGTTAACCGTTGCCAAACGCCGCTGTCAGGCTGTTTCGGTTTTCTTCTCGGCATTGGCCTTGGGGCCTTCGACCTGAATCTTCACTTCCTTGGGCGCCGCCTCTTTGGGCATCGTCGCAGTCAATTCGAGGATGCCATCCCGATAGGTGGCCTTCAGATCTTCAGCCTTGATTCCTTCCGGAAGCGAGATCGATCGCTCAAACGCGCCGTAGCGGACCTCGCGGCGCAGGTAATCGGCCTTCTTGGTCTCGCGCTTCTCTTCCCGCTGCCCCTTAATCGTCAGGACATCGCCGACCACTTTGATATCGACATTCTTGGCGTCAATGCCGGGGAGGTCGGCACGCACGATGAACTTGCCGTTTTCGGCATACGACTCGATCGCGGGACGTAACGACGCCTCCCTTCCGCCATAAAACTCGCGATCCAGCGGGAAACTTCCGAACCAGTCGCGGTCGACACCAAAGCGCTCGAGCAAGTCATCGACCTCTCGGCGGAAGCGATCCAACTCCCTTGACGGCTTCCACTTTTCTAGAAAACCCATAATCTCTTCCTCCTTCGTTTTTTTCGCAAAATCATCGCCTGAGTCCGAGTATGAGCTAGAGTGGAGAAATCGGTTCTTAATGGCTCATCGTTATTCGCGCGCGCAAGGCGGAAGGTGTGCGGAGACCGGCAGTTATCCTACGCAGCTAACCATTGAGGACGTATTCCGGTTCGGGCGATCGTATCCATAACGCGGCGCGGCTCTCCGAGGTCGCTCCACTCGACGCCATGCACGGGAAGGACCGCCAGGTTGACCGGATGCTCCGCCAGGACCCGCTCCGAGAAGCCGGTCGAGCGAAGATCCGCATAGACCCGCTGGAGGGTCTTTTCTTCGAAGGCGGTGTCGATGACGGGTCGAATCCTGTTGAAGGCCAGGTACAGTTCGGGCAGGGCTATGAGAAACAGCCCCAGCAGAGTCGACAGCCGACCCACCATCACGAAGCTGTTCCACAGACAGCCGTGGCCCAGAAGTTCGCCGGCGATCTCACTGCGCGGCTTTTCCCAGAAGCGGCGGACCAGGAAGACCGGCGTCCCGCCAATCGCCGCGCCGGGTTCAATCCAGCCGTAGCCGGGTTCGGGCCATTGAGGAGCGATCCCCAGCAGCACCGTGAACTCGGGCCGTAAGGCGGTGACGGCGAATGCCATCTCGACATGGCGCATGAACTTCCGATCGTCGTCGATGAAGTGGTCGGAGGGAAAAATGGCGACCCGGGCGAGCGGGTTGGTCGCGGCCAAACGCAGCAGCGAATACAGAATGGCGGGCGCGGTTCCCCGACTCTCCGGCTGAACGATCAGGTTGCGCGATGCGACGCTTCCGAGAATTGGTGAGTAGAAGCGTTCATGGGTGCGCGTAAGCGTGGTGAAGATCCGCTCATCGTCGACCGTCAGCGATACGCGACGACGGGTTTGTTGCACCATTGAGGTGTCGCCAATCAACTGGCAAAACTGCTTCGGCACCGCTTCGCCGGTGATTTGCCGGGTCAATCCGGCCAGGCGTTTTCCGTCACCGCCGGCAAGAATGATCGCGCAGCGAGCCGCTCTTTCCTCGTGAGGCTCCATCATGACCAACCTTTAGGTACCAGGGTCGCTCTAAAGCGCGCAGAACCACAGCATCGCTACAGAATTGCGTGCTGTAACCTGATCGTTCCACCTTCTCGGGGGCTCTTCGGGACAACCTTCTTACTCAATGTAATGGCCCGAAATATCCGACGCTACTAGGAAAATCACTAGTTGCGAGCCATTGCCCCTTCCTGAGGTCGTGCACGGCGCTCTACACGCTCATGTTTTACAGCGCCGGTTGCGGGATTTGCGAATGTCTGCGAAGTTCGCCACTGGGCAGCCACCATGTGGCAATCAGCGCGAAGCCTGTCGGCGACGATGCGGCGAGCTTGAGCGCGCGTGTAAGCAGGCTTTCGACTCCGGAAGGAAGTAGCCCGATGAAAAAACGCGGCCAAAGCTCTTCGCCAAAGCGCCAAAGCACATCTCCCCCGCCCAAAGCGCGCAGTGGCATTGCGCCCGCGGCGAACGAAGAAGCTCTGTCCAGCATCGAGGAGCTTCAGCGCACAAACGGGGAGATGGAGACGGCGAAGGAAGAGGAACTGATCGCACTCAACGAACAGTTGGAGAATCGCAATGCCGAGCTGGGCCAGCTCGCCGACGACTTGAGTAGCGTCCTCAGCGGAGTAGATATTCCAATCCTGATCCTGGGCGGCGATCTCCATCTCCGGCGTTTCACGCCCCCGGCGCAAAAGCTGCTGGGCCTGCTCCCCGGCGACGTCGGCCGGCGGATCGGCAACCTTCGGATAGCTGTCGCGATCCCGGACCTGGAGGAGTCGATCGAGACGGTCATCGGTCGGGGCGCCGAAATGCAGCGCGAGGTTCAGAGTGAGGATGGCCGATGGTACTCGCTGCGGATTCGCCCATTCAGGATCGGCCAACGGAAAATCGAAGGTGTGCTGATTGTCTTCGTGGATATCCACGAGCTCAAGCAAAACCAGGATTCCTTTTTAAAGGAGCGAAACTTCATCTCGGCGATCCTGGACGCGGCCAAGGACCTGCTGGTCGTGGTTCTGGATCGCGAAGGGCGGATAGTTCAATTCAACCGCGTGTGCCAACAACATACCGGCTATTCCTTCGAAGAAGTGCAGGGACGGCGGCCGTGGGATTTCCTGTTGCTTCCGCACGAAACGCCAGCGGTCAAGGGAACCTTCCATAAGGTTCTCGCTGGAAACCCGAGCCAAACCGAAAATCATTGGGTCGCCAAGGACGGCCGGCGCTTGCTGATTGCCTGGTCAAATAGCGCGGCTCTAAACGACGGGTCGGTGGAGTCCGTGATCGCCACCGGCATCGATCAGACGGAACGCGAGGACGCCGCGCAAAGAGCCGAGGAAAGCTACATCACCATTCGCGCGCTGCTGGAAACGGCGGCACAAGCAATTCTGGCGGTCGACCAACAGGGCTATATCGTGCTGGCGAATGCCGCCACCGAGAAGATTTTCGGCTACAGCCGCGGTGAACTGATCGGACAACCTGTCGAGATGCTGATTCCGGAACACCCACGGGCGCGGCACGTCGAACATCGTGCGGACTGGTTTTCGCAACCGCGCAACCGCTCCATGGGCGACGGCATGGAACTGTGCGCGCGACGCAAGGACGGTACTGAGTTCTCGGTCGAGATCGGCCTGAGCTACATCGACAGCACCAGCGAACGTCGGGCAGTCGCTTTTGTTTCCGATGTCACCGAACGCAAGGCTAACGAGGCAACCCTGCTTGGCTATCAGAAAGATCTCCAACGGCTCACTGCGAGTCTGCTCAACGCCCAGGAAGCCGGCAACCGGGAGCTATCCCGCGAGCTGCACGACGTTTTCAGTCAGGAGTTGGCAGCCCTGGGCATGGAGCTTTCGACTTTGCTGCAATCGGCCGAAGGCGCAGGCCCGCTAAAGGCGCGGCTCACGGACATTGGCCGGAAGATTGGACGTTTGGCGGATGAAATGCATCGCACCTCCCGTCAACTCCATCCCGCAATTCTGGAGGAGCTGGGTCTCGAAGCCGCATCGCGGGATCAATGCTGCACTTTTTCGCAACAGTACGACATTCCGGTCCAATTCACGTCCGAAGACCTGCCAGCTTCAATGCCGGTGGAAGTCTCGCTGTGTTTATACCGGGTCACTCAGGAAAGCCTCAGGAACGTCCGCAAGCACACGCGCTCCGCCGACGTTCGAGTGCGGCTGAAGGGTGTGGCCGGAGGCGTTAGTCTCCGCGTCGAAGACACCGGCGACGGCTTCGACGTCAACGAAGCTCGCAAGCGCGGCGGTTTGGGTTTGATCAGTATCGAGGAGCGGGTCCGCGCGGTGAATGGTAAATGCTCGATTCATTCTCAACCTGGGAGCGGAACCGTAGTCGAGGTATTTGTGCCACTGAGTGAGAACGCCTCATGAAGCGTTTGAGGATACTGCTTGCGGATGATCACGCGGTCGTAATCGAAGGGCTGCGCCGGATCCTGGACCGTCCGGAATTTGAGGTGGTAGGCGTTGCCAGCGATGGCTGGGCCCTGTTAAAGACCGCCGCTCGTTTGCAACCCGACGTAATCATCACCGACATCGCCATGCCTTCGCTTAACGGAATCGAAGCCGTCCGCAAAATCCACGAACAAAACCAGAAACCGAAAATCATCTTTCTGACCATGCATCCCGAATTGGCTTACGCCACAGCGGCTTTCGCGGCGGGGGCCTCCGGCTACGTGCTCAAGAGTGCCGCCGGCGAGGAACTGATCAGCGCCATCAGCGACGTACTCGATGGGCGAACCTATATTTCAAAACAGATCGCGCCCTCGATGGAGCACGCTCGTGAGGTCGGACCAGGGAAGCATCGCGGCGCTATCGACGGGCTGACGCACCGGCAACGCGAAGTGCTGCAATTGCTGGCCAAAGGACTACAGGCGAAAGAAATCGCCGCCACGCTGAACGTGTCGTCCAAGACCGTCGAGTTTCACAAGTACCGGATCATGGACGCGCTCGAGCTGCGAACGGTCGCTGACCTGACCCGCTACGCTGTTAAGCACGGAATCGTGGAATAAAGCTGCCCGCACTATTGCCGCGCACTCTTGCACGCGCGGTTCGAACTCAGGCCTAGGAATTTTACTAGTGGAAGTACTACGCCCGCCCAACTTATCCTGAGGTTGAAGCGAAATATGAGACGACCTGAGACCTGAAGCTAAACCTATAGCCTGCGGAACAAGGCGGCTGCTTCGTGGCGCGCTCCGCCATCCGGACCTTGAACTGGTAGCTGTCAGCAACCCCACCCGGTGTGGCTAAGGAAAACACTCCGATGCAGGACAATATTTCGTCCCGGACTCTTTCAGAAGCCGCAACCGGCGGCATTCGGCTCAACGTAAGGGCATTCGCGGTGACATTCGCGCTGATCTGGGGAATCGGCCTCTTCATCCTCACATGGTGGATTATGGCCTTCGACGGCGCCACTCACGAGGCGACTTTAATCGGCCAGCTTTACCGCGGCTACAACATCAGCCCGGTGGGCAGTCTCATCGGACTCGCGTGGGCAACTGCCGACGGACTGATCGGAGGGGCCTTATTCGCGTGGCTCTATAACGTGATTGCCGACCACCTCCGATAGGGGAGGCAGGGAAGCCGGGCGCCGGCGCGCCATCCGAAGTCGGCACGCGAAAGTATTTGCGCACGAGTACCCGGGAGAAATGTACGCTCACGCACGAAAACAAGTCGAATACTAGAAGGAAACCGAAATGGCGGAGAAAAAGGAAGCCAAACAACAGTCGGTCATCGGAGCGAAGCCGCAGGCGACAGAAGACGAGATCCGCAAGCGCGCCTACGAAATATATTGCGTCCGCAATGGCGATCCCGGCAGCGAAGTGGACGATTGGCTGAAGGCCGAAGCCGAGTTCAAGCAAGAGCGAGCGTCGGCTGAGTAGTCATTTTCATCCGCTGAATTTCTTGCTTTCTGTCTTTGGCCGGGAAATATTCAAAGGCGGCACGCTAGCGCACAGTGAGTACTGACAAAGAGGACCGGCGGTGGCGAGCTTTTTCAAAAAGATATTGTGTCCTATCGATTTCGACGACGGCTCGATCGTTGCGCTTCGTTACGCGCGCGATCTCGCAAAAGAGCAGAACGCCACTCTCCACGTCCTGCACGTGGTTTTTATTCCGCTGATCAGCCCAGGTTTTCCCGGCGAACCATACCCAGTCGTTTCGGAAGAACCGAGCAAGCTCGAACTGCAGAAAATCGCGGGCGAGCATTTGGAGGGCAAAGTGCGATACCAGGTCGAGGCTCGAAGCGGAAGACCGGCCGAAACCATCAACCAGGCGGCGCAAGACCTTGGCGTCGATCTACTGGTCATGGCCACTCACGGCAGAACAGGCGTCACACGCCTGGTTCTCGGGAGCGTGGCCGAGCACATAGTCCGCACTTCTAGCCGGCCGGTCCTTACAATCAGACCGAAAGATAGCTCCGTGTAGACATTCTTCGGATGAGAATCATTGCTACCCAGTCGCTTTAAACTGTCCGGTTGGCGCAACCGAGGAGGTACTGAGAGGACGCTGAGCGTTGAGCAAGCTCGCCGATTCTATGATTGGTTCGGCGCCTGGCAGGATTGGCAGGGGTTCTACGAGGACCGCGCTCTTGGCGCGATGGTTGAAGAGAGCGACTTGCGGCACGCCGCGTCAGTTCTCGAATTTGGCTGCGGCACGGGGCGATTCGCCGAACGGCTGCTGTCTGAGGTTTTGTCGCCGACCTGTCGCTATGTGGGCGTGGACGTCAGCACGACCATGGTGAAGCTTGCGCGCCGGCGTTTGCGGCGCTGGGCTTCACGAGCGGAAGTGCGACAGTCAGACGGCTCCTGCACATTTATCGAAAGGGATTTGTCCGTCGACCGGGTGGTCTCGACTTACGTCCTCGATTTGATGGCTCCGGAGCAGATTCGTCTTTTCCTGAAGGAAGCTCATCGAGTGCTCACGGCCGATGGCTTGCTCTGTTTGGTCAGTCTGGCGAACGGAGTCGGCCGCATGGCAAGGCTGGTGTCATGGCTGTGGCGAAAAATTCACGCACTATCTCCATACCTGGTGGGTGGATGCCGGCCGCTTGATCTGACTACGTTCATTACGGATGCGGACTGGCAAATTCGAAGCGCGCGGCTCGTTTGCTTGTTGGGAGTGACCTCCCAGGTGACGATCTCCTCGCCCAAGGAGCGCACGGGAGCATAGCCAATGTTTGACACTCGAACGTGATCCAAGCTTCGCTCTGAAGCGCGCGCGGATTCCAATCCGCTCGTTTGTTCTCTTGCCGAGACCGGCGGCCAGGTCGTTCACGGATAACCACTCGGACTGGAATGAGCGCGAAAACACGAACGAACTGGCGCGAGGCCCAAAATGCATGAGTTGTCGCTCGCACGTGACCTGCTGGTCGCGATCGAACGAAAACTCGACCGCGCCGACGCGCGGGTAGTGCGTGTGAGCGTGAGCGTCGGGTCCGCAGCGGGAATCGCGTCGGAATCGCTACGCTTCGCGTTCCGTATCATCTGTGAAGGCACGCGAGCAGCTGGCGCCACACTTTCAGTCACAACCATCGCCGCTCGCGGCCGCTGCGCTGACTGTGGCATAGTCTTCGAGTTCGACGGTTTGATCGGCCGATGCCCCGGCTGCGGACGGCTCGGCGGAGAACTCCTGTCCGGCGATCGAATGATCCTGCGGACGATCGAGGTGGCCGATGTGTGACACTTGCGGGTGCGACGCCCCTGCCGTGCGGACCATCGAGGTCAACGAGCGTCTGCTCGCATCGAGCGCGGCGCACGCCGAACACAACCGCGCTCATCTCTCGGGGCGGGCGATCCTCGCAGTCAACCTGATGGGTACGCCGGGCGCGGGAAAGACCGCGCTTTTGGAGGCGATGATCGCGAAATGGCGCGGCTCCCGGCGCATCCTGGTGATCGAAGGCGACCAGGCGACCGAGCGCGACAGCGCACGCATCCGCGCCGCCGGCGCGACCGCCCGGCAGGTGGAGACCGGGCTCGGCTGCCATCTCGATGCGCGTCAGATCCACGACGCGCTGCATCATCTCGATCTCCGCGCCGGCGACCTGCTCTTCATCGAAAACGTCGGCAACCTGGTTTGTCCCGCGCTTTTCGATCTAGGCGAGCGGCTTCGCGTGGTCGTGACCAGTCCCACCGAAGGCGCGGACAAGCCGCTCAAATATCCGCCGATGTTTCGCGCCGCGCAGCTCGTCGTGCTGAACAAGTGCGATTTGATTCCGCACGTGCCGTTCAACCTCGAGCAATGGACCGAATATGTCCGGGCGATCAATCCGCACGCGCGGATTATCAACACCTCCGCGCTCTGCGCCGAGGGCGTCGAAGAATTGCTCGACGCGATCGACGATGTGCGACGGTCATTTTGCGCGGGCATCTCCGCATGAGCGAAGCATTGCATATGCCCAAGTCCGCGCTCGAAGATCTGATTGCGGTTCTGTGGCGCGAAGGGTTCAAGGTGTTGGGTCCGGTGGCGCGCGATGGCGCCATCGCATTCGACGAGGTGCGCAAGGTGTCCGACCTGGCGGTCGCGATGCGCGAGACGCAGGAGCCCGGGCGCTATC
>Ga0307374_10007437_pt1 | contig 16686 bp, 9 predicted proteins | sample OX3MG_FD_202532 | JGI IMG/M metagenome (GOLD analysis project Ga0307374, IMG submission 202532) | Soil microbial communities from Risofladan, Vaasa, Finland - OX-3 | ecosystem: Environmental > Terrestrial > Soil > Coastal area > Acid sulfate soil | place: Finland: Risofladan, Vaasa | collected... | reverse complement strand
CCCGCCATGCCCCACGCCGCCGACTCGGTGGACGCCCAGTCTGAGCGCCTGCGGACGCGCTAAACGCCGCCTGCTCGCGGTCGCTCCTGTCCGCCTCGCAGTCTTGCTCCGTCGCATCATGGTACGCCGTGTGGCATGCTGCGCTGGCATGCTGCGCTGGCATGCTGCGCTGGCATGCTGCGCTGGCATGCTGCGCTGGCATGCTGCGCTGGCGTCGTGCGCAGAAATGGCGTATACTACGCCTGTTGAGCGCCGTCGTCTGACGGCTGTGAGGAGATGGGCCACCGATTCAAGGAGCGTTTTGATGATGTGGGGGGAGCCTGCGTTCCGCGCGTCCAGTCACTCAGTATATTGGCCGAGCATGGCGTTGACTTTGTTCGCACTGCTGGCGGTGACGTTGGCCGGTTGCAGTTACACCACCGGGCCGGCGACGCCGACGCAGGCCCCCGATACCCAGCAAATCCTGCATGATGCGCTGATCACCGGCGTCGCCGGGAAGACCGATCTCGCCACGTATGATCCCGCCTTCGCGCAGGATCAGGCCTCGCTCGAAGTCATCTCGCTCACCTTCCCCGGCCTCGTCACGCTGGATTCCCACCTCGCGCCACAGAACTGGGCGGCGGAGAGTGTTGACGTCAGTGCAGATGGATTGACCTACACCTTTCACATCCGCCGCGATCTCAAGTTCTCGGACGGCGAGCCGATTGACGCTACCGCATTCGCATTTGCCTTCAACCGCATCCTGAATCCGTGTCTGCATTCGCCGCTGGCCTTTTACCTCTTCCCGATCAAGAACGCCGCCGCGTATAACGCCGAACTCTGCGCCAATCCGCAACAGGACCAGGTGGACGGCGCGATCAAAACGTTGGTCGGCGTCGGGCAGCCGCTGAACCCGCAGGACCCACAGACGCTGATCATCACGCTGGCGCAGCCCGCCTCGTACTTCATCACGTCGCTCACCTACCCGGCCCTCGTCGCGGTACCGGCGAAGCTCATTCAGCAGTATGGCGACGGCGCCTGGACGAGCCATCTGACCGACCAGGGCGGTTTTGGTGGCAGCCTGTTTCTGTTCTCGACTATCGATCACAAAGGCCACATCACGTTGATTCGCAACGCCTCGTTCTGGGGGGGGCGTCCCAAGTTGCGTGAGATTGACTACACCATCTATAGCGACGCCGCCAGCGAATATCAGGCGTATCTGGCGGGGAAGAACGATGTGGGGTATCCGCCCGCCAGCCAATACGCCGCCGCGAAACAGGCGACGGGATTCCAAGAGGGGCTGGCGCTGGAGCTGCGTTACATCGGCGTCAATTGGAACGACGCGCCCTTCAACGATCAAGGCTTCCGGCAGGCGTTCGCGCTGGCGATTGACAAGCAGACCCTCGCGCAGACGGTCTACCAGGGGGCGGCGATTGCAACCAATCACATCATCCCGCAGGGGTTGGCCGCCTATAACTCTGCGTTGAAGGCGCCCGACGGCACGCAAACGCTGACCGGCGATACGACGAAGGCCCGGCAGTTGGCGACGACCTACGCCGCCGCCAACTGTGGCGGGAGCTTCAACGGTTGCCCTGCCATCACCATCAGCGTCCCCAACGATAGCCCCACTGCCCAGGCGGCAGCCAACGCCATCAGTTCGACGTGGTTGGCGGTCGCGCCAGGCTACCCGATCAGCGTGCGGGCGGCGGACCCCACCACACTCTTGCAGGCCGAGGCCAACCAACAGGTCCAGTGTTTCTACGGCTCGTGGCTTGCCGATTATCCCTCCGCCCAAGATTGGACCTCGCAGCAATTCGGCGCCGACGCGCTCTACAACGCAGGCGCGGTCTCCATTGGCGACGCCAACACGCTGATGGCCAACGCCGACGCCGAGGCCGACCCCACGCAGCAGATGCGCGACTACCAGGCCGCCGAGCAGTTGCTCGTGACCCAGGTCGCCTGGATTCCCCTGGCGCAGATGCGGCTCGTCTGGCGCGTGCGCGCGTGGACGCAAGGCTTCGCGCTCGATGCGATGGGAACGCCTGCCATTTATGATGTCGTTCCCAATATCGTTCTCACTGCCCATTCCTGACCTCTCCCTGACCTCTCCCTGCGCCATCCTGCGTAGGTTCAACACGCGATGGTCATCCATCTGCGAAACCTGTGAGAGAATGTGCTACGCATGCGGCGTAGTTATAGAGATTACGTCGATAAGGCAATGGCGAAAAGGCTCCGTTGAAATAGCGCTGCTGATGACGTCATACACGATACAATCCTGTGTTAACCAGAGCGCCGACGCCCACTTTGAGCGCAACAAGTTCACGTTGTGCGGGCCGCAGGCGTCACAATCGGTCATCCGCCGAGGAGAGAACCAATGGGCGAGTTTGATCACTCTCATGAGTGGCTCGACGAGTCGCCTGCCAGCGCACTACTACGCGAGGCTGAGCGTACGCATACGCGCTATCCCAACGATTTCTCCGATGCCGAGGAAGCGTTTGCGGATGCGTTGCGCGGGTCTTTCTCGTTCGAATATGATGACGCGCCACCCGACTATGTGCAGACGCTGCTCGAGGACGAGTTGCGCGCGCCGACCCCCGAGGGATATGAGCAGAAGATCACCTATCAGGTGTTGCGTCGGCTCGACCTGCCACGCCGCCCGCTGTTTGAGCGCCCGCCGCATCGTTTCTTGGGTATGGCGCGTTCGGCATGGCCGGACTTCGCGGAGCTGCGCGATGGCGAGGCCGTGCGACGGGCGGCGCGCTACGCGCGTCGGCCACTAGCGGGCATGCTTGGCCTGCTGGCGGCGGTCATGATTAGCGTGCTCGTGCTGGCGTCGCCCGCTTTCGCGTCTGGTGTGCAGGTATTGATCGCCGGGCATACCGGCGTGCAGGAGACGCAAGGCTACCCCACCACCACGCGCCTCGCGGCCTACAACGCCGACGCCGACCTTCACTTTGCGTCGCTGTTGGATGTGAAGACGCCGATCTCCTGGTTGGGGTCGTCGGTCAAAGGCTATGTTTATCAGGGCATTCAACTCGATCAGCCGTCCCATCCAGATTGGTCTGATGGCCCAGTGGTGGACATGCAATATGGACGGCCTGATAAGCATGGTGGGATGAGCGTGCTGGACATCCGCGAGTTCCAAATCGCCCCGCAGTACGCCGCCGTGCAGCAGGCCGTGCAGGATGGCTCCGCGACCCCGACCAGCGTCAACGGCGCGGCTGCGGTGTACATCGATGGCGGCTGGACAACCCATGTAATGTACCAGAATGGCTCCATGACGGAAGGCGCCACCAGCGCCGTTGAAACCCATTCCTGGGTGACGGGGGGCCGCACCGAATTGATCTTCGAGCAGGGAGGTGTCATCTTCTGGATCGTCGGCTCGCCGACTGATGGCATGACCATGCAGTCCCTGGTGCAGTTTGCCTCACTCCTGCGGCCCATGAGTCCACATCTCTTCTTGCAGAAGGGGACGAGCCTGAGCCAGTTGGGATTCAATTTGAGTGTCTCAATTGCGCAGTATTCTCAGGCGTCAGAGGTGTTGTATCTCGTGAACAAGGGTGACTCGGTCACGAGTGGCCTGGGCGCGTTTGTCACGACCTCACAGTGACGCTGTGTGAAGGGTCGGTTGAGAAGGGTTGGTGAGGTTTGTGGCGTCGGTGAGGCCGTGACGCGGGTACATGCGGACCCCGGCGTAGGTGTGTGGGTGATGGCGCATCGGTGGCGACGAACACGCCGCCGTGCGCGGCGCCTTGTCCATACCCCTACGCTCCGGTAGCGTACACGCTCGTGCGGAGCTAGTCTCCGCTGCGGCGCTGTTGTTGTGTGGCTTCCGACGATTGAGAGCGCCAATCGCCGGAACGTTCGGCCAGAAAGGACGGTTTCATCGAACCATACTTTCCGGCCACGATACTTCGAGTCTACGAGAGTCCTTTTTCCGAAGCGTGGTGAGCCGCTTGCTGTGATATTGAGCCATACGCCCTACGTAGAGGTAGGTATGTGTGTTGCTCTGTGATAGCAGCGCCTCAGCAACCGTAAACAGGGAGAACTACTGCATGCGACTGGGTAAGAAATTTTCCTGGGCGGCTTTGGGTGTCATCGTTGGCATCCTGGCCCTCCTGGTCTCGGGTTGTAGCACCAGCACTGGGGGTTCATCACTCCCCGATAGCCAGCAGATTCTGACGCTGGCGCTCGACGCTGGCGCCCCCGACATCATCCGCATGGACCCCGCGCCAACCAGTGACGTCTACTCGTTCCAGGCGGAGCAGATGATCTTCCCGTCCCTGGTGACGTGGGACCAGAATCTGAAGACCATCCCCTGGGCCGCCAGTTCCTGGACGACGACCGATGCGGGCAAGACCTATGTCTTCCACATCCGCCCCGGCCTCAAGTGGAGCGATGGCACGCCAATCGACGCCAACGTCTTCGCCTACTCGATCAACCGTTCGTTGGACCCCTGCACGCAGGCGCCCAGCGCGGGCTTCTTCCTCTTCCCAATCCTGGGCGCGCCTGCCTACAACGGCGGCAAATGCCCGCCTGCGGACGCCAGCGCAACCAACCCCACCGACTCCACCACGCTGATCGGCACCTCGATCATCGTCACCGATCCCCAGACGCTGGAGATCAAGCTGTCGGCGGCCTATCCGTACTTCGTGCCCGCGCTGACGACCTCCGCCGCGATGGCGGTGCCGAAACAGATCATTGACCAGTTCGGCCTCAAAGCCTGGACGGATCACCTGCAAGGCTTCGGCGGCAACATGTTCACTCTGAAGACCTGGGACCACAAGGGCGCCCTGGACTTCACCCGCAACACCAGCTTCTGGGGCACGGCTACCAAGCTGAAGGAAGTCGACTTCACCATCTACCAGGACCAGAAGACCGGCTATAACGACTACCTCAATGGCCGCATCGATCTGGCCAGCCCGTCGATCGACCAGTATCCTTCCGCTAAGAAGCGCTCTGATGAGCACGAGGATCCCGCCCTCTCGATGGGCTACATCCAGCCCGTGTGGAGTGTCAAGCCGTTCGATAGCTTGTTGGCGCGTAAGGCGTTCGCCGAGGCCGTCAACAAGCAGGTCCTGGCGACCGACATCGACAAGGGCACGGTGATTGCCTCGAACCACCTGATTCCCCAGGGCAACCCTGGCTACAACCCGGCGCTGAATGGGCCGGATGGCACGCCCAGCCTGACCGGCAACCCGGCCCAGGCGCTGGCCGACATCACGTCCTATGCGTCCACCAACTGCCCTGGTGGCAAGGTGGCGAACTGCCCGCCGGTCCAGTTCTGGAACACCAACGACTCCAGCTCGCAGTTGCTCTCGGCGGCGTTGCTGGCGCAGTGGAACGCGGCGATGCCCGGCTATCCGATCTCGGTCCACTCGGTGAGCTTCGCCGACCTGATCGCCGCGATCTTCAGCAAGTCGCCGCCGACCATGTTCGTCATCGGCTACGCGGTTGACTATGCTGACCCGCAAGACTGGACCTCATTGCAGTTCCTGCCGAACGGCGCGAACAACACCGGCGCCGTCAACGACACGGCGGCGAACGCGCTGATGACCAAGGCCGACACCGACCAGAATCAGACGGAGCGCTACTCGCTCTACCAGCAGGCCGAGCAGTCGCTCGTCTCGCAGGTGGCCTGGATCACGCTCGACCAGGGCAAGATCATCTACGTCGCGTCACCGAAGATTCACAACTTCTCGTTCACCTCGAACCTCTTCCCCGCCTACAGCACCTGGCAGAGCGCGTACCTCACCGCCTCCTAGTCGCATGTAGACAAACCTGGCGCGCAGCCTGGGGCCACATCGGCCCCAGGTCTGCGTCGCCACGATGACCACGACGCGCTCGAACGGCGGCTCCTGTCGGCGCCCAAGCGTGTTTGCCCGGCAGTGAGAACGCGCTCTGCGCTCACTGCCGGGCATCGTGTTTTTCATGGCGATGTGTGGGTTCTGGCCGGGCGCCGGACGGGGTTATAGGCAGTCGTTTCCACGCGCTTCTGCTCGTGTTCCCTGTTCTTGCAGCAGCGTCTCGTGTATAATACCTGATAATACGTCGCCGCCGAGGGCGATACTACCGGGTCGCTCCTGCGAACGCTGTAAAAATACGGCGCGCGTTCCGTCATACTACTAACCACTGACAGATGGGCGAGGCGAGGATAGCGTATCTATCGTCGCAATCTGGCGAAGCGCGATCAGGCGCCACCTGATCCTGGTGTCGTACACAGAGGTAGAGCAAGAAACGGGAGGCAGCAGTATGGGTTCGCTCCTCAGTAATCTACCAGCGTTAGTGTTCTTGCTGGCGCTGATAGGGTTCTGCGTGTTCGTGGGCTTCCGGTTGGGGGTGCGTTTTCTCATACGCCGACTCGCCGGACTGGTCTTCGTCGTGCTGGGGGTGAGTTTCGTCACCTTCATTCTCGGCTATCTGGCGCCCGGCGGCGTGGTCTATGCGCAGCTCGGCCAGCACTATACTGTGGCGCGCGGCGACCAATTGCGCCATCTCTATGGGTTGGACCTTCCCTGGTACGAGCAATATGCGCACTACCTGAATCAACTGCTGCATCTGAGCCTGGGTACCTCCTGGCTGAATTCGGGCCAAACCGTGTTCCAAATTCTCGGCATCTACCTTCCGGCCTCGTTGGAATTGGGTCTTTGGGGCGCTGGGCTGGCGATTGTCGTCGGCGTGCCACTGGGTCTGCTCGCCGCCGTGCGCGCGAACACGCGCTTCGACACGGCCATTCAGGCGCTAGCGTTGATCCTCTATGCGCTGCCTACCTTCGTGATCATCCCCTTCTACGATCTGGCGATGGTCAATCTGCACAGCCACGGCCTGTACTCGCTGGCGACCTCCGGTTGGGACAGCCTGGACCAGAAGATCGCGCCGATCACCATCTTTGCCCTGGGCATCTTCGCGTATTACCTGCGCATCACCCGCTCCAGCATGATCGAAGTCTTGCGGCAAGACTATGTGCGAACGGCGCGCGCAAAAGGATTGAAAGAGCGTGTGGTCGTCTGGCGGCATGCTTTCCGTAACGCGCTCATCCCCTTGTTGACCGCGATTGGTCCTGCCCTGGCCTTTGCTGTCGCCGGCGTCTTCATCATCGAATACCTGTTCAATATCCCAGGCATTGGCAACCGGGGCTTGCAAGCGATTACGTCGCAAGATTACCCGGTCGTACAGGGAACGGTGATCCTTCTGGCCTTCGCCGTCGTCTTGATGAACCTCGTCACCGATGTCGCCTACGGCTTTGCGGACCCACGGGTGAAGACCTCAAGCTAGGGCATCCGCGACGAATGAGGCGCCGTGAAGGCGCCGTGAAGTACCAGCGCTACAGCGCGTGACCGCGCTGAGAAGATGAGAGGAAGGGCGCCGCATGAAAGTAGATGAAAGTTACGATCCGACTCCACCGACGCCAGACCGTTGGGAATCGCTCAGCACCGGCAACATCTTGCCATCGATTCCACCAACCCCCGGCAGCATCATAGATCTGGGGCCACTGGCCGATAGCCCAACCCCTACCACCCAGCGTGAGCGGGACGAGCAGGCCGAGACCGTCGTCGAGGGGCAATCCATCTCGCCGACGCAGGCCGCGCTCCGCCGCCTGGGCCGCGACCGTCGCGCCATGATCTCGATGACGGTTGTACTCTCCTTGATCGTCATAAGCTATATTGGGCCGCTGCTCTATGTGCATATTGGCCCCCCACTCACCGGCGCGGGTCCATTCGCTAACCAGACGGTTGTCTCGACGGTCTACCGCAACTTCACCCACCAGGAGCAGACGCTTACCGATCAGCCCAGCAGCGCGCAATATCCGCTGGGAACGGATGCCGTGGGGCGCGACATTCTCGCGCGCATCATGGCGGGTGTCACCGTCTCGATCAGCGTCGCCGCGATGGTGGTGGTTTTTGACATCGTGCTAGGGATGGTCGTAGGCATGCTCGCCGGCTACTACGGTGGCTGGATCGATACGTTCCTGGCGCGCTTCACCGATCTGATGTTTGCCTTCCCACAACTGCTCTTCGCCATTCTCGTCGCAGCCACCCTGGGGCAGGCCTTCATCAACACGCTTGGCCCCGACGGCCGTCTGATCCTGGTCAGTCTGGCCTTTGGCATTACCATCTGGCCCCAGATGGCCCGCTACGTTCGCGGCCAGACGCTTCAACTGAAAGAGCAGCAATTCATCGAGGCGGCGCGGGCCACCGGGACGACCGATCTGGGCATCCTCTTGCGGCACATTGCGCCAAATCTCTTCAGCATCGTCGTCACCGCCGCCACGCTGGACATCGTGGGCATCATCATCGGCGAGGCCACGCTCTCGTTGCTGGGCCTGGGCGTGCAAAGCCCGGGGTCGAGCCTGGGCTTGATGATCTCCGACGGCGCCAATCAACTTGGCATCCAGTACACTGAGGTGCTCTGGCCGACGATTGTGCTGGCGGTGATCGTGCTCTGCCTCTCGTTCGTCGGCGATGGCGTGCAAGACGCCTTCAACCCGCGCACGAAAGACTGACCCTTCGCCGCGCTTCCCCTTCACCATACCCGGCGGCGCTGTAGAACGCCGCCGGGCATGTTTGCCAGGAGTCGCTGGCGCAAGGGCGCAATTTTATTGTAAACTAGGGGCAAGACCGAGATCGGTCACACATCGGTCTCGTTTCGTGTGTGATAGTTTGCAGCCAGGTTGAGCGGTTGAGAGGGGTATTCCTGTTGAAGGGATGATCCCTGAAAGATACACAGAGGCAAGAATGGCGGACAAGCTCCTAGATGTGCAGCACCTGCGCACCCAGTTTTTTACTCGTGGTGGCGTGGTCAAGTCAGTTGACGACGTCTCGCTCTATGTGGATGAGGGCGAGACGTTGGGCATCGTCGGCGAGAGCGGCTGTGGCAAGAGTGTCACGTCGCTCTCCATCATGCGCCTGATCGACAAGCCCGGCAAGATCGTCAGCGGGAAGATTCTCTTCAAAGGCGACGATATTGTTGACATGGATGAGGATGAGCTGCAGAAGGTCCGTGGTGGCCAGATCGCCATGATCTTCCAGGACCCCATGACCTCACTCAATCCGGTCTATCCGGTGGGCTTCCAGATCGCCGAGGCCGTCAAGGCGCACCTCAAGCTCGACGATCGCGCGGCCATGAACCGCGCCGCCGAGATGCTCGAGCGGGTGCGCATCCCCGAGGCGCGTCGGCGCATCACGAGTTATCCGCATGAGTTTAGTGGTGGCATGCGCCAGCGCGTGATGATCGCCATCGCGCTCTCGTGCAATCCCCAATTGCTGATTGCCGATGAGCCAACCACCGCATTGGATGTCACCATCCAGGCGCAGGTACTGGACCTGATGAAGGCCCTCTCGACGGAGTTCCGCACGGCGACCTTGCTCATCACACACGATCTTGGCGTCGTCGCTGGCACTTGCGATCGGGTCAACGTGATGTACGCTGGGCGTATCGTCGAGGCCGCGCCGACTACCACCCTCTTCAAACGACCCGCGCACCCCTACACCCAGGCGCTGCTGAACGCGGTGCCGCGCGCCGATACGCCCCGTGGCGCCAAGTTGGCGGCCATTGGTGGCGTCCCGCCTAGCCTGATCAATCTGCCCCCCGGCTGCCCTTTCGCGCCGCGCTGCCGCAAGGCGCAGGCGCGTTGCCGCCAGGAACTGCCCCTGCTCGAGACGGTTGGCCCGCAACAGCAGGCGGCATGTTTTTATCCCTACGAATGAGAAAGGTTGGGCGGACTAGATGGCGACACAGATGGCGCAATCGCCGATGACGACTCCACCGCCGGGGAACAATGTGCTGGTGGACGCGCACGGTGTCAAGGTACATTTCCCGATTCGCGGTGGCCTGCTTGGGCGAACCGTCGCCGCCGTCAAGGCGGTGGATGGCGTTGATTTGCAGATTTTCCGTGGCGAGACGCTGGGCCTGGTGGGCGAGAGTGGCTGTGGCAAGTCCACCTTTGGCCGCGCGCTCTTGCAACTGATCAAGCCGACGGCTGGTACGGTCCTCTTCAACGGCGAGGACATTACCAGTTTCGCTGGCGACCGTCTGCGGCGCATCCGCGCGAACATGCAGATGATCTTCCAGGACCCCTTTAGTTCACTCGACCCACGCTTCACGATTGGCTCGGTCATCTCGGAGCCGCTGGATAACTTCCATTACGGTACCCGCGACGCCATCGATGAGCGCGTTCGCTACCTGCTGACGGTGGTGGGGATGAGTCCGAACATCCTGAACCGCTACGCCCACGAGTTTAGCGGTGGCCAGCGGCAGCGCATCGGTGTGGCGCGGGCGTTAGCGCTGAACCCGCAGTTCATCGTCGCCGACGAACCCATCTCGGCGCTTGATGTCTCGATTCAGGCGCAGGTGCTCAATCTGCTCTCCGACTTGCAGAGTGAGTTCAACCTGACCTACCTCTTCATCACCCACAACCTCTCGGCGGTCAAGCATATCAGCACCCGCGTCGCGGTGATGTATCTGGGGCATATCGTCGAGATTGGCAACTCCGATGATGTCTACAGTTATCCGCAGCATCCCTACACCCAGGCGCTGCTCTCCGCCAGTCCGGAGCCGGACCCCGAACTGGAGCAGACCCGCAAGCGCATCATCCTGACGGGCGACGTGCCCAGCCCAGTGAACCCGCCATCGGGCTGCCCCTTCCATCCGCGTTGCTGGAAGGCGCAGGCGATCTGCCGCGAGAAATTCCCTGTGTTGGAGACGAAGCGGTCCACCCAGCAGGCCGCCTGCCACTTCCCCGGCCAATAGCGCCGTTGCGATAGCTGATACGACCAGCCGCCGGGCAAATGTTGCAACGTTTGCCCGGCGGTTTTTCGTGCCAGCGAGATTGACAACGCCCATCGAGCGCAGGATAATGGGCGAAGGCTCCATCGTCTGCTCTCAGTCGTCACAGTGAGTGGCTCCGGTGGTCCTATGCCAATGGCGAGTTTTTCGCGCATCCTCATGCAGTGTCATATACTACTCGGCAAGTATGCGAAGTCTTTCCGTTTGCGCCGGATATAGTGGACGCCGTGAATGCTTGGGATGAGTCGGGAGGGCCGGATGATGACAAACTGGGCGCCGCGACGTGGAGCCGAACGCGACCTGGAGCGCCGGGCGCGCCAGATCAAAGAGATGGTGCGCCTGGGGTCGGCGTTGCGCGCGGAGATGGGTCTGGCCAGCATCTTCAGCCAGGTGGTCGAGGCCATCAACACGACGATTGGCTTCAACGTCGCTGCGCTCAACCTCGTGCGCGAGCATAGCGACTACGTCGCCGTGGTGGCCACCGCTGGCCTCGACGCCGCCGACCGCGAACGCCTCACCCGGAATCCGCCGCGCCTCGAGCGGCTGCTGGCGGCGATGCGTCCGGAGTTCTGCATCAGTCACTCGTACTTCATTAGCCATCATCACAAAGCCCTGCTCGACAGTATCAGTGGGATCACGCTGCCAACGCCCGTCGCCATGCCCCACGCGCCCGACGCCTGGCATCCCGACGATATGCTGCTGGTCCCGCTGATCAGCCCGCGCGACGAGCGGCTGCTGGGGGTGCTCTCGCTCGACCAGCCAGAGGACGGCAAAATCCCGACGGTCGAGACCATCGAGGTCATCGAACTCTTCGCCAACCAGGCCGCGCTGGCGATCGACACCAGTCGCCTCTTTCAAGAGCGTGAACAGGAGCGCCAGACCTTACGCGATGGTCTCTTCGATCTGCTCTTCCAGTTGGAGCAGATTCGCCAGGGCAACCTGGGCGTGCGCCCGCAGCTCAGTGGCAACGACCTGCTGGACCCCATTACGCAATCGCTCAACGCCACGCTGGTCACGCTCAACAGCGTGCTGATGGAGGTGCGTGGGGCAAGCGACATGGTGAACCTGAGCGCGACCGAGATGCGCGCCGCCGCCGCCCGCCTGGCCGAGAGCGCCGAGCAGCAGGCCGAGCAGATGCTGGGCGTCTCGCAGACGATGGAGACGATGGCGGCCAGCGTGCGCTGGATCGCCGAGACGGCCAATACGTCGAGCGCCGCCGCCCAAGAGACGAGCGAGATCTCGCATGAAGGGCGCGACGCCGCCGGGCGCGCCGCCGAGGGCATGAGCCGCGTGCGCGAGATGACGCTGCAAGCGGCGAAGAAGGTGAAGCGGCTGGGCGAGAGCAGCCAGGAGATCGGCGCCATCGTGCAGATGGTGGCCGACTTCACCAACCAGACCAACCTGCTGGCGCTCAACGCCGCCATCGAGGCGGCCCGCGCCGGGGAGCATGGCCGTGGCTTCGCCATCGTCGCGCAGGAGATTCGCAATCTGGCGACCGGCAGCGCCGAGGCGACGCGCCAGATTCACGCGCGTATCCAGAGTGTGCAGAATGAGACGAGCCAGGTTGTCGCGCAGATCGAGCATACGACGCAGCAAGTGGTGTTGCAGTCGGAGTTCGCCTTGCAAGCGGGCGCCGCGCTCGAAGCGGTGGACGCCGCTACCCAGCGCATCGCCGAGGCGATCGATCAGATGCGCGTGATCGCCACCCAGCAGGCGCAGACGGCCACCCAACTGGCCCAGGCCGTCACGGCGCTGGCGGGCGGCGCCATCCAGACGCGCGACAGCATGGAGCAGACCCGCGCCTCGATGGATTATCTGGTGGAGTTGGCGAACTCGCTGCTGCGCAAGGTTGGTATGTTTCACCTGGGCGCCGAGGCGCCATCGGCGCCGCTGATGCTGAACGCGGGGGCCTACCCCGGCGGGTATTCCGGAACATATCCCGGTGGCCCACGCTGGCCCAACCCAGGGGCGATGGGCGCCGACGTGGCGCCTGGCATGTCGGCGCCTGGTATGGCCCCCAACATGCCCCCCGGACTCAGCCAGGAGGCGCGCTCCGGCCCGCTCCGCCCGCCGACCGGCCCGCTGGCGGCCTACCGGACACCACCCGCGGCTGGCTCACTGGCGCCAAACATGCCATCGCAGGCGCCGCAAATGCCTCAAATGTCGCCAATGCCCCCAATGTCGCAGATGGGTGGTCAGCAGTCGGGCAGGCTGCGACAGCCGTCATCGAATCCGCCGAATTTGCCGGGCGCCGGTATGCCGCCCGGTGGAATGAGCGCCGATTACCCTGCGCCCCCATCCGCATCGCCCACGTCATTTAGACCGCCGACCGGACCGCTGCGCGCCGACGCATTTCCGCAGCGCTACTCAGGGGATGTCTATGGCCCGCCGACGGGCTGGTTGTCGCCGATGCCCGGCCAGCCCGGTGGCGCCTTTGGCGCGGTCGACGCAGGGTCGTCGTTCGCCGCGACGCCAGTGGAGATCACCGGCGTCGTACCGATTGTCGGGGCCGCGGGGGTCGCCGCCAGCCCTTCTCGCCCCGTCAGTCCCGCCACGGGCGCCGGTGATGAACGACGTGATGGCGACGCCTCGGCGCCGGATGCGCCAGCGTCGGCGCCGGGGTTTAGCCAGGGGGCTGGGTATCCTAGCCCAACGCCGTTGGGGGCCTACGATGCGACGCCTGATGTGGCTGAACCGGTGATTCCTCTGGGGCCAGCCGCCACTGCCGCAGATCTGGCTGACGAGCAGGCGCCGCCGCCAGTCGCCGTTGCGCCGGATTCGGGGATGATCAAGGGCGCAGCGGGTATGGTCAACCTGGATGCGCTCGCCGAACTGACGACGCTGGACGAGATCGAGCTTTTGGCGACCCAGCCGATGTCCTCCATACTGGCGTCTGGCGTCGGACAGCCTGCCGCGCCAACGCAGATTGACGGCGACTCACCTGAGCGTCGTGCGCAGAATGGCGCCGAAGACGCCACGCCCGCCCCAGACACGGCAGGCGCCGCGCACGGGGCTCTGGGGGATGTGGGGCGCCTGGGGACGCCGGGGGATGTGCGCTCCGCGCCGGTGACAGCGGAGGTGATGGCCGTCCCACCGGCCCACGGCGCCCTCTTGCGCGGGCTGCCCTACGACACCACGCCGCTGCCGCAGATGACCACACCGCTGCCCATCGCCGACCGCGACGCCTTCCTGCGCGGCGCGCCCGCTGACGCTACAGCGCCCACGGATGCGCCACAAGCCGACGAGGAGCGCGACTAGCCGTCAGGCCTACTGGCCTGGGGAGGCGCGACTTTGTAGCTAGCTGATCGCTTATCAATATCAATAGAGGAACATGCCAGTGGCTCCAAGCGGAGCGCCTATCCAGCCGACCGCGCCGACCGACGGGCCAGCGCCCGATGCGAGCGCATCATCTCTTCTGATCCGTCGGCGGCGTGTCGTCCGCTGGACGGCGCTGGCGCTGGTAGTGGGCGTCGTCGCGCTGCTGGCGCTTGGGTGGTTCGCCGACGCGCTGGGGCAGGTGGTCCCCGCCGGGCGCTCGCAGGTGGGCGCCGCGACGCAGACGCAAGCGGTCGGCTTCGACACGCTGGCGTTGCGCGTGGCCCCGGAGCCACCGCAGGCGGGCGCGACGGAGACGCTCACCTTCACGCTGACCGACGCCACCGGCGCGCCCGTCGCCCACGCGCGCATCCAGGTCACGCTGACGATGGCGACAATGGATATGTCGGGTGGCTCCGGCCTCGCCCAGCCGACAGCGACGCCCGGCGCATATCGCCTCGTCGGCGGCTTCGCCATGAGCGGCGAATGGACGCTGGCCGTCGCCGTCACGCCTCCCAGCGAACCAACCCTCCACACCACCTTCACCCTCCAAGTGCGCTAGCCCATCTCTCCCACGCACACAGCCTGATCTGGCCCAATTTCTCCGGTGGATAAAGTCGTGGATAACTTTGCCTTTCTGGTGGTCTCCGGTGGATAACCGTGGATAACCAGCGGCGCTCAGAGCGGTGTGCGACGGGCGCGGTTGGCGGCGCCGAAAAATACGCTGCTCCGTCATCCCTGCATTGGCGTCACTTGCCAGCGCCCAACGCTACTTATCCACATATCCACACCTGGTGGATAGTGACGGCGCTTCCCCCCGCTTGCCAAACACGTTTTCCCCAGGTACGCTAACTCTTACCGCCGCATACACGAAGTCGTGCAGCGGCGCCTAAGCAGCACTGGCTCCATCGGGCGCACTTCGCCACGGCTCTGCTCTCCCCTCTCCCTTTGGGGGAGGGGCCGGGGGTGGGGGCGCTTGCACGGAGCATGTTTGTCCCGCTCGCTATGCAACAAGCGCGTTTTGGCGCTATACTGATTGAATAGGCGTTCTACAAGGTTTGACGGCAGAAGAGGCGCGAGTATGGCGATGGCCGCAGAAAAGTTGCTCCCCCAGAACGTCGAGGCCGAGGCGGGTGTGCTGGGCAGCCTGCTGATCGACCCCGAGGCCGTCGCGCAGATCGCCGACTTCCTGCGACCGGAAGACTTCTACCGCGAGGCGCACCGTGAAATTTTCAAGGCGACGCTCGATCTCTACGAGGCCGGGTCGCCCGCCGACCTGATCACCCTGACCGACGAGTTGCAGCGCCGCAATCTGCTGGAAGAGATCGGTGGTGTCAGCTACGTCAGCTCGCTGGCGAACCAGGTGCCGACCAGCGCCAACGTCGAACACTACGCGCGCATCGTCGAGCGCACCGCCGTGCTGCGGCGACTGATCCAGGCGGCGGGGCAGATCGCGGGCGTCGCCTATAGCGAACCCGACGCCAATGAGGCGCTGGACCAGGCGGAGAAGCTGATCTTCAATGTCAGCCAGCGTTTCGCCCGCTCCGAGTTTGCCCACATCCGCGACACCCTGCGCGAATATCTGGACCAGCTTGGGCGCCTACACGAGCATCGCGGCGACATCGTCGGCGTCGCCTCGGGCTTCTCCGACCTGGACAAGATGACCGGCGGCTTGCAAAAGTCCGACCTGATCATCCTGGCTGCCCGCCCGTCGGTGGGCAAGTGCCTCACCGCGCGCACGCTGATTGACGACCCGCAGACGGGCGAGCGCCTGACCATCGAGGAATGTGTGCGCCGCCACCTAGCGATGGTCTATGGTGTCTCCACCGAAGGTCAGGTGCGCCCAACTGCGGTGGCGGACTGGGTGGATAGTGGCGTGCAGCCATGTTATCGCGTCCGCACGCGCAACGGGCGGATGGTGGAGGTGACGGGCCATCATCCCTTCCTGACCCTCGCGGGCTGGCGTCCGCTGCACGCTCTGGCGGTCGGCGCCAAAATCGCCGTCCCCAGCGCCGTCCCCGCGTTTGGGCAAGACGAAAGCTGGCCCATCGAGCGCGTGCGCCTGCTGGCCTACCTGATCGCGGAGGGCGGCTTAACCGATGGATCGCCGGAGTTTACCAACACCGACCCTATACTTATCGAGGATTTCAAGCAGATCATCGCCCAGGAGTTCCCCACCTGCGCCATCCGAAAGCAGGACATCACCTACATCGTCGCCCAACCGCGCACGCCAGAGGCGATGCGTCAGGCAGGCAGGGGCTCCATCATGCCGCCTAATCCGCTGACGCTCTGGCTGAAAGAACTCGGCCTTTGGGACAAGTTGGCGAAAGACAAGTTTTTTCCCGCCTGCGTATGGAAATGGAGCCGCCACTATCTCGTCGAGTTTCTGCGCACGCTAATGAGTTGCGACGGCTCCATTTACCCTGTCATTGGCAGGCCGCGCATCGAGTTCACCGTCGCGTCGCCACAACTGGCGGCAGACCTACACCACGCCTTCGTGCGCTATGGGCTGGCCGCGAAATACTACCGCACCTCGCACGGCGCGTGGCGTGTCGAGATCACCGCGCCGGAAGCGATCCAGCGGTATCAAGAGGAGATCGGCTGGCT
>Ga0307374_10007436_pt1 | contig 16686 bp, 15 predicted proteins | sample OX3MG_FD_202532 | JGI IMG/M metagenome (GOLD analysis project Ga0307374, IMG submission 202532) | Soil microbial communities from Risofladan, Vaasa, Finland - OX-3 | ecosystem: Environmental > Terrestrial > Soil > Coastal area > Acid sulfate soil | place: Finland: Risofladan, Vaasa | collected... | reverse complement strand
TGGAACCCGTGAGTCACGGCGTGGTCCTTGAGGTCGGCTACAAAGCCGGCGACGTCGATAGCGGCCATTGGAATCAGGTTAGCGTTCGCGCCCGGTACCGTGGCTACGTGACCAACGCGTATATGGACGTACTTAGAAACTGCGCGCTTGAAATCGATGCCGTCGTGCGCTCCGGAGCCCACGACGGGTTTTCCGGCCAGCGCCCGACCCAGTATCACCTGGACCTCGCGGCCGACGCCGTCGCACTTCGCGTTCTTGGTGGTGCGGGGTTCCGCGTCGTGTCCGAAGAGTCCGGCGTCACGGGTCACGGCGAGCTCACGGTCGTCGTTGATCCCATCGATGGTTCGACGAACTGCGATCACGGCATTCCCTTTTACGCGACGAGTTTCGCCGTGCTGCACAAGGGTGAATTGATCGCGGGACTCGTGCGCAATCAAGCGACCGGCACCACGTACGAGGCGGAACTCGGCGCGGGCGCGACACGCGACGGCGTCGCGATTCACGCGAGTGGCCTCACGGAGTTCTCCAAGGCGGTCGTCGCCTTTTCGGGGCTCCCCAGTCGGCATATGGGATGGAGCCAGTACCGCGCGCTGGGCGCCGCGTCGCTCGAGATCTGTCTCGTCGCCGACGGATCACTGGACCTTTACGCCGTGGCACGCCACTCAACATTGAATCCCTGGGACTATTTGGGCGGCCTTCTGGTGCTTCGTGAAGCGGGCGGGGTAGCGAGCGACTTGGAGGATCGTGCGCTGGTGATCGACGAGTTAGAGACGCGCCGACCGGTGTTCGCAGCCTCGATGCCGCTCGCGACGTATTTCCGCGACGCCGGCGCCATCTAGGATTGTCGGGCCCGGGCGCTTAGCTCAGTTGGTTAGAGCAGCTGATTTACACTCAGCAGGTCGGGGGTTCGAGTCCCTCAGCGCCCACCAAGTGGACAGGATTCCAACCCCCGACAAGGTTGGGGTACTCAAAGAAGTTCTGAGGCCTTCCTGCACCAACCAACACCTTCTCAGAATCACCTCGAAATACGTCATCGATTCCGACATTGTCCATATCGACCTGCTGAGTCTCCGAGTCACAGTCAACGATGGGCAGGGTGCTCTCGCGAGCTGAGGCCTCTTCGAGAAGATTCTTATCTAGAAGCTTGTCGAAGGGTTCTGCTAGCTCCGAAGTGACCGTGTAGTCGTCATCGATTAAGAGCTTGTCGAAGAAGGCCTGATTGAAAGTTCTTCTCAACATAGGCGTCGCATCACGATAACCCTGCTCGCACCTGGCGGAGAGATCCAGAACCTTGAGAAGCTTTGATTTGCTGATCTCAAAGTCTCCACTGATCAGAGTTAAGCGCCGCTCAGCCGTTTCAAGTTCGGTCTGAATTCGCTTCTGTTCTTTCTTCATCAGGTCCAAGGGCACCGCATCGGCATAGTGGGCTTCGAGAAGCTTGGTCCGTTCGGCGTGAAGTCGATGGATTCTCCGATCCTGTACCTTACGTTCGTGATCAATATTCTTTCCGGCACTCTCAAGTCCCGTTAAGACGAAATCGCGTACGTCATTGAGCTGCTGGTCAGTGAGGCGGATGAATTGGTAGTGAAGGGCAACTTGCTCCTCGACAACATCAATTCTTAGGGCCCGCTGGGCACAACTGTCCGGATTTTTTTGCCTTCCGACACACACGAAGTACGCAAATGTGCCGCCATGTCGACCTTTGGAGATGTTGACAATCAGGCGACTGCCGCACCCACCGCAGAAAATACTGCCCTTCAGGTAATGGGGGTGGGCTCGTTGAGATTCACCGGCGAGGTTCTTGCTCTCGAGCATGTCCTGAACTGCGTTCCAGGTTTCGACTGAAACCAGTGGCTCGTGGCGTCCGGCATACGTGACTCCGGCGTAGCGAACAACGCCCGTGTAGTAGGGGTGACGCAGCATTCGGTGGAAGTGTGAAATCTTGAGCGGTTGCGAGGGTGTTTTCGGCCCAGCGACTGAGACGAGGCCGCGTTTGGTGAGCTCTTCCAGGAGCCCTCTCAGTGTCCAGTTTCCTGTGGCATAAGCGTCAAATGCCCAGGCCATCATCGGACCACGAACCGGGTCAATGTCAACCGTACGGATCTCTTGACTGTTCTCCATCTTCCGAACGTTTAGATATCCGATAGGAGCGCGCATCGGCGTGCCCCCATTCTTTGCTTTCTGAAGAGACTTGACCTTGACCTCTTGCGAGAGATTCGATGAGTACCACTCGGCAATTGAAGCCATGATTCCGTGAAGAAGGATTCCTGAAGGAGTATCGTCGACATTTTCACTCACCGAGACCAATCTTGCTCCAGCCTTTTGCAAGGCGAGGTTGATCATTACGTCATCAAGGCGATTTCGAGCGAGTCGATCGAGTTTGTGGACTATCACGAAGCTGACAGGGTTTGACTCAAGGAATTCGAGCATCCGCTGAAGTTCAGGTCGATCAGCTGATCTGGCGGACTCGCCAGCATCTATGAATTCACCGATTATCTGAGCTTCCAGAGAAGCCGCTTTCCGTGTTGCAGCATCTCGTTGAGCGGGAATCGAGAATCCTTCAAGATCATTGCCACGAGCGGCTTGGTCTTTCGTTGAAACTCTCAAGTAGAGAACTGCGGTTAGGGGCGCCGCTGGTGAGTTTGACTCGGCAGTTTGCTTGATTCGCAAACTAGTGATGTCAAACGATGAATCATCTTTTCTCATGTTGCCTCCTTTCTTGTTGATCAGTTGGAGCGAAGCTCCTTCAGTGTGAGTTGCATTTTCCGAAGATCTGACTTGGAGAGGTCGGGGTACTTTGTACTCAGATAGGTGTCCAGATCAGGCAAATCATCAGGCACGATGTAGCCAGCCTTGGCGTAGATCTCTGCGAGATTCATTTTCAGCGCCGTGGCGAACCTGGCCAGCTTGTCGGGGCCGGGTGCCGCAAACTGGCCCAATTCGATCCGTATCACTGTCGAGCTGTTGACGCCCGCAGCGGCCGCCAATTGGTACGTCGAGAAGCCCAGTTCCTTTCGTTTGGCGCGAAGCAAGTTGCCAAGAACCCGAGCTTGATGTTGGTTCATATCTGTTTCTCCCTTGTAAAATACCATTTTACCAGGATAAATGCGTAGACACATCACTTCGTTGCCCATTCCACAACGCCCGTTTCCCTTACCAAGTTGAGTTAAAGACATAGACCCCTTCGCTTCCTTCCGCCGTCATCACGTCACCGGACAGTTCGAGATCTCTCGCCAGACTCTCGATATCGATTGAAACGTAGGGCTGGAGAAATTCCGGCAGCGGTGGTTGGATCATGTCTAGGTAACCGAGATCTTCTAGGAGCGATTCGGCGTAGGCCCCCAGTGATTCGAAGCAACCGAGGTAGCTGCTTTGAAAGTTAGTGACGGCATTCTCGTCGCGCTCACTAGTCAGGTCAACCCAGTGGGCGAAGGCCTCGCCGTGCTCGGTAATTCCGTTGGCCAACATACTGACCGTACGAAAGTCCTCGTACTCGTCAATCCGCAAGGGTCCAAACCCTTCGTAGTCGAAGATGCCCCACTCTTCGGCATTGGGCATCGGGGATGCGTCGAGCATCGACTTCACCGCTTCGTAGAGTTCGTCGGCCGTCTGATCGGCGTTCAGCCATCGACCGAAGAGTCGACCATCGTTGTAGTCGCTCAATGAAGCGACGTAGATCTTGGGCATTACTTCTTGTTCTTGGGCCTCGTGGCCGTCCTGATTCTCTTTTGGTTCCTGTTCCATAGTGGGTACCTCCTTTCGTTTAATTGATGACGAGTCAGGCAGCATTGCGTGACTCAGTCGGTTGAGTAGCTGAGATTCGAGATTCGGCTAATGCCGCGAACTTCGGGTTCAGTTCGACTCCGAGCCAATCTCGCCCGAGGCGAGAGGCGACGATGCCGACCGTTCCTGAACCGATGAACGGGTCTAGTACGACCCCCGGCCTGGTGCCTGCGTCACAACTGCACATCGCCTGCAATGGTCCCCGTTCTGCTCCCTTGGCTACGTGGCGCCACGGAGCGCCACAACGAACACAGACCTTCTCTGGGACACTCGCCAGCATTGGCTGCTCGATCAATGCTTCTGGGAAAGTGGCGAAATGGGCACCTCGGAAGTTGGCCGACGGCAGCGACCACACGTCGCCGGGATTGCGACCTAAGGGATGTCCGAGTAGACCCTTGCGCTTGAGATTGGCGAGTCCGGCGTTACTCCCAGCTAGTGGACCGGCCCACGTTCTGGGCATGGCCGTTGTTGGTGGATAAGTGGCCTGCGTTGGTCGTGGATGAACTGGTTTTGACCTGTGCGGCACACGAATTGCATCGAGGTCAAAGAAGTATTGCTTCGAGCGAGCCAGAAGGTAGAACACTTCCCAGGTGCACGCCAATCGGTCTTCGACGCTGGTCGGCATCACTCGTGTTTTGGCCCAGATGACTTTGTTACGAACTGTCCATCCATCTTCAATGAGGGTCCGAGCCACGCGCTCGGGTCCCAGTAGAAGGCTCTTGGCTGGTGCCCCGTAACGCTGGTGGCGGCTGTACGAATCTCCAAGGTTCAGCCAAACGGTTCCCGTTGGTCGCAACACTCGGAGCAATCCTCGAAACACGACTTGCAGTTCGTCAACCCATTGGTCTACATCGGGTTCGAGTCCGAGCTGTCCGTCGATACCGTAGTCACGCAGCTGGAAGTAGGGCGGCGAGGTAATCACTGCATCGACACTGGCGGATGGCAATGATGCGATGGCGCTGCTGTCGGTTTCGTTGACATCTAGTTTCCGGAGACTGGGTCTCTGGGGAAAGATGGAGACATGGCAAAGCGATACCCCAAGGAGTTCCGTGACGACGTGGTGAAGGTGGCCCGTCTTCACCAAGCTCCGATGATCCAAATAGCAAAGGACTTCGGCATTGCCGACGCGACACTCTATGAGTGGATGAGAAAGGCCGACGTTGAAGATGGTGCTCGTCCGGGCGTGACGTCCTCACAGGCCGAAGAGAATCGCGACCTGCGTCGGCGCAACCGCGTCCTCGAACAAGAGGTTGAGATCCTGCGCCGCGCGACCGCCTACTTCGCCAAGGGCCTCGCCCCAAAATGACCTACCCGCTCGTCCGCGAGTTGGCCAGTGACGGCATCCCCGTCACGGTGACGTGCCGGGTTCTGCAGTTCTCCCCCCAGGGTTACTACCGATGGCTGAAGAGTCCCTGTTCGAAGCGTGACTACGACAACGCCCATCTCACCAACGCGCTGATCGATCTGCACCGTGATGACCCGACGTTCGGCTATCGCTTTATGGCCGATGAACTCGAGCTGCTCGATGAATTCGTGGGTGAGCGACGGGTGTGGCGCCTGTGCTCGGAGATGTCGATCTTCTCGGCCTTCACCAAGAAGGGCAAGGCGGGCAAGAAACCCGGCGCGCCGGTCCACGACGACTTGGTGCAACGCAACTTCGCAGCGTCGCGCATGAACGAGCTCTGGTTCACCGACATCACCGAACACCCCACGAGCGAAGGCAAGCTCTACATGGCCTCGATCGAAGACGCCTTCTCGGGACGCATCGTGGGGTATTCAATCGGACCGCGCATGACGAGGCACTTGGCCTGCGCGGCCCTGCGCAACGCGATCGCCTTACGTGATCACCAGGGAACTATCTGCCACGCCGACCGAGGTTCTCAATTTCGAAGCCGGGACTTCGTCATGATTCTGAAGAACAACGGACTCGTTGGCTCCATGGGACGAGTCGGCGCCGCGGGCGACAACGCACGCATGGAATCGTTTCACTCGCTACTGCAGAACAATGTGCTCGACACGCAGAAGTGGGAAACGCGAGAGGAACTGCGCGTGGCGATCGTCACGTGGATTGAGCGGACCTATCACCGCCGGCGTCGCAAGCGCAGTCTCGGTCGGATGACGCCAGTGGAATTTGAAGCCGTGTTTCAGGTCGTTGACGAAGAGGATGTCGCGGCGTGAGACTATGGAAAGCAACTGTCAACTGATTCGACAGCAGCGCCGAGTCAGTGGTATTGGCACTGGCGGTATCTCGGTCAGCTACAGCCTTGCCTCCAATACTTGTTCCACCTTCAGCACGCCGAAGACATTCGGTACTGGTATTAGCGACCAGATGGGCATGCCGTTCAAGTTGAACTTCACCACCAACGGCTGTGGAACCGCAACCAACATTGGACGCTACGTATGGGTGCGCTACACCATCGATGATTCGCAGACAGCTACGTTTCCGGATATCAACGGCAACCACACCACCATCAACGACTTCACGGTGTATTACCACCCGGCTCCCGAATACCGTTTACGTGGTGGAGCGACCTTCAGCAATGGAAGCTTGCAAACACTCGATGCGCCGCCGTAGATCGATCACGCAGGAACACATTGAGAGCACGTAGGGTACAACTTATTGAGGCTTACCAAAGGTTGGTGTTGCATGAAACGTGGATTGGATAATAGAGCTCAAGACAACAACGGTCGCATTCGCGAGAAGAATGGTGCGAGCAAGGTGAAAAACCTCGCCAAGGATTACCCCATTCTCGGCAAGGAGTTCAAGCCTGAAAAAACACTGACCGCCATCAAACGCGAATACAAGGTCGATAGTCTCGACGAAGTCTTGAAGATTGCCAGGAAGAACAACAAGCAGAAATAGTTCGCGGTTATCTTGTTACTTCGAGTTCCGCGCGTACGAGACTACCGAAGCCAGTTTTGTGGTGCCTCGGAATTGCGTCAGGTTGGATGATGTTTCCAACCGGCATGCCAAAAGTCCACACCCTCCGGATTTTCACAAAGCCACGAAAGCGTGGCGACCCGTTCAATGATCGGTCTCACCATTATCGCCGCCGGGAGTAAATAGGCCTGACGAATCATTTTTCTCATCCCAAGCAGCAGTGAGGACGTCTGGGGTACGAGTTGACAAGCGGCAAGCTGAAGGTCATTCAGTTCGTTGGTCCTCGTCCATGGCCCGATCAGTTGGTGATGGTCCATGAGGACAACGATCATCTCGTCGAACTGTTGAAGCATCGGCGTGCCAAGGTATGGCTCATTCGCAGGATTGAAAATTCCATGAGAATCCTGGGGCGACTTCATTCGTCTTTGACTGTAGTTAACAATCATCGAGATTGATATGTGCCACTCAGGACGGACTGGATGCCACAGAGCAGAGTGACGATGTGACCCAGCAGACTTCCTACGGAGATCGCGAGGAGCCAACACTGGAAGCCGAGTTCTCTAGACGGCCATGACGAATGCCACCACCACGGACAACTTGACTTAGAGCCGCCTTAGATAATCATCACGGCCCGTTACGACGGACTCGAGGCGACTCCGTGCTTCTGACGATGGGGTGGTCCCTCAGAACTGGCAGACGACGTGGAGTGATCATCGATAGGTAGCGGCACCTCGTGTACGGTTGCGATGACGGGAAAATTGAAGTGCGCTCGAACACCTCTGCCTCGTCATCTGCATTGACTAGATGTCACACATGCCTTATAACTTAAGACGGAACATAAGCAAAACTAAAAGGTGCAATGTATTAATGAAGTATCGACATTCAAGTGAGCAGCAGCAACTTTTTGTGATTTGCAGAAGCAGCACCGAAATTGAGGAACGGGGATGCTAGAAGAAGCGGTGGCAACGGCAACGAGCTACCTAGAAGAATCACGACCCTTGCTCAAGTGGGCGGGTGGCAAGACCCAACTCCTCAATGACATTAAGCCCAAGGTCCCTGCAAAGTACGGAAGATACATCGAGCCATTCGTAGGCGGAGGAGCGCTCTTCTTCGCACTCCGTCCGAGGCAGTCAGTCATTGCGGACAGTAATCCTGAACTTATCAATCTCTATCGAGCAGTAGCTGATGACGTCGATGCCATTCTCGGGCACCTTCGCAAATACCGCAACACAGAAGAGGTCTTTTATGAGACCCGAGCGCTCGACTGGACGAAGATGTCGTCGGCTAAGGCCGCCGCTCGTACCATCTTTCTTAACCGCACCTGTTACAACGGTCTCTTTCGCGTCAACCAAAGGGGACAGTTCAATGTGCCGTACGGACGGTACAAGAATCCAAAGTTGGTGGACGAGCCAGCGCTAAGAGCGGCATCCGAACTTTTATCAAATGCCACGATTCTCGTCGGAGACTACAAAGACGTACTCAAGAAGGAAGCCAGAAGCGGCGATTTCGTGTTCCTTGATCCGCCCTACTTGCCGGTTTCAGCTTTCGCAGACTTCAAGCGGTACACGAAGGAGCAGTTCTACGAAGAGGATCACCTGGAACTTGCTGAAGAGATCGAGCGACTCCACGATTTGGGGTGCCACGTAATCCTCACCAATTCCAACCATCCGATTGTTCACGACAAGTTTGGTCGTCATCAGATTGAGATTGTCCAGTCGCGTCGATACATCAACTGCCATGGGACGAAGCGAACTGGCGAAGATGTGATCGTCAACATTCCCCCGAAGCCAGTGCTGAATCTCGGCCTGGTTCCTCCTCCACTTCCTGACCAAGCTCTGAAGTTTCCATCCACTCGATTCATGGGCTCGAAAAGCAAACTCCTAAATCAGATTTGGGGAATCGCCTCACAGTTCGAATACGAGGACGTCATCGATCTCTTTGGTGGCTCAGGAGTGGTTGGCTACATGTTTAAGGCCCAAGGTAAGTCAGTCTTGAGCAATGACTATATGTCGATGTCCACCACATGGGCTAAGGCGATGATCGAAAACAACAGCGTTACCCTTGGGCGAGAGGCTGCGCTGCGACTGGTTGACGAAGATCATGAATCGGACCATTTTGTGGAACTAACTTTCGCTGATCTCTATTTCTCGGACGAAGAGAATCGCCTCATCGATTCAATTCGAGGCGGCATCTCAAAGATTCGTAGTCCACATAAGCGCGCGATTGCGATGTCGGCTTTAATGCGGACTTGCCTGAAAAAACGGCCAAGAGGAATTTTTACCTACGTTGGGCACCGATACGACGATGGACGAAAGGACTTGACCACGTCTTTTCGTCAGCAGTTCATCAATGCAGTTGAGGTGATCGACGAGTCAGTTTTCGATAATGGCCGGATCAACAAGGCCCGGAATGGCGATGCCATGACGATGAAGCCAGTCAGAGACTCGTTAATCTACATCGACCCTCCGTACTTTTCCCCGCTTTCCGATAACGAGTACGTACGCCGGTATCACTTCGTCGAAGGACTAGCTCGTAGCTGGGAAGGCGTTGAAATTCAAGAACACACCGTTACCAAGAAGTTCAAGTCATACCCAACGCCGTTCTCGTCTCGCAAGGGTGCGGCCGAAGCCTTTGACGCGCTATTCAAGAGATTTCGCAACAACATCCTGCTTGTTTCATATTCATCGAATAGTCAGCCGACGATGGACGAAATGACATCGATCATGGCCCGATATAAGAGGCATGTTGACGTAGTGCCGGTTGACTATCGATACTCGTTTGGGAACCAAGGACACAAGGTCGGGGATAACCGCAACAAGGTGCAGGAGTACCTCTTTGTTGGTTACTAGTTGCTCACTCACGTGGTTGCCCTAATGAGGCCATGGCACTTAGGCAACACAACGGTGCGAAGCGCCTTTCGACTTCGTGATGGGTTGGTCGCGCTCTCGACCTCGTCCTTGCTGGGAGATATCAAGGGGCGCGATAAGGAAAGTGAATTCGCGTGGCTTCTCCATGAAGCTGGTGTCGTATCGCTCGATCGAGGCCACTCAGTAGATGTTTCCGACCTTGGTCGCAAGTGGCGATCGGCTATGACGCAACTCGGATTTATCGTTCCGGAACTTCGAAGTTCTGATTCGAAATTAGATCAGACGTGGATTGGGAGACCGTTTACTCTGACAGCCAACGGCCGTCGACTAATCGCATCCGAAACCGTACCGGCGATGCAAGAGTGTTTCTTGCGTTCGCTCACCGCGTATCGGATTCCCTCTGTGTTGGAAACCGGATATCACGTAGAGCAATTTTCTCCGCTCAGACACACTCTCGCCATCATGTTGGAACTTGAACGGCGGGTTGGTGACAGCAGGCTCGATTTCATGGAGATCGCGGTTACGGTCCAGCTGACTAGTCAAGAGGACGACTTAGCAACGGTCTGCAATGGCATCATCGAGTTCAGAAGAGCACGAGAAGCATCTAAATCCAAGAGGCGCTTTGACACCGCTGCATTGGAGGAAGCAAGTCGAGTTAACGGCTTGGCCACAAGTACATATCGCGACTATGCAGATTGCAATATCCGCTATCTCAAGGCGACAGGTGTCGTTCTATCGCGCGGTCGCGGAATCACAGTTGTTCCTGAGAAGCGCCTCCTCATTTCTCAGTTGGTTGAGCAACCTTTTGTTTCATTGAGTCCTCGGGCCTACTTGGAGGAACTGTGCAATGGGGCTGCGTTGCCCACCGATCACAAGGAATCAGCAACGCTTGTCCTCGACGATTTGATCGAGAGGGCGCGAGGTCGAGGACTTGCGTTCGATCTCGCCGGACGACCGACGGCGGATGTCGCCGACATTTCTATACTTCGATACGAGTTGGAGGAGTTGATCGCTGAAGACAAAGAGATGGCCTTCGCCGCGGACCAAGTGAACTTCGTTGATGAAATTTCTGAATACTTGAGACTGATTGCCGAGCGAGGTACTTCAGCGACGCTTCCGAATGGCGACTCGATCTCGGTTCCCAAATCGGAAGCTCCGGCGTACTTCGAGTGGGCGACGTGGAGAGCGTTTCTGGCGATGAACGATCTCGTTAACAAACCTTACGAATCTCGGCGATTCAAAATCGACCAAGACTTTCTTCCGATCGGCACGGCCCCTGGTGGGGGCCCAGACCTGATCTTTGAATTTAATGACTTTGTCCTAGCCGTTGAGGTGACTCTGACGGAGAACTCACGGCAAGAGGCTGCGGAAGGCGAATCAGTCCGTCGACATGTCGCTGACATTGCCTTGGAACATTCAGTTCGGGGTACGGGCAAGGAGATCTACGGTCTGTTTCTGGCGAACAAGATTGATTCCAATACGGCGGAGACGTTTCGAATTGGGGTTTGGTACTTCAGCGATGATTCGAGAACTCAACTTAACATCGTGCCCGTTACGTTGACCGCATTCAGGGAGTTCTTTGATGCCGTCGTCATATCGCAAGTTCACGGGCATGTCGCTCTTCGGCGAACCCTTGCGGGATCGATCGCAAAGCGCGAGGCGATCGGAGGTGCGCCTGAGTGGAAGGCCCAAGTTGATCAATTGATTCGCGAGGCGGTCAGGTAGATGATGAGGCGACGCGGATCCGTGTTCGATGCTTGGAGGTTGCAATGAAGCTTTCGGGAATCCATGTGCAGAACTACCGAGGGCTGAAAGATTCGAAAATTCCTTTGTCTCAATTTGCATGTCTCATTGGCCGAAACAACTCTGGAAAATCTTCGTTTCTTCAGTGCATTTCTCTGCTCGTTTCTGGAACCAAATTAAAGGCGAGCGATTATTACGATCCAAAGTTGCAGATTCGAATCGAATTGATCTTGTCCGAGGTAGGGGAAGCCGATCTTGCGAGAGTTCAAGTGGATGAACATCGCGATCGCTTTGCCGAACTCATCACTGACGGTCAACTTCGGTTAGTGAGGACTTACGAACCCGAGGCTGGAAAGGCATCACTTCTTGTTGTTAGGCAGGTCCCTAAAGATTCTCGGCTAAGTCTGGCAGAGGTCCAGGCACTTATGAAAGGCAAGAAAGGAGAGGTTCTTAGAACTTCCGTTGTAGATGTGATTCCCGAACTGGACGCCAAGCTTATGGCAAAGCCAACTCAAGGTGATGTTCTGGCTGAACTAAAGTCACTGATTGCCTCGCTCGACCCCGCTCAATTGACAGAGTCTGACGAGCCGCTCCCGACAGGTCTTGACAAATCAATCTTGCCCCTAATTCCGGAAGTTGTCTACATCCCAGCAGTGAAGGATGTTGCGGATGAAATAAAGACGACTGAGTCGGCAACCTTCGGGAAACTCTTGCACATCTTATTCGATCAGATTGAAGATCAGTTTCAAGACTTGGAAAAACAGTTTGCAGAATTGCAGGGAAAACTAAGCAGGGTGATGATCGATGACACGATCACGGACAATCGTTTGCATCAAGTTCGAGAAATCGAGGAGACAATTCAGAGATTCGTTCAGCACAATTTTCCTGACGTCCGATTGAAACTAGAGATTCCTGCTCCCGAACTCCGAACAATTTTGAGCGGTGCTGAACTAAATGTCGACGATGGATACGAAGGACCCATCTCATCAAAAGGAGATGGGCTGAAGCGAGCAGTGGCCTTTGCTGTCCTACAAGCTTATGCAGAACTTAGGGAGCGCTCGGCGAATAATGGTAATTCGGAAGTAAGTAGGCGGCATCCTTACGTGCTCTTATTCGAGGAGCCTGAACTCTATCTTCATCCGTCCGCGCAGACGCAACTCTTTGAAGCCCTAGAAACCTTCTCGTTGGAACAAACAGTGATCGTTACAACCCACAATCCATCTTTCTTCAACGCGAGCAGTACTAAGACCTTCGTTAAGCTGGCAAAGCGGACCGATGATGACGGCCGGGCGCCCTATAGCGACACGTACGCAATCGATCTAACAGATCTCTCAGCTCGGGACCAACTGCAACTGATTGGTTACGAGAACAACAATGCGGCGCTATTTTCAGATCGAGTTGTTCTCGTTGAAGGTGACAGCGATTTCATCGTACTTCCACATATTGCGAGGATTCTATTGTCACCGGAAAACTTGTCAGATGCAGGGATTTCCTTCGTACGAATTAGTGGGAAGGGAAGCTTCAGGAGGTACCGTCAGTTCTTTGAACGATTCGGAATTCCGGTTTCCATCGTCACTGACCTAGATGTAATCACAAATCAGTTCGAGAAGCTTGTGCCTTCCGAGGAGGCTCGCAGAATACGTACTGAATTGCTCGTCGAGCTTGACGCAGTACCCGATGAGCTCGATAAAGAAGTCTCATCGACAAATCTTAAGGACATTCGAAAGGGCGGAGAAACCCGTTCACTATGGCAAGCGAGTCGAGTTGCGCATGAACAGTGGACTAGTGACGCAAGCGAGGGGAACTGGCAACAACTTGAGAACGCGATGAGTCACCTACTTGAGAGGCTTGAGGCTCCCAAGCATTACTTGCGCCTGGTACATACTGACAGCGCCGAGATCGCGAAACTCAAATCCGAACTCATCAGGGAACTTCGTAGCCAGAACGTATATGTCCTATCGGCCGGATGCTTGGAAGATTACTTTCCTGAGTACCTCAGCTCCAGCGAGAAGGTTGATGGTGCTCTCTCGCTTTGCACTGTGTGCAATAGCCTCGAGGCAATCATGGGCACAACTTCACATCTTGACGAATTCAAATTGATCTTTGAATCTCTCATAAAGTGATGGTGGGAGATTCGATCTATGACAACTCACAATCGGTTGATACTCGTCCTTGCAGGTCTTTCAGCACTCGGAGAATTGTTTGGGACCTTTACTGTATGGAGATCCTTTCGACGAACCGCGAAGACAGCCAAAGAAATACGTCTGGATATTGAGCGCGAAAGTGGGGTTACCGGAACCAAGGAAGAACTCATCCCAACTTATGCCGATTTGCAATCCACTCCACTTGAAGTTGCCGCTATAAAGCGGGATTATGCAGAAAGAATTGGATCGATCGCCTCAAGATTGGGGCCAGATCCTTGGACCACAGCGGGCTTGGCTGGCTTCGTCCTCGGCGCACTGTTCGGATTTCTCACCGTCGCCATTGCGGTCAATTACTAACTGCGCAAATTCCGCATATAGATCCAGTAATTTCCGGCAGCCTCTTGAAAGCCGAGATGACAGCCGGAGTCGAACAGACTCGGGTCTCCGCCGCATAGGCGCAATATGATATTCGGGACGTTTCGGACGAATCTAGAACACGTGCGGATTCCGAAGGTTTTCGTACACCCGTTCCGATTGAATCCGTACACCGATTCCGAAGTTTTCGTACACCCCGAAGGTGGCTGACGCCGACGCTGACGTGAGGTGAGGGCACCGACCACACTTCTTTGATCTGTCCAAAGATCGAAGGAGTTGCCGGTGCCCCGTCCCCATACAACCATGCGAAAGATCCGTGACGTTCTTCGACTGCGTCTCAACGACCGGTTGAGCCTTCGCCAGGTGGCGTTGTCGCTCGCGATTCCCCACACGACCGTGGCCGACTACGTGCGTCGCGCGCGCGACGCCGGCCTCACCTCGTGGCCGCTACCCGCCGAACTGAGCGACGACGACGCGCTCGAGGCGCGACTCTTTGGCGCGCCGCTCAGTGTTCCGAGGCGTCGCCCCGAACCCGACTTCGAGGTAATGAAGAGAGAACTCGCCCGAAAGGGCATGACGCTCATGTTGCTCTGGGTCGAATACCGCGAAGAACATCACGACGGTTACGAATACAGCCAGTTCTGTCTGCTCTATCGGAAGTGGCGCAAACATCTCGACGTCACCATGCGCCAGGACCACAAGGCGGCAGAGAAGATGTTCGTCGACTTTCCCGGACTCACCATCCCCATCTACGACGAGCGTGATCTCACGGTGAGCTTTGACGCCGAGCTCTTCGTCGCGGCGCTCGGCGCGTCGAGCTACCTCTACGCCGAGGCGCTGCGCAGCCAAGAACTCGTGCACTGGTGTCACGCCCACGAGAACGCCTTCGAGTTCTACGAGGGTTGCCCCGAAATTCTCGTGAGTGACAACTTGCGTTCGGGGGTCACCAAAGCGCACCGCTACGAGGCGGACGTGAACGCCACCTACCACGAGATGGCGAGCCACTACGGCGTGGTGGTTATCCCGACGCGCCCCTACAAGCCCCGCGACAAGGCCAAGGTCGAAGCGGCGGTGCTGGTGGCTGAACGTTGGATCATCATGCGCCTGCGCAAAGAGCGCTTCACGAACCTCGCGGCGCTGAATGAACGCATTACTGAGTTGGTCGAGGTGATTAACCACCGACCCTTCAAGAAGATGGAGGGTTCGCGCGCGAGCGTGTTCGCTGAGATCGACCAACCCGCGCTGCGCCCCCTCCCCACGACGCGTTACGACTTCGCCACCTGGACCAGGGCCAAGGTGAGTCTCGATTACCACCTCCAAATTGATCGCAATTTCTACAGCGTCCCCTACACCCTCGTGGGCCAGGTGCTCGACGTGCGCACGAGTGCGAACGTGGTGGAGGTCTTCGCCAAGAACCGTCGCGTCGCCAGTCATAAACGCAGTTACGCCAAGCGAAGTGCCGTGACCGAGGCTGCCCACATGCCCAGTTCGCACCGCCGTCACGCCCAGTGGACGCCGAGTCGCATCGTTGCCTGGGCACAAAAGACCGGGCCGTCGACGGCGGCGTTCATTGCGGCGCTGATGGCGAGTCGACCCCACCCCGAGCAGGGCTTCCGCTCGGCCCTCGGCGTGCTGCGCCTCGAGAAGCGTTACGGCACTGAGCGCTTGGAACTCGCGTGTGCGCGCGCACTGGCGATCCACTCGCTCTCTTATAAGTCCGTCGCCTCAATCCTTCAACACGGGCTCGAGCAACGCCCGCTTCGCCCCGAGCCCTCGCGCGCGAACCCGACGCACGCCAACGTCCGCGGACCGAACTACTACCAATGAAAGAGGAAACATGTTGAATCACACCACGATCGAGGGCCTCAAGTCCCTACGACTACCGGCCATGGCGAGTGGACTACTCACCCAGCGAGAACAGCCCGACTACTCGGCGCTCAGCTTCGAGGAGCGACTCGGACTCCTCGTTGACGCCGAGTTGCTCCAACGCGAGAACCGCCGACTGGAGCGCGTCTTCAAGGCGGCCAAACTCGCGGCCGGCGCGTCGCCTCAGGATGTGGATTTCTCCAGCGCGCGCGGTCTCGACAAGGCAACGTTCGTCTCGCTCACCAACTCCGATTGGGTGACCCACCACCACAACGTCATCATCCTCGGTCCCACCGGAGTGGGCAAGACCTACCTCGCCTGCGCCCTCGCGCACAGCGCGATTCAAGGCGGCCACACTGCGCTCTACGTGCGCACCCCGAGACTATTGAACGACCTCGCCGTTGCGCGAGGCGACGGACGAATCGCGCGAATGATGAGTGCGCTCGCGCGTTTTGACATCTTGATTCTCGATGACTTCTTGTTGCGCCCCTTCACCAACGATCAGACGGGCGACTTACTCGAGGTCGTGGAAGATCGCGCGGCCAGGTCGACCATCGTGACGTCACAGTTGCCGGTGAATCTTTGGCACGAGGGACTCGGTGACGAGACCGTCGCCGACGCGACGCTCGATCGACTTTTGGAGAGGTCGCACCGCTTTGAGCTCGTCGGCGACTCGCGTCGCCAGCGCGCTACGTCATCGACGACGCGCAGCGCCGCACGATCAAAGTGATACCGATTTCTCGAGGCACCAATGTTCCATCACCCTGCTCTACGATGAACGCGAAGGAGGTGAGCTAAGAGGATTCCACCTCGCCACAGCGTCGGCCGCTTCGCGGCCATCGATCACTCTGAGCTGCGTACGAAAACTCCGGATTGAGTGTTCGAAAACGTCGGAATACACACCCAGCGCTCGTCGGGTCGCGTCGCGCTGAAGTCACGCTCGAGCAGGTCGGGGGCGTAGGCGGTGTCGGGCCGACCGCGGCGCCACTTCTTTCGACCGTGCACGCCCACGAGTCCGTGTTCGACC
>Ga0307374_10007433_pt1 | contig 16687 bp, 11 predicted proteins | sample OX3MG_FD_202532 | JGI IMG/M metagenome (GOLD analysis project Ga0307374, IMG submission 202532) | Soil microbial communities from Risofladan, Vaasa, Finland - OX-3 | ecosystem: Environmental > Terrestrial > Soil > Coastal area > Acid sulfate soil | place: Finland: Risofladan, Vaasa | collected... | reverse complement strand
CCTCCAACCCCGCGATCGCTTCGGCGAAACGACCTTCCCTCAGCGCCTGCGCGCCCACGGCGATCGAGTCATTCTGGGTGCTCGATACCGCGCCGGGCTCGGCCACGCTTGCGAGCTCGACCCCGCAGTCGCGTGACTCCGCTCCGACAAGTTTGCGCAGCCAGCCAAGCATGGACATCAGCCGCTTCCAACGCGGCCTTCGTGCACCGCGCGCGCGAGATCCGCGGCGACCCCGCCCAACACGCCGGACCAGTCGAGCGCGACCGCCTGCCGATACAGCCGGGTGCTCGGATACCACGGCATCGCATCGCCGCGCTGCAGGTAGCGCCACTCCGGTGCACTCGGTACGAGCACCCATACCGGCCGCCCGAGAGCGCCGCTCAGATGCACGATCGCCGTGCATACCGAGATCACCAGATCAAGGGCGCAGACCAATGCAGCCGTCTCGTCGTAGTCTTCGATCGCCTGCGCCCACTCGTGAACCACGGCCGATGCAGGAAGCCCCGGCCGCGCGAGGTCTTCGCGCGCATCGCCGTACTGCAGGCTGACGAAATGGCAGCCGACGGTCGAGAACACCGGCGCCCATTCGGAGAGCGACACCGAACGCAAGCGCTGCCGTGTGCGCCGGTCACCGCCGCGCCACGAAATGCCCACCTTGAGGCCCGCTCCGAGTCCGTCGAGCCTGGCGCGCCAGCGCGACACGGACTCGGGCGAGGCACGCAGGTACCCGCCGTGCTGCGGGAAACGGCCCCAGGTGCGGCCCAGCAGCTGCGGGAGCGAGCCGATCGCCGCCTCGACGTCGGCCGCCTCGCCAGGCGCGGCACCTTCGCCGTGCGGCCCGACGGCGATGACCTGTGTCCGCGGGAACGAGCGTGCAAACAGCCGCTGCAGCTTCGGCGAGCACTCGAGCACGCTTCCGGCCGCCGCGCCCGCCACCTCCGGTACGCAACTCGCGAACATGATCTCGTCGCCCAGACCTTGCTCGCCCCATATGAGGATCCGCTTGCCCGCCAGGCTGCGACCGTCCCACAACGGCAGGCGCTGCGGTCGCGCCACAGCCTGAGCGCACGACCAGCGCGCCGCGTAGTCGCGCCAGCCGCGCTCGAAATCCCCTGCAAGCAGACGCACCACCGCCAAGCTCCAGCGCACCTCTGCATCGTCCGGCGCTACCTGCAGCATCGCTTCCAGCAGCGCGGATGCCTCCTCCAGGCGGCCCTGATCCTTGAGCATCAGGGCCAGATTGAAGCGCGCCGCCTGGAACGCCGGATCGAGCTCGAGCGCCCCGCGGCACGCCTGTTCGGCCTCCGCGAAGTGCCCCAGTTCGCGGTGTGCGAGGGCCAAATCGCTCAGCGTCTGTGCATGAGCACCGCCGTGCGCCAGCGCCTGTTCGAGCGCAGCGGCTGCCGGCCCGTATTGCGCCGCGTGCAGGCGCGCCGCCCCCAGCGCTCGCAGCGCACCGGGCCAGCCGGGGCGATGATGCAGGGCCAGCTCGAGGTGGTCGAGCGCCGCCGGCAGCCCGTCGCGCGCGAGCTCGGCCATGCCAAGCTGCAGGCAGACTTCCGCGGCATCATGGCCCGCGTCCAGGGCGCGCTCGAGCGCGGCGAGCGCCGCGTCGATCTCGCCCCGGCGCAATGCCTCGACGCCAAGCTCGTAGTCGTCGCGCCCTGCCGTGATCGGCATGCCGCGCGCCGCGTCCGCAGATGCGCGCACCGGATCGCGCCGGCTGATGCGGCGCAGCCTAGCCAGCAGGCCGCGCATCCAGCGCCGTGCGTACGCGCGCCACGACCTGGCGCCAGTCTTCGGCGGCTCCTTGCCGGAACAATCGCACCGACGGATGCCAAGGCATACCCTCCCCGCTCAGGCCAAATCGCCACTCGGGCGCACGCGGAGTCAGCACCCAGATCGGGCACCCCAGGGCTCCGGCCAGGTGGACCACGGTGGTGCATACGCTTACCGTGAGATCGAGCGCGATAAGCAGCGCGGCGGTCTCCTCGTAGTCCTCGATCGCCTCCGGCCAGTGCGTCAGGCGTACGCCGGTTGCCCGCACAAATGACTCGACCTCGTCCGGGCGCGCGTCATACTGCAGGCTGACCCAATGCACGTCCGCCGCTTCCAGCAATGGCCGCAGCAGCTCGAGGCTCACTGAGCGGCGCTCGCGCCCCGTTCCCTTGCTGCCTCCCTGCCACGATAGACCGATTACCCTGCGCGCCCCCAGGCCAGCCAGCCGCGCGCGCCACCGCTGAACGCGCAGCGGGTCGGCAACGAGATAATGCTCGCGGGCGGGGAACGCCTCGCGGGTGTGCCGCAGATAGAGCGGCAGGCTGGCGACCGGAACCTGACAGTCCACGGGGCCGAGCGCCGCAAGCCAGGCGGGATCGTCGAACGGCGTCCCGGCGTGTATCAGCGCGCCGGGAAACGAGCGCCGATACAACCCCGCGAGCTTCGGATGACATTCGACAATGCAGCGTGCCGGCTGCGTGAGGATGTCCGGCAGACAGGACGCGAACATGATCTCGTCGCCGAGTCCCTGCTCGGCGTGCACCAGAACGGCTTTGCCTGCCAGATCGCCACCCGCCCAGCGCGGCAAGCCGAAATCGCGCTGCGGCCGGTCTTCGCTGCGCAGGCGGATCTCGTAGTCGCCCCAGGCTTCGGCGTAACGCCCCAGTGCAAGCAGAGCGAGCGTACGGTGCCAGCGCCAGACCCCATTGCCGGGATCGCGGGAAAGTGCGGCATCGAGCTCCTGCAACGCCTCGTCGGCGCGGCCAAGCTCGCTCAGCGCCATGCCGCGCCCACCATGCACCTCCGGGTCGTCGAGGCCGAGGCGGTGCGCGAGGTCGAACTGCTCCAGCGCGCGCTGCGCGTCCTGCATGACGCGCAGCACAACGGCTGCGTGAGCCGCATAGGCGGCCGCGCAGTCGGGTGCACGCCGCAGCGCGCGTTCCAGATGCTCCAGATCTTCGGTAGTCAGCGCGAGGCTCGCGAACCCCTTGAGCGCCTGCTCGCACTCCGGGTCGTGCTCGAGCGCTTCGGAAAATGCCGCCAGCGCTGCGGCAGGCTCGCGTCGGACCCGCAAAAGGTGTCCCAGGTTCGCGAGCATGCCGGGATGCCCGCGGTGGCGTGCCAGGGCCGCGCGATAGTGTCGCTCGGCTTCCTCAAGCCGGCCCGAGAGCGCCGCCACGTTGCCCAAGTCCGCGTCCAGATCCCCGAGCGACGGGTCGAGCCCACGCGCGGCCTCGAGCGCACTCCGCGCATCGTCGAGCCGGCCAGCGCGACCCAACGTCCGTCCGATCCGCCAATAGGCCTCGGAGTCCCGCGCCCCGGCCGCACGCATGCGCTCGAGCAGGGCGACCGCCGCCTGCGCATCGCCCGCCTCGTCTACGGCCACCGCCTGCTCGACAAACTGCGCTCGCCCAGGCGGTTGCGAAGCGATTCGGATCGAGCGCTTCGCCTGGCTCCAGATCCTGTCCAACACGCTCATCGGCTACAAGCCATCCGCCCCAGAAGTCCTCCACGGGCAACATCCGCGCGGGTCCGCTGCGCAGAGCGCGACCCCTGGTCCGGCCGTGCCCAGCGCAACCGTTCCGTCCGTAGCTGCCCGGTGCCGGCACGCATTGCTATGATACCGTGCGTAGTTGCTGCACTTGGGGCGCGGGACCAAAGCCACGCGTCAAGGCGTGGCACAATAGCGCCGGGTGCACGGTGCTGCACAGGAGATCTTGATGGGACTGTTTGGCGGCCCCTCCAGCAAGGAGATCGACGCGTTCGCGAAGGATCTGGCGCAGACGATTGCCAAGCGCTATCCGCCTTCGCTCGACGCGACCCCGGAGAAGCGCATCTCGGCCAACCGCATCACCAAGGTCCTGGAGGATGCGCTCAATCGGGCCGCCGATTTCAACCGCACCCACCGGCTCGGCGTTTACAAGAGGGCCCGGCTCGGCAACACCTTCCGCTGGGAGCTCAAGGAGCTCGGCTACAGCGAGAAGTTCATCGAGATCGCGACCGAGGGCCTGATCGTGTACGTCTCGGGCGCACAGAAGCAGACCTCGGACTCGCCGTCGAAGTAGCCCGCCGCGGCGCGGCAGCGGGCGCCCGCTCGCCAGCGCCGAACCGCGATCGGGTGCGCACGCCGTCAAGGCGTATAGCCAGGGATCGCGGACTCGTCAACGTCGTCGATTTGCTCGCGGTCTAGAAACATCTCCGCGTAGCGCCGATAGACCTTCTTGCGCACGAAGACATCAAACAGATCCGGGTCGACATGACCGTTTAGCCTGAAGCGGCCGAGGATCGCGAGCGAGTCCGACAGCGTCTTGCCGCGCTTGTAGGGCCGGTCCTTGGCGGTGAGCGCTTCGAAGATGTCCGCGATCCCCATGATGCGCGCCTGCACCGACATCTGCTCACGCGTCAGACCCCGGGGATAGCCCTTGCCGTCCATGCGCTCGTGATGGCCACCGGCATATTCCGGAACGTTGCGCAGGTGCTTCGGCCACGGTAACGACTCGAGCATCCGGATCGTCGCCACTATGTGCTGGTTGATGATCTGACGCTCGGCGGCCGTGAGCGTGCCATTCCGGATCGTGAGGTTCGTCAGTTCGTCTTCAGTGAGGAAGTTCGCCTCGTGGCCGGCCATGTCGGTCCAGCGATAACGCGCAATCGAGCGCACCCGTTCCACGTCGCCGTCGCGCATCGCTTCGCTGCCGATATTGCACGCGCGCAGGAAGGCACGGTCCTCTTCGAGGCGGCGGATGCGCTCCCGGTGGGCGGCATCCGCGGCATCGAAGTCCTGCGGCGCGGCACGCCGCTCGGTCAGCTCGGTCCGGGTACGCAACAGCTCGATGTCGGCATCGCGTTTCAGGACTTCGAAGCGGGTGTCGATGAGGTGGATGCGGTCATAGATGGTCTGTAGCTTGGTCGCCTTGTCGACAACGTGAACGGGCGTAGTGACCTTGCCGCAATCGTGCAGCAGGCCGGCGATCTTCAGCTCGTAACGGTCCTTGTCGGTCATCGCGAACTCGCGCAACGGGCCCTCCGTGGTCTCGCCAGTCGCCTCCGCGAGCATCATGGTGAGCACCGGTACACGCTGGCAGTGGCCGCCCGTGTAGGGGGATTTCTCGTCGATCGCCAGGTTGATCAGATTGATGAAGGACTCGAACAACTCCTCCAGCTGAATGATGAGCGCACGGTTGGAGATCGCGATCGCGGCCTGCGAGGCGAGCGACTCCGCCAGCCGCTGGTCGGACGGCGAGAACGGCACGATCTCGCCGGTCGCGGGGTGGGTCGCGTTGATCAACTGCAACACGCCGATAATCTCGTTCTCGTGGTTCTTCATCGGAACCGTCAGAAACGACTTCGAGCGATATCCGGTCTTCGCATCAAACGCGCGGGTACCAGAAAAATCGAAGCCCTCGGCCATGTAGGCGTCGGGGATGTTGACCGTCTTGCCGGTGAGTGCGGCGTACGCCGCGACCATGCCGTGATTCGCCTGGCCGTCCTTGTACAGCTGGATGGGATAGAACGGCGCGGGGGTACCGGTGGTGCCACCCAGATAGTACTTGAGCGAGGTGGTGCGCATGATCTCGAAGCGCAGCGTGCGCTCCTCGGTGATCCGGTACAACGTGCCGCCATCCGCGCGAGTGAGCGATTTGGCCGCCGAAAGGATGGTCTCAAGCAGCCGATTGATATCGCGCTCCGCGGACAGCGACGCGCCGATGGCGTTCAGCTGCTCGAGCCGCTGGACGAGGTCATCCGCGGCGGAGGGGACCTCGTCCGCAGAACTCAGACCGTGCGCCGTGTCGATGCTACGGCTCATCGTGCGTCAGCGCTCCGCATCATTTGATGCAGGCAGAGCGTACTTCCTTGATGTGGGTGATCCCCATCAGAATCTTCTCGATGCCGTCCTGCTTCAAGGTGTGCATCCCCTCCTCGAGGCAGATAGCGAGCATTTCGGCGACTCGCGCGTGCTCTTGGATCGACTTCTTCATGCGATCGCTGGCCACCAGCAGCTCGTGCAGGCCGAGGCGACCCTTGAAACCCGTGCCGCTGCAAGCGTCGCACCCGACGGACTTGTACAACGTGAGCTGTCCCTTGTCGTTGGCGTAGTTCTTGATCCATTCCCGGTAGACGTTTTCCATCGCCGCCTTGGGGTCCTTCTTGAATGCCTCGGTGTTCATCTGCTCTTCGCAATACTCGTTGAGCAGCGACTTGAGCTCTGCCGGATCGGGCGTGTAGGGCTGCTTGCACTTCACGCACAGGCGCTTGACCAGGCGCTGCGCGAGCACCCCGAGCAGCGCGTCGGCGAAGTTGAATGGGTCCATACCCATGTCGAGCAGGCGGATGATCGATTCGGGGGCCGAGTTGGTATGCAGCGTCGCGAACACCAAATGGCCGGTGAGCGAGGCTTCGATACCCGTCGCGGTCGTCTCCTTGTCCCGCATCTCGCCAACCATGATGATGTCCGGGTCGGCGCGCAGGAACGCCTTCATCACGGTGGCGAAATCGAGGCCGGCTTTCCTGTTGACCTGCACCTGGCGCAGCCCCTTCTGCGTGATCTCGACCGGGTCCTCGGCAGTCCAGATCTTGGTGTCCGGCGTGTTCAAGTAGCCGAGCACCGAGTGCAGCGTGGTGGTCTTCCCGGAACCGGTCGGACCGCAGACGAAGAACAGTCCGTAGGGCTTCTCGACCGTCTTTTTCAGGGTGTCGAGGTTCTTCGCAGTCAACCCGAGCTTGTCCAGCGGGATCGGCTCGCCAGCGGCAAGGATACGCATCACGATGTCCTCGACACCGCCCTGCGTCGGGATTGTCGCTACCCGCAGCTCAATATCAAGCGGGCCGAACTTTTTGAATTTGATCTTGCCGTCCTGCGGCTTGCGCTTTTCCGAGATGTCCAGGTCGCACATGATCTTGATGCGTGCCGCGATCGCATTGCGATAGCTCGCGGGGACCTCGATGTAATTCTGCAGCGAGCCGTCCTTGCGAAACCGGATCTCTGTTTTCGCCTTGCCGGGGTATGGCTCGACGTGGATGTCCGATGCGCCCTGGTGGTAGGCATCGATGATGACCTTGTTGACCAGCTTCACCAGCTCGTTGTCCGCGGCGGCGGACACGTCGTCGGAGGAGCCGTCGCTCTCGACACCCTCGTCCTCCAGGCCGGAGAGCAGGTCGCCGATGTCGCCGCTGTCGACCATCTCCTGGCCGTAGAACTGCTTGACAGTCTCCTTGAACTCCTTCTGCGTCGTGACGCGGTAGTTGATACGCGCGCGCGGAAACACGTTCGCGGCAATACGCGAGCTACGGATGCGCTCGGGATCAAGGCACAGCACCACCAGGCCTTCCTTGGTGTCGTCCACCGGCAGCCACTGGTTGGCGTCCACATATTCGCGCTTGAGGTTCTTGAGCAGGTCCATCGGCTTGACGCGATCGGGCTTGAACGGCTCGTACGAGATGCCGAAGAACTTGGACAGCGCCTGGCCGATCGCCGGAAGCTTCACCTGGAACTCGTCGGTAAGCACCGTCTCGATGTCGATTGCCTTCTTGCGCGCCTGGCGCGACGCCAGGTCGAACTCGCCCGCGGACAGTACCGCATCGGAGATGAGGTAGTCGTATTTGCTCTTGACGATCTGCGGCTTCTGGCGCTGCCTGAACGCAATGGCAAGGGTCTGCGCCAGCTCGGCGACCCCCTCCTCGGCGAGAGAGCCGAACGGCACCCCTGCCTTGTTGTTGATAATCTGGATGACGCCGATCAGCTCCGCGCTCTGCTGCTCGAGGATGGGCGCTACCAGCATCTGCTTGGTGCGATACCCCGTGCGCTTGTCGACCTCCTGCAGGAAGCGCAGATTCGGGTTGATCATCTTGAGTTCGGAGTCGTCGTAGACGTCCTTGATGCTGACGGTTTTCTTGGCTAGCGCCACGTAACCTGCGATCGAATGCTCCGCGATGGGCAGCTTCAGATCCTTGAATGAGTTCAGCCCGGTCTTGATTTTGGAGACGATCGACTGCTTGTCTTCGCCTGCCGCATAGATCGTGAGACGGTCGGCGTTGAACAGCGCGCAGATATCCGCGCTCACCTCGAGCATGATCTCGTCCACGTTGTTGGTGGCGTGGATCTTGTTGGTGACGGCCTGGAGCTCCTTCTGGAACGCGAGGCGCGCGTTGACGTCCGTTTGCGGCGCGGTCTGCTGGCTGCTGAGTACGGCGCTCATTGCGAACCTCCGATACCGGCTGCGCGATGTCCCGGGACCCCTGCGGCGGCAATGCCGCGCGCCGGGCCCTCCCCCCTGACACCCCCTCTGGGACAATAGCCATCGTAGCCGTTGGGCCGCAAACATTCAACCGCGACCCTTCTGATTTTTAACGAGCTTTTGCGATTTTCAGGCACCGGCTATGCCCCTTGCCCGGCCACCCGCAGGTCCCCTTGAGCAGGGCGACCTTGAAGCCGCGCTGCGCGAACAGGAACGCGGCTGCGGCGCTGCGCCGGCCGCACTGACAATAAATCACATATTCCCTGCCCGTATCCGGCAGCGCAAACATGTTGCGCACCTCGCCCCGCGGCACATCGACCGCCCCTGCAAGCTTGTCGTCCTGTATTTTCGAGGGGTAGCGCATATCCAGCCATACGGCGCCGCGCGATTCCGGCCAGCTCCCGCAGGCGCCGGGGCGACAGGAATGCGAGCGGGGCAAGCCTGGCCAGCTGCTCCGGCGTGGGGTGCTGCGTGCGATCGGCAGTGGCCTGCATGATCCGAAGCTCAGAGCTCGAAGAGTTGGCCATTCTGCAGCATACGCGGGCGCAGGGTTCCGGCGCACTCTTCGATTTCCTGCATCGTGAGCTCGATCTCCCCCGGCTTGAGGTGAGTGATGTAGATCTCGGCATGACCCTCGAATTTCGCCAACTCCGTCGTCAGGGTCGTCGGCCACAGGTGCTTGGAGTCCTCCGCGAACTGCCGTTCCTTGTTCGAGAATGCAGTCTCGATGATCACGTACCTGAGATTGCGGATGCGGTTCACCAGCTTCCACAGCGCGTCGTTCGACCCGGTGTCGCCGGTGAACACCATGCTAGCGTGGCCGCTGGCCAAATCGAATCCGACCGCGGGAACGGTGTGCTCCGCCGGCAGCGGCCTCGGCCTGCGCCCGGCAAGCGACATGGTCTTCCCCACCTCGATCTCCTGGTAGCGCAGGTACGGCGCGTCGAGAGTCGGAATTTCGCTGAAGTCCGGCCAGATGGCCCAGGTGAACAGGTGGTTCCCGAGAATCTCGATCGTGGCGCGGGTGGTGTAGACCGTGATCGCCTTGGTGCGCATGCCGCCCACGGTATCCACCAAGAACGGGAGCGACGAAACGTGGTCAAGATGCGAGTGGCTGACGAGCACGTAATCGATCAATGAGAGTTTGGCAAGAGACAGGTCTTCGACCCCAGTGCCCGCATCGATCAGCACGTCGCCATCGACGAGGAACGACGTGGTGCGCAGATAACGACCGCCGATGCCTGCCGAGCAGCCGAGCACACAGAGTTTCATTCCCGTAGCCTATTTGGTCTCAATTCGGGTCACACCATCCCAGTCGGATCCCGGCGGCTCCTTGCGGAGCAGCGCGATCCTTTCCGCATAAAGCGCATACAGTGCGAAGCTGGGCGCCATGCGCTGCAGATTGAGCAGCGCCACCTCGGCCTGGTCCCAGTCCCGCGCACGATAGTATTTAAGGCAATGCTGCCAGAGCCGCAGCTCGTCGCGCAGCTTCTGGTCCACTTCCGCCTCCATGCAGACCGGTTCGTAAATCGCCACCGCCTCGTCCTTGCCCTTGACCCGCACGCGGTCGACCTCGCGGAATACCACGTCGCTCACCATCTTGCGCGTTTGCTCGCCCACCAGGATTCCGACGTGGTACTGCTTCGTGACGCCTTCCAGCCGCGAGCCGAGATTGACCGGGTCGCCCATGACCGTGTAGGCCTTGCGCAGCTTCGATCCCATGTCCCCTACGCGCATCAGCCCCGTATTCACGCCGATCCCGATCCTGAACTCGGGCCAGCCCTTCTTTCGGAACTCTTCGTTCAGTGCGGCGGCGCGCCGCTGCATCTGCAGCGCCGTGACCACGCCGTTGCGCGCATGCTGAGGGTCCTCGACCGGCGCGCCCCAGAATGCCATGATCGCGTCGCCGATGTACTTGTCCAGCGTACCCCGGTTCGACCGGATCACCAAGGACATAGCCGTCAGATAATCATTGATGTACGCCGACAGATCCTTGGCGAGCAGGCTTTCCGAGATGCTCGTAAAACCGCGTACGTCCGAGAACAGCACGGTCAGCACCTCCTCCCTGCCCTCCATGCTGTACTTCTCGGGGTCCTGCGCCATCTTGTCAACCAGCTCCGGCGGTACGTACTGTCCGAACAGCTCGGCGAATTGGCGCTTCGAGCGTGTCTCCACGAAGTAGCCGTAAGCCATGTTCACGGTATACAGCGCGACCGTCATGAGCAGCGAAGTTGCGAGCGGCAAGACCGTATTCGCCTTCACCCAGAGCGTCACGTCAAAGGCCACGATCAGGATCAAGCCGAGCGCGCTGAGCGCGGTCGCCCGCAGCGGCGAGAGCAAGGGAATCAGCATCGACAGGGTAAGGCCGCCGATCAGCAGCAGCACCACCTCGGCGCCGAGCATGTAGGCCGGCTTCTGCTTGATGTCGTGGTCGAGCATGCCAGCGATGAGGTTGGCGTGGATTTCCACACCCGGGTAGACGTTGTCGACCGGCGTCGAACGCAAGTCCAGAAGGCCGGGCGCGGTGGCACCAATCAGGGCGATTTTTCCCCGCAACTCGTCAGGCTTGACGCGATTGAACAGCACGTCGGCGAGCGAGATGTACGGAAAGCTGTATTTGGGGCCCCGGTACGGGACCAGCGCGCTCGCGGTGTCGTCGACTGGGATGCGCAGCGGGCCGACACCGAGCCACTCCAGCCCGCTGTAGTCCTTCTGCAGCACTCCCCCTGCCGGGTAGCCGGGCACAATCTTGGGAAAGCCGAGCACCGCGCGCACCATGGCGAGCGAGAGCGATTCGTAATAAGCGCCGTTCATTTCGGCGAGCAGGGGAACGCGTCGCACCACCCCGTCCGAATCGATCACCGGATTGAAGTGCCCCGCCGCGGCCGCATTGCGGACGAACTCCGCCAGGTTGCCGCCGTAGCCGTTCCAGGAGGTGAACGCGATATCGTGTCCGGCGAAAGCGCCTTTGGGCAGGCTCGGCGGCGGAATCGCCGCGATTCGCATGGCATCCTTGTCGCTGCTCAGGTAATAACCCAGCACCACCGGGCGGCCCTTGATCGCGCGGGCAAACATCGCATCGTTGTCGAGTCCGGGCCGCAGGCGCTGGTAGGCCTGCTGGAAAGCCGGCACGTTCTTGAGCTCCCCATGCGCCAGCTCGTCCAGCGTTCTGATTCCGGAGGAATAGTCGGGCTCGGCGAACACCACGTCGAATCCGAGGACCGCGACGTGGTACTGGTCAAACAGCTTGTCCACCAGGCGTGCCATGATGTTGCGCGGCCACGGCCAGCGCGCCACTTGCTGCAGGCTCTTCTCGTCGATGTCGAGAATGACGATGCGGTGGTCCACCCCGCCCGGCATCGTCAAGCGCAGGCGCGCATCGTAAATGATCTGGTCGAGCTGGTTGATGAACCCGATGGTATAGAACCGCGCCGCGTGGCCGATGAAGAAAAGCGTGATCGCGATCCCGAGGGCGATGCGGACGACGTGCTGCTTCACGCAGCCTCCGGCTGCGGAACGAGATCGTGCGGAACGTCGGTCAAGGGCCGCGGAGCTGGAACGGAGCGCCGGGGGCCGCCGCTCAACCCTTGAGGAAGAACTCCATCTTGACGCCGGCGAGCTCGATCAGATCGTGATCCTTCAGCGGGTGCGGGGTGGCCGAGATCGACTGGCCGTTGACCGCCGGGAACTTGGCCCCTTCCACGTGAGTGATGAAGTAGCCGTGGGGCCGCCGTGTCAGAACCGCCACCTGCACCCCCGGCTTGCCGAGCGTGGTGAGCGGCTTGGCGAGCTCGAGCTCCTTGCCCGCGTTCGAGCCCGAGATGATCTGGATGGCCCCAAGAGGCTGCGCCGGCCTGGGCGCCGCCCGGGGAGGCGGCGGTGCATCGTGCTGTTCGGCGGTGCCGGCAGCGGCCGCCGAACTCGCCACGTGCTGCGCGGCTGCGGCGCGGGCGGCCTGCGCCGCCGCGGGCAGCGGAGTCGCTCCGACAGCGACCGCCGCAGTGGGCTGCCCGCCCCCGGGCCCCATCGCGCGCGCCTGCTCCGCGACCTGACGCATGGCCGCCGGCCGCAGTATCATCGTCCGCTCGAAATCCGCTGCCGAGGCGGCCGGTTGCTGGCCCGCCTCGCTGACGTACTTGAGCCGGTACTTGCCGAGCTCGACGATGTCATTGTTCTGCAGGAAGTGCTTCTTGATCGGATTGCCGTTCACAAGCGTGCCGTTGGTACTGCCGAGATCCTCCAGAAACGAGTCGTTCAGGATGGTCACGATGACGGCATGCTCTCCGCTAACTGCCAGGTTGTCGATCTGGATGTCGTTGTGTGGCTTGCGACCGATGGTGGTGCGCTCCTTGGTCAAGGGGATTTCCTTGAGCACCAACCCGTCCATGCTGAGTATCAGTTTCGCCATATTCGACCCCTGGGGGTTATTTTAACCACGCGAAGAACTTGGCTATGACACCGCGAGCGGCAGGGTACCCCCTCAGGACGCGCACGAGTATAACCGAAACATTGTCACGGCCGCCGTTGTCGTTGGCCATCTGCACCAGCTGCTCCGCGGCCAGCTTGAGGTTCGACCCGAGCGCTTGCAGCGCAAGCTCGATGTCCTCGTCGCTCACCATGTCGTTCAGGCCGTCCGAGCACAGCAGGTAGAGATCGCCGGGGTGGGTCTGGTGCTCATGCAGCTCGGGCTCGGCCGTGGGGTCGATGCCCAGCGCCCGGGTGACCAGGTTCTTGTGCTGGGCGTTCTTCGCCTGCTCGGCGGTGATCAGACCGGAGTCGATCTGCTCCTGGAGCAGCGAGTGGTCGCGCGTGAGCAGCGTCAGCGCGCTTTCGCGCAGCCGGTACAGGCGCGAGTCGCCAAGGTGCGCCACCATCACCCGGTCGTCGTAGAACAGGCACGAGACCAGCGTGGTGCCCATGCCGGCGTACTGGGGCTGGCTCAGCGCGGCCTGGTAGATCGAAGTATTCGCCTTGAGGATCTGCTCGCGGATCAGCCGCGCCGCGAGCGGGACGCCGCCCGGACGGTCGAGATCGTACGGCCGGACGCGCGCGAGCGCCTGCTGCATCTCGCTGGTGATCACGGTGGTCGCCATGCCGCTCGCCACCTCGCCTGCGTTGTAGCCGCCCATGCCGTCCGCGAGCACCAGCAGCCCGTTCGCCGCATCGGTCGCGATCGAGTCTTCGTTGTGCGAACGGATCATGCCCGCGTCCGAGCAACTTGCAATATCGAGGACCTTGCTCAAATTCATCTTCAAGCTCGCTCAGGCGCTCGGGCGCTCGCATCCCCGCGCCTCGAGCGGGTGGCGCCCCGGCGGATAGCGCCGGTGATGTCGAGGAATCGGCTGGGCACCATGGCTATGCGTCACAGCTGGATGGCAACGGCGCCGCTGCCGGGCGCGGCACCGGCGTACGCCGCCCGCAGCGCGGTGGCGAATTCCTCGCCGCTCTGGAAACGCTGGTCGGTGTCCTTGGCCATGGCGCGTCCGAGGAACGCGGCGAGCGAATCCGGCACCGCGAGATTGACGGTGCGGATGTCGGTAGGTGGCTCGCTGGCGATCTTGAACATGAGCTGCGCCATTGATTCTCCCTCGAACGGCAGCCTGCCGCACAAGAGCTGGTACAGGCTCACCGCGAGAGAAAACAGGTCGGAGCGCCCGTCGATCTTCTTGCCCGCGAGCTGCTCGGGGGACATGTACGACGGCGTGCCGAGCACCATCCCAGTCTTGGTCTTGGAGGAGTCGGTAAGCCGCGCGATGCCGAAGTCGGTCACCTTCACGGAGTCCGTATCGGCGTGGTACATGACGTTGCCGGGCTTGACGTCGCGATGTACGACCCCCTGGCGGTGGGCGTAGCCGAGCGCCTCGGCGACGCGAGCGGCGATCGAGACCACCTTCTCGAGCGGCAGCAGGTTGCCAGGCTTGGTGAACGGGATCAGGTCGCCGCCCTTGAGCAGCTCCATCGCGATGTAGCACAGATCGTGCTCCTCGCCGGCGTCGAAGATCGTGACGATGTTAGGGTGCGACAGGCGTCCGGCGGTCTCCGCCTCGCGGAAGAAGCGCTCCTTGACCTCGGCCAGCTCGTCGGGCTCGAACTCCTGAGACAGCGCCAGCGTCTTGATCGCCACCACGCGCCCGATCTTCGGATCCTTGCCGAGGTACACGACCCCCATGGCTCCCTTGCCCAGCTCCTTTTCGACCTGATAGCGGCCAAGCATCGGCTTCTCCACCGTGTCGCCGCCCGCTCCGAGGATGCTGGCGTTGGTGCGCCCGCCGCCGCCGAGCATCACGGTCTCGGAGAGCTGCTGCGCGCGCGACAGGCGCTGCTCCAGGTCGCGGAACTTGGAGTTATACCCCGCCATGTGGCGAAACACCGACTCGGCCTTGTTGAACTGGCGCTTGCGCTCGAAATCCAGCGCCAAGTTGTACAGATTTTCCATCAGGGCGTCCGACAGCGGCACTTGACGGAACTTGTCCCAGGCCATGTCGAGCTGACCCTGTCCCTGGTAGGCGAGGCCGAGCATGCGGTTCGATTCCGCGGAGGTTTCGTCGGACCTGAGCTTGGCGCGCTCGGTGACGATGAACCGCTTGCTGACCAGCGCCAAGTGGCCGAGTAGCAGCAGCGTCGCCGGCACCATCAGCTGGATCCAGGTCGCGCGCATGGTCATCAGGCCGAACTGCGTGCCCAACAGAAGCAGCAGTATGGCGACGGTGGCCGCCGCGGCAGGTCCCGCCTTCAGGCGCGGCAGCAGCACGATCAGGTAAACGGCGACCAGCAGGAACGCCATCTTCGCTACGACCCACGCCCAAGCCGGCGCCACGAAGAAATCGCCTTGCAGGATCGAGGACACCTCGTGCGCGAGCATCAGCACCGGCACCATGGCGGGCGAAATCGGGGTCACGTAGGTCGAGCCGACGCCGGCGGCGGTGGCTCCGATGAGCACGATCTTGCCACGATACTTGGCTGGAGAAATCTTGCCGCTCAGGACATCGTAGAACGAGTCCACCTGAAAGGCAGGCTTGCCGTCCCGGTCTTTGTAGAAGTAGCTGTACATCTCCAAGGCCGGGTCGGTGCCGATGTTGAGATTGCCGAGCGACACGCCCTCGCCCAGGTGCACCTTGATGTCGCCGGGCCCCAGGTTGAGGAACTTGGCTGCGATCATCAGGGGCAGCGACGGGAAGTAGCGATCGTAGTACTGCACGATCAGCGGCTCGGTGCGCACGCCGCCGTCGACGTCGAGGTTGAAGTTGAGGTGCCCGAGCCCGGCGGCCGCGCGACCGATCACGCCGATCGGAATCTCGATTCCCGCAGCCGTCAGCGGCGGTGTCGAGGCGCTGCCCGTCACGTTGGTGATCGCGTTCTTCGCCACGTACTCGGGCAGCGGCTTGTCCGGTTTGCCGAGCGGCTGGCCGAGCACGAAAAGCATCGGCAACAGCACGTTTCCGGCCTTGGTGTAGCTCTCGGCGAGCGTTCGATCAGTGTTGAGCGCCCGCTCAGCCTGCCTGAGCAGCGCCACGAAGTCGGTGAGATCGCCGCTCGGCGCCGCCTCGGGGATTGCCCCGAGCGCAGGCGCGGCCCCCGGAGCGGCGGGCGGCTGCGACGCCGCACTGCGCTTCGAGGCCATGTCGAGGAGCTTGGCAATGTAAGGGTATCCCGGGTCAACCTGCGGCTCGCTGAAGAAGACCGTGTAGGCGATCACCTTGGCCCCTGCCGCGGCGAGCAGATCCGTCATCTTGGCGTGGATATCGCGCGGCCACGGCCAACGCCCGATGTTCGCAATGCTCGCGTCATCGATGGCGATCACGGCGACCTTGTCCGAGGGCGTGCGCGAGGTCGCCTGCACGCCAAGGTCATAGGCCTTGCGCTCCAGGCTCTGCAGAAGGTCGCTGCGGCCGGCGAACAGCATCGGCACCACGACGACGAGGCCGAGGAACCAGTCGGACTTCCAGAAGCCGGATTTCGTCATCGGGCTCTCGCCGCTTGGCTATTGTCATTCTCGGTGCCCGGTGTCGCCCATCGTTGCGCCGCGGTCCCGCCTCGCACTAGCGCCGCACGGCCCGGTTTACGCACAACACCATATAAAAGAGAAGCGTAAGGCGAATTCTTACAGTTAATTGTAAGTTGCGTCAAATGCTTGTGCGCAGCCGCACGCCGCCTGGGCGTGAAAGTTTGTGGGCGCGGAATGGGGGCGAGCACTCGCAGGCGGGGAGGGGCCCGCCGCCGCTACCCCAGTGCAGAGGGGGCAGCCTAAGCGCCGAGCAGCATGCCCGCCCTGACCGCGCCCGAGGCGATCAACTCGGCTGCGGCCAGCTTCTTGCCGTCCCCGAGCTTGGCGCGCAGCACCTCGATGCGCCCACCCTGGGAACTGACCTGGAAGCCGTCTCGGCCGACCTCAACGACCTCGCCGATCCTGCCTTTGACCGCGCCGAAAGTGCGCACGGGGTGCTTCCTGGCGT
>Ga0307374_10007432_pt1 | contig 16688 bp, 12 predicted proteins | sample OX3MG_FD_202532 | JGI IMG/M metagenome (GOLD analysis project Ga0307374, IMG submission 202532) | Soil microbial communities from Risofladan, Vaasa, Finland - OX-3 | ecosystem: Environmental > Terrestrial > Soil > Coastal area > Acid sulfate soil | place: Finland: Risofladan, Vaasa | collected... | reverse complement strand
GATTGCTGAGGGAGAGGCAGATCTCGGAAGATCGATGACACCAAATGAGCGTGCTGATATCTTCCAGCTCGCCGCCTATCGCACTCGCACACCGAAAATCGACGCGGACACGACGACGGGTGAGCTCCGTGAGCGATGGCAACAAGAGGCGATTGCCTTTGGCCATGATCCAGCAACCTGGCTCGGTGAGGTCACCGGCAAAGTGATGAATGTCGTCAACCAGCGCATCGCCAGTCGGCAATTAGATACCGGACTCATCACCGAGGCAATTGCCCGTCTCCAGGATGTCTCCGCGACCTTTGGCCGCGCGGACGCCGTCGAGGTACTCACCACCATCGTTAGCGCCAATGACGCAAAATCGGTGCGATCGCGCATTGAATCACTAGCGACAACGGTGCTCAGAGATTCTCGGGTCGTCTCGCTCGCTGCTCCGTTGCCAGCCGTCCCTCCTGCATCGCTTCGCCGTAAAGACGGCATGTCGGCGATCGAGTGCCATGGCGCAACGCGCTTTTCGACCAAGGTCACCCTTCAACGTGAGGCAGCCATCCTCGAAGCGGTCGCCAAGGGGCAAGATGCCGGCATTGGCGTCGTCAATGGTCGCAGCGTCGAGCAGATGCTCGACAACTCCAACCTTGGTGAAGACCAGCGAAGGGCAGTCCGGGGTCTTCTCACCGGAGGTGAACGGGTCGCGATCCTCGTCGGACCGGCAGGGGCTGGGAAGTCCCGGGCACTGAACACCGCGCGGACGACCTGGGAGATGGCTGGCTATCAGACTCTTGGTCTTGCGCCCTCTGCGATGGCGGCCTCGGTGTTGTCCGAGGAGGCGGGACTGCGTGCAGAGACGCTTGCGAAGTTCCTGCTGGAGGTTGACCAAAATCCACAAGGTCAGTTGCTCGATCATCAGTCCGTGGTGATCCTCGACGAGGCGGGCATGGCGCGCACCGACGATCTCGCGCGGCTTGTCGAGGTGGTGAGAAGAGCTGACGCCAAGCTTGTCTTGGTCGGTGATCCCCACCAGCTCGGAGCGGTCGGGCCCGGAGGAGTCTTTCGCACGCTCGTTGGCGATCATGGTGGCAACGAGCTTGAGACGATCCACCGCTTCAACCACGCCTGGGAGGCTCAAGCATCACTTCGCCTTCGTGCACGCGATCATCACATCCTCCCCGTCTATCTCCGTCACGGTCGGATCGCGGACGGGAGTCGAGAGCAGATGCTCGATGAGGCGTTCCAGCATTGGCGAAGCGCACGCGACGAGGGCGCATCGATCGTTGTCATGGCGGGTGACAACGAGACGGCACGCGAGCTTGCGCTGAGATGCCGAGCGGACCGCATCGCGCGTGGTGAGGTCACCTCACACGGTGTGCAGATCCAGTCGGGAACTGCGGGAATTGGCGATGAGATCGTCACGCTCCGAAACGACCGGCAGCTGCGTCCGAACCCAGCGGACTTCGTGCGCAATGGCGACCGATGGCGTGTTGTGGACTATGGCGACGACGGGTCACTCCGTGTGGAGTCGCTAGGTAGTGGTTCGAATATCAACAGATCCACGAGCATGGTCATCCTTCCCGCTTCTTACGTCAAAGACCACGTCGCTCTAGGGTACGCGCTCACGATCCACAAGGCACAGGGCACGACCACGGACCGTGCAGTCGTCATTGTCGATGAGCAGATGACCGCCCCCCAGCTCTATGTCGCGATGAGCCGTGGACGAGAGGAAAATCACGCGCTCGTGGTCTCCACGGACGTTGCGATTGATAACCATGATCAACGGCCCTCGATTGATGCCATTGAACTCCTCGCAGGGGTGATGCGTCGAGAGGGCCAGGACCGTTCGGCGCATGACGTGATGCGTTCGAACTTCGTCCGTTATGACGATGTTGTTCTTCTTCGAGATTTCCTTGAGGAGGCCCGACAAACGATCGACCATGAGGCGGGCCCTGATCACACCCGAGCAATCGCGAACCTCGCGCCCCGCGCGGATGTCGAAGCCGCAAGGGCGAAACTCGATGTCACAGCACGAGCCGTTCAGGTTGCAGAGCAATATCGTCAACAGGCCGAAGAGCGGGTCAGCGAATGTGAACGTCCGCCGCTACGGGCGAAGCTCCCCGGTCAGCGCGGGGTAGATGCGCGTATCGAATCAGACAATGAGCGCATCGTTGCCGGACGGTTGCTTCGCGAGGCTCAGTCAAGAGAACGTTCGGCACTTAGAAAACATGAATTTTCCCAGAGTCAACTCAACGAAAACCTTGATGCTGCTCGTGAGCTCGCTGGGCTCCAAGATGCACAGAGAACGCGTGAGGAATGGCTCGGCGAACATCCCGACGAGGTCGGGTGGGTAAAGGAATTGAGCGAACGACTCTCTTCTCGGATTATCGAGCAAAAGCGATCACAAACGAAAGAGAGCGGAGCACGAAGCATCCATAAAGCAATTGAGCACGATGTTGCCTCGTGTTCGCCACAAGCAAAAACCGTCGAAGCTGTGCGCGCACCTACCGCAACACGAGATCAAGATGCGCGTGATGCCACGGGTCGCGAGGCCCGTCGACCAAATCCTGGATACATGCGTGAGCCTGAGCAGCCAATCGATCTGTCGCTGCAAGTACGTGGGTCGGAGCTTGAAATATAAGCACGATCTTGCGTATGAAAATTACTCTTCAACAGCTCCCTTTCATCGACACCAACTGAAGCCATCCGCGCAACTCAGGTGTCACATCGCCGGGTCCGTCCTGCCGCGCATCTACTCCTCATGCCGAACACGCAACAACGGAACTAACAAGGCGACACGACCGCGAAGCTACCAAGACATTCTGTAATAGAAACCGACAGAACTGCATGAGGCGGGCGCGTCTCGAACGTAAGTGGTTCGAGTCCGCTTTGGTTGGTGAGACAGGCCAACGCACAGGACCGAGACGAAACCGCCGCGGGACAAAAGCAAAAGACAGACGACGGCCGACGGCGACGCTAAGAAACGGCGACCGGCGGGCAGAGCGGGAAGAGGACTGGCCCCTGGGAGAAACAAAGGGAACCAAATGTCGAAGTTTGGCTATCCAAAGTAGTGTCTTAAAGTTGTCAGCGGCTATGTCCCGTCTACGGGTGTCTGCCACCCCTTCGAGGTCTCATGGGTCTTCGCATCATGAGATTCCGTCGGCAGCAATAATGCCGTCGATTACTCGACTTTCCTCTACCGTCAGGCCGAAGAGGACGCATGCCAAGTGATCGATCTCTCGTTGAATCGCCTGCAACTGGTTCTGAATTCCAGCGACACCAATTGGCGTGCGCTCAAGCTCCATTCTGGATGTAAGCGCCATCGCTCGATCCACGAGATCGATCATTTCCCGATGCTGGGCATCATTTGGGTCACGTCTCGGGATTGGCAAGCGAGCAAGAGTGTTATCAAAGTACTCGATCACACCACCCGCCTTTAGTTTGCCCAAGTAGCGAACACGAACTGTGAGCACCCGCGAGTTGAGAAGACCGAGTATGTAACGCAAGTCTTCAGGCTGACCAGCATCGTAGAGAACCGTTGTATCGGTTAAACCAAGAAACTCTTCTGAGACGTCGAGAGCAAAACGATTACGCTGCGCAAGGTAAGGACAGAGAATCTTTCTCCGGTGTATGTACTGTTTGTGGAGCGGCCATGTGAAACGCCACCATTCGCAGTTTCCCCGTATATAGGCGGCCCTTGCCTCAAGCGACAACTGATTCCTGTACAGATGTTCCTGAAGAGATGCCGGCAAATCGCTGAAGTTGACTGCATCCTCTGGGTAGATCACCGCTATCCCGCTGTTTCGGATGTGGTAGGCATGGATGTCGCTGTTTCGAGCGCGCGTGTAGAAGTACTCTCGCGGCACTTGAGCGTCTGCCAATTCTTCGAGCGACTTAGCTGTAAAGGTCTTGTTGTCGCCAGTTTGCATTCCCTGACCGATGTGCAGGATTTCTCCTAGCGGTTCCCCAACAGCGTCCATCTTGTCTAAGAGCTGTTGCAAATCCGGTTCGGCAAACAGCCACGGATCTTCGCCAAACAGTCGTTGCGGCACATCAAGCCTGTCAAATACAGTCTCATCTGCCAGCTCCCGAGCGGTGACATTTCCAGGGAGCTGTTCGGCGTTAAGGCGTCGCACTTGTACAGCGCTTCGTCGACCCGTCTTTTGGAAAAGAACTACACAAGTAGTGATACCGACGTTCTTAAATAAAAGAGCGTTACGGAAGTCGAGGATCTCTCGGATAAGTGTGTGGTCGGCAAGCCAAGACCGTAACTTTCTCGCTTTGTACGCTTCTAAGAATGCACGCGAGACGATCATTCCTACTCGGTCCCGGGAAAGCTCTACCCCCTTTTGAAGGAAGTAGAACAACAGGTCGGTCTTATCCGTGTATATATCGCCATACGCGGTTTTGAGATAAGCAAGACGCGGATCACGTCTGCCCCATACGTCATCGACGTTTAAATAGGGCGGGTTTCCAATCACCGCGTCGAATCCACCGGACTTCATTATCTCGGGGAAGGCCGACATCCAGTCGAAGGGTCTGTAGGAGGCCCACTCGTCATCGCTCGCGCCGTTGGGTCCGTCGAAGTCTGGAGCGATGATGCTGTTGCCGCACTTGACATTGTTGTCAAGGTCTGGCAGCAACCGTCCCATGAGAAACGCTATTTGCGCTTCACCCTCAATCACCTTAAGAAGCAAAGACAGCTTTGTTACTTCCACGGCTTGCGGATCGAGATCAACTCCAAAGATGTTGTTCAGAAGGATTCGCTTACGCTCTTCGGTATTCAGCCTCAGTGAACCGTCAGGACCTCGCTCTAACAGTTTGCTGAATCTCCGCGGCGCGGCCATGTACTTTTCAAAGTGCCAGTCGAGAAGATATTGAAATGCGCTGATCAAGAACGATCCGGAACCACACGCGGGGTCAAGAACGTGCAACTTCTCGACCTCAAGGACTGACTTCCCACGCAGGATCGGACCTAGGGTTCGATCGACGATGTATTCGACGACAAACTGAGGCGTGTAATACACACCTCCTGCCTTGCGAACTTCTGGTTTTGGCTCCACAAATGCCTCGTGAGAAGCATCGAGCGTTATGACTTGTCCGAGGAATTGCTCGTAGACTTGACCGAGGATGTCGGCTGAGATGACGGAGAATTCGTAAGGTTCCGGGTAGTAGAGACGACCTAAAACGTGTCGAAGCACATCGTCACCGATAGTCAGTCCGAGCGTCAAGTCGTCAGGCGGGGTTATCCGACCGCGCTCTCTCCTAAAGTGGAATAACCCACTGTTATAACGCTCGTCAGCTCTATTAAACACCTCACATAGCCGAGGATAGATCGATGGTTGACGAGCTAGAGATTCAAGTTCGCCCTCGGCCTCAAGGCCACGCGCCTCAGCGATACGAAGGAAAACGATACGGTCGATCGTTGTTTGCACCGTGTAATTGAGTTCTGAGCGGCTCAATTGTTGGTTCCGGCGCGCAAGGTCTGTCGCTATGCGCAGACGCCAATCGCTAATTTCGTCGAGAAACGCTGCATCGACAGTGCGCGTGCGTCGGGGCCTCAGCTCTTCCGACGCGACACGGTCTAGCGAACCTGCGAGGACCGCTTCTCGGGAGAATCGTTCTGAAATCCATTCCCAGTTCTCACCGTATTGCTCGTAGGTTAGATACTTCATCCGCCCGACATGAGCACTGTCGTCAGGCGATGGCTGGTCTCGGCAGTCATAGACGGAGAATTCTTCAAAGTCAGTAACGATTCCAAAATGCAGTCCGGCATTCCATGCGTAGCGACGGATTTGGTAGGCGGGTTTGCGGTCCGTCGCAACGTTGACTGAGGGCTTTTTGGCCTCCACGTAAAACCGCTTTCGCCCTTCTGTCCGAAATAGCAGATCGGGCGCCTTTGTCGTGCTCCCAATGATGAGCGCAGACTCGTGGACCACCTCGCGTGCGGTTCCCGAGCGCCGCGCTCGGTTCGTCATGTCCCATCCCAGCGCCTCGAACAACGGGTTGATCAGCTCGGTACGAGCGGTGGCCTCGTTATACGACACGGACCGGAACTCAGCGGCGTGCTGATAGAAGTGTTCTACTAGGTCATTTATTTCCTTCGGCGCGCTCATTTAAGAACTCTGCTCGCGCTCCGCCCAGGCCATCCCGCCACCTCTTGATCTTGGCACCAATTAACCTCGGGGCGTTGGACTGACATCTGATTGAACCTACAGGATGGCCGACCACCACTTCCTGCAGCGGGTTCACTCAACCTCTCCTCCCGCCAGATTGGCGAGGGCCGTCCAGGTCGAGAAATGCGGTGTCCGCTTGCCTCTTCTGATGTCCGATGCTGACGCCTTCGAGCAACCGGCCGCCTTCATGATCTCGGCGAGCCTTACGGTAGCGAGACGCGGGAGGATGTCCCGACTTATGGAACCGCGGCAAATTCATTCTTTAATTTCTATTTGGTGAGTTTGACGCCAAGTGCTCTTGTGAAGTCGTTCAATACTTCATTCGGTGGGTCCTCATCTTTCACTGCCTGAGCAGCAAGGGAGCGAAGTGAATCGAGGTTATCTGTCGACTTCAAGGAATCAAGGAGTACCGAGTGATCAGTGAAAAGTTGAGTCGCCCAAGCCAAAGCTGAGAGATCTCTCGATCTCACTGCAGCGGTCAGGACCGATGTGAAGAATGGTTCAGCAGCAAGGGCCTCCCATTTGGCCGCAAGCCATTTTCCATACGCATCGAAAAATGCCGGATTAATTGGTCCGGTGAGAGAACTAAGCGGCTGACACAATCCTTTGGCAGCTGCCCGCTGGAACTGGTCGCCTCGGAGTGCAGTGACGATGACCGGCCACGTCTCCGGATCAGCCACACTGACTTCGCCCCGAGCTAGAGCCGATCCGTGCAGGATGATTGCTTCTTGAAAATTGACACTCAGATTCACATGGTCAGCTTCATCATTGTTCAACAGACGCAGGAGCTCAACGCATGGCCCGTCGGTCTTGAACTCCTCAAACCACTCGTCTTTGTTCATGGTCCGGAGTCGGCCACTTGCATTTTGTTTGAGAGTCAGAGTGCTCTGCGGAGACATCAATGTGGGATCAGCCGCCAGTAAGGGGAGAACTCGAATCTCAATTTCAATCTGATCCTCGGTCTGTGCGGCTCCCGTTGCGATCAGTAAAAAGTCGTTGCGCATTAGCGTTTCTAACAATCTATCCAAGGCGGCCGAATCAAGCGCTCTGGTTAGGATTGGCCAGCGCGCCGCCACAGTTTCCGCGTCTATGCCCGCTTCAACGACACCTCGGATACACTCGACCGCCCAAGGTTCAGAGGCGGGCGACGAAGCAGCAACTTCGAATGGCAAGCTCGGCATTTTCGACACACACAGAGATGTCAGACCGTTGTCAAATTCCTGGTTGGCCGAAACGTCTGAAAGCCATTCTCTGAGACGCTGAGCTCCCACCGGAGCTTTACCCATTGTCGGAGGTTCCGGTATCGCAGGAAGGGCTTTCAATTGGAAGTAGGCCGCAAGTGCTGCCGTCTCAATATCACCAGCGTCCCCGGCCAATACGAAGTAGTGCAGAAACCAACCTTCATCGGCAAGTTGGGTGAGGTCACCTTCTCCAGGCGAGGTCGGAAGCACATCTAAGGCACCCAGTGCAAGGGCAATTGCCGGTGAGAACGGAAGAGAAGCATCACGAAGATAGACACTGAACGCATCGGCCACTGTTGGCCAGTTTCCTCCAGCACCGTTGACGATTAAGACCTTGATCGCATCAAGGGAGTGAGCTTCGTCAGGTTCGCATCCAGCCCATCCCTTTATTTCATTAGTAATGTTGGCTGCACTGTCGGATGACCGAGGAACATGCCAGAAGAGACCTTCGGGGTCGGCTTTGGCCAAGAGGCCACATGTAAGCAGGAATTGAGCGGCAACACCAGGCAAGTAAATTCGTGCGGTATTGCACAGTTCATCGTGACCATTATTCCGAAGCCCACCAAGGGTTGCCACTAGCCCTGCGATTCTTCCCCTTAAATTGGCGCTTTCAAGCACCAATTCCTTATTTTGTTCGGAATACTTATTTAGAGCTACCTTGAGCTGAGAAGGGCTAAGTCCACTGCCGAGAAAAATGATACTTAGTCCTTCTCCGACCTCTTTGGATTCAGGTTGCCAAGTCATAGTTCTTTCAATAGCAGCCCGAATTGCCCAACGCGCCCCTACGGTCATCTGGTCTATGAGGTTTGCATCTGAGAGAGTCAAGCCGACGTATGCGAGGTCCCTTCCTCCGCCTGTGCCAGCCCAGTCTTCAAATGGGAGGTTTTCGATGACAGCCCAAAATCCCGGATTTGTTTCGTAAAGCTTGACTGCCTCCACGTCTCGACCCACCAGCGCTGCTGAGACAGGATCGCTAAGTAAAAGCTGCAACGCGGAATCGATTTCAACATTGAAAGAGAGCGCCGCAAGATTGGTCTGAATACTGTCGCCTAACAGGCCGAGCATTCGCTCACTTGGTATCCTCTTCGCTAGGAGTCCCGCTCGTATGTCGATATTCAAGCGTCGCATATAGACGTAATAGGCCAGTTGCTCTAAAGGAATGTCTTGGCGTTGTCGATAAACAGCACCAAGATCATTTACGAATTGGATCAATTGACGAGGAGTCGGGGATTTATCTGCGGGCGGTGTTCCAATGACAATAGGATCCATCCGAACAGCCGCGAAGATTAGGACGACGGTATCAAGCTCGTCACGCTCTGTATCCGGCAGCGCCTTGGCAAGAAGGCCAAGCAAATAATTTCGCCAATCAGACAAGACAAGAGGAGGGACCTCAAATCGAACTTGAGTAACCTTGGTCAGAAACTCATCCGCTATGGCACGATCTGGCCAGAGGCGGACTAATCCCTCTCTGTCATACGGAAGAATCATCCACAGCGCGGAACGCCAAGAGTCGTTGCGTGCGCTGCTGGTACCGATGAATATCTGAAGGGTTGACAACACTTTCAAGGCCTCTTCCGTCGAGACTCGATCGAGGTTGTCAAGAACAATTAGAAGGCGGCGTTTGTCAATAGAGAGTGCTTCTGAAACGAGCTCGTTGAATTTCTCACTGAACTCGATCGATGTTGGCTCGGGGGTCTCGATCGTATTAGTCTCCTGAATAGTTTTTCCTACCTTTGCCAGGATCGTCAGCGGATCGTCGGGATCGTCATCCGCTGGATCATCGCTGCTGTTGGCATCATGCTCTTGAATCTCTGAACGGCGATGCCCTTTATGTAAGACAGTCGCTTCAAGCAAGAAGACGACTGCAAGGATTAGCGGCGCGAGTGAAAAGACAGACCCCAATACGATCATCCAGAGCTTGTGGCCTAAGGAATAATTGAGTAAAGCCAACCCGACGGGAACAAGAAAGACGCTTGCAGACAGCCATTTCCCGTTTCGAGTCAGCGTTTGCTTCGTAATCAACTTGGTCGTCCGACGCCTGCGAGCAAGTTCTTCGATTCGCATTCGCCAGTGCGCCTGATCGATCCATTTTTCCGCAATCAGGAAGTTGATGAGCGCTTCGAGAAAAGACCGGCGGAGAGGATCACCCTCGTGGGCCCAAGCGTCGTAGACAAACGCTCGATAGTCACTACCCAAATCTCTGCAAACAAGTCCAACGATGGTCGACTTTCCGGAGCCCCAGTCACCCTCCAGTCCGATGGTCCTCCCGCCGGGCTCTTTCAAGGTCTCCCTAATTGCGCTAGCCACCCGCTTATGACCGCCGAAGGCGTCCTCGGGCGCCGGGATGTCCGGCAGCGTCAGTACGCGGTGCGAAGGACCCATTGCATCGCTCACCAGTGCCGCCTCATCTGTCATAGATGCGAGGTTAATCCTCTGATGCAAGCCACCCTGGAGAGTGTGCCCAAATCTACCTATCGAGTCGTTTAGCGCTCCACCGAATTACAGCTCTACACACAAAGAAGTACCAAGCTATTTCCAGTCCATTCTGAACCCGGTCGATTGCATTGTCCGGCCTTATCGCTTAAATCCTTCGTGCTGGAATGAAGGAATTCCGCCGTTGTCGCCAAGCGCCGTCGGCTATTCCGTCGTCGATAATGACAGCAGCCCCTGTGTCGATGATCCATCGGCAGAACCGGGGTTTCTCAAGACAAGCGCCAAAGTGTTAGGTCCGTAGTCATTCATCTCTTGGTATAAAACATCAGATATGTGTCAGATTTTTACGATATAGACTTTCAGCGTGGACTACATTCAACCTGTTGAGACTCTGATTCCTGGCGTCCAGGGCCGCGTCCTTGGCGCGCTTGCACGAACCGAAACCGAGATGACAATTCGTACAGTGGCACGTCTCGCTGGCGTAAGTCCCCAGCAGGCGTCAGTCGTCATCGCTGAACTCGTGAGCTTGGGGCTCGCCGCTCGCCGCGAGGCTGGATCATCCGCACTTGTGTGTCTCGATCGAGAGAATGAAGCCGCGCGAGTAGTTATTGCGCTTTCCCGACTTCGAGAGTCGGTGATGGGACGCCTAAATGAGCTCGCACACGCTATCTCACCGCCTCCCGAAAGTCTCATCGTGTTCGGATCTTTCGCCCGCTCCGAGACAATCGCGACAAGTGATCTTGACGTGCTCGCCATACGGGCCAAGGACATACCAGCTGACGACAACGACTGGATCGATGCACTCGGAGCATGGGAACGGGTCGCCCGGAGGATTGCTGGAAACCCGGTAAACATGATGGTTGTCTCAGCCGATGAGGTACCGGCTCTGCTTCGACGACACAGCGGTCCGTGGCGCACAATCGCCAACGAAGGCGTTGTCCTCGTAGGCAGGCCACTCAACGCATTCACTCGTGTTGTTTGACATGGCACGGGCACGGGCAAAGACACGCTCTGCAACACTGGCAGACGCGAGGGCATACCTTGCGAAGTCAAAGGAATTCCTTCGAGCAGCGCAAGACTCGCTCGAACTTGGCAACTACACGGCTGCAACTGGCAATGCGATTCATTCGGGCATTGCCGCAAGCGATGCCATTTCCGCAGCGCTCTCAGGATCGATTTCACAAGGAGAGCATGCTGACGCGCCAGAACATCTTGACGCCATCGGAGGTGATGCCAAAATCGCGGCGAGACAGTTGCGACAACTCCTCCCCCTCAAAGCTCAGGCTGAATATGACCCCCGGCCCCTCACGGCCGCAGCTGGCCGCCGAGCAGTGACTGCAGCCGAACGACTCGTGATGATCGCGGATCGCCTGGTGCCCACCGCGGGCCGCGGTCATCACGCGTGAGACACCCTCGGGGGATCCATTCATTCAAACGAACTCATTGTCCTGCACTCACCACGAGCGACCGCCTTTGGCCTCAATTCCCGACCCCAATCAGCCCCACGGTGGGTTTTGTGATCTGATAAAGTGCCATTGAACAGGATGTATTGTGAGCTTGGAGAGATGCTGCAAAGCCCTCTACCCCAGTTCGATTCTGGGCGCCGCCTCCAGTTGTTTTAGCAGCTCAGATGGCCTTTGGTACTTTTGCTCGGGAGCCCGTCCGAAGAACTATACCGCGGTGATACCGCGGCTTGCTATGAACGGACGTGGACAACCTTGGCCTCAGGCGAACGCTTGGCGGCAGATTTGTCGTGGTTGTATGGTCGGCGTCTCGAGCCGATCGTTGGAACGGAGGACGAATTGTCTGTACTCGTGAGGATGTCTATTGCCGGGATGGACGCGGCAACCTATGACCAGGTCTCGACGCACCTCGTCGAACTGGTGAAAAAGCAACTTGGCTTCGTGATGCACGTCGCGTACGTGAGCCCTGGTGGGTTCTCCGTGGGAGAAGTCTGGGAGAGCTGGGCACAGTTCGAAAAGTGGTTCAACGAGAACGTCAAGCCAAACGTGCCGGGAGAGATAAAACAAGAGGTGATCGAGCTTCACGCGGTCGTTCAACCGTAGGACTATCTAATCGGGTGTTCCTAATGCCGGGAGCGTGACGTGCGGCGCCGGAGGTCTCGCTAAGTCGCGATGCCTCGTCTAATGGCCTTGAATCAGGCACACGCCAAATGAATCGTTTGGCGCCGCGTGCTACTTCGCGCCGAAGATTCGCTCCTGCAATGCGGTGTCGCCCGCGGACTGGAACTTCACAACCTTGCTGTTCTTGAACGTCAGAACATCCGCTTGGTCCGCTGACTGTCCGGCAACGGTAATTCGTGTTAGGACAACGACCCGTTCGCCGTCACCTACGTAGTGCTCCGGCGCTGTGGCGAATGATTTCTCTGCCAGCATCATCCAAAAGCTACCGACCGCGCCCTTGCCACGATAGGTACCGCTCACAGCACTGTTGCCGGGGACGATCCATTCGATGTCGTCCGCCAGAATCGCCATCACCGCCGCGGCGTCACCTGATGAAAACGCGGCGTAAGCCGCTTTCACCAATGCGACGTTCTGCTCCGCCGGGTTCCTTCGAACAGTCGACTTCATGGCGACCGTCTTGTTTGCGGGGCGCTTCCGTCCTGCCGTCTTACGAACACTTGTCTTCTTGGCGACAGTTGTCTTCTTGGCGACAGTTCTCTTTGCAGGCCGCTTCTTTGCGGCAATCTTACGAGCGGTCGTCTTCTTCACGGCGCGCTTAGGGGCCACCGACTTCTTCGCTACTGCTTCCTTCCGACAGTTCTCTTTGCTGGCCGCTTCTTTGCGGCAGTCTTTTTCGCCGCTGTCTTCTTTAACACTGAGCACCTCCTTCTGCCCGCCGTTCTAGAGGCGGTCTAATCCGTGGTCAACTCTTGCTGCGTTGCCTACCGAGGCGGCTTCTTGACGGCCCTTTGCGCCTTTTGGCCCGACTTCATGCCCTTGGTTGCCTTTGATGGTGCGGAACCTTTGTTATCCGATGACAGCTCTTTCTTCTCGATGACAGCCAGCGATCCGGGACCAGGCACCATCGTTGACTCTTCGCCCGTCATCCACCTGATGCGAAGAAGCTGACCGATGACGTCGACCACCACCCCATCGCGTGAGGCTTCGCCGACCTTCTTGGAATGCACACGAACATGATCACCGACATTCGGCATGAGTCGCTTCCTCTTTCGAAGTATATGGCGTGACGGTCATGGTTGAACCCTACTCCACTCGTGGGAATTGTGGCGTTTTCGTGGTCTTCGAGCACGACTCGCCGAATGACGCGAAAGACCGCGTCGCTCAAAACCGCACCAAGAAGCCGACGAATTTCAAGGTATGCGATTCCGCCCACTCGCAAATGCGGAGGATGATCCACGTCCGACCAAGTGAAGAATTGCAACTCGCTCTTGAAAGCAGGGGTTACACCTACATCAACCGTCGTTTACGCGAAACGCGGCTGACTGGCCACATGTCAAATGCGCGATTCATCCGGCGGTTGGGGCACTCGAAGTCCAGGATTTGGTGGAACGTTATGGGGCGCGCTTGCGGTTCTATGTATCAGTCAACCGAAAGCAAATATCCGTCGATATGGGTGCTTCGCGTTGTCAGGCAACACCCAGATCGGCACTCACGTTCTGTTGCCAACACGTCGTGGGTGGTTGGTCGGAGCATCCCAACTCGCGCCTCTGACGCTGTGCCCGGTCGAAACGTGGCAATGCAGCTCCGTCCCGCGAGTTCCCCTAGAGCTTCAGCGTGGCAAGCCTCGCCTCGTCCGAAATCTTACTTGGTAAAGAGTCGTCAGCTATGAGTCTTTCTCTCGTCGAAGAATCGACGAGATGCGCTGGTGCGTCACTTCGAAACGCTTCGCAACCGAACTCACGCTCTCCCCCTCTTGCACGAGAGAGGTGACAAGAACGCGTCGCAAACGTGCACCTCCGAGGATGAGCCGCTTGGTGACGCGGTTTAAGAGAACGAAAGCTAGAGGCTGACCCGTTCTTCCGATTGATTCCTGTAACGGTACGCCTGCGACCCGGTCATGGCGTATTCGGTCCAGCTCGGAGAGTAGGTCCTCTTGGTCGCTGACATTCTCCTCGACGGCGACGGAGACTTCATCGATTGCTTCGACGACGGCATCTTCTTCCGCGGGCCGGTCAGGGTCTTCTGTATCCAATAGGTCATCCCTTCTCCCACCAGCTTCCACCTCGTCTTACCTGCTGAGGAACGAATGTGCAAGGTAGGGCCTAGATAACACGCGTCTGTCAATGCTCGGCAACGGGGGGTTGCGACGCGAGCCAATGTGCGATAGACACGCGCAGCGACACAATCAGAGGGAGCGCACGCCGTGAACCGGGAGCCCTTCTTTGATCGATGCGCCGGGCGAGGACGGCTGACGTGATGAGCGACCGTCGTCTGCGCATCCTGAATCGAATCGCGGAAAGCGATGATTCGTCCCCAGGTCGGCTCTGCAATGTCTGCATGGACGTGACCGCGACGAGCGGCGCGGGGATCATGCTCAGATCCAGAAACGTGACACGTGGATCGCTCGGTATGACCGATGCAGTGAGTTCGTTCATCGAGGAGCTGCAGTTCATGCTCGGCGAAGGACCGTGCATCGATGCCTTCAACCTTGAGGTACCCATCGCTGAACCCGATCTCGCTGGTGCGACCGCGCGGTGGCTAAGCCTCACCCCTCCCGTATTCAAAGCAGGTGTGAGGGCGCTCTTCGCGTTCCCACTTCGGGTTGGTGCTGTCTGTATAGGTTCACTCGATCTCTACCGTGACCATTCCGGCGCGCTGAGCGAAGACCAGCATGCCGACGCGCTCATCATGGCGGATATCGTCTCCCATGCCGTGCTCAAGATGTGGGCCGAAGCACCCCTCGCCGAGCTCGTCGCTCAGCTCGAGGCCGTGATGACGCCCCAAAGCGTTGTCTACCAAGCAGTCGGCATGGCCTCGGCCCAACTCGGACTGAGCGCTGACGAAACCCTGATCCGATTGAAAGCCCATGCCTTCGCGAAGGATCGCCTGCTCACCGAACTTGCGCAAGACGTAGTTGCCCGGCACGTGCGCTTCGACGCTGCAGGCGAAGCACACGATGTCACTACTTAGGAGTCTGCTGCGAAGAGCTGCACCTGTGAAGTCCCGGACGCTTGACGTTGCGGGCTGCTGTGCGTGCTGAGGACATCATCGGGCCTGACGCACCGAAATGGCGCAATCTCCGCGCGTTCGATGAGCAGCAATTGCACACCGAATCGGCAATCTGTGCGCTCTCCGGCTGCTCAGCCGGCAACTGTCAAACAGCGCAAATGCCTCAGTCGCGGCACGAGAACCACCGGCTTAGCCATCATTTGTGGCGATAGAAACCATGTGCTAAACAGATTGATGTGGCGCTACGGCTCCACTGTTTGGGGGGAAACGCTGGGCCCGTCGGCAATGTCGACGGGCCCGCATTCTTCTTCGGGTTCAGCGGGTTCAGCGCAGTCGCGAAGGCTCAGGAGCTCTGGGATCTCTGACGCGAAACGGCAAAACAGGCGACCGCCGCGGCCGCAGAGACATTGAGGGACTCGAGGGGGCCGAACAGGTCGATCCGGGCGCGGATCTCGCACCGATTGCGCGTCAGTGGCGAGAGCCCCCGTCCCTCTGCTCCAAAGACGAGGGCAACCGGCTCGGTCGATACCGGAAGGTCATCGACGCTGCGCTCTCCATCGGCGTCGAGTCCGACGGTCCATATCCCTGAGGTCTTGAGATCAGCAAGCGCGCTCGGAATCCCGGCGACGAGCGTAATCGGCATGTACTCGATCGCTCCCGCAGCCGCTTTGGCAACGACCGGGGTGACATGGACCGAGCGGTGCCGTGCCAGCACCGCTCCGGTCGCACCGGCCGACAGCGCGCTACGAAGCACCGCTCCGAGGTTGTGTGGATCGGTCACGCCATCAAACACCACGAGAAACGGTGGGCGCCCTCCAACGGGCTCCACAAGTTCATCAAGCGTCGCGATACGGAGCGGCTCGGCTCTCGCGATCACTCCCTGGGGAACGTCGCTTCTCGCCATCGCGTCAATCTCATACGAGCTGACCATATGCAAGACGCCGCGCTCATCGGCAAGATCGATGATCTCGGAGACGATCGGTGCCGGCTCGCGGTCAGCAACGACATAGACCGCGTCGATTGCACGACCACGACTGAGCAGAAGCTCGCGCACGGCCTGTCGACCCTCGATCTGGTCTCCCCCAAGACCGCCAGCGAGCACAGGAGCACTCCCGCGCGGTCTTCTCGCAGGATCTCCCCCTGGACGGCCCGGTCGCCCCTGACGGGGATTTACCGACCGAGAAGAACGACCGCGAGGCATGCCACCCCCTCGACACGTCCAAGCGTTCCGAGTCCCTCAGGGCGCGTTGCCTTCACGTGCACAGGACCACCTGCAGCCCTGCTTAGGCGCTCGATCATCTCCTCGCGAACAGGAGCGATCTTTGGTGTTTCGGTGATGATCGTGCAGTCCGCGTTCACGAGCTTCCATCCATCTTTTGTGACAAGGCCGATACACGCCGCGAGCAGTTCGAGTGAGTCCGCGCCATGCCATTTGGAATCGGTGTCGGGAAAGTGCGTACCAAGATCGCCAAGACCGCCCGCTCCAAGAATGGCATCGCCGATCGCGTGCGCAACCGCATCGGCATCACTGTGGCCAATGAGCGGACGCTCGTCTGGAAAGGTGACTCCACCGAGCACCAATTGGCGATCGGTCGCATCTTGTGCAAAGCGATGCAGGTCGACGCCGAGGCCAATGCGTTGCTCGTTCATAACGCGGCCTCCTGTTCGGTCTCATCGATATAGCCAAGCGCGACATCGAC
>Ga0307374_10007430_pt1 | contig 16692 bp, 19 predicted proteins | sample OX3MG_FD_202532 | JGI IMG/M metagenome (GOLD analysis project Ga0307374, IMG submission 202532) | Soil microbial communities from Risofladan, Vaasa, Finland - OX-3 | ecosystem: Environmental > Terrestrial > Soil > Coastal area > Acid sulfate soil | place: Finland: Risofladan, Vaasa | collected... | reverse complement strand
TCAGGCTTAGCCCCGGCGATTTCGCACTAATCGAGCGGAGGGAATCACTGTACGACGAAACCGGCAACTACGACGGCGCGATCGCCGACCTTGGCCGGATGCTCGCCCTCCATCCAAAAGATGTCTACCTTCTCGCGCTGCGTTCGGCGCTATATAAGACGAACGGTCAATTCGCGTTGGAAGCGCGCGATGAATCGGCTTTCATCGCGACACATCCAAAAGACTCCATGGGATATTTTATCTCTGCAATTATGTCTTATGGACAGCATCAATACGCCGCCGCCATCGAGGATCTGAACCACTCAATCGCGCTGACGCCGCATTCCACGATGGACTACGAGTGCCGCGCGGTGATTTACACGAAAGTCGGCAAACCCGAGCTCGCGATCGCGGACTGGAGGCGTGTCCTCGACAAACAGCCGAAGACCGCCCATGAGTACCGCAATCATGCGTGGATCCTGGCCACCTGTCCGATCGCCGAGGTCAGGAACGGGAAGCAGGCGGTGGCGTTCGCAACCGAAGCATGCAAGACGACGGGATGGAAGAACGCCAAATACCTGGATACCCTCGCGGCCGCGTACGCCGAGCAAGGTGATTTCGCCGATGCGACCCTGTGGGAAAAACAGGCGCTCGCCGCGCTCGCGCCCTCAGACAAAACTATCGCCGCGGGAATGCACGAACGGCTGGCGTTATACGAGGGGGGCCATCCATATCGTGATTCCTATCCGACCCTGTTGTTCTAGCATCGGTTGAGGTCACCGCGGTTCCTTGATCACCTGCCGAGCTGATCGAGGAGGTGCAGGATCACGCCGATGCCGGGGAGGTTTACTTCGAGCTCTTCGGAGAGCGTGCGGATTACTCGCGCGCGTTTGAGCGCGGCGCGGTCGTAGAGGCGTTCGATCGTGTGGCCGGTGCGCGTCACCTGGGCGGGCGCGACCAGATCCTCATGCTCCCAGACCGAGAGTTGGCGGTCGCTGACTCCCGTGATTACGCAGAATACTTCACGGCTCACCAGGATCGGCGCCGAGCGCCTCGACCCGCGGATACGCTTGCTCGCGATACTTTGCCGCCGCGCCATCGCCGTCAGCTCCGCCTGATCATCTCCTCGCGAGGATCGGGCACGCCGCGCCCGCGCCGACTCTCCGCAAGCTGCTGCATCAGCGAGCGTTCGTCGGCGGTCAGGTCAGCCGGCGCGAGGATCTTGAGCTCATAGAGCAGGTCGCCTGCAGGCTCCCTGGCGCGTGCGGGGATTCCTCGCGCCTTCAGGCGCATCACGCGGCCGCCCTGCGAGCCGGCGGGAATCTTGAGCGATACTTTCCCGCCACCGGGAGTTGGCGCAGTGACCTCCGCGCCGAGGGCGGCCTCGTAGTCCCAGACCGGCAGCTCGCAGCGCAGATCGCGACCGGCGACGGTGAAGACCGGATGCGGTTCGATTCGCACGGTCAAAAACAGATCGCCGTTGAACTCGGGCCGCGGGCCGCGGCCGCCCTGCCCCTTAAGGCGCAAACTGGTGCCTTCCGAGACTCCGGGTGGAATCGTCACTTCGAGATTGCGCGGTTGCGAGATTACCCCGCTGCCGCGGCATACTGGGCACGGCGCGGCCGATCGGATGACGCGCGATTTACCCTGCCGCTCTTCGCTGGCAACCATCCCGGCCCCCCCGCACGCGGCGCATTCGTCCTGTGCGATCAGCTCGAGGCGCTGCCTTGCGCCATTGATCGCATCGGCCAGTTGGATATGAACGTCGGCGCGCATATCGGGAGCGCGCGAAGGTTCGGAGGCGAAATCGAATCCGCTGCGCGCGCCGCGCGCCGCTCCCTGCCCGCCGAAAAACTGCTCGAAGAAGTCGCTGAAGCCGCCCGCTCCCGCCTCCGCGCCGGTGGAGTAGCGCGGTCCTCCCCGCGCTCCGCCGCCCGCCTGCCTCCGCGCGGCGGCTTCCTGCGCGTAGCGGCGCATCATCTCTTCCTGCGAGATGCCGTGTTCCCAGTCGGCGCCGAGTTCGTCGTACTTCTTGCGTTTGCCGGCGTCCGACAGGACCTGGTAGGCCTCGTTGATTTCCTTGAAACGCTTTTCGGCGTCCTTGTTGTTGGGATTGACGTCGGGATGGAATTTGCGCGCGAGCTTGCGATACGCCGTCTTGATTTCCGGATCGGTTGCGCCGCGTTCGACGCCAAGGGTCTTGTAGTAGTCGCGAAATTCCATTGCGCAGAGTGTGGTTCAGACGATCCAGCTATTCAAGATGCGCACGAAATGGCGCCGCGCAAGCAGCGACAAAGAGAATCCACAGATTACAAGGATTTCGCGGATTTTGGATCAGGCTCGTCCGCCGGAGGCGCGGTGAAGGCCGCGCGTCACAAGGCAGCGCCGCTCAATACCGTTCAGCCGATTAACATCCGATGAGCACGCTACGCCGCATAAGCAGAGGGCGGCGCATCAAGCGCCGCCCTCCCGGAGCGACCTCAGAAAGGAATCCTCGCGGTTAGCCTAAAGGACCCGTCAAGGTTCCGTCGCCAACTTTGCCGTGCCACTAAGCGAGCTTCCCGAAATTGCGGGAATTGGCTGCTTCGCCGGAATGCATTTTTGGAAAGTCATGCTGAACGCACCGCAGAAAGTCGCCAAACCCGCCGGCGCTTCGCAATCCTGGCCCGTCCCGGCGAGGCTCGTCGCGCTGAGTGTGGCTTGTAGCGTTTCCGGTCCCGAAAAGACGCCGTCAGTCATGAAGAACAACAACGTGGTTCCGTCTGAACTCTTGCAAACGGATCCGGTACCCAGGAAACCTGAAACGGTCGGGCTGATGATTGAGAATTGCTTGCATGCGCCTTTGCCGGGAATCGAACCTCCGATACCCACGTAATCATTACTTCCCAGAGTCATGCATAAGTTCCCGGCCGATGCCGTCCCCGCGAAGGCAAGAAGCAATCCTGCCAAGAGCGCCACGCGACGAAAGACAGCGCGCGGTGCCACCATTCGTGTTCCCGCCCAATTCCGATCTGTGTTCATGATTTTCCTCCCGGAGATCTTTGACGGTTGAGTCAGATAGAGACGTTTTGATTATCAAAGCATCCGAAAGACTAAGGCCGATGGCGAGTTATGTCCAATGCCCGGCGGATCGGCGCGATCGGAACGTAACTGAAACGCCTAGAGAGATTTCCCCGATTGGGGACCGGATTCGCCTTGCGGCGGCACGGTGAGGGTGTCGAGTTTCGCTTCGAGTGCGCGCAGTTCGTCGTCCAGGCGCGACTGGCGGTTCCAAATGAATACCACGTACAGGAATATCGCCGCGAAAATAGCACTGTAGGCTGCGAACAAGTATCCAAAGTTGTCCATTATCGTCCTGTGCGCGGCGGTCAAGCTCTGCCGGCGCGAAACTCCGCTATCGCGATCGCGCGTGCGATCTCGTCCAGCCGCGTGCGCGTGCGCAGGATCGCAAGCCGCAGCATCAGCAGCCACGCGAACATCAGCGTGAACGCCGTGATCGATACCAGAAGCGTGACCACCATCCGCGGATCCTGCAGGCCGTGGCCGCCCTGCCGAGTCACCAGCACGGCGGGATGGATCGTGCGCCACAGCCGTACCGAAACGATCACCACCGGCACGTCGAGCGCCGCGACAATTCCGACCACGGCGGCGAAGCGCGCGACCTGCCCGGACTCCTCGAGCATCGCGCGCATCAGCAGGTATCCGCCATACAAAAGCCACAGCACGAACGAGGTCGTCAGCCGCGAGTCCCACGTCCACCATGTCCCCCAGATCGGTTTGGCCCACAGCGACCCCGTCAGCAGCATCAGGGTGCAGAACAGCATCCCGATTTCGGCGGCGGCGTAGCCAAGATCGTCCCAGATCTGGCCGCCCAGCCAGAGATAGAAGACTCCCGCGACCGCAACGATCGCGAACGCGGCGAACGCGACCCACGCGCACGGCACGTGGAAATAGAAGATGCGCTGGACGATTCCTTGTTCGGCCTCGGTCGGCACCCAGGCGAAGATCATCCACAGCGCCACGACCATCAACGCAAGCGTCACCGCGCCGAGAACATTATTGAGCTTCCTGCCCACGATTGCCCGACCCTACTCCTGTCCGATCACGTGCTCGAACAGCAGATAGCCCGCCGTCACGAACAGGACATCGAACGCAACGAGGATACCGATCCAGTCGCGCGCTGTCGCCATCGGCGCCGCCGACAGCGCGGCGGTGCTGGCGCGGACTCCGGCAATCAGCGCGGGCACGAACATCGGGACGACCAGCAGCGGCAGCAGCAGTTCGCCGCCGCGCGCGCGGCCGGAAATAGCGGCGAGGAGAGTCGCCAGCGCGGCGAAGCCAATCACGCCGAGGATCAGGATCGGCGCAAGGCGCACCAGCGCGCCCGAAAATTCGAGATTAAAGAACAGCACGGTCAGGATCGCGCCGGCTCCGAGCGCGACGAGCATGAAAATCGCCGAGGCGGCAAGCTTGGCGGCGTACAGCGTCGCGCGATCGACCGGGCTTATCAGCAGCGCGCGGATACATTCGTTTTCGCTCTCGGCCATCAGCGCGCGCGACGCGCCCAGCATCCCGGCGAACACCAGTGCGATCCATAACGCTCCCGCCGCGGCCTCGGGACCGCGCGCGACGCCGGGGTTGAGCGCAAAGACCAGCACCACGAGCACCAGCATCGCGAGCGCAACCATCGCGATCGTGCTGACCCCGCTGCGCAGTTCGAGGCGCAGGTCCTTGGACAGGATTGCGGCGAAGGCGCTCATTGGTTCGGCCGTCCGAGCAGCGATCGCAGCCGCCCCGCGCGCGGAGCTTCGACGGTTTCGGGATGCGGAATCAGGCGCCCGCGCGAGATTTCGTATTGTTCGAGCTCGACGCCCTCGATCGCAAGCCGGGCGTGCGCGCTCGCAACGACGGCGCATCCGCGCGCGAGTTCGGTGCGAATCAGATCGGTCATGATTGCGACCCCGTCGGAATCGAGCGCGGCGAACGGCTCGTCGAGGATCAGCAGCGTCGGCTCGGCGATCATTGCGCGCGCGGCCGCCAGGCGCTGCTCCATCCCGCGCGAGAACATCCGCACCCGTTCGCCGCCGAAGTTTGCAAGGCCCACGCGTCGTAGCCACGAATGCGCGGCGCCACGCGGATTTTCGATTCGATAGAGGGTCGCGTAGAATTCGAGATTCTCGGCCGCGGTGAGGTTCGGGTAGAGAAAGCTGCGATGCGACAGCATCCCGATTCGCCGTCGTCCATCGGGATCGAGCCGGCGCGAGTCCTGGCCGAACACAAGCGCGTATCCGGTGCTGGGCGCGGAGAGTCCGGCAAGGATTGCCAGCAGGGTCGATTTACCCGCCCCGTTGCCGCCGATAATCACGGCGGCGCGGCCGGATGCCACCCGCAGATTGGCTTCGAGCAGGACGGGAACGAGGCCGAAGCTCTTGCCGAGCGCGTGTGTCTCGACGATCGGCGCGGCCATCAGTCGTTCCAGCCGGTGGCGCGTCCGGAGGGTCGCAGCGCAAGGCCGCACTCGGCGCAGAAGCGCGCGTCGGCGATCGTCCTGCTTCCGCATTGGGAACAGAACCGGACCCCGCGCGGCGCGCCGGCGTTTGTACGCGTTACGCCAAAGCTCGGGAATTGCGCGGCGCGCGTGGGCTCGGCGCGGCGCGCGGGCTCGACCAGCAGGACCGGTTTCGCCGCAGGCGCCGCTACGGGCTCGGCTTTGGCCTCGAGCCGCTCGATCGATTGCATCGCAACGAGCGCGCGGTTTTCCAGCCCGGCGCGCAACGTCTCGTAGTCGGCATCCGAGAGCTTGCCCATCTCGCGATCGAACTCGAGTTCGCGCAGTCCCTGGACCGCGAGGCCGCGCTCATGCTCGAGGCGCTCGGCGTCGATCTCGCCGGCCTTCTTGAGGCGCGAGGGCATGAACCCTCCCGCCAGCGGCGCCGCGACAAACATCGCGACTCCGGCCACGATCATCGCGGCGGCAAGGTAGAGCATCGCTCAGCCGCCCTTCCTTAGATCTTCGGCGAGCTTGCGGCGCAGCTCGGGATCGAAGGAATTTTCGTCCGGCGCGGCGGGCGCGGGTTGCGAAGGCGGCGAGTCGGGCTCGCGATGCCATCGGCGGGCCGTGAAAACAATCAATACCCCGCCGGCCAGCAGCGCCGCGAACGGGGTTATCCAGGCGAGCAGGTTGAACCCTTGGGTAGTCGGCGCGGAAAGAACTTTCTCGCCAAACTTATGGCGGTAGAACGCGATTATCTCGACCTGCGATTTGCCGTGATCGATCATGTCCTGAATCTGATGCCGCGTTGGCACCGAGAAGCTGCACGTCGGCATGTTGCAGTTGGCGACGGTCAGGCCGCATCCGCATTGGCACGTTAGCCCCTGGGCGACCTGCTCCTCGCTGGGGCGCTCGGCGGCGGACGGGAGGGTGCGCGCGGCAGCCAGACTGAGAACGATCGCCAGCGACACTATCGCGAGAACACCGGTCATCCGCGCGCGCACGATCAATCTCCGCCGGGCGCCGGCTCCCCGGTTATCGCAACCGGAGCCGCGCGCCTGACTGCTGCCGCGATCGCCGCGCGCTCGCGCACATTCGGCCACATCACGACCACGGTGCCGATCGCCATCAGCAAGCCTCCCGCCCACAGCCAGAAAACGAGCGGAGTGAGGAAAACCTCGAAGGTCGCCTGGTTGCCGTTCTCGTCGAGTCCGGCGAGCACGATGTAAAGATCGGCGAACGGGGTCGAGCGGATCGCGACCTTGGTCGCGGGCTGCTGCTCGCGCTTGTAGAAAAGTTTTGCGGGCGCCATCTCGGTGACCACGCGCCCGTTGCGCGAGACCTCGATCCGCGCGGTCGCGCTCTCCATGTGCGCGGTATCGGATTCGGACAGCCCGAGGTAGCGCAGTTGGTAGGCGCCAACCGTAAAGCTTTGTCCCTCGCGCACGCTCTTTTTCACTTCGGTCTTGAAAAACGACGAGCCGACAATTCCGACGAATGCGACGATCACGCCGATATGGATGATATACCCGCCGTAGCGGCGGTTGTTCTTCGCCACCAGGTTAACCAGCGCGCGCGGTGCGGGCTCGGCCAGCATATGGCGGCGCGCGCCGACGCCGCGCCGGAACTCGACGACCACTGTTCCGAGCACGAACGCGGCGAGCGAGAAGGCGGTCAGCACGTACCAGGTGCGCAGGCCGGCCGCGAGCGCGACTACGCCGGTTGCGACACCTGTAATCGCAGGCGCGGTAAAGCTCTTGACCAGGTTGCTCGCCGTGGTGCGCCGCCACGCGATTAGCGGCCCCACGCCCATCAGGAAAATCAGCCCGAGCGCGAGCGGTCCGGCCACGCTATTGAAAAACGGAGGACCGACGGTGATCTTGACCCCGCGCACGGCTTCGGACAGCACCGGAAAGATCGTGCCCCAGAAGACCGCGAACGCGATTCCGATCAGCATCAGGTTGTTGAACAGGAACGCGGCCTCGCGCGAGAGATATGACTCGAATTCGGCGGGGCTGCGCAACTCCCTGGCGCGGAAGATGAGCAGCCCCGTGTAAGCCGCCACGATTAGGACGAGGAAGCTCAGAAAGTACGGCCCGAGCCCGGACTGGGTGAATGAATGCACCGACGAGATCACGCCGCTGCGCGTGATGAAGGTGCCGAAAATCGTCAGCGAAAAGGCCAGCCCGATCAGCGCAAGGTTCCAGACCTTGAGCATGTCCTTGCGCTCCTGGATCATCACCGAATGCAGGTACGCCGTCATCACGAGCCACGGCATGAAGGCCGCGTTCTCGACCGGATCCCATGCCCAGTACCCGCCCCATCCGAGGACTTCATACGCCCAGCGCGCGCCGAACAGATTGCCGAGGGTCAGGAAGAACCACGAGAAGATCGCCCAGCGCCGGGTCGAGCGGATCCACGAATCGTCGAGCTTGCCGGTCATCAGCGCGGCCGCGCCGAACGCGAATGGGACCGTCGCGCTCACGTAGCCCGTGTAGAGGGAAGGCGGATGAATCGCCATCCAATAATTCTGAAGTAAAGGATTAAGATCCGTTCCCTGCGCCGGGATGACCGGCAGCAAATCGAACGGGCGCGTCACGAAGTTCAGCATCCCGAGAAAGAAAATCGCAACTCCCGCCAGCACCGCCATCGCATACGGCGCGATTTCCGGATTGCGGCGGCGATGCTGATACGCGGCGACCGAGGTGAAAATCGACAGCAGCCAGGTCCACAGCAAAAGCGAGCCCTGCTGCCCGCCCCATAGCGCCGTGAACTTGTACACGGTCGGCAGCGTCGTGCTCGAGTACGACGCAACATATTCGAGCGAAAAGTCCGAGCTGAGCAGCCCGGTCCATAGCGCGACCACCGCGATCGTCACCATCGCGCACATCGCCCACAGCGCATGGCGCGCGCTGGCGATAAACTCGGGGCGCCGGCGCCGCGCGCCAAAGACATTGGCGCCGATCGAATAGAACGCGAGCAGCAGCGCGATCGCGAGAGCAAGTCGGCCTAGATCAGGCATCGCATCCTATTTTGCTTGCGCGGGCTTGTACTTGGAAGGGCAGCTCGTAAGCACCTGCGTGGCGGCGATATGCCCGGTCGCGTCGAGCTTGCCCTCGACGATCACGTCGCGGCCGTTCGCAAACATATCGGGCTTGGGCTCGCCGATACAGGTCACAGCGTATGCCGCGGGTTCGGCGGTGGAAACGGGTTTCACCGCGGGATCGACGTTCGGATCGGGAATGGGGACGATGCCAAATTTCAGAGTAAGCGTGGCCGGATCCCAGGCGATCGTCCCGGATTTGACGCGCCCGGCGACCCGCAGCGGCTGCCCAACCAACTGGGCCTGGCGGGCGGCGACTTCATCGACGGTCAGATAGTACTCGGAGGTGTTACGGATCGCGGTCGTGATCAAATAGACGATCGCGCCTACGACCAGCGCCGTGCCAATAACAAATCGCAGCCGGAAACGCATGGATGATCATTATCCGCCAGATAACCGCCGGGCAAGCAAGCGGTGCATCCGCACCCTACTCTTCTTCCGACGACGCTGCGCCCTGTTGGCGGGGGCCGAAGGCTACGCCGCGTTTGCTCGCGCGGATGAAATCGATCATCTCGGCCACTTCGGGGGTGACCTGACCCGCGGCGAGCAATCGCTCGATCGCGAGCGCGAGGTTGCGGCGCGCGCCGAACAGCGCGGCGAATGCGCGGCGCAGCGACGCGATCGCGGGCGGCGAGAATCCCGCGCGCCTCAGGCCGATCGCATTGATCGCGCGCAGCGTATGCACTCCGTCCACGATGCAGAACGGCGGGATGTCGCGGCTCATGCGCGAGCCGCCGCGGGTCAGCGCGAGCCGTCCGATACGCGTGAACTGATGCACCACGCAGTTGCCCGAGACCAGCGCGCGATCGCCGACCTGCACCCATCCCGCGAGCAGCGCTCCGCCCGCGATAATCGTATGGTCGCCGATTCGGCAGTCGTGGCCGATATGCGCGTTATGCATCACGAAGTTGTCGCTGCCGATCGTCGTGACGAGGCCTTTTTCGCATCCGCGATGCACCGTTGCGCCCTCGCGGAAAATATTGCGGTCGCCAATCCGGACCTGCCGCGGCGCTCCGCTGTAAGTAAGATCCTGCGGCTCGTCGCCAATCACGGCGGTCGGATGCACCACGTTATCGGCGCCCATCTCGGTATCGCCGAAGATCGCGACGTGGCTGATAAGCCGCGTGCGCGCGCCCAGCTTGACGCGGCCCTCGAGCATGCAGAAGGGGCCGACCTCGACGCCGGGGCCAAGCTCGACCTCGGGACCGACGACGGCCGACGCATGAATCCTCGGCGCGGCGGATTTTTTTTGCGTCATCGACTCAGTTGAGATTGGGCTTCTTCATCCGATCGTCCGGATGCTCGGAGTCGTCCTCGGCCTTGCCGCCGGCGACGCGATAATCCTCGGCCGCCCAAGTGCCGAGATCGACCATCCGGCATCGCTCGGAGCAGAACGGCCGAAAAGAATTGGCCGGCGTGGCGTCAACCGGCCTTTTGCAGGTTGGGCATCGCATAACTAACTCGCTCGGATTGAAAAGCTGCCAGATCGAGCGCGCACGCGCAATCGGCGACTCCACCAATCGCGGGCCGCGATATTGTGCGATGTCAAACGGAATACGGGGTGGCCGGTCCGTCACCGGCCACCCCGAGGCGCTGGCTTGCGAGCGGAGAGCGCGGTTCAATGCGTTGGCTTAGCCGCGCCCGTGCTGATTGCGACTTCCATTCTGATCTTTGCTGCCACGACCATGATCGCCATGCCCAAAGTTGAACATGCCCATCAGATCGCCGATCGCTGGGCCGTTGGTCGGCACGTAGGGATTATTCTCGGACGCGATCGGATTTGGCAGGTTGTCGCGGCTGCGGTCCGAGATCACCGGCAGGCCCCAGTTCGCCTCTACGAACTTGGCGAACGAAACGTGGTCGTAGTAGTCATGCACCACCCGGCCGCCCGCCGAGTACGGCGACACGACCAGCATCGGAATGCGCGTGCCGTCGCCGAAGAAATCGATCGGCTGGATATAGCCCGAGTCGTAGTAGCCGCCGCCTTCATCGACGGTGATAACGATCGCCGTATCGGACCAGAGCTTCGGATTAGCTTGAACCATGTCGACGATGTTGTGCGAGAAGGCCTCGAACAACTCGAACTTCGACGACGCGGGATGTCCATCGAGGAATCCGTCGGGCTTGACGATCGACACCGCCGGCAGCGTGTCACCCTGGATGTCGGCGTAGAGCTGATGGATGCCGGTCAGGTTTTGGCGCTGAGTCGGATCGGTCATGATCTGTTTCGAGTAAAGGAAGGGATTGCAGATATTGCAATAGCCACCGGCGTTGGGCAATTCTTCACCGGTCTCGGTGCCGTTCGCCCATCCCTCGCCATAGTATTTCCAGGATACATTATTCGCGCTCAGCAGCAGGCCGAGATTGGGCTGCGTGGACGGCGGAATAGTGAAATCGGACGGTCCGCCAACGTAGAGTTCCTGGCCGGTTCCGAGGTAGGCGGGGTTGTAGTTGTTGACTATGTAGTACGAGTTGGCCGCGCAATCGCCACCGTTGAATGGACTATACGGCAACGAACTCAGGTAAGCAATGATCGGCGCCACGCCCGGCTGCGTCGAATCCGCACAATTGACGTATGAGCCGCCACTGTATCCGTCCTGGGTATAGAAGTTGTTGGTGCCGGACTGCGGATTGGGATTCTCGATCTGATTCGCCGGCGGCGTACCTGGAGTTCCGTCGGGATTCGCCCAGTAGATCTCGGCGCCATAGCCAATCGCAATATGATTGGCTCCCGTTCCGCCCATGATCGCCTGATGATAGTTGTCGCTAAGAGCGTATTGCTGCGCGAGTCCCGTGAAGTACGGCACGTCACTCTGCAGATTGTTGTAATAGCCCATCGCGATCGAGCCCTCACCCTTAAATCCCGTCGGCTCGGGTTTGCCGTTGCTGCCGGTGGCGACCGTTGTCTCGACCCACGGGAACAAGTCGTTCTGGCATCCGCTCGGATTGCCCGGCGTCGCCTTGGTCACGTCGCAATCGACTTGCTGCCACATCTGGAAGAAGCGATGAACGGGGCTGCCCGTGTAATCGTCGTATGAGACGAAGTCCGTGATGTCGAAAGGTCCGTTCGCGAGCGGACCGCCGACGGTGAAGCGCGTGTCCACGCCCCCGCCGGTAATGCCGGTGCCGCCGATCGTCAGCATATAGTAATCGGCAAGCGGCAGGGCAGGCTCGAGCGCCTCGGCCGCCGCGACGGTGTCAAAATACGGCGAGGTCGGTCCTCCTACATTCGGTGCGGGCAGGCTCGTGAACGCGGCACCCTTGGCGGGATTGATCGTGTAGGAGGTGGTGTCGGTCGCCTGGTACTGCTGAGCCTGGTCGAAATTCGGACCCGGCGTGCCGTCGGGGTTGACCATGCCTTCGGAGAGAAGGTTGTGCACTGTTTGGCCCGTCTTCGGCACATACGTTCCGAAGACGTGGTCGAAGGTGCGGTTTTCACCGATGATCAAGATCACGTGTTTGATTGGGGTTGCGGTCTGGTTGTCGTTGTTGGGCCGGTCAGCGTAGGCCAGCGGCGCAGCGGTCTGCCCCGACAGCATCGCGCTGAGCACGGCAGCGGCGATCCATTTTTTCCGTCGCAGTTTTCGCATCGCAAATCCTCCTGGGTTAGAGCGTTGATGACCGGCCCAGTGGCCGATGCGCAATACTCGCGCGCCGCGATTGCCGGAGATCGTTCGCGGCGATTAAGCGGAGAAGAAAAAATGGTTGGAACGCGATGACGGCGCGATGACCGAAGACCGTCGCGTCAACAGCAGATACCCGATTGGGCGCGCTTTGGCGGGCCGGGAATTCGCAGGCGCGTAGGCTGCGTCCACCGTAACGCTCCGTTCATCACGCCGCGCGCGGGGAATCGCCGCCAGCGGCGTCTCATTGCGCATCGCGAGGCACCGCGATAATATTTCCTGACAGTCGGTTATGGCTGCTAACAACAAGACAAGGTCTGTCGTTCAACTCGGAGGATCGAGCGGATGAAACTCGCAATGCGGATCTTTGTGCTGGCGATCCTCCTCGGATTCCCCAATGTGTCCTTAGCCCAACAAATCATTGAACCGGGGCAGCTCCGACCTGGCCAGGAGGCGCAGGGCCCGTTCGAAGTAAACCCGTTTGCGGGGCCCGACACAACCCCAATGAATACATCGGGACCTTGGATCGACGTCCCGGAGGGACGCTCGAAAAATGGTAACGGAGATGTTGCTGCGCCGGGCACGCCAGTTATCAAGGCTACCCCACCTCCTATTAAGGTTCACATCAACGACGGTTGAACCTAGCCCGGTAGCGTCGCCGCAAAGCTTGCTCAACGGTTTGACTCATCCTCTGGCAACCCTCACAAAACTCGCGAGACGGCTCGGTCCTGCAGAAGCAAACGCGCAGACGGTCTCGGCACAGTTCAACGGAGGGCTGGCAAGTGGGCTGACTCCTGCTGACGCAGCCGGTGCCACAAATGGAAGTTTCGTCTTAAGTGCTCTAAACAACGCCTACTACATCTATGGCACGGGCGGCACGCTTCTGAAGTCGCGCGACGGAAACGGCTTCTGGTGCAATGGCCCTCAGGTCGTCAACGGGTGCCCGAGTACGGGCCTCAACGGTACAACGCAGCCTCTTGAGACATTTGACACACAGATCGTCTGGGACTCTGTCAACGCTCGCTGGGTCACTTCAGCCCTCGGCGCGACCGCGAGCCAGCTGTCGAGCGGGACCTGGATGCCGGTCACCTACCTGGGCGTCTCTCAGACGAGCGATCCGAGAGGCATGTGGAACCTCTACTACTTCTACACCTGCGGTGACAATAATCCTGGTGACCAACCAAAGCTCGGCATCGATTCTCCTGCGGGTTGGATCATTGTAGAGAGCAGCCTGCGCAACGGCAGCATATACCCGAAAAATAATCTTCAGGTTTTCTCCGAAGCATCGCTCTATGCCGGGACGCCGCCGAATAATACAAACCAATTTCCATTCTCGGATCCAAACGATCTTGATCGCCCCGCCGTTACCTATGCGGCAAATCCGCCATCAGGTCGCGAGTACCTGGTTGCGTCTGCGGTAGCTGGCGGAACGCCGGCACTGTATTACTCTTTCCTTCAAAACGATCCTTCTACTGGAAAACCGCTGCTCACCTCGAACGTCTTCAGCGTGTTCATAGCTTATATCACTGGTGCTACTTTCGACATACCGGCAGGAAGCGACACAAGGTGCAATGCCTGCATCGGGACACTCGACGATGCCCGCGTCCGATCCGCGACGGTGCAAACCCTGTCCAACGGTGACCTCTTCATAATAGTCCCTTTTAATTTCGCGATGGCGGCCGGCGGCACGCAAATTTACTTAGAGCAACTCGACCTCGCGACGCTGACGACCGTCGGCGGCATGTCGGGATCGTCGGGCGGCACGATCTTTTATCCCAGCGCAGCGGCGGATCTGGCGGGCGACAAGGTTCTGCTGAACTTCGGATTCACGGCGCCTGGAAATCCGGCGCTGGACCCTTATCCCTACACCGATTTCTGGTTCCTGGATTCTCTTGGGAGCGGCGAGTCCTTGTTTGGCAAGGCGGGAGTCGCCGCAAACGCAGTTTCAGCCCGGTGGGGTGACTACACAACTACCACGCCCGACTTCGCTTCTTCTGGCGCCGCTTGGTCACTCGGCAGCTATCTCGATTCCAACGGCCGACAGCATCAGTGGTGGATGAACATTTCAAAGTGAGGCGCGGTTCCGACGGGACCGGCGCTTGTGTTTCACTCGATCCTCTCGTTGCGGCGCGCGACGGTCGCCTGCACCATTGCGAGAATACCGCTTCTGGAGCGCGCGCGCACAGCTACATCCCGTCGGGGAATTCCTGCAGCAGCACGCCGCTCCTGGTGATCTTCACGCACTGCACGCCGTTGCGCTCGAAGTCGGGGTCGCACAGGGGCGCATCGATGCCGGGGCATCGGTAAAGGCTCGGCTCGAGCACCTCGCATTTCGACAGATCGAAATTGGCGGTAGCGAGTTTTTCGGCGGTGGTCTCAGTGGTCGGCGTCACGGCGGAGCATCCGGCGAAGAAAATCAGCGCGCCGCCTGAAATCACCGCCGCGATCGAGCTGCGAATTCGCAAAGCTATCGACCCAACGTGAATTGCCCGCGTGGCCGACCGGTCGTTCGCTCGCACATCATACTTGCCATCATACCAAGCCTCCGCATGGAGAACTGTGGTCGAGTAGCATCGTCTCGCTACTGAGTCGGACCCCTGGTAGCGCCGACCGTATAGGTCAGAACCGTAACGATCTGGGTGCCGAGGTCATAGACGCCTCCGGCGATCATGAGTGTACCCGCGTTCACTTGATTTCTGAACTGCTTTCGCAGTCGGTCGACAGTGATGAGCACGTTCTGGTTGGTAGCGACCGGTATCACTTGGGTTGGATCGTTCGGGTCGCCGCCGTTTTGTTTGACGATAGCTCTGGCCTGTTTGACCGCCGGAAAGATCAGATTCACAAATTGCAGGCTGTGATTCTTCGGAAAGCTGTTGACCGCGGTCGTCACCGCACCACAGGCACTGTGGCCAAGCACAAACAAAACGGGGCTCCCCAGACTGTTTGTGCCGTAAAGCAGGCTGTCGATCAATCTACCGCTCGCCGTATTGCCGGCCACTCGCGCCACAAACAAATCGCCCAGACCTTGATCAAATATCAGTTCAGGCGGAACTCGCGAGTCCGAGCAGGAAAGGATCGATGCGAACGGAGTCTGGTGGTTATTGGCAAGACACACGCGGCGCCCCGTATCTTCGCCCGGGTGCTCCTGGTCTCCCAACGCCCACCGGGCGTTGCCATCCATCAGAGCGGTTAACGCGGCGGCAGGAGTCGTGGGGGCCTCGGGGTTGCAGACTACGTCGCTCGCCAGCACATCGTCGCGCCGGATCAGTGGCGAGACCGCGGTCATCAGAACGGTTAGTGCGCCGAGCCGTAACAGCCCCCGCCTGCTAATCGAATCAGGGCGCGCGATTGTCATGAGTCCTCCTTTAGCTTCGCTTTCGTCCACGAGTTTCATCTAAAGAATGTGCCTTTCTGAAATTCCAGTTTTATACACGACAGAGTCGATCAACGCCAATGACTGCATTGGTGCGCGGATATCCTTGTCAAATTGCTAGTTCACTGAGAAAAGGAAATCCGGAATCAAAACACCTCCTGGCCGCCGCAGTGGTCGGAGCCGCCGCCGGCGCGGAAGGTCGCGCTGTGCTGATCGTAAAAGACCCGCTCGAAATAGCAGAATTGCTCGGCCTGCGCGGGCCCCTTGTAGACAATGCGGATATGCACCTGCATCTTCGAATTTCCCGATACGACGGCCTGATAAACGTCCGGCGTGAGATAGCTATAAAAGTAGTGCGGGACGCCGGGCGAGAGAATCCCGGTATCCATCGTGGTCATTTCGCCGTCGGCGTTCTTGACGATTTTGCCATCGACGATGCTGTGGACGCTGACCAGGGCGCCGAGCGCCGGAATTCTGCCAAAGTTGGTGAAATTCACCGCGACGCGCGGACTCGGCGATTGACGCTGTTCGAACGCCACCGACCCAACCCCCATGAACGGACGGTCCGATACCGCGAACACCATCCGCGTCACTTGCGCCGTGCGCCACGTCGCGTAGGCGCTGAACCCGGTCGCGAGCACCATCAGCAGCGCCATGAAATCGGCCACCCTGATCGCGCGACCGACGCGGACCAGTTGCGAGCGCTCACGCTGCTCGAGCTTGCGTTCGCGATCGAGTTCGCGCGCCAGATCGGCGGCCTGTTCGCCGTCGGCGCTCTGCCCATCCTTTCGCTCCTCTTCTTTCATGCCGTGTCCCCCGGCCCCTGCGCCGATCGTTCGCGATTCCCGAGAGCCCCGATTCTCCTTCTATGGCGTGGCGAACCAGAGCACGGACAGCGGCGGCAGCTCAATCGCGATCGAGAATGGAAACTCGTGCCACGGCTGCGCCTGCGCCTCGACGCCGCCGAGATTACCGACGTTGCCGCCGCCGTAGACACCGGCGTCGGTATTCAGGATTTCGCGGTACCATCCTGATGCCGGCACTCCGACCCGGAAGCGGCTGCGATGCACCGGCGAGAAGTTGCACACGCATACGACTTTCGCGCCGCTCGAAGGCGCGATAC
>Ga0307374_10007426_pt1 | contig 16700 bp, 18 predicted proteins | sample OX3MG_FD_202532 | JGI IMG/M metagenome (GOLD analysis project Ga0307374, IMG submission 202532) | Soil microbial communities from Risofladan, Vaasa, Finland - OX-3 | ecosystem: Environmental > Terrestrial > Soil > Coastal area > Acid sulfate soil | place: Finland: Risofladan, Vaasa | collected... | reverse complement strand
GGGTCGTTGTACATCTTCAACTGGCGGTAGAGCTTGAAGCGGCGGGCGCCCGCCAGGGTCTCGGCCCACAACCGGTCCAGGCACAAGGCCAGGTCGGCGCGCTGCTCTTCAAGCACTGCCAGGCGCGCCCGGTTGCGTTCTGCGTGCCCTTCCGGAGCATCGGCACGTAGGCTTTCTTCGCGGGTGTGGTAGATCTTCAGGGCCAGGATGGAGAGCCGGTCCACCATCGGGCCGGGCGATTCGGAGTGGAGCGGGGCATCGCCGTTGGGCAGGCCGCGGCCGGCAAGGTGCCGGAGAAGGGCTTCGTCGAGCTGCTCGGCGACATCGTTGCGGTGCTGGTTGGTGCGGTCGATGGCGCGCTTGACCGCGGCGATTTCGGCGTCGGTTGCGCCCGGGCGGCGGGCCTCGTCCTCAATGTGCCAGAGGTCGAAGTTGGCGCGGTGCTGGCGGCCCGCCAGCGCGAGGAACGGGTCTGGCTGCGGTGGATCGGCGTCCGGCTCGGCGTGCCACAGGGAAGTGAGCTGGTCGTGAAGGCTGGTGATGGAGTCGGCGGAGAGCATGGGATCAGAAGTGCGTAGCCAGGAGGCGAATCTTCTGGCGGAGAGTGCTGACGAGGTAGCTGCAAAGCCAGCCGAAGCAGAACCAGAAGGTGAAGTTGCACAGGGCCGCGACTCCGAGCCCTGCGGGATGGACGTTCCGGGCGGCGACAGCAATCAGGAGCCCGGGAATCGCTATGGCAAAGGCCACGGTCTGCAGCATTCTTAAAAGAAGGTTGGAGGTGGCCAGGGTCAGCCCATGGACGGAAAATGTGATGGCGGCAGCGACGCCCCCAAGCATCGCCCCGGCAGCCACGTTCTTGCATCTTGCCCAAAACATCGGCAGCGCAACTCCTTGGTGCGCACTATCGTGAATCAGTGTAACTCGCCTGTGGTAGAACTAAGCACTGGCACTAAGGAGCCGCCAAACATGAACGTCCTTCCCCCGAACCCTCCGCCTTTTCCAATTCCCGCTTCGCAATCCGTCATCCGCCTGCCTGCCGATCATTACCTGCACCCCGGCGCTCCCACCGAATGGTGGTGGCACATGGGAACGCTCCGGGCCGGCGAACGGATCTTCGGATTTGAGATCAACGCCGCCAGCTTCACCGCCCTGGCCTTCACCCAGATCATGCTTACTGACGTGAGCAAACGCGTCCATTACAAGCAGACCAAAGTCTACGCGCCGTTTCCTTCCGACTGGGCCGAGCAGGACCCCGCCAAACCCTGGTATGTCAAGCTCGGCAACCCTGCCGCCGATCCCGCTTTCGTGGCCATGAACGCGCCCCAGAGCGATCCCAGCCGGAACATGTCCGTCGAAGCCGCGCTGGTGGATGAGACCACCGGCACAATCGTGAAATTCTCTCTCAAGTTCACCCAGCAGGGTCCGCCGTTCATAGTGTGGGGCACCGGCGTCAACCCGTTTCCTGCCGTCGACGGCGGCGTCAAAAAGAACAACTACTATTACTCGCTCACCAGGCTGCACGCCTCCGGAACCGTCACCATCGGCAGCGGTGCGCCGATCGCGGTCGATGGCGTCACCTGGATGGATCATGAGTACGGACTCTTCGGATCCAACACCCATCCCGTCAAGTGGTTCCTCCAGGACATGCAATTGGACAATGGCGTGCACATCTCCAACTTCACCGTCTTCGACAAGACGCCTCCGGCGCTCGATGTTCCCGCACCCAGCAATGCCACGGTGCAGTTTGCCGACGGCAGCACCTACTTTGAGAAGGACTGCACCCTCACTCCAACCGGCCGCACCTGGAAAAGTCCCAGAGGCGTGCTCTTTTACCTCGAGTTCAACATCGAGATCCCCGCCTTCGCGGCGCAATTGCACGTCACCAGCCTTCTTGACGACCAGGACTTTCCCTTTCCCGGCGGCCTGGCCGATACTTACGAAGGCGTGGCCGCGGCCTCAGGCAAATTCATGGGCCATGACGTACACGGAACCGCCTGGAACGAACAGAATCCTTAGAAAACAGGGGGCCGATGAACCACCGCACCGAACGCATTCTTTGCATCTCCTCTTACGAAAAGGGGCAGGACTTCATCCGCCAGTGCGCGGAAATGGGGGTGCGGCCAACCCTGCTCACGGTGGAGAAGCTGCGCGATGCCGACTGGCCGCGAGACGTCCTGGAAGACGTGGCGCTGATGCCGGAGAACCTGACCCGCGAACAGATCCTGAACACGGCGAGCTGGATGGCGCGGGGGCGGCTCTATCACCGCGTAGTGGCGCTGGATGAGTTCGACCAGGAGACCGCGGCGTGGGTGCGCGAGCACTGGCGCCTGCCCGGCATGAACCTCAGCACCACGGCGTTCTACCGCGACAAGCTGGCCATGCGCCAGGGCGCGCGCGAGGCGGGTTTTCTGGTGCCGGAGTTTTGCCGGGTGCTCAACTACGACGAGCTGCGCGAGTACATGGGGCGGGTGAAGCCGCCCTGGCTGCTGAAGCCGCGATCGGAGGCATCGGCGCTGGGAATCCGCAAGATGGAAGTAGCGGAGACGCTGTGGCGGGCGCTGGACGAGCTGGGCGACCGCCAGAGCCATTTCCTCCTGGAGCAGTTCGTGCCCGGCGACATTTTCCACGTGGACTCGATTGTGAGTCGTGGCCAGGTGCTGTTCTCCTGCGTGCACCAGTATGGACGGCCGCCAATGCAGGTGATGCATGAGGGCGGCGTGTTCACCACTCGCACGGTAGGACGGGAGACTCGGGAGTGGCGGGAATTGACGGAGATGAACTCGCGCCTGGCGCCGGCGCTGGGCATGGCGCGCGGAGTCACGCACGCGGAGTTTATCCGCGCCCATGCCGATGGGAGGTTCTATTTTCTTGAGATCGCGGCCCGGGTGGGCGGTGCCTTCATTGCCGACCTGGTGCAGGCGGCAACCGGCATCAACCTGTGGCGCGAATGGGCACGGATCGAGGTAAGCGATCTTCGGCGCGTTCCGTATGAGCTGCCGGAGACCTATGAGGAGTATGCGGGAAGCGTGCTGTGCCTGGCGCAGACCGCGGAGCCCGACACCAGCCAGTTCACCGCCCCGGAGATCGTCTACCGGATGAAAAAGCACCATCACGCGGGGCTGATTTTGCGCTCGCCCCGGGCTGAGCGGGTGAAGGAATTGGTTGAGGAGTACAGTGCGGAGTTTGCGCGGCTGTATCTGGCAACCATGCCCGCGCCGGAAAAGCCGACGGCGTAGGAAGTAGGGAATAGAAAGGGGAAGAAGTCTCAGAGGATGATAAATCCGTGAACTGCGAATTATGAGCTCGCAACTGACCACGGATCACGAACCACTCACCACTCACCACGGACCACTGAACCGGAGCCGCCCATGAGCCTGACCGAACAACCTGAATACACCCACTGGCCGGAAACCTACTACGTCTTTGTTGAGAAGGTGGGGCCGTTCATGCAGAATGCTCCGGCGGCCTGGGAGGGCGCGCACAAGCTGACGCCGGCGCTCGCCGAGCACAACCGGATCATTGGGTATATGAGCCTCTACAAGATGACCACGAGCACCTACCGGGCGGGCTTTGCGCTGGAGGCGCCGCCATCGGAGCTGCCCCAGGGGCTCGCGTACGAGAAGTTCGCAGGCGGACGCTACGCGAAATTCGTACTCACCGGGCCTTACTCGCAGCTCGGGCCGGCCACCGGGCGGGTGCTGGAGATGGTGAAGCAGCAGGGGATCGCGGCGCGCGATGACTGGTACATCGAGAACTACCTCAACGATCCGCGGAACACCCCGGCAGAAGATCTGAAAACGGAGATCTGCGTGCCGGCGTGAAAGATCGTGTGCCCGTATGACCCGCCGGCTTGCCCTCAACTATCAGGCGGACGCCGATGGCTAACGGCTGACGGCCGCCTTGCGTGCGCGGACGATCAGAGTTAGGGGAAAATGGCGCGTATCTTCGATGATGGGGAATCGGGCGGCCGACTCTTCACTGGCTCTCGGCTCAGCGAATGCTTCGATCGCAAAACCGGCGGCAAGGATGAGGCCGACCCAACGGCTCAGGGTGCGATGGAAGCGCGGAACTCGAAACGGCTCGACCTTATCGCGTTCTTCCTCCGGCGCGGCGGAGAACTTCCAGACTTCCACTTCGCCCTCGACTTCGTCGAAATAGCGCGCGAGTTCGACATGGATGGTGCACCCTTCGGCGTCGCGCACCACGCGGCGATGCGGCGGCGCGAAGCAGGGGTGAAGGATGGAGAACTGGAAGAATCCGCCGGGACGGAGCACCCGCGCCACTTCGTGAAAAACTCTCGCTGTCCCCGCCATGTCCATGATCGACATGAACGCCACGGCGAAATCGAAACTTGCATCCCCGAACGGCAGTTCCTGCGCATCCGCCACCCAATAGCGAATGCCGAGCGGCTGGGCGTCTTCGGCAGCCTGAGCGTGGCGAATGAACGTGGGTGCGATGTCGACCGCTGTCATGCCCGCGCCAAGTTGCGCCAGCTTTCGCGTGTTGGTGCCCTCGCCGCAACCGATGTCCAGGCCTTTGCAGCCGGCCACCGGCGGCAGCATAGCCAGGAACGCCGGAGTATTCAGGAAATCGCGGTAGACGTCGAAACCAAGACGTGCATGACGGGTCCATGTTTCGGCGTTCGATTCCCAGAACGCGGCGGCCTCCTTTGAGTCCATTGCTTGTTCTCCATCTGGGTGAGCTGGATGCGAGGAGGAGGCAGCAGCCGAAGAGAGTGGTGAGCTCGCTGGGACTCGAACCCAGGACCCACGCCTTAAAAGGGCATTTTTCACGTTTCTGCACCGCATTGCATACCGCTGCATGAAATCGCAAATCGCCAGTGTTTACAGTGGTGTTCGTACATCACTTGAACCAGAACCCTCGCAGCGGCTTGCACCGAATACAGCTTTGGAGTATCACAAAAGTATCACAGTCCGGCGTATCGAAGACCCTCGCCAATGAGAAACGGCGACGATTTTGGTTCCCCTCGATCCCCGGTGTGATACGGGAGTGATACACATGCCACGGAGCCCCGCGCCCATTACAGGAGTGTACGAGAGAATTCCAGGCAGCGGCGTCTGGTCTGCCCGGATTCGCGTCAACAGCAAGCTGGTACGGAAGAGTTTTGGTCTGGGCACAAAGGGACGAGCCGATGCGATCGCGTGGGTAGAGAAGGCGCGGACGATCAGGCGCACTGGAGAGGGCGTGTTGCCGGCGACGGCCAAGCGCCCTGTTCTGACTACCGCCGAGGTTGCAATCCTCGGTGACGCCAATGCGATGACCATTGGAAAGCTATGCGACGAGTTCGAACGGTATGTGAAGGCCCACCCTGAGGAGTACCGGGACCAGACGAATCCGCCGAAGAGAATCGCCGAAATTGCGGAGATGTTCGGCAACCGCGACGCGACAAAGCTGAAGTCATCGGAGATTGAGGACTGGCTCGACAAGATCCAGGAAGAGCGGGACCTGGCCAATGCGACCATCAACAAAATGCGCGGCACTCTTTCCATGGTTTTCAAACATGGAAAAAGGAAGGACCTAGTCAATGTGAATCCCGCAGCGGATGTCCCTCTCCGCGATGTGGGCGATGGGATCGTCGAGCGTTTCCTCAGTGCCGATGAGGAGAAACGGCTGCGAGAGGTGCTACAGCGGAAGATCGACTCCCACGATTCCATCAAACAACCTGAGCTGCGCAAGCAGTCGATTCACAGGCTCCTGGAGTTCGATGTATCCCTGAAGTCGGGGATGCGCAGATCAGAGCAATACAATCTGCGGTGGGGTGATGTCGATTTTGAGCGGCGCATTATGCGCCTCCGAAAGACCAAGAATGGAAGGCCGCGCAATGCATTCATCATCGATGACGTGGCGAAGGCGCTAAGGCAGTTGCGCGACCTTGACCTCGAACGCAGGGACCGGTCCGGGAACCAGCCGAACAAGTCGCCGCAGGATGTGGTGTTCGCCAAAGCTGACAACAAGAAGTGGTGGCAGGCCGCACTGGACGAAGCAAAGATTAAGAATTACCGGTGGCACGATAACCGGCATACCTTTTGCTCGCGGCTGGTGCAGGCCGGCGTGCATTTGAAGGTTGTTCAGGAGGCTGCGGGTCATGCTTCAATCGCTTCGACCATGCGCTATGCGCATTTCGCGCCGTCGCAAGTCGTGGATGCGATGGCTGTCCTGAATGCAAAGCGGTGACCCCACTGCACCATACGGTCAGGAAGGGCAAGATCATGGGCCCTGGCGCTACACTCCGCCGCTGGGCCGAGTCTTCTAGCTCTTCGCAGTTGCAAAGTGCATATAAGATGTTATATATTCGATTCAGTCATGAAGGATCGCAGCGAACGTCAGCCAGCAAAGATCGAGTGGGAGGGTGACTCAAAGGAGGTTCTGAGCAGCTTCCCTCACGATGTAAAGGTGACGCTGGGATTCTCGTTGCGGCAGATTCAGAACGGGCATAGCCCTCGCTGTTCGCACCGCCCCATGACCTCAGTCGGGAAGGGCGTGTGGGAACTGAAAGATGGCGACGAGCGGACGTGGTATCGGCTGATGTACCTGACGCGGATCGGCGACACCATTCACGTTCTGCACTGCTTTGAGAAGGACAGCAGGAAAACAGACAAGCGCGATCTGGATATGGCGAAAGCCAGGCTGAAGGAAATCCGCCAAAGACTGCTGGATACGAAATAAAGACATCGACCAACGGAGTGGTCAAAATGAGCAAACCAAATCACATCACCACTGGCGACGTTCTGGACGACCTGGGATTCTCCAGGTCGGAAGCATCGGCGCTGAAGATCAAGGCCTCCATTGTGGAGGCGATCCTGGCGGAAATCGACCGGCGCGGCTTTACTCAGCGGCAGCTTGTGGACGTGCTGGATGAGTACCAGCCGAATGTCAGCAATCTCCTGCACGGCAGGATCAGCAAAGTCAGCATCGAGAAGCTGCTGAGTTACGCGGACCGGCTCAAGATGCGAAGCAGCATCGAGTTGCGTCCGCCTGCCAATGCAGACCGGAGCAAACCGGTGAAGCATGTTACGGCGAAAGACGCAGTGTACGCATAGCTCCGCCGCGATCGGCTATCCAGCCTTGCGCCTCGGGTGATCGGATCGGGCGAACTTGTGAATCTCCTCTACCGGAATCAGCACACGATTATCGATTTTCCTTGTCAACAACCGCCCGTCTGCAATCATGTAATCCACTTTGCGGATGCTGATGGTCAACATCTCAGCAGCCATTTTGCGACTCACGAGCAGTTTCGCGTCCGGCGGCAGGCTCGCTGTGGCAGGCGGTTTGCGCTTGCCACTCTGACGTTTTCGCGTCCTCGGTTTCCGATTTGCAGATTCTGGCGCCATTGCGGGCGCGGGAGCGCAGGGATTGCGAAACGGTGCTGAAACTGCGGGCGCTTGATCACGGTCGATCTGGACTAGGGGATCAACTGGGCTGAATAGGGAAAGCTGACCGACTAGCGCGGCTTGCTGGTAGCGGCGGGTAGGGGAAGATGGACGCAAGGGGCACCTCGCCAGTCTTGCATGGGTTGACAATATCGCAGGAGTATCCATAGAGTCAACTTGTAAGTTTACAAATGCCCATGACAGTTGCAGCCGCAACGCCGGAGACCCAAACCGAGAAGGGAACACGAGTGCCCGAAAAGCCCGGATGGCCGCAGCAGCCGGTGATTTCCATCCGCGTCTCGGAGGCGCTGCGCTCCCGGCTTGAACGGCTGAAGGAAGTCCTCACAAAGAAGAGCGGGGACAACGTCACCACGTCCGAGGTAGCCAAGCAGCTTCTCGAATCGGCCCGCGAAGACCGGCTGGACGTGGCGGAGTTGCTGGCTAATGCAACCGTGGCGCTCGCGGCGGCGAGACGCAAAGGCGAAGCCGGACTGAGCCTCGCGCGAGCCGAATGGATCGTCCTTGCCTATTACGTCCAGTTGGGGGTCGAGAGCCACGTCGGCGATCCGATTTCCCCGGAAACGATGAGCGGAATTCTGGAAGCCTTTCTTGCGGCATACGCAGTGCGGCGAGGAAAGAAGTCGAGCCAGGACACCCATTACCTCTCTAATCTGCCCGTCCTGGACAAGCAGGGCAAGCGGGTTTTCGGAGTTGCGGCGGAAGGCATCGATGTTCCGACTGCCGTGGAGCGGCTGATCCGGAGATTGAAGACTTCGGACGTGGACGAGGCATGGCCGCAGTTCGCGGCGCGGAATCTCTACGAGTTTCTGGAGGAGGAATCCTTCGGAATCGAAGCGATGAATCAGGCTTTGAAGCCGCACTGGCCGGTACTGTGGCGGGTGGCGGCCCGAGGACATTATTTGGTTCGTGGCTACCCGGTCCGGGACCCATCCCGCAGCGCCGCGTCAGAGCACCCTTGGGGCCCGGCCATTTCGTCGGTATTCGAGGGAGGATTTGTCCTGTCCTTCGCGACAGGAAGCGAGCGCGATTTATCCGTGTTGGTAAGCCTGCCCCAAGCCCGTCAAGCGATGTACGAAATCGCATCCTGGCCGGTGATTACGGAGTTCCGGTCGATGCTCCGCGATTGGGACACGAGCGAGCCGAATTCGCTCTGGGAAGGCCGCTGGTTCTTCGGGTACACGGCCATGGAGACCACGGTGCCGCCCGTGTGGATTCGCTGCCAGGGTTCCGTCTCGTTTGGGTTTACGGCTGAGGAATGGGCTTCGCTTCAGGAGGCATTTCGCCGTGCGTGGGAGATGCCTCAGCTGCAGCGCATCTCGGGTGAGCTAGTGCTGGAATACGGCGAGATTTAAGAACGGCGCTGCTGACGCAGCGGAAGCAAGTGGGACATGTCACCCCCAACTTGGGAACTGTGGAGCGCCCCAGGGCGCTTCCACGTTTACAAAAGTTAACTTCCGCTGCGCCTGCAATTTGGCCCGGCGGCGTTTACAAACGCTAACGCGCGTTTACGTTCGTAAACAGAAAGGTCGTTCCGGAGCGCCGCAGCGTAAACGCATTGAAGGGAAAGAACTTCATGTAGATCGGCAAGATCCGGCTAGGTACGACAAATATCGCACGTCAGAAGGGAGGTTCCCCCTTGAACGCTGCCCAAACGACGACAGTGCAAGCGAACAAATCGTCATCGAGCGACGAAAGCAGGTCCGGCTTTCGCTCCAAAACCATCGCCACGCGGCTCACTCCGGACGAACTTGCCGAGTTCGAATCGGCAGCGGAACGCGCAGGCAAACCGCTCTCGGAATGGGTACGAGAGACCGCGTTGGCTGCGTCTCGACGGCGGCCTTCGGACCCAATAGAGCTGCTGCTCGCCGAGGTTTGGGCACTGCGCTTCGCAGTGCTGAGCCTGTTTCATGCGGGCGCTCAGGCAACGGCGGAAGGCAAGCCATTGCTGCCAGAATCAGTTCTCAAAATTCGCGACCGTGCCGACGGTCGCAAGGTCGAACAAGCCCGCCAGATCCTCGCTAATTTCCTCGGCTCACCGGTCGAAGAGGGTGGCAAAGAGCGATGAATTGGAGGCCGATCCTTGCCGTTCTCGCCCGGCTCACCGCGCTTGCAGTGGTTGTCCAGGTCGGAACGATCTGGGTATGTTCGAGCTGGTTTTGGTCGCCCATTCAGCGCCATTACCTGCCCGCGTACTTCTGGAGTTCGCTGCCGGTCGTTGCCCCTTCCACCGTCGAGGTTCGGTTGATCTGGAAGACCAGACGGCACCGAAAGCCGGAATTGGCTTCGGATGACGACGCGGTTGCATCCGACGGCGGAACCGGCATGGTCCTTTCTCAGTGGGCCATCGATGCCGGCTGGACAGGGTTAATCGAAGGACCGCCGCAGCAAGTTGCGACGGTGAAACTCGAAACGGGCTTGGCCGATTTGGCCTTTGACGGCGAGAGCCTTTGGGATTTCCTTCTTTGGCCAGAAGCATGCGGAGTCGCGGTGACTTGTTTCACGCTAATCGGCTGGTTTTGCCTCAAAGGATTGTGTCTGGCTTTGATAGCCGAGTTCGCATGGCGACGGCGGGTATCCACTTGGCAAGAGCTCTCCTCGATGCTCTTCGAGGAGTGTGTCGAGTTGGCCCAAAGGGCTTCGTCCGGAGTCGCAGCGTTGCACCGTAGCGCAGCACGACGCATAGAGACGCACACGACCGCGCCGAGTACAACTACGGACCGTGCCGAGCCAATCGCCAAGCCGCAATCCTTCGCTTTTGCGCTTTTCGGCGTCCACAACGGAACCGGCAGCGGCTATCTCTGGAGGGAAAGGGACGGGATCGAATGAACGAAAACCACAGCCCGGCGCAATTCGGGCCGTAAAGGAGCACTCCCCATGCTCACAATATCGAAGCCGCTATCAGCTAGCCAGGCGCGCATCTACCATGCGAAAGAGTTTGCCTCGCAGCAGCAGAATTACTGGAGCCGAGACCAGCAGGGCCACAGCCAATGGCAGGGCCAGCTCGCGCAGCAGTGGAGATTGACCGGTCCAGTCGAGGCGGAACAGTTCGCGCGCTTGAGCGAAGGCCAGCATCCGTATACCGAGGCGCAGCTCGTTCGGCATCAGGTTTCGCGGACCTACGAAGGCAAGAACGGCAAAGATGTCACCAGCGTAGAGCACCGCGCCGGGTGGGATGCTACATTCTCCGCACCGAAGTCGGTATCGATTACCGCGCTTGTAGGTGGCGACGCCCAGGTACGAATTGCCCACAGGGAGAGCGTGCGCACGGCACTGACCGAACTGGAACATTACACGCAGGCCCGGATCGGAAACGTCCATGCGCCGGAGACAACGGGCAAATTTGTTGCGGCCACTTTCGAGCACGATAGCGCGCGGCCGGTGGATGGTTACGCGGCGCCGCAGTTGCACACCCACGCCGTCATCTTCAATGTGACGGAGCGCGACAACGGCCAGACGCGCGCCTTGCAGCCGCATGAGATCTTTGTTTCGCAGCGGTACGCCACGGCGGTATACCGCTCGGAGTTGGCGCTGCGCCTTGAGAAGCTGGGCTACGAATTGGAACGCGGCAAGCATGGGCAGCCGGAAATCAAGGGATATACGAAAGAGTATCTGGAGGCATCCAGCCCGCGCCGCGAGCAGATCAGAGACCATCTGCGGGAGCAAGGCATCGACGGAGCCGCGGCGGCGCAGATCGCGGCACATCACACGCGCGACAAGAAGGAATTGCTGTCGCAGGAAGAAGTCTTGCGGCGGCACCGGGAATTGGCCGCGCAGTATGGGCACCAGGCGAATTCCGTTGTCGCCATGGCGCGGGCACACGGTCAATATCAGATGCGAGAGCCGGATATGCGGGCGCCGCGAGCGGTGACCTGGGCGCGGGATCATGTATTCGAAAGATCGGCGGTACAGGACCGGCGCGCGATTCTCGAATCGGCTCTGGCGCGCGGCATGGGAGAAACCACGTATACCAGCATTCGACAGGAGTTTGAGCGCCGGATCAAGACAGGCGAATTCCGCGAAGTTGATCGGAATGGAGCAGGCCGACAGTTCACGACCACGGCAATGGTGCGCATGGAGCGCGAGATCATTACCCGGATGCAGGAGGGCAACCAGCGTGGTTACGGCAATCCGATGCTGGTTTCGGCACAGGTCCGCATCAGGACCGAAGACCGGCACCCGGAATTGAGTGCTTCCCAGCGTCAGGCCGTGGATAACATTCTTATCTCGCGCGAGAAGATTGTCGGCCTGGATGGCGTTGCGGGTGCAGGGAAGACAACAACTCTAACCGCGATTCGCGAAGCAGCAGTCGCCGAGGGATACCACGTCGAAGGCTTCGCGCCCACGTCCCGCGCAGCGCAAAAGCTCGCCGAGGCGGGCATGGAAACTTCAACGCTCCAAAAGCACCTGGCGCGGGGCGAGAAGCCCGACACGGGCGAGAAACGTCTGTACGTGCTCGACGAATCCTCGATGGCATCGACCCGGCAGTTGCATGAGTTTTTGAACCGGCTCCATCCAAATGACCGCGTGTTGCTGGTCGGCGACAGGCGGCAGCACGAGGCGGTTGAGGCGGGACGGCCATTTGCCCAGCTTCAGGATGCGGGTATGGTGACGGTCAGGCTTGACGAGATCGTGCGCCAGAAAGACCCGGAGCTGAAACGTGTGGTCGAGCAGCTTGCGCGCGGCGAAGTTGACGAAGCGGTCCAGAATCTCGACCGGCAGGGCCGCATCCATGAGATTCGCGATCACGGCGAGCGCATTACGGCGATTGCGAAAGAGTATGCGAACTCGCCGGAGCGCACACTGGTCGTTTCGCCCGACAATCGCTCCCGCATGGAGATCAACGGGCGCATCCATGCGGAGTTGCAGCGCCGGGTCTTGTAAGCAACGCGGAGCATCACATCCGCACTCTGGTGCCGCGCCAGGACCTCACCGGCGCTGACCGAACCTGGGCGGAGCGATACGAAGTGGGCGACGTGCTGCGCTACTCGCGTGCGTCCAAAGAAACCGGCATCGGCAAGGGACAATACGCGACTGTGAAGAGCATCGATGCTGTGGCCAACCAGCTAACAGTCGAATTGCAGGATGGCACGGAGCGCATCTACGATCCGCGCCGGCAGCAGGGCGTTCCCGTGTTCCGCGACGAGATGCGCAGCCTTTCAGAGGGCGACCGCATCCAGTTCACCGCACCGGCCAACGACCTCAAAGTGGCAAACCGCGAATTGGGCACTGTCGATAGCATCGGCGATGACGGGCAGCTACGTTTGAAGATGGACGGTGGGCGCGCTGTTGAACTCGATCCGAACAGCCGCGTGCATCTCGATTACGGCTACGCCGTCACCAGCCATTCCAGCCAGGGCCAGACCGCCGACCGCGTCCTGATCCACGTGGACACCGACCTTGGCGCAAAGGACCTGATCAACAGCCGCATGGCCTACGTTGCCGTCTCGCGCGGCGCGCACGACGCGCAGATTTTCACGAACAACGCATCGGCGCTGGGTCAGGAACTCAGCCGCGACGTGTCCCATACACCCGCGATCCAGCAGACCCCGGTATCACAGACAATCCATGAGCAGCCTGCTCGCTCACAAGAGATTGACAGTGGTCTGGGGATGGGCATGGGCATCGGAATGTGACTCCGCGACCAACCACTCAATACAGCGCCTCAACGAACGCGGTTCCACTGAGATCCATCCCAGCCAATCTGCCAGAAATACATGTCCACAAGTTTCACAAGCGGGTATTCTATTCCGCTGTCTTTTTGAATTCTTTGCTGCTCCTCTTGAAGGTCGCTAACATTATCGCTACAAAAGCGCAAAGCTCGCTCCACAAACTGAGCGTTCAGGTACGAGTATTTGTGTCCCTCGCTCCTAAAGCCGTCGATGAAGTATCGATCGCAGGCAGGCAAACATCCAAAGGTTCCAAGAATGATTTTGGTCAAAAGTGTATCCGATGCTTGGCGCGACTCCTCACGCGGCGCAAATGGTCTGTAGGCTTCACGGAGAGCGGCGACTGCCTCCATGATGAGTCCTACCCGCTGCGATCTGTTGCCATCCGTCAGAGTGGCCTGTGTCCAGAGTTCCGCGAATCGCGGAGCGGCCAGACATCCAATCGCTCCACGATGGATCGTATAAGCAAACTTGGGAAGAAAGCTCGATCCTCTGTACATGCCCCAGCTCGCCAAATAGAAACCAAGTTGAAGCGATGCGTGGTCACAATCTTCCGCAATTTTCTCAACTGGAGTATCTCGAAAATAGCAATAGCAATACTCCCACGAGCGATGTGAATCGTGCTCTCCTCTCGCGCCACTGTAATAGGTCTGAATTGTTTCTCTAAGCTTCACGCTAATATGCTCCCCTTGCAGTGGACAGTTCCACTACGAAGTGCGCGGAAAGCCGGAATCACATTGTTGTCGCAACTTCTGCCCCAAGGAGATCCAGTATTCGTTCGACGAATATCCGGGTGCAGTCGGTTGGGGCGCAAACGCAACCGTGGTAAACGGCAGTTTGACGATATCGCCAGCAGGCACGATGATCGTATTTTCCCTCCAAAATCTCTTCCAATGTTCGGCTTGGCTCTTACTATAGAGAATTACGAACTTTGGTCGCGTTGAGATCATCTTGCTGTGGATGAATTCGAGCCTTTGTTGCCGAAATAGCTCGCGACTCCTGACCACTTGGAAGTCCGATGCGGGCAATCCAGATAACTCGATTACGCACGTTTCGCCGGTCGAACTTCCCCATTCACGACACTGATAAATGCGACGGTTTTCTGTTCCGGTCGCTTCTCCAAGAAACGCCTTCAGTGCAAGAATGAGGAACTTCCATGTCGGCTGGAGATCTGCTTGGGGTGTTTCTCTGTGCCAACTCGTTTCGTGAATCTCAAGATGAAAGCTGCGACAGTCGCTCAGCCCGCCGCTGCTCAGCTTGCGGAATGCTTCAAGTCGGGCGGTGAGATCGTCCTGTTCCCTACGCGCTTGTCCCTGCTCAGGACCTATAAACCAATAGGGGGCGTCCCAGTGCCCGTATCCGTAGCATTGCGACGCAAGTTCCATCTCAGCTTGATCCATTCGAGACACCGAATTCGACAATCGCCTGTGGAGCTAGGCCCATCGTCCCAACTGACATTCCCCGGATAGCAGCAGTGTAGCCGAGGCCCGGCCGGCGTCAAGGGCGGCTGCGCCGCCGCTACGCGGTCGAGACCCTTGACCCCGGCCTCTCAGCCTCGGCTTATCATTCCAGCGATTCCGGGAATGTCAGGTCTCTTAAAGTGCTTCCGTTTTTTCCGCGTCCACGCGGCGGAACATTTAGCGCATTCACAGATGTCTGAAACCCTGACGCATGGTCCCTCCGCACCACAACGGGCATTCGTCCATCTCACTTCGAATGTGCTGCTTCGGCCAGAAGGCTGGGGAAACCTGGTTGATCTTTCATTTCCGAGTAAAACGGCTCGTGGTTCAACTCGAAGATCGTGACGCTATTGTCTTCGACCGCTTTTCGCAACCACTCCCCAGTTTCGGCTTTGTTGCCGAGTGCAGCCTGGGTCATGGCCATGGCTTGGGCAGGGAACCACTCACGATTCTCCGTTCGTTGCCTCAGTATCCGCGAGAGCCTGCGGGCGTCGGTCGTGTCCCCGCCTTTCGCGCGCGCATACGCGGCATCCGCCAGATAGCTTGCGTTGAAGCTGCTAAAGGACGCTGCATGATCATAAGCGGCGGCGGATTCCTGAAACTTTTTCATGCGCAAATATGCCATCCCCAGGTAGCCCCATGCTTCTTCGTAATCGGGGTCGAGCTTTAGGGCTCAATCGATCATTTGCTTGCCTTGGTCTAAAGCCGGTCGGCGGCTTTGCGGATTTCGAAGCCCTGAGCCAACGTGTCGGCCACACGCCCTTCGGCGGGCGTCAAGCCATACAGCGCGCGCAGCACCGCCGACCGGGAGAGCGGCGCTCTTTCCGGATCGCTGATGCAGACCAGTGCGGCAATCGTTGGCATCCCGAAGAGCATCGGCCCACGGAACAGAACTTCGCACAACTCGGAGCGGAATGAAAGCGATGTGCGATTCAATGCGCGTGCGTGCTATTCAATGCAACACCCCAAACCCGCATTTCGGGTCAACTGCATTCGCGGAGAGGATGCGCATGTATCACTTTCGTATCACAGCGGCCTTTTACGGCTTTGAAGAGTAATCGCGTAAGTCATTTATTGTCTATGGTGAGCTCGCTGGGACTCGAACCCAGGACCCACGCCTTAAAAGGGCGTTGCTCTACCAACTGAGCTACGAGCTCGATCAATGCCGCTAGTTCCAAGCTACCATAGCCGGCGCTCCGCAACCCTTGCCCGCCGCCGATCTCCCTCTAAGGGGTGGTAGACCGGAGCGGCGAGCCGTGAGAAGATCAGTGCTAGTTCCCGCGGAGAGTTAGAACAGAGTAATAGTTACTTTGAATTACCATTGCGCGGATCGCAGATTTCTTTTGCGCCATAAACCCTGTAAATATGCGAATCTAGCGCCAGAAATGCCCATAACGATCCCCCTAAAGTGGTATGAGCGTAACGTTCCAAGTGTTATTGTTCTGACAACCATGCGCAACTAGGATTCGTGGAGCGAGACACCACGACCAGACGGACATCCCCAGGCCAGATAGGGCTTCGGCGAGGGTGCTGAAAACAGCATCCGGGGGCATGTTCCAGGAAAAAAGGGTGGCAAATGACAGAGCAGCATAGAGCATCGACCGACCCCGATGAGACTCCGGAGGATGTAGCCACGTTGTATTCGTGGGCCAACCTGCACGGCGCTCGTTACCGAGACTTTTCGGCTTCGCGGGCGCAGTGGCGGGAGAAGACGCGCCAGCGAGTGCAGGAAGCCATGGACGCAGAGCGCCGCCGCGCAATGGAGGCGGCGGGACCGGGGGATGCTATAGCGCTGGAGGCTGAGCGCCTGGCACTGGCCCAGACTCGGGAGAATGCGGAAAGAGCGGAGCGCGCTCAACTGGCCGCGCAGCAGGCGGCATGGCAGGCGGCGCAGTATGCCCAGGGTTATCCGCCGCAGGCCTCGTATGCAGGTTATCCGGCGGGCTATACCGCTCCGGGATATCCGCCGGCGCCGCAGCAACCACCTGCTTATCCGCAGTACTCGCAGCCCTATCCGGCGCCGCCGGTCCAGCCACGGGAACCGCAGCGAACCGGCGGCTGGGGCAGCGAAACGGGAACGCGCCCGGCCTGGCTGGCGCCGGAGCGCAGCGAACTGAGCGGCGCACCGTTGACACAGGCTCCGGAAGACACGTTGCAGGGTT
>Ga0307374_10007424_pt1 | contig 16704 bp, 19 predicted proteins | sample OX3MG_FD_202532 | JGI IMG/M metagenome (GOLD analysis project Ga0307374, IMG submission 202532) | Soil microbial communities from Risofladan, Vaasa, Finland - OX-3 | ecosystem: Environmental > Terrestrial > Soil > Coastal area > Acid sulfate soil | place: Finland: Risofladan, Vaasa | collected... | reverse complement strand
CTGTAGGGCCGATCCCATCACCCGGCGCGAGGCGTCGGAGCACCACACCTTGGCCGCCGAAGCCGCCGCCGAGGCGTCGGGGTCGCCGGCGCCGACGGCCCAGGCCCCGTAGTACGTCACCGACCGCATCCCCTCCACGTCGACCAGCATGTCGGCGCAGCGGTGCTTCACGGCCTGGAAGCTGCCGATGGCCCGACCGAACTGGACCCTGTCCTTGGCATAGGCCACCGTCATGGCGAGCACTTGGTCGGCGGCCCCGAGCATCTCGGCGCACACGGCCACCGCAGCCCGGTCGATCACCGCCTGCAGCGCCTCGGGACCGCCGAGGCGTAGCGCCGGCTCCTGGTCGAACACGCAGCGGCCGACGGCCCTGGTGCGGTCCATGGCCGGCTCGGGCTCCGCCTTCGCACCGGCCACGGCGAACAGAGCCTGGCCCTGGACCGTGGCGGCGCTGATGACGACCACGTCGGCCGAGGGAGCGAACACGAAGGGCCCGGTGCGCCCGGAGATGAGCCATCTGTCACCGTCGGGGGTGGCAGACAGCGCATCGTCACTGTCGGACCAACCCAGCGCGCCGATGGCCTCGCCGGACTCCAACCGACCGGCCCACGAGTCCCACTGGCCGGCACGGCGCAGGGCGCCGGCGGCGAGCAGGGTGCCGGTGAAGGGCACGGGGGCCACATGGCGCCCGATCTCCTCGCACAGCACCGCCGCCTCCACCGCCCCGAGCCCGAGGCCCCCGACCTCGGGCGGTGCCTCCACCGCCGTCCAGCCCTGGTCGGCCATGGCCGACCACAGCTCGGCATCGACATGCTCGGGGCCGTCGGCCACCAGGCGGACCCGGGCCGGGGCGGCCATGGCATCGAGCAGGGCGGCAGCCCCTTTGCGCAGCTCGAGCTGGTCGTCGGAGAGGTCGAAGTCCACCCGACGATGGTACCGGTCGCCAGGGAGCCGAGCCTGACGCATGTGTCATGCTTTACCCCACGCCCATGGACCTCACCCCCAGCCCCGAGATGCAGCAGTGGCGGGCCGAGGTGCGCGCCTGGCTTCAGGACCATCTCCCCTGGGAGTACGGGGTGGGGCTCCCACCGCGCTTCGACGACCTGGCCGAGGAGGTCGCCTTCCTCCGCCGCTGGCAGGCCGATCTAGCCGGGGCCGGGCTGGTCGGGGTGACCTGGCCCACCGAGTACGGCGGGCGCGGCCAGGGCCCGTCGGCCAACTTCGTGGTCCAAGAGGAGCTGGCCCGGGCCCGGGCGCCGGAATTGGTCGGTCGTATCGGGATCAACCTGGCCGGGCCCACGTTGCTGGCCCACGGCAGCCCCGAGCAGAAGGCCCGCTGGTTGCCGGCCGTGCTCCCGGCGCGCGAGCTGTGGTGCCAGCTCTTCAGTGAGCCCGACGCCGGGTCGGACCTGGCCGCCGTGCGCACCACCGCCCGACAGGAGTCGGGGGGGTGGGTGCTCGACGGAGCCAAGGTGTGGACGTCCTACGCCCAGTTCGCCGACTGGGGCGTGTGCCTGGCTCGCAGCGACGTGGCGGCCCCCAAGCACAAGGGACTGTCGTTCTTCGCCGTCGACATGCACGCCGCGGGGGTCGAAGTGCGCCCGCTCGTGCAGATCACCGGGGAAGCCGAATTCAACGAAGTGGTTCTGCACGACGTCTTCGTCCCTGACGACCAGCTGATCGGCCAGCCCGGCGACGGGTGGCGGGTGGCGGGCTCCACGCTGTCACACGAGCGCGGCGTGAACCCGCGCCAGCTCGTGATCCACCTCCAGCATCTCGAAGAGCTCTTGCGCTGTGCCGCCGCCGTCGGCGCCTTCGACGCCACCCGTCTGCGGAGGCGCTTGGCCCAGGCCTACGTCGAAGTACGGCTCTTCCAGCTGCACAACTGGCGCTCGCTGTCGCGCCTGGAGCGAGGGTTGGAGCCAGGCCCCGAAGGCAGCATCTTGAAGCTCTATTGGAGCGAGATGAGCAAGCGCCTGCACGCGCTGGCCATGGACGTCCTCGGGGCGGCAAGCCCGCTCTGGCACGGCGCCGCCGACAACCCAGGCGACGGGTCGTGGCAACGGGCGTGGCTCTACTATCAGGCGTCGTCGATCTTCGCCGGGACCAACGAGATCCAGCGCAACGTCATCGGGGAACGGGTCCTGGGTCTGCCCCGCGAGCCGCTCGGCGTCGGCGCCGGCGGCGCCAGGGACAAGGAGGGCGGGCGTGGCAACTGACGAGCCGGTAGTGCTCTACGAGGTGGAGGCGGCGGTGGCCACCATCACCATGAACCGTCCCAAGGTGGCCAATGCCCAGGACAGCGCCCTCATCGACGCCGTCGACGAGGCCTTCGACCGGGCCGACGCCGATGACGACGTGCGCGTCGTGATCCTGGCCGGTGCCGGCAAGCACTTCAGCGCCGGCCACGACCTGAAGGCCATCGTCGGGGGAGAGCAACCCGACCAATGGGTGGCCATGCGCGAGACACCCGAGGGCAAGTTCCGTCACGAGCAGGTGATGTACGTCGAGCGCTGTCGCCGTATACATGACTTCCGCAAGCCCACCATCGCCGCCGTGCAAGGCAAGTGCGTGGCGGGCGGCCTGATGCTGGCCTGTATGTGCGACATCATCGTGGCCGCTGACGACGCCAAGTTCTCCAATCCTGTGTTGCGCATGACCGGGGCCGGCGTCGAGTTGCTGGTGGAGCCCTGGGAGCTGGGCATCCGCCAGGCCAAGGAATTTCTGCTGGCCGCCGAGGAGCTCGACGCCACCGAGGCCTGGCGCCTAGGGCTGGTGAACAAGGTGGTGCCGCGCGCCGAGCTCGAAGAACGCACCCGCGAGCTGGCCGAGCGTGTGGCCCTGGTGCCCCCGGTTACGGCGCAGGTGGTGAAGGGCTCGATCAATCACGTGGCCGAGCTCATGGGCAAGAGCGCCTCGTGGCGCTACCACTTCATGGCCCACCAGTGGGCCCACAACACCGCCACCGCCCAGTCGGCCCTGGCCGAGCGCAAGCAGCTGGGCTCCATGAAAGAGGTCTTCGCGGCCCGGGACCGGGGCGACGCCCCGCCGCCGCGGGGCTGACGGCACCAGGCGTGGCGGGCGGCCCCCTCGAGGGACTACGGGTCATAGACGTCGGCACCCGCATCGGCGCCCCGTTCTGTGCCGGGCTGCTCGGGGAGTGGGGAGCCGAGGTGGTGAAGGTCGAGCAGCCGTCGGGTGGCGACTTCATGCGCAGCATCGGCCCCTTCGTCCCCGGCGACGACGATGGCCCGGCAGCCGGCTACTCGCTGTTCTGGGCGGTGGAGGGGCGCGGCCGCAAGAGCGCCACCTGCGACCTGCGTCGTCCCGAGGGCCAGGACCTCTTCCGGCGCTTGGCCGCCACCGCCGACGTGGTGTGCGAGAACTTCCGCCCCGGCACGCTCGAAGGGTGGGGCATCGGGCCCGACGCCCTCGACCCCCGCCTGGTCACAGTGCGCATCAGCGCCTTCGGCCAGGACGGCCCCTACGCACTGCGCCCGGGCCTCGACCGGCTGGGAGTGGCCTACGGGGGGCTGCTGCATCTGACCGGGGAGGCCGATCGCCCCCCGGTGCGCCCCGGCGTCACGGTGGCCGACTACCTCACCGGGGTGTTCGCCGCCGAGGCGGCTCTGGCTGCGTTATACCGGCGAGACGCCCGGGGCACCGGGGTCGGTGCCGTCATCGACGCCTCGCTGTACGGATCGGTTCTGCGCATCTTGGAATGGACCATCCCGGCCTACCAACGCCTGGGCACCGTGCGTCACCGCGAAGGCAATCGGCTGTCGAACTCGGCCCCCCTCGACAACTACCTGGCCGCTGACGGTCGCTACGTCTGCGTGGTGGCCGGATCGGACGCCAACTTCTCCCGCCTGTGCCGGGCCATGGGACGCCTCGACCTGCTCGATGCGCCACGCTTCGCCACCCTGGCCGCTCGCGCCAGCCACGGAGACGAGATCAATGCCGTGGTGGCCGAGTGGGTCGGCTCCCAGAGCGCCTCAAAGGTGGAGGCGGCCTGCGTGGCCCACGATGTGCCGGTGGCCACCGCCTACAGCGCCCGCGAGATCGCCACCGACGAGCACTTCGCCGCCCGCCGCGACCTGGTGGAGATCGACGACCCGGTGGCCGGCCCGGTGCTCCAGCAAGCTCCCTACCCGCGCCTGGTCGGTGAGCCCAGGCCCGTGCCGAGCGGCGCACCACGGCTCGGAGCCGACAACGAAGATGTCTGGTGCACCATGGTCGGCCTGTCGCCCGACGAGCTCGCCGAGCTTCGGGCCAAGAAGATCGTCTGAGGAGAAGCCCATGCCCGAGCAGCGCAGCGCCCTCGTCACCGGTGCCTCGTCCGGCATCGGGGCCGCCACGGCCCGCGAGCTGGCCCGCCGTGGGTTCACCGTGGGCCTGGTGGCCCGACGCCAGGGCCGGCTCGACGAGGTCCTCAGTGACTGCCTCACCCATGCGCCGGCGTCGCGCCGGTGGGTGGCCGACCTGTCCGACCTCGACCGGGCGGCGGCCGTGGCCACCGAGGCCTGGGACGAGCTGGGCGGCATCGACGTGCTGGTGAACAACGCCGGGGTTCCCATGCGCCGGCCGGTTACCCGCCTGATGCCCGAGGAGGTGGAGCGCGTCATGCGCATCAACTTCTTCTCCCCGGTGCGCATGACCCTGGCCGTGCTCGGTCGGATGGTGGAACGTGGGAGCGGCGTGGTGGTGAACGTGTCGAGCCTGGCCGGGCGCCTAGGGGTGACCACCGAAGCGGCGTACTCGGCGTCCAAGTTCGCCATGGCCGGCTGGAGCGAGGCCATGGCCGCCGACCTTTCGGGAACGGGCGTCACCGTCCGGCTCGTGCTGCCCGGCACCATCGACAGCGAGATCTGGGACCAGCCCGACAACGATCCCCCGCTCTACGACGGGCCGCTCACTCCGGCCGAGGACATGGCGAGGGCCATTGCCGATGCCATCGACAGCGACCGGTTCGAGCACTACCTGCCCGACATGAAGGCGGTGGTGGAGATGAAGACCGCCGATATCGACGGGTTCATGGCGGCCATGGTGGCCACCACAGCCCAGTGGAAGGAGACGAAGTGAAGGCGCTCGTGTTCGGGACCGCCCCGGCGCCCGAGGAGCGCCGTCCCGAGCCCCATGACGAGCTCGAGACCCGTTTGGCCGCGCTTCCTTTCGGCCTCCACCACATCGACGACGCGTACGCCCTTCGCCCGGACTGGGTGGTGACCAGGCCCATCCTCTCGGGAGTGTGCGGCTCGGACGCCAAGCTGGTGCTGGGCGACTTCGGCGAGGGCGACATCGACAACCCGATGGCTGCCTTCTCGTCGCTGCCGCATGTCCCGGGCCACGAGGTGGTGGCCGAGGTGCTGTCGCTCGGGCCGCAGGCCACCGGGGTGGAGGTGGGACAACGGGTGGTGCTCAACCCTTGGCTGACTTGTGGGCCCCGGGGCATTGACCCTCCGTGCCCGGCCTGTCGTTCGGGGGATCTGAACCTGTGCTGGAGTTTCACGAGCGGCGCCCTGGGGCCCGGCGTGCATGTCGGGGTGGCCACCGACGCGCCGGGGGCGTGGGCCGAGCTGCTGGCCGCCCACGACTCGATGCTCATCGCGGTGCCCGATGCCGTCTCCGACGAGCTGGCCGTGCTGGCCGACCCGTTCGCCGTGTCCATGCATGCCATCGTCCGCCACCCTCCCCCGCCGGGGGGCAAGGCCCTGGTGTACGGGGCCGGAGCGCTCGGGGTGACCAGTGTGGCCGCCTTGCGGGCGCTGTACCCCGACGTCGAGGTGGCCGTGGTGGCGCGCTTTGCCTCCCAGGCCGAGTTCGTCACCCACCTGGGGGCGGCCAAAGTGGTGAGCCACGAGCCGCGCTTGGAGGTGGTGGAGGAGCTGGCGCAGTGGTCCGGCGGCCAGCTGCATGCAGCCTTCGACGGCTTGCCCATGGCCAAGCCCGGTGGCATCGACGTCGTCTACGACACCATCGCCAAGCCCGAGACCTTCGAAGTGGGGGTGAGGCTGCTGCGTGAGCGCGGCACGCTGGTGCAGACCGGCGTGTCCACCCCCGGTCGCTGGGAATGGACGCCGGTGTACTTCAAGGAGCTCACCATCGCCGGCTCCAATGCCTTCGGCGTGGAGGAGGTCGAGGGGGTGCGCAAGCACGCCATCGCCCACTATCTCGACCTCACCGCCGCCGGCCGTGTCAACCTGTCGGGGATGCTCACCCACCGATTCGCCCTCGAGCAGTGGTGGGATGCCCTGAAGGTCCTGGCCTCACAGGAGCACAGCGGGGCCATAAAGGTGGCGTTCGAGCCGGGGCGCCACCATGGCTGAGTCGGCCCCCAAGAAAAAGCCGCCGGCGCGGCCGGCCAAGGCGCCGGTGGCCGGCGAGCCGGCCAGCAAGCGGGCGCTACGCAGTCAGGGTCGCAAGACCATGCGCAAGCTGCTGGACGCGGCCATGGTGGTCTTCGCCCGGCGCGGCTACCACGCGGCGCGCGTGGACGACATCGTGAAGGTGGCCCGCACCTCGCACGGGACGTTCTACCTGTACTTCTCGAACAAAGAAGACCTGTTGCGGGCCTTGGTGGCCGAGGCCGGCGAAGTGGTCGCCGCCTTGGACTCGGCCCTCGGCACGGTGGGCCCCGACGCCCAGGGCTGGCGCGAACTGCGCGACTGGATGGAACGGTTCTCCGACGCCTGGCAGCGCTATGCGCCGGTCCTGCGGGCGTGGACCGACCTGGTCATGAGCGACACCGAGCTGACGACCCAGGCTCAGGCGGCAGCCGGCGGCGTGGCCGGCACCCTGGCCCGCCGCATCGCCGAGGCCGGCCCCTTGCGTGGTATCGACCCCAGGGCCGCCGCCGAGGCGGTGGTGGCCATGGTCGACCGGTTCCACCAACTGCGTCAGTTCGCCGGCGAACCCGTCGACGACATCGCCCTCGACACCCTCACCACCATGGTGCACCGGGCCCTGTTCGGCGGGGTCGACATGCCCGACGCCGTGGCCCGCCCTTCGGCCGCCGGCCACGGCTGAGCGCCGCACCGCTTCTCAGGCGCCGCTCGTCTTGCCCCCGGGCTTGCCCCCGGGCTTGCCCCCGGGCTTGCCCCCGGGTTTGCCGTCGGGCTTGCCGTCGGACCCCTTGCGACGGCCCCGCTCCCAACCCCGGCGCGCCGCGGGCAGGGCTTCGACGGCATTGAGCAGACCGAAGGCCGGCTCGGTGAGCACGATGCTGCCGGCGATCTCCTCCCAGGTGGCACCCACCTCGGCGGCCAGCATGGCGTGGCGGGTGATGCCGGGCGCGTTGCGCAGGATCACGGTGCACACCATGCGGATGAGCTCGTGGGTCTTGCGATCGGGAGCCCGCAAGGAGTCGATCTGCGACAGCCAACCGTTCTGGGCTTCGTGCAGGGCGGGAGCGATGGCGTGCAACTCCGCCTCGAAGGGGAAGTTCCAGTCGTCACCGACCGGGTGGCGCTCCGCTCGTTCATGCTCCTTGGGGCTCACCGTGCACCTCCGTGCCCCAGCATGGCAGAGCCGTCCTCACCGGCCAAGCCGCGGCCGGGCCGGTGGTCAGGTCGAAGGACCGAGCGCCACGAAGCGGGCGTAGCGGTCGTCGGCAGCCTTCTGCCACCGGGGGTCGGGGTCGATGCGCGCCCCCACGGCCGACCAGCGGCCGGCGCCATCGATCGAGGGCTCGAGGCCGGCGGCCACACGCGCCACGAAGGCGGCACCCAGGGCGGCACCCTCGTGCACGGCCACCACGTCGACGGGCAGGCCGGCGGCATCGGCCATGGCCTGCATCCACGGCACCACCCGGGTGCCGCCACCGCTGGCCACGATGCGCCGGGCCTTGATGCCGGCCCGGTCGAGCATGGCCCGCACCACGAAACCGCTCGCTTCGTAGGCGGCACGCTCCACGGCGGTGGCGTCGTGGGTGATGTCGAGGTCGTAGAGCCCGGCGCGCAAGGTGTGGTCGTGGAACGGGGCCCGCTCCCCGCGCACGTAGGGCAGCCACACTGGGACCCGACCCGGGTCACCGGTGCGCGCCGGCTCCTCCCCGTGCGGGGTCACCACGTCGCCGCGCTTGGGCCTCGGGGCCCGGCGAAACCCTTCGTGCAGCAGCCCCCTGGCCCAGTCCACGAAGAGGGCGCCGGCATTGCTCGGGCCGCCCACCAGGACCTTGCCGGGCACGGTGTGCGGCACCGTCCACAGGCCCGGCACCTCGATCCACTCGTCGACCACGGCCCACACCACCAAGGTGGCCCCGCAGATGACGAGCACGTCTCCCGCCTGGTCGGCGCCCGACACGATCTGGTCACACAAGGCGTCCACCGTGCCGGCGGCGATCACCGTGTCGGTGCCCGTTACGGTGCCGGCGGCCTGGGCCATGGGCACCACGGTGGGGAGTTGCCCGGGGGTGACGCCCAGGGAGTCGAGCACCCCCGGGTCCCACTGCCCGGCCGTCATGAGAGCCCCGAGCGACATGGCCATGGCCGTGTCGATGGCCGGCACCCGGCCCAGGGCGTAGTTGGCCACGGCCTGGGCCGGCCAATATCCCCGGGCACCGGGCAACTGGCCTACGGCCCAGCGCAGAAATCCCACGGCATCGGGCATCACGCTCTCGACCTCGGCCGGCCCGCTGGGCGAGGCACCGGGAGCAGCCGGACGGCCCCGGGCATCGCCATAGAGAAGGCCCGGCGCGCACGGGCGTCCCCGGGCGTCGACGATGGTGAGGGAAGGGACCATGGAGGCCACGCACACACCGGCCGGCTCGTCCACGGCAGCCAGGACCTCGGCCAGGGCCTGGAGCGGGCCCCGACGCCAGGCCCGGCCGGCATCGTGCTCCAGGTGGTCAGGCTCCGGGGTGCGCAGACGGTGCCCGACCCGGGAGCGGGCCAGGATCCGGCCCTCGCCGTCCACGGCCACGGCCTTCACCGCCGTGGTCCCGATGTCGATCCCGACCGTCACCGAACCTGACACGTCCGTCATGATCGGGCCATTATTGGTGACTTCGCCGTCCCGAGGAGGATCGATGACCCGAGCACGCCCCAAGGCGCTGGTGACTGCGCCTGTGCGCGGGCCGGGGCTCGAAACCCTGGAGCAGCTGGCCGACCTGGTGGTGGACCCTTGGATCGAGCACCAGCCCATCCGCCTCTACAACGCCGAGCAACTGGCCGACAGGGTGGCCGCCGAGGAGGCCACGTTGCTGGTGGTCGAGGCCGACCAGGTGGCCGGCCCGGTATTCGAACAGCCCCTGATAGCGGTGGCCAGCTGCCGCGGGGACCCCAACAACGTGGACGTGGCGGGCGCTACCGCGGCGGGCATCCCGGTGCTGCGGGCGCCGGGACGCAATGCCGATGCCGTGGCCGAGCTGGCCCTGGCTCTGCTCCTGGCCGCCTCGCGCGGGGTGGTCACGGCCGACAGCGACGTCCGCCACGGTGAGATCTACAAGGACGGGACCATCCCCTACCAGAGGTTCCGGGCCTGGCAGCTGGCCGGGCGCACGGCCGGCCTGGTCGGACTGGGGGCGGTGGGAAGGGCGCTGCGCTGGCGGCTGCAGGGACTTGGCATGCACGTGGTGGCCTACGACCCCTACGCCCCCGACGCCACCCACTCGCTCGAGGCGCTGTTGGAGGTGTCCGACGTGGTGTCGCTGCACGCGCCGGTGTCGCCCGAGACCACGGCCATGATCGGAGCCGGGCAGTTCGCCGCCATGCGCGACGGCGTGGTCTTCCTGAACACGGCCCGGGCCCAGCTCCATGACGGCGACGCCCTGGTCGAGGCCCTGCGCTCGGGCAAGGTGGCCGCTGCCGGCCTGGATCACTTCGTGGGCGAGCACCTCGCCGCCGACCATCCCCTCACCACCATGGCCAACGTGGTGCTGGCCCCCCACATCGGCGGCGCCACCTACGACACCGAGTCCAACCACACCCGGATCATCGCCGACGACCTGTGTCGCCTGCTGGCCGGGGCCACCCCTCACCACATCGTCAACCCCGAAGTGCTCGGGACAAGGAGATAACACCGTGGACTTCGCCCTGACCGCCGAGGACGAGGCCTTCCGGGACGAGCTACGCGCCTGGTTGGCCGAGAACCTGCCCGACTTCATTGACCAGGGTGAGATCGGTGACGAGAGCAACCCTGATCGGCGGACCATGCTGCGGCGCCAGGCGTGGCAGCGCCGCCTGCACGAAGGGCGCTGGGCGGCCATCAACTGGCCGGTGTCGTGGGGCGGGCGCGAGGCCACGGTGTCGCAGAACGCCATCTACTCCGAGGAGATGGCCCGGGCCAAGACACCGGGCATCTACAACGCCAACGGCTTGTGGCAGATCGGGCCCATGATCCTGCGCTGGGGGACCGAAGATCAGCAGCAGATGTGGCTGCCGGGCATCTTGAATGCCAAGGAACACTGGTGCCAGGGCTTCACCGAGCCCGAAGCCGGTTCCGACCTCGGCAATCTGCGCACCCTGGCCGTGGCCGACGGTGACGAGTACGTGCTCACCGGGCGCAAGATCTGGATCTCCACGGCGCATCTGGCCCGCTGGGGCCTGTTCCTGGTGCGCACCGATCCCACGGCCATCGAGCGCGGGGCCAAGCACGACGGCATCACCGCCCTGATCGTGGACATGGAGCTACCCGGCATCGAGGTACACGTCATCCGCGACATCACCGGCGGGGAGCTGTTCTGCGAGGTGGTCTTCGACGGGGCCCGTGTCCCCCAGGTCTACCGTCTGGGAGAGGAGAACCAGGGGTGGCAGGTGGCCATGGGCACCCTCGGCCACGAACGGGTGGGAACAGCCGGCTTGTCGGTGTCCATGCGCATCGAACTCGACAACCTGATCGCCACCGCCCGCGAGCACAATCCCCTGGCGCTACAGGACCCAGGGGTGCGCGAACGGATCGCCCGGGTATGGACGCAACTCGAGCTGACCCGCCTGTTGAACGCCCGGGCGCTGTCGAAGATCTTGAAGGGGCTGCCGAACTGGCCCGAGGTCCCTTTGGCCAAGCTGCAGTGGAGCTACCTGTCACAGACCATCGCCGAGCTCGGCGTGGACGTGCTCGGCCCCACCGGTGTGCTCACCAAAGGCGGGTCCGACGCCGTGGACAAGGGTCACTGGGCCCACAACTACGTATGGCAGCGCTACACCTCGATCGGAGCGGGCACCACCGAGGTCCAGAAGAACATCATCTCCGACCGGGCCATCAAGATGCCGAGGCGCTGACCCAGCTGGCCGGCTCGGCTCATCGGTCGACGATGCCGACTTTCTTGTGGCTCCCGTCGCACAGCGGCTTGTTCGACGATGCCCCGCAGCGACACAGCGTGACCCGGTTGCGAGTCTCGAAGGCGGCACCGTCGGCCCGCTGCACCTCGATGCCCCCCGACACGAAGTACGGGCCCTCGGCCGTAACGGCGATGCCCACGGGTAGGTCGGGCTCGACGTCGTCCTGGTCTGCCTCCATGCGGTAGCTGAGCGCTCCCGAAGGACAGCGCTCGATCATGGCCATCATCTGGGCCCGCACCACGCTGTCCTCTATGGCCGGGCCGCCCACCATCTTCCACACGTTGCTCACCCGGTTCCCGCAGAAGCCGGCGTGCTCGCAGATGGCCCGGTCGTCGCGCACCACCACCCGGTGGCCCACGTAGGTGGTGGCCCGTTCGTCGTAGTTGTCGACCGGGGCGGACTCGGTGCCGTCGAACCCGTTGGTGAGGTGTGTCCCGTCGCAGAACGGTTTGTTGGACGAGCCCCCGCAGCGACACAGGGCGTAGGTCTCCCCCGTGTCCAGTCGCGCCGTGGTCCGCCAGGTCATGGGCTCGTCGTGCTCGGAGCGCACCACGGCGCGCCGGGTCAGCGGCGGCTTGCCCTTGACCAGGTAGGGGCCGTCAGGCTGGATCTCGATGTGGTACGGCTGCTCGTCGCTCATCGACCCGAGTCAAGCACCTGATCGGCCCCCACACCCGGGCGACCGCACACCCTCCCCGTATGGTCGGGCCACGCGAGTGAGGACGGTGAGGCCCATGGAACGACACAGCCGGCGCGGCCGCAAGCTGGCCATGGTGGCGACCGTGGCCATGGTGGTGGTGTGGGCATCGGGACAAGGGGGCCGAGTCCTGGCCGCCGGCCTCCTCACGCTCATGCTCGTGACGGTGGTCGCCCTCCTTGCGCTACGGGTGGTGATCCGGGCACTCACCCGGCCGGTGAGCGGCCTCGACCTCTTGATCGGCGCCTACGTCTGGAGGCGCATCGAGCGCCGGCGCCAGCGCCGCGAGCCGATGGCCACGGTTTGGCGGCCCGGGCCTGTCAACTACCCGCCGCCGCCGGGGCCGCGCCTCGGTTGAGCACCGGCTGGGGGCGCCTCGTATGCGAGCCAATACCTAGCTAAGTTAGCTAGGATATGGCCATGCGGGTCAACATGCACGACGCCAAGACGAACCTGTCCCGGCTTGTGGCCGCCGTCGAGGCCGGGGAGACCGATGAGGTCGAAATCGCCCGGGCCGGTCACGTCGTCGCCCGGATCGTCCCACCTCGAGCACGCCCTGCGCGACGACCCGGGCAATGGGCGGGGCGAGTACATGTCCACGAAGACTTCGACGCTCTTCCCGACGACGTGGCCGCCGCTTTTCGCGGGGAGCGAGCATGAGCCTTCTGCTCGATACCCACATCCTGTTGTGGTGGCTGTCGGACGACCCGCTACTGCCGACGGCGGCTCGCCAGGCGATCGCTTCGTCCGACAATGAGGTGCTCGTCTCGGCCGCGACGGCATGGGAGATTGCCATCAAACGAACTGCTGGACGACTCGATGCACCGGACGACCTGCTCGAAGCGGTGGAGGCCAATGACTTCGAAACGCTGCCGATCACCGCGGCGCACGCCCTCGCCGCCGGAGCGCTACCCCCCCATCACTCTGACCCGTTCGACCGCATGCTGATCGCCCAGGCCCGTGCCGAGAGCCTCACCCTCATCAGCATCGACAATCGGTTCACTCAGTACGACGTCACGCTCCTGCCCCTGAGCTGACCGGACTTCTGACATGAACGTCCACCTCGTCGACGGCACCTACGAGTTGTTCCGCCACCACTTCGGCCAGCCCTCGCGCCTGTCGTCGACCGGCGACGAGATCGGCGCCACCAGAGGCGTGCTGGCCACGGTGCTCACCATGCTCGAAGGCGGCGCCACCCACGTCGGCGTGGCCACCGACCATGTGGTGGAGTCCTTCCGCAACGAGCTGTGGCCCGGGTACAAGACGAGCGCCGGGACGCCGCCCGAGCTGCTGGCCCAGTTCCCGCTCGTGGAGCGGGCCCTGTCGTCCATGGGAGTGCGGGTATGGCCCATGGTGGAGCTCGAAGCCGACGACGCCCTGGGCTCCGCTGCCGCCGTGGCCGAGGCCGACGACCGGGTGGAGCAGGTGCTGTTGTGCACTCCGGACAAGGACCTGGCTCAGTGCGTGCGGGACCGGCGCGTGGTCCAGCTCGACCGGCGCGCCGACACCATCATCGACGAGCAGGGGGTGTGGGAGAAGTTTGGGGTCGCCCCGCGCTCGATCCCCGACTGGCTGGCCCTGGTGGGCGACAGCGCCGACGGCTTCCCCGGGTTGGCCGGATGGGGCAAGCGCTCGGCCTCGGTGGTGCTGGCCCACTACGGCTCCCTGGACGCCATCCCCGATGCCGTGGCCGACTGGGAGCCGGCCGTGCGCGGCGCCGTGCGCGGCGCAGCCACTCTGGCTGCCCGCCTGGCCGAGCAGCGCCGCGACGCCGAGCTCTTCCGCCGCCTGGCCACCTTGAGGATCGAGCCCGACGTGGTGGGCACGGTGGACGAGCTGGCCTGGGCCGGCGCCGGCCCCGACTTCGACGACATCTGCCAGTTCGTGCGCGACCCCCGCCTGGCCGAGCGGGCGGCAGCGGTCAGCGGCTGACGATCACCACGCCGGCGTTGGCGCCGCGCCCCACCGTGTGGGCCAGGCCGGTGCGGGCCCCGGCCACCTGGCGGCCGCCGGCCTCGCCTCGCACCTGGCGCAGCAGCTCCACCACTTGGCCCAGGGCCGAGGCACCGAGCGGCTCTCCCTTGGACAGCAGGCCCCCGCTCGGGTTGACCGGCAGGCGGCCCCCGAGCGAGGTGGCGCCCTCGTCGATCATGGCCGCCGAGCCACCGGGCGGGCACAGGCGCAACTCCTCGTAGGACAGCAGCTCCCGGGCGGCGTCGGTATCCTGGCACTCCACGACGTCCAAATCACCGGGCCCGATGCCGGCCTCCTCGTAGGCGGCGTCGGCGGCTCGGGTGCTCGGCGAGTCGATGGCGTCGTCGACCAGGCCGGCCAGCGGGGTGGACTCGCTCAGCACGGCACCGGGCAGGTGCGAGCGCAGCACGGCGGCATCGAGGCGCGGCCCGTGGCCGCCCGCGGCGCGAAGGACCACGGCGGCGGCTCCCTCGTTGGGCGTGCACAGCATCCACAGGTGCAGCGGCTCGCACACCAGCCGCGAGGCCAGCACCGCGGTGGCCTCCACCTCGGTGCGGAACATGGCGTCGGGGTTGTGCACCCCATGTCGGCGGTTCTTCACCACCACGGCGGCCAGGTGGTCCTTGGTGACGCCCGAACCGGCCATGAGCCGCTGGGCCCGCAAGGCGAAGTACGAGGGGGTGGCGGCCAGGCCGGCCTCCTCCTGCCAGGGATCGAAGAACGACGAGCGGATGATGCCCTTGGGCATCTTCTCGATGCCGAAGACCAGCACGGTGTCGTGCTGGCCGGCCCGGATGGCGGCGGCGGCCAGCATGAGGGCGGCGCCGCCGCTGGCACAGCCGGCCTCCACGTCCACGATGGGCATGCCGGTCATGCCGAGGGCGCCGAGGACCTTGTGCCCCGAGGCCACGCCGCCATAGGCGGTGCCGCAGAAGGCGGCTTGGAACCCGCCGCGCCCCACGCCGGCCTCGGCCAGGGCGCCGCGCACGGCGGCCACGCCCATTTCGGTGATCGACACGCCGGGGTGGCGGCCGAAGGGGTGGATGCCGACTCCGGCGATGTCGACGGCGCTCACTGGCCCACCATGTCGGTGCCGTCGGCCGCCGCGCCAAAGGCGTAGGTGACGACCTGGCGGCCTTCGTCGTCGATGTGCAGCGGGACGATGGCGAGCTCCATGGCTTGGCCCTGGTGCAATCGGGTCGGGTCGGCCTCGGCCAGGCGCGTCACCACCCGCAGGCCCTCGGGGAGCTCGACCACGCCGAAGCCGTAGGGCACCTCCCCGCGGTAGCCGGGCGGGGCGGCGGTGACAGCCGTCCATGCCCACAGCCGGCCGCGCTCGGACAAGGGGGCCGGCTCCACCTCATCCGACGCGCAGTACGGACAGGCGTCGTGACGGGGGAAGTGGTGCGCAGCACAGCTCCGGCAGCGGCTGCCGAGCAACTGCGGGCGGTCGCCGTCGACGAACAGCCCGTCGCGCACCGGCACCCGCCCGTCCATGGCGAGACCCGGCGTCAGCGCGAGGCCAGCTCGGCCGCCGCCTCCTGGCGCTCGTCGAGGAAGGCCCACCATGCCGAGGCGGCGGCGGCGGCGGCGTCGAACAGCACCTGGGGCGGCGTGTCCAGCGCCACCAGGGCGTCGAGGGTCCACGAGGCGTGGTCGACGTCCATGGTGCCGTGCACGTCCCAGAAGCGCGTCTGCTCCGAGGTGAGCCCGTAGAGCGACCGCAATCCGAGAGCCTTCGACTGCGCGATGGCCGGTGACTGCACCTCGTAGGCGCCCACGGCACCCAGGGCGGCCACCGGGTCGGCCGAGGCCAGGCCACGGTACAGGTCGACCAGCGCGGTGGTGGCCGGGGTGGCTTCGACTTGGCCGGCGGCACCGACGGCGTCGGCGAAGCGGTCGAACAACGCCACATGCGGCTCCGGGTCGGCCAGCTCGTCGTGGAGGTTGGACTCCACCAGCCGGCGGGCCTCGCCCTCGGGCAGGGTGCGAGCCACCTCAGCGAGCACGCCGGGCAGGGCGCGCTCGAAGTGCCGGTACTGCCCGGCATAGGCCGTCAACTCGCCCGGCGCCAGCTCGCCGGCTTCCCAGCGCCGGTAGAAGGGGTGCTCGAGGAGGCGACGGTGTCGCAACACCTCGTCGTACAGGGCATCGACGTCAGATCGGACCATGGCGGCATCGTAGCGCCGCGCCCAACACGGCAGCGCCCGTGGCGCCGACTCAGAGTTGGCGGGGAGAGCGGGCCGCGCTCTGCAGGGCGCGGCGGGCCCCGGGGATGGCGCCGATGAGAGCCGACAGGGTGCTGCCGAGGTCGGAGACGACCACGTCGAGGTGCTCGAGGCGCTCCTGCATACCACCCCCCACGGCATCGGCGAACTGGCCGAGGGAATGCTCGAGGCCGCCGGTGGTGCGTTCGAGGGTCTCGGTCAGCCGCTCGAGCTGCGCCGGCAGGCGGCCCAGGTCGCCGACCAGGGTGCGGGCCCGGCGCAGGGTCTCAGGGGCATGGGCCAGCTCCACGGCCAGCGATAGCAGCCAGCGCACGACCACCTCGGGCCCCGGCGCCGCTGGGCTGGTGTGCTCGGCGCTCACCTGCTCATCATGACCCAGCGGCTGCGACAATGGCACATGCACATCGCAGCGGTGGACGCCACCATCGGCGAGGCCGAGTGGCGGCCTTTCGTGGTGTCCCAGGGCTTCGGCCACCTGGTGGCGGCGGGCAGCGGACGCCCGGTGCCGGTGGTCGTCCCCACCCAGTTC